>Ga0134126_10001684_pt1 | contig 28170 bp, 30 predicted proteins | sample KB31752_FD_96881 | JGI IMG/M metagenome (GOLD analysis project Ga0134126, IMG submission 96881) | Terrestrial soil microbial communities with excess Nitrogen fertilizer from Kellogg Biological Station, Michigan, USA - KB3-175-2 | ecosystem: Environmental > Terrestrial > Soil > Unclassified ... | reverse complement strand
GCTGAACCAGCCGATCGTCGGGATGGCGGCGACGCCGACGGGGGCGGGGTACTGGTTCGTGGCGTCGGACGGGGGCATCTTCGCCTTCGGGGACGCCCAGTTCTACGGGTCCGAGGGTGGGCAGGTGCTGAACAAGCCGGTGGTTGGGATGGCCGCGCCCCCGAAGGCCCCCGGGTACTGGCTGGTCGCCTCCGACGGGGGCATCTTCGCCTTCGACGTCCCCTTCTACGGGTCCCCGGCGTGAGGCCCCGATCCGAGAGGAGCGGCTGTTGCTACTGATCGTGACCGCCCTGGTGGTCGCCGCGGCGGCGGCCGTCCGGTCGACGTGGTCGCCCTGCGGCGTGTCGATGCTGTCCACCATCACCCCCCTCGGTGAGCACAGCCGGGGAACCCGGTTCGGGACGACGGCCACCTGGTTCGTGGCCGGCGCCGTGGTCGGCGGGGCGGCGCTCGGGGCGGTGGGTGCCGCCGTGGCCGCCGTGGTGGCCGTCGTGTCGGGGGCGCCGAGCAGCACGACGGTGGTCGTGGTGGCCGCCGTGGCCGCCGTGGTGGCCGCCGCCGCCGACCAGTGCTGGGCGGCCCGGCGGGCGGTGGGCCACCACCGGCAGGTCAACGAGCGGTGGCTCGACCAGTTCCGGCCGTGGGTCTACGGGGCCGGGTTCGGCCTGCAGATCGGCTGCGGCGTGGCCACCTACGTGGTGACGGCCGGTGTGTACCTGGTGGTGGTCCTGGGTGGGCTGACCGGGCGGCCGGCCGTCGCCGTGGCCGCCGGGGTGCTGTTCGGCGTGGTCCGCGGCCTGGCGGTGCTGCTCGGCCGGCACCTCGACCGTCCCGACGCCCTCCGCCGGTTCCACGCCCGGTTCGCCGCTTGGGGGCCCCGGAGCCGCCGGGGGATGGTGGCGGTCGAGGTCGTCGCTGCGGTGGCCCTCGCCGCCGGAGGGCTGTCCGGCGCAATCGGTGTGGCCGTCGCCGTCCTGGTCGGCCTGGCGGCCGTGGCCGCCGTGGCGGTGATCGGCGCCGTGGTGGCGACCACCGGGCGACAACCCGCAACGGTTGCCGGTGAGGGGCTGGGGGTCGCCGGCCAGAAATAGCCGGTCAGAGGTAGTGGGGCGGCGCCTCGTGCTGGTCGCGGCGGGCCCGGCGGAGTTCCTCCCGCAGCCGAGCCACCTCGGCCTTCAGCCGGGCCACCTCTTCCCGTAGGGCCGTGACGGTGTCGGGGTGGCCGTCGGCGGGAGGTGCGTTGTCGATATGGCCGGCCTGCACGCCACCATCCTGCCCGAACCCTTCCATCCTGCCCGAACCGGTTCGGCCGAGACGGGGTACGTTCGAGGTCATGCCCGCGCCCGCCGTCCAGGTTCCCCCCAATTGCGAGCTGACGCTGGGGATGACGTGCGTCGACAAATCCGAACCGGGGGTGACGGTGTGGCGGATGCCGGCGGACGAGCGGTTCGCCAACCCGGCCGGCATCATCCAGGGCGGGTTCTTGGGGGCGATGGCCGACTCGGCGATGGGGTCGGCCACCATCACCTGGGCGAACGCCGAGGGTCGGAAGGTGTACTCGGCCAACGTCGAGATGAAGACCAGCTTCTTCGGGGCGGCCCGGGTGGGTGGCACGTTGCACTGCACCGCCCGGGTCCTTTCCGCCGGGTCCCGGGTGGCGTTCGCCGAGGCGGAGATCACCGACGACGACGGCGCCGTGCTGGCCCGGGCCAGCTCCACCTACCTGTTCACCCCCCGTGACTGACGCCTGATGCCGGGATCCGCCACCATCGATCTGGAGCCGTACTTCGACCTCCACCGGCAGGAGCTCACCGGCTACTGCTACCGGATGCTCGGGTCGCCCTTCGACGCCGACGACGCCGTGCAGGAGACCCTGGTCCGGGCCTGGCGGGCCTCCGGCCGGTTCGAGCAGCGGTCGAGCGTCCGCACCTGGCTGTACCGGATCGCCACCAACGTCTGCCTGGACATGCTCCGGAGACGCAAGCGCCGGGTCCGCCCCATGGAGCTCGGGCCGTCACGGTCCCCCGACCTGCGGCACCTCGACCAGGGGCTCGGCGAGGAGAGCTGGGTGCTGCCCACCCCGGACCGGGCGGTGCTCGGGGACGGGGCCGACCCGGCCGAGGCGGCCGTGCTGCGGGACTCGGTCCGCCTGGCGTTCGTGGCGGCGCTCCAGCACCTGCCGGCCAAGCAGCGGGCGGCGGTGCTGCTGTGCGACGTCCTGCGGTGGCCGGCCGCTGAGACCGCCGAACTGTTGGACACGTCGGTGGCGTCGGTGAACAGCGCCCTGCAGCGGGCCCGGGCCACCCTGGCCGACCTGGACGCAGGCGAGCGGCCGACGCCGGCCGACCCCGAACAGGCCGCGCTCCTCGATCGCTACCTGGAGGCCTTCGAGCGCTACGACGTCCCGGCCCTCGTCACGCTGCTCCGGGAGGACGCCGTGCAGTCGATGCCGCCGTACGCCATGTGGCTGGAGGGGGCAGAGAACATCGGGGCCTGGATGCTCGGCCCCGGCCTCCCCTGCGAGGGGTCCCGGCTGCTGCCGGCGGCGGCCAACGGCTGCCCAGCGTTCGGCCAGTACCGGGTCGACCCCGCCGGGGGGCACGCCCCGTGGGCGCTGCAGATCCTCGAGATCGTCGACGGCCGCATCGTCGGCCTCCAGTTCTTCCTCGACGCCGACCACCTGTTCCCGCTGTTCGGGTTGCCGCTCCACCTGCCGGAGGGACCGCCGGCGGAGGGGCCACTGCCGTCCGGGCCGGAGGGCGACGGCTGACGGCGACGCCGAAGTCGGAGCCGAAGTCGGAGCCGGAGCCGGAGCCGAGGCCGTCACCGGCAGCCGACCCGGTGGTGGCGGCGCTAGCCGGGGCGGGCTGCGTGGCCGCCGACGAGGAGGCCGCCGAGCTGCGACGGGCGGCCGGCGGCGACCCGGACCGACTGGCGGAGCTGGTGGGCCGGCGTTGCCAGGGGGAGCCGTTGGCCTGGGTGGTCGGGACGACCCGGTTCTGCGGTGAAGACGTGGCGGTGGGTCGTGGGGTGTACGTGCCGCGATGGCAGACCGAGCCGCTCGCCACCGCCGCGGCCGACCGGCTGCCCGGCGACGGCGTGGCGGTGGACCTGTGCACCGGCAGCGGCGCGGTGGCGATGGTGCTGGGCCGCCGGCGGCCGCAGGCCACGGTGGTGGCGACCGACGTCGACCCGCTGGCGGTGGCGTGTGCCCGGGACAACGGCGTCGACGCCTACCGGGCGGATCTCATGGCGGCCGGTGGCGGCCTTCCCGGCGCGCTCGCCGCCGATCTGGCCGGGCGGGTGGACGTGGTGACCGGGGTGGTGCCGTACGTGCCGACCGACGAGTTGCGGTGGCTGCCCCGTGACGTGCTGGCCCACGAACCGGCGGCCGCCCTCGACGGCGGCGACGGAGGTCTCCGGTACCTGGTCCGGGCGGTGGCGGTGGCCGCTGCCCTGCTGCGACCGGGGGGATGGGTGCTACTGGAGCTGGGTGGCGACCAGGCCGACCGGCTGGCCCCGGCACTGGCGACCCACGGCTACGGCGCCGTGGAGGTGCTGCATGACGACGACGGCGACGTGCGGGGCATCGCCGCCCAGGCGGCGCCGAGGGCCTCGGCCGCCCAGGCGCCTGGAAGCCCCAGGCCTGGGGACAATCGATCGTAAAGTTAGATTTTGGTTGCTCGAAGGTTTCAGCACAGTTAGGGTGATACCGGATGAACCAGGGGTTCGAGGTCGTCCTCCTCCGTGAGGCCAGTACCACCACCCTCGTCCTACGGGGCGAGTTGGACCTGTCGGCCGCCGGAACGGCGAACCAGGCGGTGGACATGGCGCTGGACGATCGAGCCGGGGCCTACGTGCTCGACCTCACGGACCTTCATCACCTCAACGCCGCCGGGGCTGCCCCTTTGGTCCGGTTGGCGGTGGCCGCCCAGCGGTCCGGTGCCCGGGTGACGGCACGGCGGGCCCAACCGCTGCCGGCGGTGGTGCTGCAGATGACGCCGGTCGAGCTGGAGGACTCCCCGATCGCCCTCGGGAGCAAGACCATCAGCATCCCGGCCGCCTGACCTCGGCCGCCTGACCCTCTGGCCGACTCGGGCGGCCGGCCCGTCAACCGTCGGACGATCGGACGTCGTCGGCCAAATGGACCACCCGGCCGGCCACGACGGTGGCGGCCATCCCCCGCCACGGGCCGTCCGGCACGGCACGGTCGACGGGTTCAGGAACGCACAGGTCGGCGGGCTGCCCCGGGACCAGCGACCTCGGGGTGGCCGGCGCGTCGGGAAGGCCGGTGAACATGGCGACGGCGGTGACGCGGTCGACGGCCTCGTCGGCACCGAGGGGCCGGCCACGACGGGTGCGGCGGGTGACGGCGGCGTCGATGGCCGCCTGGGGGTCGGCGGCGGCGAACGGGGCGTCGGTGCCGGAGGCGACGGCGACGCCGGCCCGCCGGAGGGAGCCGCACCGGTACAGGTCGGGGCGGTCGGCGGCGTCGACGTCGGCGAGGTAAGTGTCGCCACGCTCGGCGACGAAGGACGGGTTGGTCACCACGGTGAGGCCGAGGCGGGCGAAGACCGGGAGGAGGTCGGCGGCGATGACCGACCCGTGCTCGATGCGGTCACCGGCCACCGTCGGGCCGGTGGTGGACCGGGCTTGGTCGAAGGCGGCGAGCGCCACGACGAGCTGGACGGCGGTGACGCAGTGCACCGCCACCGGCTGCCCGGCCCGATGGGCGTGGACGACGGTGGCGGCCAGGTCGTCCGGGGTCGGCAACGACCGGTCGTCGAGCAGGACCTTGTGGGGGCCACGGGTCACCAAGGGGTGGTCCCACGACGGGACGTCGGGGGGGCACATCAGGTGGAGGCGCTGGACCACCCGACCGGCGTCGACCTCGGCCACCAGGTCCCCGATCCCCGCCGCGGTGGCGTCGGGGGTGGCGTCGGTGATCCCGGTGACCCCCAGGGCCGCCAAGGAGGCGCTGGCCGCCGCCAGGTCGGGCCGACCGGGCCCCAGCTGGTGGCGGAGCCACCGGTCCATCCGGAAGAGGCGACCGGTGGGTCGGTCGGCGGCGTCGCGCTCGACGCCGGCGAGGCGGACGGAGGCGAGCCCCAGCCGGTCGGCCGCCGCCGAGTTCACCATCCACAGGGCGCCCGACCGGTGTTGCATCCGGACCGGCACGTCCGGGACGATCCGGTCGAGGACGTTCCGGTCGACGGGGCCGGCCACGGACTCGTGGTAGCCGACCGCCCGCACCCAGCCGTCACCGGCCGCGGCGGCGCGGAGGGTGGCGGCCCGGAGGGCGGCGACGAGGCCGACCTCGTTGGTGACGGCCGGCGGCCCGGCGGGGACCGACTCGGTGGCGGCGGCGAGGGCGCGGAGGTGGAGGTGGTGGTCGTGGAGCCCGGGCAGCACCGGGCGGCCGGCGACGTCGAGCACGGCCTCGCCCGGCTGGCGGGTCAACGTGGGGGCGACGTCGACGATGCGGCCGCCGGCCAGCCGGAGGGCACCGGGCACCCCGCCGATGCGGCCGCCGACGACCAGCAGCCGGTGCCGGTCGGTCACCGGTCGATCCCCGAACCGGCTGCCCCGTCGGAGGCGGCGAGCTCGGCGAGGACCCGGGCGGTGTCGGCGCCGGCCGGCGGGGCGGGAGGTCCGGGGAAGGGCGACGGCGCCGGCGGGGCGGCGACGGCGGTGCGCCGGTCGGTGCCGTCGACATGGGTGACCAGCCACCGGTCGTGGCCGAGAGGGGCGAGGTGGTGGCGGGCCGGACAGCCGGGGCCGGCGGCGGCGAAGGCGGCGGCGTGGTGCATGGAGACGTCGACCAGGTGGCCACCCCCGGCGGCGATGGAGGCGAGGGCGGCGGCGGCGGCGAACAACCCGGCCAACGGATCGGCGATGGCGTCGCCGCAGAACACCGGGCGACGAGATCGGTCGGGGGCGACCAGTCCGGCGCCGGCGGCGGCGTCGTCGCCGAAGGCCACCCAACCGGAGCGGTGGCCGTCGCGGCCGTAGCCGGTGACGGACACCCAGGTGCGGCCGGGCCGCTGGGCGATGAGGTCGGCGGGGTGGAGGCCCAACTGCGGCAACGCCCGCGGCCGGGCCGACTCCAAGACGACGTCGGACGCCCGGACGAGGGCGTGGAGGGCGGCCCGGCCGGCGGCCGATCGGAAGTCCAACTGCACCGACTCGTGACCGGCGTGGAGCCGGTCGAACAACCTGGCGTCACCGACGCGGGCGCCGTCGGGGCGCCCGGTGTCCTCCACCTTGACCACCCGGGCGCCGGATCGACCGAGGAGGTGGGCGCAGAGGGGGCCGGCCCACATCGTCGTGAGGTCGACCACCAAGGGTGGCCGGCTCGGGTCGGGAGGGACCGGCGACCCCAGTCGGTGGGCGACGACCGGGGGGCGGGCCGGACCGCCGGCCGCGGTCGGGCCGTCCGGAGCCGTCGACCATCCGGCGACCGGTGCGGCCGGGACCCCGAGGAGCTGGGCGACGTCCGCCAACCGGGCCGCTTCGACGGACCGGGCGGCGGCGGCCAACGCCGTCCAGGGGTCGTCGGAGGTGGGGACCTGGCCGAGGGCGCCGACGATGGCGGGGACGGCGTCGACGTCGCCGGGTCGGACGACGCTGACCGCGACCCACCCGTCGGCGGCGGCGAGCAACCGGCAGCCGCCACCGGCGGAAACCTGGCCGTGCCGGCGTAGCCCACGATCGGCGGCCCGGGCGGTCAACAGCTCGGCGACATCGACCCCTCCCGATCGGTCGGTACCGGGCTGGCGGGCGTTGGACCGGCCGGCGCTGTAGGCGGCCACCACGTCGGCGACGGCGCGAACGGTGGCGATGACCGGCGCGTCGGGCCAGCAGGGTGGTCCGTCGGGAGGGCCGGTCAACCACATGGCGCCGGACCGGGCCCACTCGAGGACGGGGCAGTCGGCCTGACCGTCGTCGCCGTCGTGGCCGTCCCGGTGGGTGCCGGCCGGTGGGCCGGGCGGTGGCGGCAGCCCCTGGTCGGCCAGCCAGGCCGGGACTGGGGTCACGGGCCGAGAATACAGTGCGAAGGTGCAGGCGCCCGGGCCGTTGGCCACCGCAGCGGAGGTGGCGGACATGGTTGGCGACCCGGAACGGGTGGGGGCACTGGCCGGCCGGCCGATGGTGGCGGTCAACCTGGACGACCCGGCCTTTGGCGGCGCGACGACCGAGGACCTGGCGCGGTTCCTCAGGGACGTCCCCGCGGTGACGGTGGGGGTGGCGCCGGCGGGAGCGGTGGCGGCCGGCGCCCCGGCCGGGTTCGACGTCGCCGGCTTCGACCCCGCCGGGTTCGACCCCGCCGGGTTCGACGTGGCGTTGACGGGGACACCGGATCCGCCGGCGCCGTGGGTGTGGTGCGCCGACGTAGGGGAGACGGTGGAGGAGCTGTGGGGGCGGGCGACGGCGAACCCGGTGGCGGCGGTGGCGCTGGTGCAGCTGCTGCGGGTGTCGGGCCGGCTGGAGGTGGCGGAGGGGCTGGTGGCGGAGTCGTTCGTCTACGGGCTGCTGCAAGGGGGGTCGGAGCACCGGCGGTGGTTGGCGGACCGACCGGCCCGGCGGTCACGGCCGACTCGACGGGCGGTGGTGCTGGACCGGCAGGGGGCGGTGTTGGCGGTGGAGCTGCACCGCCCGGAGGTCCGCAACGCCTTCAGCGCCCAGATGCGCGACGAGCTGGTGGCGGCGTTCGAGCTGGCGGCGGCCGATCCGACGATCGAGGAGGTCCGGGTGACCGGGGCGGGACCGTCGTTCTGCAGCGGGGGGGACCTGGACGAGTTCGGGACGGCCGAGGACCCGTCGATGGCGCACCTGGTGCGGACCACCCGGAGCGCCGCCCGGGGGCTGCTGGGCTGCGCGGAGCGGACGGTGTTCTCGGTGCACGGCGCCTGCGTCGGGGCGGGGGTGGAGCTGGCGGCTCTGGCCGGCACGGTGGTGGCGGCTCCCGGCACGACGTTCGAGTTGCCGGAGGTGGGCATGGGTTTGGTGCCTGGGGCGGGGGGGACGGCCACGCTGACGCACCGGATCGGCCGCCACCGCACTACCTACCTGGCCCTGAGCGGGGTGGCCGTGGACGTCGACACCGCCCGGCACTGGGGCCTGGTCGACGAGGTGCGGTCGGGTCCGGTGAACGGGGGTCCCCGCGTGCCCCTGGACGTGCCCCCCGGCGTGCCCCCGGACGTGTCCCCTCCCCCATCCTGACGGTCGGCCGGTCAAAGTACCCTGAGGGCCCGATGACTGCCCCCGACGACACCGCACCCGTCGACACCGAGCCCGCCAACCCCCTGCCCGCCAACCCCCTGCCCGCCGACACCGCGCCCGCCTGGTTCCGGGAGGCGGTGGCGGCCCCGGTGGTGACGGGGGCGGTGACGGTGGAGGGATGCCGGATCGCCTACCGGCGGTGGGGGGACGAGGGGGACCCGGCGGTGGTGCTGGTGCACGGCGGGGGGGCGCACGCCCGGTGGTGGGACCACGTGGGGCCGTTGCTGGCCGACGGTCGGACGGTGGTGGCCTTCGACATGTCGGGGCACGGGGACAGCGGTCGGCGGGACCGGTACACGGTGGGGCACTGGGCGGCGGAGCTGCTGGAGATCTGTGGGAAGACGTCACATCGGGAACGACCGGTGGTGGTGGCCCACAGCATGGGAGGGCAGGCGGCGGTGGCGGCGGCGATCCGGGACTCCGATGCCATGAAGGCGGTGGTGCTCGTCGACACGGCGATCCGGGAGCTACCGCCGGAGGAGGCGGCGGCGATGGCCGGCAACGCGTTCGGCCCACTGAAGCACTACGCCACGGCCGAGGAGGCGTTGGCCCGGTTCCGGACCATCCCGGACCAGCCGACGTCGTTGCCGTACGTGGTCGACCACGTGGCGCGGACGTCGCTGCGGCGGACAGGGGACGGATGGACGTGGAAGTTCGACCCGGCGTTCGTGACCGTGGCCGACCGGCCGGATCCGTCGACGCTGGCCCAGATCCGCTGCCGGTTCGCCTTGCTGCGGGCGCAGTACGGGTTGATCACCCCGGACATGGACGACCTGTTCCGGCTGCACCTCGCCGCCGAGCGGATCCTGGTCGACATCCCGGAGGCGTGGCACCACGTGATGTTCGACCAGCCGCTGTCGCTGGTGACGGCGGTGCGGACGCTTCTGGCCACCTGGCGTCACGGCGGGCGCCCCTGAGGCCGGGATACTGCGTGGTTTCAACCTACGGAGAATCGGCAAAACCCCAGGCCAGCGAGTCGCCAATTCTCCGACGACGGCCACCATCGTCGCAGGTCAGCGCCATTCGCCGGTGGCTGAACCCCAACAACTGGCCAAGCTCCCCGCCTGACGAGTCCCTTTCCTATACGGACCGACCCAGGAAGGCGGCCAACCGGTCGGCGGCGGACGCCCCGGTCGGTGCCTCCTGCTCGGGACCGAAGGGCTTCTGGCCGTCCTCGCCCCGGAAGTCGTCGACGATCACCCCCTGGGCCATGGTCAGGAACTGGGCACCGAGCACGGGGTCGAGGTCGGTGGACTGCCCGGTGGCCCGGGCGAGGTCCCATCCGTGGGTGTACTGGTCGGAGGCGATGATCATCATGAAGAGGCTGGCGGGCAGCTCCCCGAACGGCAGCACGACCGTCTTTTCCAGTGCCCCTGGCGCCCCGAAGGCGGCCAGGGCGGCGGCGGCGGTCTCGTCGTAGCGAGCCATGAAGTCTCCGGCGGCGAAGTCGTCGTCGGCGTCGTCGGCGGGCGTGGTGGTGAGGGCCCCGACGGCGGTCCGTGGGGCGCCGACCATGTGGTTGATGAGGGCCGCCACGTCCCATGACCGGCAGGGGGTGCCCCCGTGGAGCTGTTCGGTGGTGACGCTGGCCAGGACCTGCCGGCTGCTGGTGAACGCCTGGCTGAGTGCTTCGGTGGCCATGGTGCCGACCCTCCCTCCGCCGGTGGTCCCCGGCGGCCCGCGATGAGACGACGCTATCCGCTCCGAGCGGAGGCGGCTCGCTAGGGTCGGGGGCGAGATGACGGTCACCATCGTCTTCGCGCTGCTCACCGGGTTCTGTAACGCCATGGTCGTGGCGGTGCAGCACCTGGCCAGCATCCGGGCGTCCCCCCAACTGAAGGGGGTGGCGCTGGCCCGCTACCTGTTGAAGAGCCCGCTGTGGCTGTTGGGGTGGGTGGGCATCCTCGGGGCGTTCGTGTTCCAGGCCATCGCTCTGCACAACGGGCAGCTGTCGGTGGTCCAACCCCTGTTGGTGAGCGAGCTGGTGTTCGCGCTGATCCTCCGGCGGCAGTGGTTGCACCAGTCGATCCGGGGTATGGCGTGGACGTCGGCGGGGGTCACCTGCGTCGGACTGGTCGCCTTCCTGGTGCTGGCCAACCCCCAGGGGGGCTCGCAGGAGCCGACGGTCGGCAACTGGATCTGGGTGCTGATCGGCGTCGGCGGAGCAGTGGTCGTCCTGTACCTCGTCGGTCGGGTCGGGCCGCCGGCCCATCGAGCCGCGGTCCTGGCCACCGCCACCGCCCTCATCTGGGCTCTGGAGGCCACGTTCATCAAGACCACGACCGACGACCTCGCCAACGTCGGCATCAGCGGTGCCCTGCAGCACTGGCCCGTCTATGCCGTGGCGGTCGGTGGGATCGCCGGGTTCCTGATGGAGCAGGACACCCTGCATGCCGGACCGCTCAGCATCTCCCAACCGATCATGGTGCTGGTCGACCCGATCATGAGCGTGTGCCTCGGGGTGGTGCTGTTCGACGAGCGGCTGTCCAGCGAACCCGGCGTCATCGCCGGGGCGGTGCTGTCGTTCGCCGTCCTCTGCATCGGCGCCGTCGTCCTCACCCGGACCACCCCGGCCACGATGACGGCGACGGCCCCGGCCTGATCACGCCGGGGCCGCGTCGGCAAGGCCCGGGTCGGCAAGGTCCGCGTCGGCAAGGTCCGGATCGGCAAGGCCCGCGTCGACCTTGCGGAGCATGCCGATGGTCGGACCGAGGGTGGCGATGCCGGCCAGGGCGAGGACACCGGCCAGCACCCCGACGACGACGGGCCACGGGACGTACGGCTGCCAGCTGTCGGTGAGCGCCTTCGACACCCCGACCACCGCCGCCGCCCCGGTGGCCACACCGAGGACGACGCCGACGACGCCGACGACCACCGATTGCCAGGCCATCGACGCCAGCAGCTGGCCCCGGGTGGTGCCGATCCGCCACAGCATCCGGAGGCCGTCACGGCGTTCCAAGGTGCTGACCACCAGCGTGTTGACGAGGGTGACGGCGGCCAAGGCCAGGATGAGGATGATGATGAGGTTGTTGAGGTACGACGTCTGGCCTGTCAGCTGCTGGTACCGGGCGTTGACGGCGGCTCGGGGTGCCGCCTGGAGCCCGGGAAACCGGTCGCCCAACGCCGACAGCGCCTGGTCGACCGGGCTGCCGGCGGCGGTGTCGGCCGTACCGGCAGCCCCAGGCGTGCCCGTCGCACCGGGCGACTCGGCGACGAGGATCTGGCCGAGGGCGGTGGTGCCCATGTGGCCGCCACCGGCGGCGCCCCAGGGGACGACGGCGTCGGCGAACCCGAAGGAGCGGGTGTAGATGGCGGACACGGTGGACCGGTAGGGGGTGCCGTCGGCGAGGTGGGCGGTGACGGTCTGGCCGACGTGGACGCGGTGACCTCCCCCGCCGGCCTGGCCGGCCGCCAGCCGGCTCAGGGCGATGTCGCCGGGCCCGAAGTGGGCGAGGCTGCCGGAGACCACGCCGAGGTGGAGGACCGCCGGCAGCGCGCCCGGGACGTCGTTGCCGGGGCCGCCCCCCGGGACGCCGCCGCCGGGGCCGCCGCCGGTGACGGCCTCGGCCTGGAGGGTGCCGTTTCCTGTGCCACCAGGCAGGACGACGGTGGTGGGGGTGACCCCAACGGCAACCCGGACGCCGGGGATGGCCTGGACGGCGGCGAGGGCCGCCGGGGCCAGTCCGGGTCCGGGAGCGGTGAGGACCCGGCTGGCGGCCAGCCGCTGCGGACCCTGGACGGCGCCGGCGTGGGACGCGGTGGCGTCGATGACGTAGACGGCGCCGAGGAAGGCGACGGCGAGGGCGACGGACATGACGGCGGAGGCCATCCGCCGGGGACGGCCGCGGACCTCGGCGGCGGCCAGCCGACCGGCCACCGGCGACAGGGCCCGCAGGGGGAGCCGGACCACCAGCTCGGCGGCGGCGACCAGCAGCGGGCCGAGCAGGGCGACGGCGACGAGGAGGCAGAGCAGCATCATCAGGGCGAAGTTCAGCTGGTCGGCCGGACTGGTGGCCTGGCCGAGGGCGAAGACCCCCAGGGTGACGCCACCACCGAAGGCGATGAGCCCGAGGATCAGGCGGACCGGACCGGGCCACCGCCGCTCGGTCCGACTGCCGGCGACGGCGGCAGCCGGCGGGGTGCGGCCGGCCCGGCGGGTGGCCACGAACCCGGAGAGCTCGGCGACGACCACGCCGGCGCCGGCGGCGATGAGCAGGATCCACGGGGTCACCGGGATGCCGGTGCCCGGGGGCAGGAACTGGTGCGAGGCCATCCCTCGGACGGCCAGCGACGACAGCCACACGCCGGGCAGGTAGGCGACGAGGCCGGCGACGGCGCCGATGACGCCGAGCTCCAGGGCCACCATGCGGCGGACCTGTCCGGGGGTGGCGCCGACGGCGCGCAGCAGGGCGAGGGTCCGGGACCGTTGGGCCACGGACAGGGCGACGGCGCCGGCGACGACGAACAGGGCGATGAGGGCCAGGTCGATGCCGGCCCCGAGGGAGAGGGCCCGCAGTGTTGTCCCGTCGGTGGCGGCGGCCAGGTCGTCGACCTTGCCGCGGTCGGCGCCGGTGGCCACCGACGCCCCGTGGGCGGCCGCGACCTGCCGGACGGCGGCGTCGACGGCCGACACGGATGCCCCCGGCTTGGCCACCACGCCGATCAGGTCGGCCTCGCCGGGGTGGCCGTAGAGGGCGGCGGCTTCGGCGTCGGAGAAGAACACCGTCCAGTTGTCGGCCCGCCAGTTGTCGGCCGGATGGCCGGCGACGCGGTCGGCGAGGCCGACGACCTGGAACGGCGGAAGGTCACGGCCGACGAGGCGGACCGTGCTGCCGACGGTCAGGCCGGCCTGCCGGGCGAGGCCGGTGCCGACGACGAGCTGGTCGGTCCCGGTGGGCTGGTGGCCGCGCGTCAGGGTGAACGGGGCGAGGACGGCGCTGTCCCAGCCGTGGCCGGTCACCGGGTTGGCGGCCGGCCCGGTGACGATGCGGCCGCCGGGGAGTTGCAGGGCGACCGGCACCGAACGGTCGGGGACGGCGGCGGCGACGCCGGGGACCGCCGCCAGCTCGGGAGCCAACGCCACCGGCACGCGGTGGTACGCCTTCAGGGTGACGGTCTCGTTGGACGATGTGCCGGAGCCGGACGACGTGCCGGAGCCGGACGAGGTGCCGGAGCCAGTGGGCACCCGGACGTGCTGGGGGCCCGTGACGACGGCGGCGGTGGCGGCGAGGCGGTCGGTGGGGACGGTGAGGGTGAAGCCGAGCCAGCCCATGGTGGTGGCGATGGTGACGACGAGGGCGGCCATGCAGAGGGCGACGAAGGTGCCGACGAGGGGGCCGGGCCGATGCCGGAGGGTGGCGACGAGCTGCCTCATGACCGGCTCCGGAGGTCGTGCCCGAGGTCGAGGAGCTGCTGGGTGAGGACGTCGGGGTCGCTGGACGACGACCACCCGACGAGGTGGCCGCCGTGCAACAGCAACACGCGGTCGGCGTAGGTGGCGACCTGCGGGGCATGGGTGACGACGACGACGGTCTGGCCGAGTTGGTCGACGGCCTGGCGCAACAGGTCGAGGACGACGACGGCGGTGTAGGGGTCGAGGGCGGCGGTGGGCTCGTCGGCGAAGACGACGTCGGGATCGGTGACGAGTGCCCGGGCGATGGCGACGCGCTGTTGCTGGCCGCCGGACAGGGTGTGCGGCAGGCGGCGGAGCTCCCGTTCGATGCCGACCAACCGGGCGAGGTGGGCGACCCGGTGGCGGTCGACGCGGCGGCGGTCGAGGCGCAAGGGCAGGGCGATGTTGTCGGCGACGGACAGCGTCGGCACGAGGTTGAGGTCCTGGAACACGAACCCGATGCGCCGGCGCCGCAGCACGGTCAACCGGCGGCGGTTGAGCCTGCCGAGGTCGACGCCGCCGATGTGCACCGAGCCGCCCGTCGGCCGGTCGAGGCCGGCGGCGCACTGCAGCAGGGTGGACTTCCCGGACCCGGACAGTCCCATCACCGCGGTGAGGGTGCCGCGGGGGAACTCGGCGGTGACGGTGTCGAGGGCGTGGACCCCACGTCGGCGGGACCCGTACCGCTTGGTGATGTTGCGGAGCTCGACCGCATAGGAGGACCCCGTCGGTGCCGCCGGGCTCGGTGTTAGAGGACTCGGTGCCGGGAGACTCAGGACCGCGGGCATGGTGGCGTCGGTGGTGGAAGCAGGCATGGGTCGATGATGAAGGGAACGGCGGCGGCGATCGATGGGACGACCCCGAAAACCGATGGTGGGGCCTGCCCCACCATCGGGACGGGGGCCGGCCGGAGCGCCGAACGGGGACGGCCGCCCTATCGTTGGCGTGTGCGGTCCCGCAATCCGGTGGTGCAGGCGGTGATCGTCGGGCCGATGTCGCCACGGGCGTGGTGGGAAGCGGTCGGGCTGGTGGTGTCGCTGCTGACCGGGACGCTGGCGTTCGCGGTGCTGGTGCCGGTGTTGCTGGTGACGGCGGTGGTGTCGTGGATCGTCGGACTGGGGACGCTGATGATGGCGTGGACGCTGTGGCTGGCCCGGTGGCTGGCCGGCGTGGACCAGCGGCGGCTGCGGGTGTTCAACGGCACGTCGTTGGCGCTGCCGCCGGAGCCGGAGCTGGCGCCGGAGCTGGCGGGGCGGCACCGGCGGCGGGCGGTGGTGCAGTGGCCGTCGGCGCGGCGGCCGCTGTGGTACGGGCTGGTGCACCTGCCGGCCACCGGGCTGGCGGCCTGCGTGGCGGCGACGTGGCTGGCGTTCAGCATCGAGTTCACCGGCCTGTTCATCGGCGGTGGACTGGGGCCGGGGGGCCAGGTGGTGGTGGTGGTGCTGGGCGTCGCCGGCCTGTTGGTGTGGCCGCTGGTGGTCCGGCTGGCGGTGGCGGCCGACGTGGCGTTGGCGCAGTCGCTGTTCGGTGCGAGCCGCCGGGACGAGCTGTCGTCGGAGGTCCGCCGGCTGTCGGAGACGAGGGCGCTGGCGGTGCAGTCGGCGGAGGCCGAACGGCGGCGGATCGAGCGGGACCTGCACGACGGGTTCCAGCCGAAGTTGGTGTCGCTGGCCCTGGAGCTGGGACTGGCGAAGGCGCACTTCGACAGCGACCCGGCGTCGGCCCGGAGCCTGCTGGACCAGGCGCACCGGGAGGCGAAGACCGCCGTCGAGGATCTGCGGGGCCTGGTCCGGGGGATCCATCCGTCGGTGCTGGACGAGCGGGGGTTGGACGCCGCGCTGTCGGCGCTGGTGGCGAGCTGTGCGGTGCCGGTGGAGGTGCAGATGCGGCTGGACCGCCGGCCGGACCGGGTGTCGGAGGCGGCGGCCTACTTCGTGGTGGCAGAGGCCATCACCAACGTCACCAAGCACGCCGGGGCCACTCAGGCGTGGGTGGAGGCCGGCTGGTCGGGGGACGACCTACGGGTGATCGTGCGGGACGACGGCCACGGGGGGGCGATGCCGGTCCCCGGCGGTGGGCTGGACGGGCTGGCGGCCCGGGTGGCGGCGGTGGACGGGACGTTCTCGGTGTTCTCCCCTCCTGGTGGCCCGACGACCATCGAGGCGGTGATCCCGTGCGGGCGGTGATCGCCGACGACAGCGTGCTGTTGCGGGAGGGCATCGCCCGGCTGCTGGCCGAGGACCACATCGAGGTGGTGGCGGGGGTCGGTGACGGCGAGGCGCTCATCGACGCCGTCGCCGACCATCAGCCGGAGCTGGCGGTGATCGACGTCCGGATGCCGCCGGGCCACCGGGACGAGGGGCTGCGGGCGGCCATCGAGATCCGGCGGCGGTGGCCGGAGGTGGCGTTGCTGGTGCTGTCGCAGTTCGTCGAGGAGCGGTACGCCGCCGAACTGCTGGCCGGGGACACCCGGGGCATCGGGTACCTGCTGAAGGACCGGGTGGCCGACGTGGCGGAGTTCGTCGACGCCGTTCGGCGGGTGGCCGGTGGGGACACGGTCCTCGACCCGGAGGTGGTCCGCCAATTGCTGGCCCGCAGCCGGCATCCGCTGGGGCGGCTGACGCCGCGGGAGCGGGAGGTGATGGCGTTGATGGCGGAGGGCCGGTCGAACGCCTCGATCGCCGATGCCCTGGTGGTGTCGATGGGGGCCGTGGAGAAGCACGTGGCCAATATCTTCGTGAAGCTCGACCTGCCGCCCGACGACGAGGACCGGCACCGACGGGTGATGGCGGTGGTCCGGTACCTCAACTCGTAGGCGCCTCAACTCGTAGGCGTCAGCGGAGGGCGGATCAGCGGAGGGCGGCGACCAGCAGCATCCGACCGCACGGCCGGGCGGCGCGATCAGAGAACAGGTCGGCGGTGGCCCCAAAGGTGTCCACCCCGGCCATCTCCACGCCCTCGGCCGGCACGCCGGCCTGGAGGAGGCGCCACCGGATGGCCCCGGGAAGGTCGAACCGGGCGTGGCCGGGGCGCGACGGCGCCAGGAAGCGGTCGCCGAGGGCGTCGACGGTCTCGGCCAGGGCGGGGCCGCCGATCTCGTAGTGGTCGCCGCCGATGCAAGGACCGACCCCGGCCAGCAGGTCGGCCGGGTCGGAGCCGAACCGGTCGTGCATGGTGGCGACGGCGGCACCGACGACGTCGAGGACGGTGCCGCGGCGACCGGAGTGGACGACGCCGAGGACCCGCCGGGCCGGGTCGAAGAGGACCACCGGGCCGCAGTCGGCCATCAACACCCCGAGGGACACCCCGGGCCGGTCGGTGACGAGGGCGTCGGTGGCCGGCAGCTGACGCCGGGCGTCGTCGTCGGAGGGGTAGCCGGCGCCGGCCAGGGCGTCGTCGACCACCGCCACCCGGCGCCCGTGCTGCTGGTCGGGGACCGTCACGTCGCCGACGCCGAGGGCGTCGCCGAGCAACCGACGGTTGTCGGCCACCCGGGCCGGGTCGTCACCGACGTGGTAGGCCAGGTTCAGCCCGCTGTAGGGACCGGTGCTGGTGCCGCCGTGACGGGTGGTGACCGCGGCGAGGACGCCGGGGCCGTCGAAGGCGAAGTGCCACGTGCACATCCCGCCCGGGTGGTCCTGCGGCCGCATCGCCGGCCACGGTACCCCCGCCACCCCCCTCCCCTTATGTGGTGCCACCGGCGACGCCATAAATTCGAGATTTGTGCCACTAGGGGTTGAAATGGCATCACTATGGCGCGACAGTGGTGCCATGGACCTGAGCCCCTATGTGGAGGAGATCCGGCAGCAGGTGGCCGTCGCCGCCGACGCCGCCGGAGACGACGCCCGGGTGCTGGCGGACCGGCTGATGGCCCCCCTGGACGCCGCCGTGCGGCTGTCCCTGCAGGGTGCGCTGGCGGCGGCGGCCGAGGAGATCACCTGCGACCTGGCCCCCGGGTCGGTGGAGCTGCGGCTGCGCGGGCGGGACCTGGAGTTCGTGGTGGCCCCGCCTCCGCCGGACGAGCCGGACCGGGGGGACGACCCCGACGACGCCGACGAAGGGGTGTCCGGCCGGCGGCGGGGTCGTGGGGCGGGGTCGACGCGGCCGACGGCCTGGACGGCGACATGGCGCGGATCAACCTGCGCATGGTCGACCACCTCAAGGCGAGGATCGAGCGGGCGGCGGCCGCCGAGGGCCTGTCGGTGAACGCCTGGCTCGTCCGGGTGGCCGGAGCGGCGGTGGACCGCAGCGGCCCGATGCCCGGCCACGGTCAACGGACGGCGTGGGGGAAGCAGCGGTACACCGGCTGGGTCCGCTGAGCCGGTAGCGAACAGAGTGATCGAAGAACAGGGAGGAAAGGCCATGCCGACGTTCGACACCCCGGGGCCGATCAGTGCCAACCTCGAGCTGGGGGCCGGCCGGATGAGGATCGTGGCGGGTGACCGCCACGACACGGTGGTGGAGGTGCGGCCGACGGATCCGGCCAAGCGAGCCGACGTCGCCGCCGCCGAGGCCACCCGGATCGACTACTCCGGGAACCGGCTGGTGGTGAAGACGCCGAAGGGCTGGTGGCAGTACGCGTTGTGGAACCCGGCCGAGTCGGTGGACGTGCTCGTCGAGCTGCCGGCGGGGTCCGAGGTGCGGGTGGCGGCGGGAGTGGTCACCATCGACTGCGACGGACCGCTCGGCCGCTGCCGGTTCCGTACCGGGGCGGGCACCACCAGGGTCGCCGACGCCGGGTCGGTGGACGTGCATGTCGGCGCCGGCGACGTCACCGTCGAACGGGCCGGCGGCCCGGTCAGCGTCACCACCGGTTCCGGCGCGGTGGACCTCGGGCGGGTGACGGCGGCCACGGTCAAGAACGCCAACGGGGACACCCGGATCGGCGAGGCCACCGGCGCCGTCCGGGTCAGTGGGGCCAATGGAGCCATCACCGTGGGCCGGGCGTTGGACTCGGTGGTGGCCCGGACGGCCAACGGCGACATCCGACTGCACCAGGTCGGCCACGGCTCGGTGCAGGCCGACACCGCCTTCGGCACGCTGGACATCGGGGTCCGTGACGGCGTCGCCGCCTGGCTGGACCTCCACACCCACCACGGCACCGTCCACAACGACCTGGAAGCGATCGGCCGACCCGGCCCGGCCGACGACAAGGTGAAGGTCCGGGCCCGGACGGCGATGGGGGACATCACGATCACCCGCGTGGTGGCCGACCCGGCCGGTGCCGCCGCCGCAGCGGTGGCCGGGGAGGGGGCGGCATGACCCCGCCGACCGGCGACGCCGCGGTCACCGTCGTCGCCGACGGGCCCGGCCCCCAGCACCGGACCGTCGAGGCGGCCCCGGCCCGATCGGATCGCCTCGGCGACGTCGTCCGGCTCCTCACCGGTCACCTGTGGCCGGCGACCGACGGCCGGCGGGACGGGTGACGGCGGTGCGGGTCCACCTGGTCGACGGCACCTACGAGCTGTTCCGGCACTTCTTCGGCGCCCCCTCCCACCGCAACGCCGACGGCGCCGAGGTGGCCGCCGTCCGCGGGGTCCTCGGCTCGGTGATGGGGCTCCTCGAGGAGGGGGCCACCCACGTCGGGGTGGCCACCGACCACGTCATCGAGTCGTTCCGGAACGACCTGTGGCCGGGGTACAAGACCGGCGAAGGGGTCGACCCGGACCTGTGGTCGCAGGCCTGGCCGCTCGAGGCCGCCCTAGGGTCGCTGGGGGTCACGGTGTGGCCCATGGAGGACCTCGAGGCCGACGACGCCCTGGCCAGCGCGGCGGAGGTGGCCGACGACGACCCGTCGGTGGACCAGGTGGTGATCTGCACCCCCGACAAGGACCTGGGGCAGTGCGTCCGGGGACAGCGGGTGGTGCAGCTGGACCGGCGCAAGTCCCTGGTGTTCGACGAGGCCGGGGTGACCGCCAAGTTCGGGGTGCCGCCGGCGTCGATCCCCGACTACCTCGCCCTGGTCGGCGATAGCGCCGACGGGTTCCCGGGACTGCCCGGGTGGGGCGCCCGGTCGGCCGCCACCGTGCTGGCCCGCTGGGGCCACCTGGAGGACGTCCCCGAGAGCCCGGCTGGCTGGGAGGTGACGGTGCGGGGGGCGGCGAAGCTGGCGACCACCCTGTATGACCGCTACGACGACGCCCTGCTGTTCAGGGACCTCGCCACCCTCCGGGTCGACCGGTCGCTGCTCGGCACCGTCGACGACCTCCGCTGGCAAGGGCCCACGGGCGACTTCGCCGCCGTCTGCGCCGTCATCGACGCCCCCGGCCTGCCCCGCCGAGCCGAGGCGTTGGCCAAGAAACGACAAGCCTCTTGACCATCAAGTAGCTTGACTTTATGGTGGGGTCATGGGCGACCCCACCAGCACCGACGACCCCACCAGCGGCGGCGACGCCACCAGGACCGGCGGCGGCGACACCTTCTATGCCACCCCCACCCTGATGCGGGCGGCCCGGGGCGCCTACGCGCAGGCCATCCGGGTCCAGCTGGCGGCCATCGGGGCCGACGACCTGCCCCGGAACGGCGCCTTCGTGCTGGCCGGCATCGAGGCCACCGGCGGCCCCCGCACCGACGTTCCCGGGGGCCTCGGGGTCACCAAGCAGGCGGTCAGCCAGGTGGTCGACACGTTGGTGAACCGGGGGTACGTCCTACGGGGCGGCGCCGACCCCGACGACCGCCGGCGGGTCGCCCTGGAGCTGACGACCCGCGGGCAGGACGTCGTCGACGCCGTCGGCCGGGCGGTGGACCACGTCGACGGGCAGCTCCGCGACCGGGTGTCGGCCTACCAGGTCCAGGCGATGCGGTCCGCCCTGGCGGCCCTGGCGGAGATCAAGACCGACGACCTGGCGACGAGCACCGGCGCCCGCCGGCCGGCCCGCCGGTCACGCCAGCTCCAGCAGTTCAGCCCCATCTTCGGCGTCCGTGAGCTCGCCGCCGCGCTGGACCACTACGCCGCCCTCGGCTTCACCACCACGTCCTACGACGACGGCCCCGACTACGGGTTCGCCGACCGTGACGGCGTCGGCCTGCATCTGGCCACCCGGGACGGCCACGATCCGGCCCGTGACGGTGGGACGGCGTACCTGTACGTCGGCGACGCCGACGCCCTCTACGCCGAGTGGACCCGGCCGGGCATCGGCGGGCTCACCCGGCCGGTGGGGCCGACGCCGTACCGGCTGCGGGAGGGGTCCCACGTGGACCTCGACGGCAACCTCATCCGGTTCGGCTCCCCGATGGAGGAGTGACCCCGACTGGTCGGGGTACGCCCCAGGGAGCACCTGGCCGACCTGCCTTATGGGGCCTGGACGATCATGCCGGCGTAGGACAGCCCGCCGCCGAAGGCCACCAGCAGGATGGGCGCCCCGCGCTCGATGTGCTCGTGCTCCAGCAGCTTCGACAGGGCCAGCGGCACACTGGCGGCCGACGTGTTCCCGGACTCGACGACGTCGCGGGCCACCACCGCCTTCACCGGGCTGAGCCGGCTCATGACGGCCTCGATGATGCGGAGGTTGGCCTGGTGGAGGACGATCGCCGACAGGTCCTCGAGCTCGACGCCCCCGCGGGCGCAGATCTGCTGGATCACGTCGGGGAGGACGGTGGTGGCCCACCGGTACACCGACGCCCCCTCCTGGTGGAACAACGGCGGCTGCCCGTCGACGACCACGGCGTCGCCCAGCTGCGGGAGCGATCCCCACACCACCGGGGCGATGCCCGGGTCACCGTCGGTCGCCTCGACGGCCAACGCGCCGGCGCCGTCGCCGACCAGCACGCAGGTCCCCCGGTCGGTCCAGTCGGTGACCGCCGACAGTTTGTCGACCCCGACCACGACGGCCCGCCGGGCCAGCCCGGCCCCGATGGTGTGGTCGGTGAGCGCCAGGGCGTGGGTGAACCCGGAGCAGGCCGTGTTGACCTCGATGGCCGCCGGTTCGGCGATGCCCAGCGCCGCCGCCACCCGGCAGGCGGTGTTCGGCGAACGTTCGGTGGACGTGCAGGTGGCCACCATCAACAGGTCGACGTCGTCGGCGGTCCACCCGGCGTGGGCCATGGCGTTCCGCGCCGCCTCGGTGGCCATGTCCCCCACCGTCATCTCCGGCGGGGCGATGTGGCGGGTCTCGATCCCCACCCGGCGGCGGATCCACTCGTCGCTGGTGTCCACCAGCTTCTCCAGGTCGGCATTGGTCATGATGCCGTCCGGCTGGAAATGCCCCACGGCGACGATTCGCGAACCGCTCACGTACCCTCCTGACCGCTCGGCCAATACCACTCGCCCAAAATCGCCGGCCCGCCAGCGGAACCGGTCAGGCCCCGAGCCTAAACCCCCGGCGGGTTCAGACCGCGACCCGGCGGATGGTGACGTACCCCCCGGCCATGAGGGCGACGGTGACGCCGGCCAGTACCCCGGTCAGCCCCATGGCGCTGAGGGAGGTGAAGAAGTGGCCGATGCTTGGCCAGGCGTGCGCCCACGACGCCACCACGGCCCCGACGGTGAGCACCACCACCTGGACGGCGGCGAACGTGACCAACCCGACCAGGCTCCAGCGGCGGAAGATGAGGCCGTACCAGATGCCGTAGACGGACAACAACAACAGGAACACCAGCGACGTAAGCCAGCTCTCGTACCACGGGCCGTTCAACAGGTAGGGCACCCGGAAGAACGCCATGTTCATCCCCCAGCCGCCGCTGGCCCGCTCGATGGCCTGGAGGGCGGTGAGGGCCCCGCCGTAGACGACGGCGACGGCGACCGACAGCAGGATGGTGCCGAGGTAGTACGACCGCCGGCTGAGCCCGAGGGTGAGGCCGAACGGGAGGAACCGCGACACGCTGTTGAGGCCGCAGACGAACAGGAAGACGTAGATGGTCGCCACCCCGCCGACCCACCGGTTGGGGTCGTGGCCGGCGGGAGTCAGGGCGAGGATGACCATGTCGACCACGAAGGCGAACGCCAGGATGGACCACGGCAGGACCACGTAGTTGAGCTTGTACACCAGGTGGTACCGGGCGGTGTTGACGAGGGCGGTCATGCGTGGGTCCTCTCCTTCTTCATCACCTTGTCCTCCATCGCCTGGTCGCCGTCGCCGTCCCGGTCGGCTCCCCGCCGGGCTTCGTTGGCGCGGCCGGCGGCCTGGATCACCATCTGCTGCAGCGACAGCGGCTCGAGGCCGAGGTGCAGCTCCCTGGCCCTGGCCCAGTCGGCGTCGTCCATGGCCCCGGCGACCACCACCGACACCTGGGAGCCGACCTTCCGGCGGTCCCAGGTGGGCCGGCCGGCGACGAACTGGTCCACCGCGGCCGACGGTCCACGCACCGCCGTGGCCCCGCCCCGGACCTCGTCGGCGTCGGCGTCGAGGACCACCCGACCGTGGTCGATCATGACCACCCGCTCCAGTAGGTCGGCCACCTCGTCGATGAGGTGGGTGGACAGCAGGAAGGTCCGGGGGTGCTCGGCGTACTCGGCCAGCAACCGGTCGTAGAACAGCTGCCGGGCCACCGCGTCCAGGCCGGCGTAGGGCTCGTCCAGCAGCGTCACCTCGGCCCTGGCGGCCAAGCCGATGGCGATGCCGAGGGCTGACCGCATCCCCCGGGACAGCTTCTTGATCATCCGCTTCTGCGGCAGCTCGAAGTCGTCCAGCAACGCCCCGCAGAGGTCGGCGTCCCAGTTCGGGTAGAACCACGACGCCGCCCGGATGGCGTGGCAGACCCGGAAGTCGGGGAACACCTGGTCCTCCCGGACGAGCACCATCCGCCGGAGCACCGGGTCGTGCTCCACTGGGGACTCCCCCAGCACTTCTACCTGACCGCAGGAGACGAACTCCTGGGCGGCGATGATCCGCAGCAGGGTGCTCTTGCCGGCGCCGTTGCGACCGAGGAGCCCGGTGATCGAAGGACCGGGAATGTCGATGGTGACGTCGTCCAGGGCCACCTGGTCGCGGTAGCGGCGGGTCACCCCGGCGATCGAAATGGCGGTGCTCATAGGGTGATCCCTTCCTGCGTGTACCCGTCTCGGACGCCGTTCGGTGAGGCACGGTCGCCGGACTCCCGCACGAGGGCCACGAGAGCGTCGGCGTCGATCCCCAGCCGGTCGGCCTCGACCACCATCGGCCGGACGTACCGCTCGGCGAACTGCCGGCGCCGGGCGTCGAGCAGGCGCTGGCGGGCACCGTCGGACACGAACATCCCGACGCCCCTTCGCTTCTCCAACAGTCCGTCGTCGATCAGCACGTTGATCCCCTTCGCCGCCGTCGCCGGGTTGATCCGGTAGAAGGCGGCCAGCTCGTTGCTCGACGGCGCCCGGTCCCCTTCGGCCAGCGAGCCGTCGGCGATGTCCTCGGCCAGGCGGTCGGCGATCTGGGTGAACAGCGGGGTGCCCTCATCCAGCACCGGCGGTCCACCGTCTCCGCTCATCGCCTGCCGGCTCCGGCGCCGCTGCCGCTGCCGCTGCCGCTGCTGCCGTTCCTTGGTTCATTACTTGACTAATGTACCCATGAACACGGCGTCGGTCAACCCGGTTTCGCCGGGACGCGACGCCGCCCCCGGCCGATGGTGCGACCGGGGGCGGGGGGATGGGTCTGGGCCGGCGAGGCTCCGGTCAGAGGCGAGGCCGCGGTCAGAGGCGAGGCCCCGGTCAGAACGGCGACGGCTGGTTGAAGATGATGGCGAGGCTGACGATGCGGTCGTCGCGGACGCTGAAGTAGCTGGACATGACCAGGTCGTCGGGCAGGTTGGTCTTGTCGTAGTCGCCGTCGTACCGGGCCCGGACGATGGTGTCGCCGTAGTGGTCGACGACGTCGACGACGTCCATGGTGACGTGGTCGCCGACCATCTCCTTGTCGACCCACCGCCGGATGGCGTCGGCGCCGGCGATCTCCCGGCGGGCGTCGTTGACGTAGGCGTCCGGAGCGAAGGTGGCCACGACGGCATCGGTGTCGAAGGCGTTGACGGCGGCGATGTGGCGGGCGACGACGCCGGAGAGCTCGCCGTTCATTGCTGGGGTGGTCATGATCGCATCCTCCTTCACCGGCCCCGGTGGCCGGCTGCCCACCACCGTCTCCCCTGTCGCCGGAGGAGGGTCAAGGGGCCGACGTGGCCTTGACTCTCCCCCCGCGGGAGGGTCGACACTTGACCCCATGACCGCGTCGTTGGCGATCGGCGACTTCTCCCGGGCGACCCACCTCAGCGTGAAGACCCTCCGGCACTACCACCGGGTCGGGTTGCTGGTCCCCGCCGAGGTGGACCCGGGGTCGGGGTACCGCCGCTACCAGGCCGACCAGATACCGACGGCCCAGATCATCCGGCGGTTCCGCGATCTGGGGATGCCGCTGGAGGACGTCGGCGGCGTCCTCGGCGCGCCCGACGTCACCGCCAGGAACGAGCGCATCGCCGCCCACCTGGCCCGGCTGGAGGACGACCTGGCCCAGACCAAGGCGGCGGTGGCGTCGTTGCGGGACCTGCTGGAGGCACCGGCCGTCGCGGCGATCACGCACCGGCGGGACGACCCGATCGCCGCCGCGGTCGTCACGGAGGTGGTGGACCTGGCCGACCTGGGCCCGTGGTTCCAGGGGGCCGTCGGGGAGCTGCGGGCGACGGTGGACGCCCAGGGGGTGACGGCGGCCGGACCACCGGGATGTGTGGTGGCCGACGCCTTCTTCACCGACGAGTCCGGCGAGCTCACCGTCTTCGTGCCGGCGGCGGCGCCGGTTCGACCGGTGGGACGGGTGGCCTTCCGGACGCTGCCGGCGGTGGAGCTGGCCACCATCGTCCACGCCGGCTCCCACGCCGACATCGACCGCTCCTACGGGTCGCTGGCCAGCTACGTGTCGACCCACGCCCTCGCCGTCGACGGGCCCATCCGGGAGCGGTACCTGGTGGACCGGCACGACACCGCCGACGAGTCGGCGTGGCGCACCGAGATCGGCTGGCCCGTGTTCCACACCGGACCGTGACGGGCCGGCCCGCGGGGGTTGCCCTACGGCTGCGGCGTGGCCTGGAGGCCGTCGAGGATCATCGCCAGCAGCCGCCGGGTCTGGTCCACGGTGAGGGCGGCGCTGGTGCACATGGGGCTGAGCAGCCCCATCAGGTCGGCACCGTCGACGTCGGTGCGCATCACCCCGGCCGCCTGGGCCCGGCCGACCACCAGCTGGGCGGCCTGGTTGATGCGGTCCCGGGAGGTCGACTTCAGGTCGGGGTACTTCTCGAAGGCTTCGGCCAGTTCGGCCAGGAGGGTGCGCTTGCCCTGGGCGTACCGGACGAAGGCCTCCAAGAAGGCCACCACCGCCGGCCACGGCTCCAGGGTGGCGACGGCGTCGTCGGCCGCCTCGGCGAGGTCGTCGACGTCGTTCCGGTACACGGCCTCCACGACGTCGATGCGCTTCGGGAACCGGCGGTAGAGGGTGCCGACGCCGACGCCGGCCTCCTTGGCGATGGCCTCCATCGACGCCCCGACGCCGTCCCGGGTGAACACCTCCCGGGCGGCGGCGACGATCCGTTCGTAGTTACGGCGGGCGTCGGCCCGGAGGGGTCGAGCCGGGGCGACCTCGGTGGTCTCGACGGGGGCCGTGTCGACGGCGGTCGCTGCGGTGTCCGGCTGGGTGGCCACCGGCGTCACCTCCCGGTCCGATGATGAGTTGCAGAGTGGAGGCACCCTCCGTATACTAACTGGAGGAAGCTTCCGCTTCGAGTGTACCAGCGGAAAGGTCAATGTCAATGCCCTCCCCCTCCCCCACCCCTTCGCGGGCCGCGCCCGGCCGCCTGGCCCGACCGTCAGTCCTGTTGTTCGTCATCCTGGCCGCCCAGCTGATGGTGGTCCTCGACGGGACCATCGTCAACGTGGCGCTGCCCCACATCCAGCACAGCCTCGGGTTCTCCAGCGGCGGCCTGTCCTGGGTGCTCAACGCCTACATCCTCACCTTCGGCGGCCTCCTCCTCCTCGGGGCGCGGGCCGGCGACCTGGCCGGCCGCCGCCGCACCTTCCTGACCGGCATCGCCCTGTTCTCCCTGAGCTCCCTCGCCGGGGGGTTCGCCCCCACCGGCGGCGTCCTCCTGGCCGCCCGGGCGCTCCAGGGCGTCGGGGCCGCCCTGGCCGCCCCGTCGTCGCTGTCCCTCCTGACCGCCGCCTTCCCCGAGGGCCCGCGGCGCACCCGGGCCATCGGCCTGTACACCACCGTGTCGGCCGCCGGTGGCGCCACCGGGCTCGTCGCCGGCGGGCTGCTCACCGACCTGGTGTCGTGGCGGTGGGTGATGTTCGTCAACGTCCCCATCGGCCTGGCGGTGTGGCTGGTCGGCCGGGTCGTCCTGGTGGAGACCGACCGCCGGCACGGCCGGTTCGACGCCGTCGGCGCCGTCACCTCCACCCTGGGCATGACCGGCATCGTGTTCGGCCTCGTCGAGGCCGGCAGCGACGGTTGGACCAGCCCGGTGACCGTCGGCGCCTTCGCCCTCGGCCTCGTCCTCCTCGGCGTGTTCGTCCACACCGAGAGCCGGGTGGCCGAGCCGGTGCTGCCGCTCCGCCTGCTCACCAACCCCACCCGGACCGCCGCCAACGTCTCCCGGGGTCTCCTGTACGCCGGGATGTACGGGATGTTCTATTTCCTCTGCCAGTTCCTCCAGGACGTCCAGGGGTACTCACCGCTGCGGGCCGGCATCGCCTTCCTCCCCATGCCCCTGTCGGTGCTGGCGTCGTCGCAGCTGGCCAGTCGGGGGCTGGCCCGGCGGTTGCCGCAGAAGGCCCTGATGCTGGTCGGATCGGTGCTGGCCACCGGCAGCCTCCTGCTGGCCACCCAGCTGGGGGCCGGCGCGTCGTACCTGGAGATCCTGCCGTCCCTCGTCCTCCTCGGCGCCGGCAGCGGCATCGCCTTCGTCAGCCTCACCTCGGCGTCGCTGGTCGACGTCGACCCGGCCGACGCCGGGGCGGCGTCGGGACTGGTGAACGTCACCCAGCAGCTCGGTGCCGCCCTCGGGCTGGCCGTCCTGGTCAGTGCCTTCGGCGACCTCACCCACCACGCCGTCCTCGGCGCCGGCGACGCCACCGGGGCGGCGCAGACCGCGTTGGTCCACGGGCTCGACCAGGTGTTCGGGGTCAGCGTGCTGTTCACCGTCGCCGCCATCGTCCTGATCGCCGTCTTCGTCCGCACCGGCCCGGCGGCCACGTCCGGCGAAGTGACCGAACTGGCGGAGCCGGCCGAGCTGGCCGACGTCGCCTAGGGGCCAGGTCGACCAAGGCCGTGTATCCGCGAAATTCCAGCCCCCGGCGAATTGCGGTTGTGTCAACCCCCGACGAAAAGGCCCCGACCTGCGGAAACAGGTCGGCAAGGCGGAGAAAGTACACCTTGCCGACCTGGGCGTTCACCGATTCGCCGGTAGTCGGACCCGAGCACTACACCGGGTCCTCCCGGCGGGCGCCCCGGCTCCCCACACCCCGTCGTGACGGGTCAGCCCGGAGCACCCGTCGGCGGCAGGGCCAAGAAATGGTCCTCGGTCAGCAACTCCTGCAGCTCGAACAG
>Ga0134126_10001683_pt1 | contig 28171 bp, 11 predicted proteins | sample KB31752_FD_96881 | JGI IMG/M metagenome (GOLD analysis project Ga0134126, IMG submission 96881) | Terrestrial soil microbial communities with excess Nitrogen fertilizer from Kellogg Biological Station, Michigan, USA - KB3-175-2 | ecosystem: Environmental > Terrestrial > Soil > Unclassified ... | reverse complement strand
TGATGCCAGAATTTTCAATCAGATAACTAATAAAGAGATAAGGATTAGAACAAAACTGAGCCCAGAAATTTTAAAAATTTTGCAATCACTAAATTTGTCGCACTAAAGGGGACAAGTCAGGAGACATTTTGAGCATTTTAGTATTGCATTACATCCAACAAAAGAATGTGTCGAAGGACCACATCTTTTCTTCCTGTATTTTTTACTGCTGCATATCTTTTCTCTGACAACTCCAAAACTCTTTTATTTCACTTTAAAAACCACTGCCTTGGAGGTGGTAATGTTCTATGGACTTTGCCTGAATTTTCCCCGATTATGTGGTCGAGAAAATCCAAAAAAAATATTTTTGCTAGGTTGTTTAATAGGAGGCCATGCCAGATGTATTTCAACCCACCTTCTCAAAAGGTAGGTGTTGAGTGGTATTCAAAAAGCCTTAATGAATCGTTGTTGGCCGCCATCAATAATCCCTTCGTACTATTATTATTGGACAGCTTAATAGGTTGAATATCGCGCATCTCACCACGAACGTTTTCAAAGGCCGTTGGAACAGGAAATAATGGTTTAAAAGTGCCATTACCAACACCATTCCCTACTGTCAACGGCATTGCATCATACCTCCCTTCATAGGGGGTGGTACCAAAGAAATTGCCTCCGGCAATAATATCTTTGTGGCCATCATTGTTATAGTCAATTACAGCGAAAGAAAATATGGGTGCCCATTGAAATGCTGCTGGCAACGTCGTTGCGCTGTAATGTCCCTTTCCGTCATTGATGAGTACCATTGATGCCAGCGTGGCAGCGGTAGAAATCCTGGCGTTTTCGAGCGTTTCGCCAAACACTTCGTTAACCGTTTTGCCTGCCATATCGCGGTACGTTAAAAACTTTTTTTTGAAATAAGGCAAATGCTTTTCAATATCCTCTTCATTTAAAAAAGGATAATATTTTTTATCTTTTGCAACAGCCAGTATTTGGTCAGTGCTTCCATTGCCACTGATAGATTTACTGAACATTTTAAGAGGGTAATTAATACTGGCAGTAAGTTTACTGTTGAGTCCATAGTTGCCTAACAGAATATCATCAAACCCATCCCCATTTAAATCTGCTGTTTTTACAGCGCTCCACCATCCGGTTAAATTTTTATCGTCATTTGTTAAGGATGTTTTTGTAAGTGTACCGCGGATGTTTTTAAATAATATGGGCTGCATCCATTCCCCCACCACCACCAGATCCTGCCAGCCATCTTTATCAATATCGGTCCAACTGGCATCAGTGACCATTCCCAGATGGCGCAAACTTTCTGTTATAGCAGATGGCGCAAAACTAAATTTCCCTTTACCATCATTGATCAAAAGGTAGGATGCGGGAATCTTACTATAGTTCCCGGAGATGGACCGTCCACCTACAAAAATATCCATGTCTCCATCGTGGTCAACATCTGCAACACAGGCAACGGATTTATTCTCGTACATCGAAGGCAGCGCATCTGCTGAAAGTGTAAAATGTCCTTTGCCATCATTCAGGTACAACCTGTCGTTCAATAGCGGCGTTATACCTGTATAAATGTTCCCCCCGCTAACCACATATAAATCCAGATCGCCATCGTTATCAGCATCAAAAAAAACAGCATTTACTTCTTCATAGGCTTTGTCTTTTACAAATGCAGCACTATCAGCCATAGCTATGAAACTTCCATTTTTTTTCTGTAAGAAAAGTTTACCGGACTGCCCTTTAGCTCCACAAACAAAAAAATCTTCCAAGCCATCTTTGTTTACATCGCCAATCGCAATTTTAGGGCCTTGTGTTGATAGCTTATGTGGAATAGACCACTGATCATTGAAATCATTGTAATCATCTTCGCTATGTTTAAAATTGGTTCCCAGGCGGTCCGAAATATCAGTAAACAAGTTGCCATCTTCTGTATGCAAAAGCTTGTTGATAAAGGCTTGGTAGTTGATAATAGTATTATTATTTTTTTTGGCATACACAACTTCTATTTTCTTGTCAGCAGTAATGTTGTGCATAGTTTGAAAGGTATTATCAGGCCAAATTATAACCATACTATCCACTTTAGTTTTACGGCCCAATCCAAAATTAAGCAAGGGTTCACTACTACTCATAAAACCCCTTACCGTTTGTAATTCTTTATATAAAATCTGCTTGTTATTAAAAAGAAAAACTTTAGCACCAATGGCAAAATAGTTAGGCGGTTTACCTGTTAGCTTAACACTTAGATAGTGCGCATCCGGATGCCTTTCACGGGAATTATTTTTATAAATGCCTGATGGTTCGTTCATATTATTGGTAATCAAATCGAGGTCGCCATCTCCGTCTAAATCTGCGTATGCAGCCCCTTGCGAAAGCGTTGCATCCCCAAAACCCCAGTCAGTAGATTGATCTTTGAATTTCAAATCAACACCTCCTTCAAAAATATAATTGTGCCATGCCCCCGGTGGCAGGTGTTCCAATATTTCTTTATCGTGTTGCCTTGGTCCGGTCGTAGGATGGTTATGCGACAGCGAGGATATGAATTTAAGATAGTCCAGATCATTGGGCCTGTTTTTCACTCCATTTGTGACAAAAATATCAGCCTTTCCATCCAGGTTATAATCTGCAATCAAAGGGCCCCAGCTCCAGTCGGTTGCAGCCACACCACTGTACAGTGCAATGTCCGCAAACTTCATCCCGCGGCCAATATTGAGTTGCAAGCAATTGCGTACATATTGGTCAGTGTAACCCAACCTGCGCTTGTAATTATATAAATCCAACGGATCGTCAAGAAAAGAAGATTTCAACACCTTTTCATCTTTTGGCAGCATGTCAACAGTAATCACATCGGGCCATCCGTCATTGTTAATATCAGCTATGTCGTTCCCCATGGAGGATCTAGATTCATGACCGAAAGCTTCCTTATTCATCTCCTTAAAAGTACCATCACCCTGGTTTACGTAGTAATAATCATTCTCATGAAAATCATTGCTTACATAAATATCATCCCAACCATCCTGGTTAACGTCGGCTACTGCAACACCCAAGCCATAGCCGAGTGCACTGCTGATGATACCCGATCCTTTTGTGACATCTGTAAAATGATCGCCATCGTTGCGGAACAATTTGCCACCACTCGCATCACTGTAAACATCTCTTAATGCAGTACTTCCAAAAGAAGCTGGCTGATGGGTAGAGTGTTGTAGTTGAAACATGTCCAAGTCTCCATCGTGATCATAATCAAAAAATACAGCTTGGGTATTATATCCCTGGATGTCCAGTCCCCATTTGGCGGCACATTCGGTGAATGTGTTATTGTGATTGTTGATGAATAATTCGTTATGGGAGTTTTTAAAATAAGTATGTGGCGCTCCATTATTATCGTGGGGGTCATGATTAGCGACAGTAGAAACATAAATATCCAACCAGCCATCACCGTTAACATCCGCCATAGTTACACCCGTTGTCCAGTCTGCTTTTCCTACTACACTAGCAGCAGTAGTGATATCTTCAAATTTAAAATTGCCTTTATTTAAATACAATTTATTGCCACCTGTATTCGATGTAAAATAAATATCGGGTAAGCCATCATTATTAATGTCTCCGACCGCAACACCCGCGCCATTGTAATAATACAGGTAATCTATAATGCTTAAACTATCGGTATCAATATTGGCGTTTTCGAAATCAATACCAGTTGCTGAAGATCCCATTTTTGTAAACAAGGTATTCTTCGGAACAGGATGAGAGCAACTGCCCAATAATATGCAAAAAAGGCAACAATAAAAGGACGCGTCGCTGCAGGTTGATATTTTCACTGGATTTGTTTTATTACGCAATAAATAGAGTTTTTTTAATCATTGACTTTAACCCACTCTTATTTTACAAGTATGGTATCTTATTTTATTTTAACAAGATACCATTCTTGCAAAAAGTAGCCAAACTTTGTTATATACTTAAGGCCAGCTGCATATTTTATTAGAAAAAGAAAACACAAACACGGTCTCATAAATACGTGCTATCAACTTAGTATCCCGGGTTTTGTTGAAGGTTAGGATTTGATAAAATAGCGGACGCGGGAATAGGCAAAAGATACGTGTGATTATCAGGATCAGCCGCTTTAGGGGGCATTGTTCTGGCTTCCAGGAAATGTCCAAAGCGAATCATATCCTGCCTGCGCACCATTTCCCAGGCCATTTCTCTTGCTCTCTCAGCATAAAGATTATCCAGGGTGAGGTCACTCAGTTTCCAGTCATGAGCTGTATTCCCTGAATAGGCCCGCTCCCGTACTTCGTTTACATCCGCAAGCGCATCATCGAGGTTTATATTTAACCGAAATTCTGACTCTGCTTTCATCAAAAGGATATCCGCATAGCGAAAGACAGGAAAATCATTACTGATATTGTCGCCTACATTTCCACCCGGTGCTGGCCAGAATTTAATATTTCTCAGCCCCGCGAGCCTAAAGTAAGGGGCAGCATTAGAAATTGTTTTCATCGTATCATAATAAGCCAAGGCAAGCCCGGATTGGTCGTCATATATTTTTATAGCACTGGGATTGGCAGGTCCTAGTCCAACGGGGTCATTATTCTTACTTGAAAACAAGATATTCTGATAAGGTGGGTAAGGAACCCCATTTACATATTGCTGCCCGATCAAAAACTGTCCTGTACGCTGATCATTAAAAGTTCTGTACACATTGGTATTTCCGTCAACAACACTTGTTGTATACGTTGAAGTTGTATCATAAAAACTATAGAACGGCTGGGTCGTGCACATGCCATTGTTTCCCATCCCATTTTGGCCAAATGTATAAGTTGCATTATTCTCCATAAGAGTCGCCACTACAATGTAGTTACCACCCCCGGGCGGAACTATACCCGCTTGATAAGGCACTACAAAAATATTTTCTGTCGACGCTTCCTGAACTTTGTCTCTGAAATTATCAAAATAATCGCTCATTAAACTGTATCCGCCCGCTTTAATAGAATCACACTCTGCAATACACTCTGCCCACCTCGGCGTACCTGTATATACTTCCGCATTTAGATATAATTTCGCCAGCACGCATTCCGCGAAATACTTGTTTACCTTACCGTAATTTGTAATATTTGTTACGGTAGAAAGATCGGGTAAAGCTTCAGTAAGTTCAGCTACCAATGAATCGTATACTTGTGCCCTTGGCAACGTCACTACGGTAGTGGGATCTTGTTTAAAGTTAGTAACATATGGTATATTTCCGAAAAGATCTAACCCCAAATAATAAAAATAAGCCCGCAAGGCCTTCATCTCAGCAAGGTCAGATTTTATAGTAGATGGCGCAGGATTAAGATTATTAAGTGTGTAAATAATATAGTTACACTTTCCTACTCCGCTAAAAATATCATTCCATGCCCCATCGCTCTGACCGTTACCTCCTGGCTGCTCAACGTGATTCCAAACGTTCGTCCAGGTACCGCCATCACCCCAGTCACCGCCTCGTGTGGGTGTGATCATTTCATCTGTAGAAATCTCATTTTCCCAGTAGATGCCAGAACTGTTGCCCAACGGTTGCAGTGCTGCATATGCAGGCGACTTGCCCGCAGCAATTTGTTCAGGTGTTGACCAGAAGTTCGAATTTACAATCTCACTGTATACTTTAGAATTTAGCTTGGTGCAACGTAGGCCCAAAAAAGACAAGGCGATCATTCCAAACAGTATTATATTAAATTTTAATGATTTCATTTTTTTTGTTTTTTTGTTTAAGATTCAAAATTTTTCACCTTGCATTTCTCTATTTAAAAGTAATATTAAAACCTATTGTGACTGAACGGGATTGTGGATAATAACCATTTGTACCCCCGTTGTATGTTAAATCAATAAATGCCGGTGTTGCCTGGTTATCAACCGAAGCAATTTCAGGATCCAATCCTTTGTAGGGTGTTATTACAAAAAGATTATTTCCGGAAACATATAAACGCATATTGTTGATTCCCTTTATTTTCGAAAAATTGTAAGATAAAGTTAAACTTTGGAGCCTAAGAAAAGATGCATTTTCCAACCAGTAATCTGACGGGGTTGGATTATCCCTCAATCCGCTCGTTACGGCTATTTTCAAGGTATTTACAGAAGGCAAATTATTGTAATTTGCCAAGTTAAGATCGGTATTGTCAAATATTTTTCCCCCTGAAACTCCTCTGAGAAATACATTCAAGCCCCAATTTTTATAAGTAAGATCGGATGTAATACCGTAGTTGAATTTCGGATAAGGATCTGTGTAATAATTCTCGCCTTGCAGATAATCCGTTGTGGTGCCACCCCCTGCGGTTTCAAACTCCGATAGTCCGTCAGCAGTTTTCCCAACATAGTGAGGCAAGTAAAAAGTATAAGGCGATTTACCAACAACTAAAAATGTAATAGGATTACTGCTTAATCCACGACCACTGGCACTTCCGACCGCCACATTATTGGTGGATAATTTTTGTCCGTTCCACGTTCCGGAAAGGCTGGTTATTTTTGTGTTGACGGTGGTAATTTGTCCGCCAACTGTCCAACTAAAATTCTTTGAGTGGACAATTTCCCCGTTCAGTTGTAATTCAACCCCTTTGTTAACAAGAGTTCCGACATTAGCCAAAACCGTAGTTACAAAATTAGGAGGGACCTGTACCGTATAATTATACAACAAATGCTCTGTCTTATCATTAAAAGCGCTGAAAGATCCTGTAAGACGACTTTTAAACAATTCAAATTCAACCCCGATATTTTTACCGTGCCGCTCTTCCCAAACCAAATCCGGATTAGGATTTTGATTAGGAGAAAATCCAACCGGATAAGGATTACTTGTATTGGTTGGATCGTAGGTAACGCCTCCGCTGGCTAAAGTGGTTAAAGTATTGTAGGCACTAATTGCATCCTGGTTACCAACGACACCATAGCCTGCATTAATTTTTAATTCATCAATCCAATTAAGATCTTTGAGGAAAGATTCGCTTTTTAAGCGCCATGCGGCTGACAATGAAGGAAAATTGCCCCAGCGGTGATTTGCACCGAATTTAGAAGAACCATCTCTTCGGAAACTCGCTGTTAGGTAATATTTCGAATTATAGTTGTAGGTTAGTCTTCCCAGGAAAGAAATGATTTTATACTCTTCCCTATAGGAATTGATAGCATTCAAACTTGAATTACCGTTCTGCAATGCATTATCGCCGTTGGCATCAACAACATATCCTTGGCCAGAAGCACTGTAACTATCGAAACCGTAATAATTATATTCATACACACCCGTAGCGCTAATATTGTGTTTGCCTATTCTGGTTAAATAATTAACGTGCATGTCTCCTTTCTTTGAATCGCGGTTGGAAGCAGATTTAACTGCATTATTCAGGTTGTTCATACCCGGGATAACAGGCAGATAATAATCCCCCTGTGTATTAAATTTGGAAAGTGATCCGGTAACCCCAACTGTAAGTTCGTTCAGCAATTTATAATTTACCGTGCCATACTCTAGGGCCAATTGCTCGGTAGATGTATTGGTAATCATATTTTGATATAATACCGGGCTTTGATAGTTGTATTGATATACAGGATTATCAGTTCCGTCTGCCAATTTAAGTCGGATATAAGGTGGGATTACATTGGCCCAATTAAAAATGTTTCTATTTACAAGTTTCCTATCGGTAGACGTATTTACAATCCCAACCTGGATGGTTAGTTTATCATTGAGTGCTTTTTGTTCGGCATTAAACCGCATCCCTAACTGTTGTTTACCAGTATTGATTACAATACCCTGCTGGTTTAAATAAGTTGCTGAACCCCGGTAATTAAACTTATCTGTTCCTCCTGAAATACCTATTGTATGATTGTGCGTAATTCCGGTACGTAAAATAGCGCCTACCCAATCATTGGTCACGCCTGGGCTACTATTTGCTGTTTCCAGTTGCGCAGTATCCTGGCCAAGAATAGCAGCTTGAGCCAAAAATTCAGGTGTATTCAACAAGACAGGTTTTTTAGCCACTTTTGAAAAAGATAAATAGCCTTGGTAGTCAACCTCAGTGCGACCTGCATGCCCTCTTTTTGTATTGATGATGATAACACCATTCGCGCCCCGTGAACCATAGATTGCAGTGGCAGATGCATCCTTTAAAACATCATAGGAGAGAATATCGCCTGGAGGAATATTTGCAATTTCGTTGATATCATCCAGTGTAACACCATCTACCACAACCAAGGGACTTTGTCCACCGGTTAGTGAGGCTTGCCCACGTAATCTGATAACAACGGGAGAGTTGGGACCTCCATCAATGTTTTGAATAACAAGTCCGGGAACTTTACCCTGTATCTGGTCCATAGGATTTGTAACCAGCCCCTGCGTAAAGTTTTTTGAAGAAATACTTGACACTTCTCCAGTCACATCTTTTTTGCGTGCTGTGCCGTATCCCACGACCACTACTTCATTTAGACTATTTAATGAAGAAACAAGGCTGATAGAAATAGACGCGTTATTACCTACAGTAACTTCCTTGGTTTCATATCCTACATCGGAAATTACGATGATGCTTTTGCTGTCGGTAACATTTATGGAAAATGTACCATTTTCATTCGTTGTTACACCGTTTGTCGTTCCCTTTACAATTACACTTGCATTAGGAACAGGATTTCCTTTACCATCGTTAACGATTCCTGTTAATTTCTTATTCTGGGCATTTACACCGCACACAACAAGAAGTAAAAAATAGATCAGAATATTTTTTTTAGTTCGCGGTCTAATCTTCATTTTTGAAGGTTTGGCCTGGCAGATAATTTTGCTTCTCATATTTCTTTATATTTAAATTTTTAATGTGATCGATAGAAATTTCTTTATTAAAATATATTTATTATAACATCACAAAACTTGAAAAATTCACTAAGTTTTTTAGGAAAATCTCAGCAATCAGCAATCTTTCAAAGTTCAAGTTCAATTGCAAATAATGGCTCAAACAACAAATTTATCTATCACTTTACAATCGTTATTTTGGCTGTTTGTGTTCTTTTGATTGTAAGTATACCTCCCTTTTTCAAAGCATCCCATGTAAAGCTTTCACCGTTTGCTTCGGCTCTATCATTAAAAAGAACATTTAACGGTTTTTGTTTCAAATGAAATATTTCTATTCCATTTATACCGTAAACCTGATAATCAATAACGTGTCCGTAATTAATATCCTGAACTATTGAAGAAGATTTCAATAAATGGTCTTCATCAGAAGGCGCTAATTGAGGCATGGCAGCCATTGCGCGCAAAAAATGCCTTACATAATCTCCGTACCCATCAGTAAGCCAAATCCCATCATCCGGATACTTGTTCTTTCCATCACTATCCACCATATATGTCGCCCAGTTCAATTGCCGGATAGCATTATCATAATGAAACCTGTCTGCGGTAAGTGCCATGTATTGCAGTTCTGCGGAAGCCTCTCTTGAAGTGTGGCTATTACCTGGTTGGTGGTAAATAGTTTGTTCATTCACTACTGTTACTCCATAATTCTTCCATTTATCATTGCCAAATTTTTCATAGACCCAATCAAAAATTTTCCGCACTTTTGTTTTCCAGTTTGGAAAATAATCAGGATGATTCATCATAAATTGAGCAAAAGTAATCGCATTAATTTGTGTATCGCTCCATCCAGGAATATCTTCAAAGAAAGGCCCCCATTTATTATTATGTAATGGGTATTTTTTCATCCAGTTAATAATTTTACTAAATGCCTGTTTGTATAATCCGGTCTCACCTAAATTCAACTTTTGTAATTCAAGAAACAACTCCAATGTGCTACTCCAGTTGCTTGTATAGCTGCTTATTCCTGTAATTTCCCCACTCCAGTTATTATTACGAAGGGTTCCAATTTCACCTGTTAGAGCATTAACCTTGAAAGGCATTGGTGAATTATTTTCATCACCAACTTTTGTATGCCTGGCTAAAGTATTCGCAATCTTTATTGCCGCACTTAAATAGATTTCATCTGTAACATTGTGGGTCGGCCATCCTTTATCTACCACCATCTCATACAGATTTAAAAGTTCAATTCCAAAAGAGCCCGCTTTATCAGGTTGCAGATAATTTTTACCTAACACCATATCACCGTCATACCTACCAGAATATACAAGTGTATTGTAAGGATAAGGAACATTTGCCCACTCAATATTAGAAGCCGAAAAGCCATGACTCAAATAATAATCAGCAATAAATTTCATATTCTCTACGATTCGTTCATCGCCATTGTAAGCGTACAACAATCTCCACGAAGACAATGCCATACTGAACTGATCACCACCAATTCCTCTCGGATCATCTATTTCAGGCTTCCATACCGGGTGATTCATATAATAAGGGAGTCCGTTCAAGTCGATACGCATCGCATCCCAGAAATTCCAAACAAGTTGTATAACATGACTCCATGCTTTGCCGGGTTCATTACTGTACCATGGCAAAATATTTCCCTGCTCATCTGTTTTTATTTCATGATAACCAAGTTTTTCTGTTTGTGCAGATGCATTAATGCAAAGCATTAAAAATAAAATGATAAGATAATTTTTTTTCATTTAAATTAAATCCATTTCCTGGTAATTGTGCAACAATTTTATAAAATAATTTTTATCCATGATTTACCTGAAGTGAATTCTCTGTATACTAAGACATGAAAAAAGAAAAAAGCCCCACTCCGGATTTTTTTTATTTCAAAATAAAATTAAAAATGAGCCTATGGAATCCTTATAGGTACTTTTAGCTGCAAATTTGCGGGTAATAGCCAGCATCAGCGGTGGTGATACTATTATTAAATTGATAACAATTGTCAAACCCTACGAATGCAATTGGTAATACAAGATTAAACCAATGATAAGACCCCGTAGCAAAGCAACTTTCAAAGTATTTATGGCCTTGCCGAGCTGGTTTTGGACGGTTTTTTTAGTTACACCCAATCTTTTTGAAATTTCTTTTGTAGAGAGATCTTCCTGGTAATGTAAGCGAAAAATAATTTGCCTCTTTGGAGGAAGTGAGTTCAGCAGCGCTTCATAAGAATTGAAAAAATCTTTCCAAAGCAAATCGGCATCTGCGTGAGAGTTTGTTTCAGCAATATTATCGAAGTGGTCAAAAAAAGGATGAATGGGCTTTTGTTTGGCTACAAAATTAATTACCTTATTACGAATAGCGATGTGTAAATACGCAGGCAAATTCTTTATTTTCAACGTCTGCCTGTTAACCCAAATATGCACAAAAATTTCCTGTACTATGTCTTTTGCATTGTCCCGGTTTTTCAAGCGTTTATATGCCTCTGAATATGCCTTTTCCCAATGCTTTTCAAATAAAACATCAAATGCCTGATAGTTGCCTTCCTCAATAAGTTTAAGTAGTAACCCATCATCAGCAAGAGTTGTTTCGGTTTGTCTCATTGCAACTTTTTATTAACCAAATATAAGCGTTTTTGAAAAAATCGCGCGTTATACTTCACGCCGGATAAAAATATTTAGCGGTATTCCCAAAAAGCAAAATAGTTTTAGCAGTTGCAGCTATGATACTTTTTCTCAAAACCAAAACTGCCAACATAAAAGCCCAAAACCACTGTGTAAAGCACCTTAAATATTTTCTGACTTTGAATATTAGCTTCCGGAAAAATAGAAAATAGTTTAAGAAGAATTTGTTTTATATCCGCTCATAGCGTTTTTAAAACTTCCGCTAGTCAACCAATCAATCCTGCCAGTAAACAAACTTTTATTCAACTTTTCCGTTTTTTAAAATAATGAAGCGAGCAAACTATTCAACCACATCAATCAAATCCCGCAGCCTGATATCTTTGGATGAAGCGCCAACCATCACACGAAATGTTCCGGGTTCTACTGTCCATTTCATATTTATATCAAGCACTTTTAGCATTTCAGGTGTGATGTTGAAACCAATTTTTTTCTCTTCCCCTGCTTTTAAAAATATTCTCCGGAACCCTTTCATTAATTTCACCGGTTGCGCTACTGATGAAAGCAAGGGATGAATATATAATTGAACCACTTCTTCACCATCACGGCTACCCGAATTTTTAACAGTGCAATATACCATAGTAGAATCGTCTTTTGCAAATTGCTTTTTATCAAACCGTAAATTGCTGTACTCAAAATCAGAATAGCTTAATCCGAAGCCGAAAGGAAATAAGGGCTGTCCGTTAAGATCAGCATAATCATCGGTACGGCCGGTCGGTTTATGATTATAGACTAAGGGAAGTTGTCCTTCAAACACAGGGAAAGTGATGGGCAAACGACCTGCAGGATTATAGTCCCCAAATAAGACGTCAGCTACCGCATCGCCGCCATCTTCACCCGGATACCAGGCATCAAGAATAGCGTGAACATTCTGAATCCATTTGGTCATCGTAATAGCACTGCCTCCAATCAAAACCACAACTACCGGCTTTCCGGTTGCCGCAATCCTGTTGATCATTTCTTCCTGGTGACCAGGAAGATTCAGGTATGCTCTATCCTGTGATTCACCTTCATTAATACCTGCAACAATCACCGCTACATCCGCTTTTTTTGCAGCATTTACAGCGTCCTCTATTTTTTGATTCCAATCATTTGGAACGCCTACATTCCAAACTAATTTGAACCTCGCATAACCCTGCGATTCAAAAAATTCTATCCTTATGTCGTACTCTTTATTTTTTTCAAAATGATACGTCGCCAATTTCGTTGTAAATGTCTGGCTCTTCCAATTATCAATAATCAACTTTCCATTCAAATAGAAACGGTAACCATCATTGCCATCAATACCAATTTTAAAATTTCCGGTAACCGGCGCTTTCAATTTTCCAGTCCATTTCACAGAATAAAAATCATAATTAATTTTTGAATCCGGCGAATATAATGTCCAGCCAAAATTAATTTCATTATCAATTCTTGTAATTTCCGGTTTCCCGGTTAATCTAATATTATTAAAATATTCACCCTGCAGTCCGTTTTGCATTTTACTATTGATACTGTTGGATAAATAGGCAGAAGGAACGGTTACCCATTCCGGTGAACTTCTGCCACAACCGGGTGCATACACTACATTAACACCTTTTCCCAATTTATTTTTAATGCCATCAAGAATACTCACTTTGCCATTACCGGGCCCGCTGTAGCCGCCAAGCCTGGCTTCTGTTGCATCTGTACCGATAACTGCAATAGACTTAATTGACTTTTTTAGTGGTAAAATATGATTGTCATTTTTTAATAGCACCATTGCTTCAAGAGCTGCTTGCTTTGCGAGCATTTTATGAGCAGGATTCCCATTCCACTTGTTGGCTTCTTCCACATCGGTATATGGATGCTCAAAAAGCCCTAATTCAAACTTTACTCTCAACACCCTGGCCACTGCACTGTCTATTGTTTTCGGATCTATCCTGCCATCTAAAAACGGAGGAATAAATAATTTATAATGCTCATAAGCCGTTTGAAAAATAACATCCAGTCCATTGTTAATCGCTTTTGCTGACGCATCAGGATAGTCCTTTGCAGTATAATGCAAAACGTTAGCCCCGCCTACAGCGGACGCGTCTGAAATCACAAATCCTTTAAAATTCATTTGCTTCTTCAATAGATCATTCAGCAACCAATTGTTCGCAGTGCAAGGGCTGCCGTTTAGGGAATTATAGGCAGTCATCACGCTACGGCTGCCGCCTCTTTCAAAACATGCTTTGAACGGAGGCAGGTAAATCTCTTCTAAAAGTCTTTCATCAATATCAATGGGATAGCTATCCCTGCCACCATCCCCGCTGTTGTCAATAAAATGTTTGGGCGTAGTAACCACGCCCATCTTTTCAAATGGAGAAACAAAAGCGACTCCCATCTCTGATGACAGAAAAGGATCTTCCCCATAGGTTTCTTCTACGCGTCCCCAGCGAACATCGCCGGCAATATTTACCACAGGTGACAATATTTGACGAATGCCGCGGCTCCTTGTTTCATGCGCGATAGCCGTTGCTACCCGGTTCATTAACAAAGTATCCCACGTTGCCGCTAATCCAATAGATGCCGGAAATGCAGTAGCGCCATCTCTAACCAAACCATGTAAAGCTTCATCAAAGGGAATTATAGGGATTCCCAAACGAGTATCCTCCACAAAATATTTTTGTATTGAGTTAATGAGTTTGGCTGTTTCTGTTGCATTGGATGCTGCGCTGTAGTTGAGCAACTGGCCCGCAGCGTCTTTGTTTCCCTTTGCACTTACCTGGAATCCGAATATGCCATTTTTATATTTTTCTTTCCCATCACTTAGGTCGCCCGGTATCATAAAGAGTTGCCAGAATTTTTCTTCCGGAGACATTCTTGCAACAAGATCTTTTACCCTTTCTTCAATCGGCAGTTTAGAATTTTTATAGGGCAAAATTGTTTGAGAAAAAACGATTCGGCCAAACAATAAAAAGCAAACCAAAACAAAACTTCTTTTCATAAATTTTCTATTTTCATTTTGTCATAAATTTCCAGGAGAAATTACTATATGACCATACAGTGGCTCCTTTCGGGATACTAACTTTCCCTTTCAAATTGCCTTTGGTGTCTTTTGAAACAGACAATTGGATACGGGTGAATTTTCCTTTTTCGTAATCGTAACTAACTCCATCATCGTCATACAAATTATAGCTGCTCTCCTTATGGCCATAGTACCTGATTTCAACCGGCAACTTGTCTGTACTTATTGTTGACACGGGAGGCATCATTGGAATAATACCGCCATCCCGTACATAAACAGGAATAATGTCCAAACCGGGAGCAACAGTAATCACTTCTCCTTCGCCCGCATATTTTCCTGTATAAAAATCAAACCATTTGCCTTCCGGTAAAATTACTTTCCTGCTTTTTTGTCCTGCAAATAAAGGAGCTACCAGCAAATTGTCGCCCACCATAAACTGATCTTTTATTTCCTGCTTCACGGCTTTCGCGTAAGGGTTATCGGTAGAGCTTAATGTTCCATTAGATGTTGTGGTAGGCGCATTAAAGCCGGGTATAAGATTCATTGCGCTAACAGGTGGCGTACCATAAAATGCATAGTCGGCAAAACTTGTATAGAGATAAGGAATCAACTGCATTCGCAGATCGGCAATGCTTTGCACCTGCTTTTCCACTTCGGGAAAAGACCATGGCTTGGTGCCATCTGCCCATGCATTAATCATAGCAAGGGGAGAAAAACAAACAGTCTGCATGCGCCTTAGCCATTCCTCGGCGGTGGGCGAACTGCGTACTTCCGGAGTCCACAATACACCGATAAAAGAACTGTTGATTAATGCGGTAATAAAATCAGGATGGCTGTAATAGTCATTATAAATAACATAAGGAAAAGATGACGCGCCGGCGTTGGACGCCCTCACCAATCCATAGGTCCGGGTATTTTGTTTACGGTATAAGTCGGTAGTCATTTTTTGCATCATTAGGCCATAAGTTTGCCGTATTTGCTCCGCTGAATTTCCGGAGGGAAACCTGGTGACATCCGGCCACAACCATTCATCGAAACCATCATTCTCATCCATTTTAAATCCGCTTACCCCTTTACTGAGCAAATGCCGGAACAAATGATCTCCGATTATTTTCTGCACTTCCGGCATGGAGTAATCGGGTACCAATCCTGCCCATACGGTGAAGGATGCGGTGTAAGGAAAGATTTTTTTATAAAGTTCTCCTTCCGGAGAAATGTAAGGATTCATCCACAGGTTAACATGAATCCCTTTTTGTTTTAGGCTATCAATAAATACCTCCGGACGGGGGAAACGATCCTTGTCCCATTCGTAAGTGCAGGGATACGACTTGCTCTGCCAGCCTGGTTCCAGCCCAATAACACTTAAAGGAAATTTGTGTGCTACATATTGTTTTACTTCATTCATTACATCTTTATCACTATACAAGGTCGGGGTGCGATGCCAAAACCCCAAGCCCCATTTAGGCGGCAGGCAACCGCCACCGTTATATAAATTATACCGACGCACTGCATCTAACATGTCTGGTCCACCAAAAACAATGATTTCAGCGCCTTCAGCCGGCACCAGCATTTCAATATTATCAGAGTAAGGATTGGCCTGCCAGTTTTTATCAGTATTTCTGTCACGGACAACAGGTGGATGTTTACTGTCCCTTTCTACTGCAGTGCCTACCCATACGTCAATATATCTTGCCGCATTTATCAATACACCATAACCTTTTGAAGAAACATAGAATGGCACAGGAGCATGTGTGCGGCCGTTATCTTGTCCCCCATAATGATCAACATGCAGTCGCATAATACGGCCACGTTGTTCAACTGTTTTGAAATTCAGACCCAAACCAAAAATCTTCTCTGCCGAATCCAACGGAAACCGCAGGTAAGTTTTTCCATCTATCACAGTGGCTTTTATTTCATCTTTTGGTATAGGGAAATTGATAGATGGCATCGCAGCTAACGCCTCTATTTTAGGGTGCAAACCGGTCACACTATAAAAATTAAATTTATCCGGCACACCCGCTTTGGCACTCCAAACTCCCGGCGCTATAGTCTCCCATTTTAGATTGGTTTGTGCCGATGCAGTAATAGTTGAGAAAACAAATAACGACAGCAGAAGTTTTGGTTTTGTAAAAATCATCCTAATCATTTCGTTTAAAGTTTTTATTGAATTCACTTAAAAATTTAACTGCCCATTTATAAAACTTGCTTAATGAATATTCAATTAATTCATGCTTAATTTTTATCTTCTATAACAATCAAATATCCTTTTTTTGCAGGTATATCTAAATTCTCCAACGAAGCAAGTTGCTTTTCATCCTGGTATCTTAAAATAAAGGGAACGCGAAATTCCACCTTTGATTTATCTAAACCTAATTGTTGATAATTTATCTTGAGCGAAGTGGACTGTGCTGTTTGTCCAAAATTGGCAACTGCAATTATAGTCTGCATTTTGCCTTTATATACTGTTACTTTCACTGAATCATTCGAGGATGTAACCGGGCAATTCTTATCCCAATAACCGATCATTTCTTTCTGCTGGATATGATATTGATCCCAGAATTTCCAGATATTGTCAGGTGGGGTACCTGTCCAGCCCGCACGGTTAGTCATGCCATAGATCATTCCTCTCCAGGGATTCCCACCGCCTTCCAGCATTTGGCCAGGCAATCCAAAAGGGATTCCGGCAATTTCTACGAGCCAATAATCAGGTGGCGTGTCATAATTTCTTCCTTCCCCAATCCATAGCTGATCTATATAGGGAAGCAAATCCATATAAAGATTTAAACAACTGGCGTATCCTGCATATTTGTTGAAATGGTTCCAGCTATGCATGTCAATCCTGGCAGAAGGACGTCCGTCATCTAATATTTTTCTTGCCCTTCGAATCGTAAACCTGTCCAAAGAACAATCATCAATGTATATGCCGTCAATTTTCAAATTATTTACCATCCAGTTTAACCCTGCAATGTAGAAATTATTCAGGCGGCTATCCGGCGTAGTGATCACAGACAGATCCTGCATGCCTGCATATTTTCCTTCAGTAAAATGGGCTACCCAGGCAGGAATATATTTTCTCCCGCGAAGATTTGTTTTCAGCCAGGGGTCCGGACCTTCAGGGTTGATAACCGTTTTGGCATCAGCGCCCGGACCGGGGTAAATTACTTCGCCGTTCAAACTAACGAAAGGCCAGAACTCAGGAAGATTGACCGTTAATTCACGCGTGGTATAATAGACTTTTGCTTCTTTATGATCCTGGTGAACCTTTTCAATAAAATTTTTCAAGACATCAACATTCACATTCGAATATGGATAATTGATAAAGGGATATATGTCATTTCCCTGGTGCACATTGATGATATTAGCGCCTAAGGAATCTGCTTCATGAATGAAACCTGCACTTACATTATTGCCGGAATGATAATACCGGTCACCGAATTGAATTTCTTTATTCATGGTTTTGAAAGGCGTTATCAGTAATTCAAAATCATAATTCAATTGTTCATTTTTTTTCATTTCGCGTGCACCGGAATAAGCATTGACCATTACACTTTTTCCCTGCTCATAAATATTCACTCCTCCTTTGCCTTCGTTGCCCCAGGAAGGTGGAAAATGCAGGCGGCCAAAATCATAATAAATATTTACCAACGGAAGTACATAATTTTCCGCCTTCCATTTTATTTGTAACCCTCCGTTTACGGCTCCCGTCCACAAAGCATCCTGGTTCTTTGTAGTATCCCATTTCCATTGCCAGTCTTTTGGCCTTAATCCACCTTCTTTGTTTAATCCCATCATATACGTGGCTTTATCTTTGTCCACCGCAACTTCGAGCCGGATATCTTTTATGCTAATTGCTTTCCGGGCTTTTACCTGTAAACCAAAGCTTGCGAAACCATCAAACTCTAATCGTCCGTTACAAACCACATCACATTCATCAGAAGTATTAATCACGTTCCATGTAACAAATGAAGATGTTTGTTGTGTGAATTGTAATTTGCCCGGCAGTAAATGAACAAATTCTCCGTTTTCTTTTTCTATAATAAATTGAAATGGCTTATCAATAATATCTCCTCCCTGCTTAGAAATGGATTGATTGGAAGAAGTGAAATAAGACACGATTTTTTCAGGCAAACCATTACCGGCTATTTCCACAGAACGTCCCAATATTTTAATGGTCTTATTGTCCCTGCTTACAGGAATATATCCTTTGGTGATTTTATCATTGATTCCCACGGTTGAATTCAGCCAGGCCAAACGCGACAGACGTTCGCCCTCATCAAACCCTTTATCAGCAACTATTTTACCACTTATTCCCAATTCTATTTTTATGCTTTTTGCAGGAATGCCATTTGCGGAAATATTGATGCTCCCATTATAAATTCCTTTTGCTGCTTCCGGGAGATTGATTCCCATCCACAATGCCTGAACTTTCCCGCCGGAAATATTTATATTTTTTGTAAATGGCTTACCGAGATAGTTGATTCCACCTGCATTGAAACAGGTGATTTTACCGGAAGCAATTATTTTACCGTCTTCGTTTTTTAAATCTGAAAAACGGACCTGAACATTTTTTATTTCCTGATCTAACGCCCACGCCCCAACCTGGAATACAAAATATTCACCGGGCTGTGCTTGAAAAACAAAGGGCTTAATTGCGTAATTATTTTCCAGCCAATTTAACCGGAGCGAATCATCCCATTTTATAGGTTTCTCTCTTACTTCGGGAAAAATAATTAGTGACTGGCCTTGAACCTTTTGAGCATATTGTCGCGCTGCGGCGTGGGTAGAAATAAATTTGTCTACTCCATGCTGCGCTTTCACATTAGAAAAAAGAAAAATTACAAGGAGAAAAATTATCAGTTTTTGCATTACAATCTTAGATTATGGATTATTATTTGGTTTATGGTTAGTCTGTTTCACAATGGTTTTATTGCAATCATTTCGCTAATGGATGTTTTAAAAGAAAGCCTGTTACCATCAATGGTTGCAGCCTTTTTCCCATTTCGTATCAAAACAACTTTTTTACCCGGCCAGGGATTTATGAGGGTACATGGTTTTCCTTTTTCACTTTTTATTTTTACATCAGAGATAATCCCATCTTTCAATTTTGCTGAAACCAGGAAAGCTCCCCATGCTCTTATGTTTTTAAAACCTGCATTTTGATTTTTAGGGAATACCCTGAATAACCGGATTACATCGCCAACACTCATACAGAGCATTTCATCAAGTGCATTGGCCACGGTACAACTATTTTCAATACCATGTGGATTATTCAGTTGAAATCCATTAGGATAGGTATGCAAGGCGTACTTGTGTAATTCTTTCATGATAACAGTTGAATCATATCCAACCCGGATAGCGGCCATAAAAAAACTGTTACTTGTATTCATGTCTTCCCACCGTTGCATTTCGTCAATGGTGTTCCGTGAAACTGTCAACAGCTCGTTGCTGCTTTCAAGTGTAATGGCATTGGACGGATAAATTTGCTGAATACCCAAACCGTTATCCGGCCACCAGTCAACGCCTTCTTCAGTATAGCGAAATACTTTTTTGCCGTTCCTGGTTTGAACAGGAAAGCTGCTTAGTTTATTGAAAATATCTTCCCATTTTGCCTGCCTGTTTTCGTCTATATTTAATGAAGCACTTAAATCAAGAATCAGGTTCAAAGCATTCCGAATCAACCCAAGCGATAAGACCGGATTTTTGTCATTCCCTGAACCTTCCTGGATAGCGTCGCCATATATAACGTACCTGCCCTTTTCAAACTTCAAATAATCTTCCCAAAAATTTACTACTGCCAGCGCGTAAGGATAAATTTCCTTCCCATATTCTTTATCATAAGTGCAGCGCCAATGTTGCGCCATATTAACCAGTCCGTAAGCGGCATTGGAACGTTGTCCATAAAATAATCCTCCATCTTCAATATCTCCGTTTTTCTGATAACCTCCTACTGCAAAGTCCCTGGTTGTTTCAATTCCCAACGGTCCAATGCCCACAGGATAAAGGATGCCTCTTGTGTGGGTTACATTTTTCGCATACCATTCACCCCTGGCCATAAAATCAATTAGCGGGGCATCTTGTGGCGTTCCCTGTTCCAATCTGTTGGCTCCGTAAAGGCCATAAAACGGCGCATAAAAATTATAATTCAAATGATAATCGCCATTCCATGCAGGGGTATCGGTAGTTGTCCAACCAAATATTCCCGGGGGAAATTTGATATCACGGCTGCAAGCCGCCATTGTATAAAGTCCCTGGTAATAAGCTTTCATCAAAACAGTATCTTCTACACTTACGGACGATTTATTCCAATAATTTTCCCACCATTTATTATGTTTCTGCAATAGGGATGCAATAGAATTTTGATTGATTTTTTTTACCTGCTCCAGCACATAATTCAAAGGGGTTTTATTTTTGAACTTACTTTCAATGGCAAGAACAATTACCAATTTTTTACCAGGCTGTAATAAAATATTAAGGCCATTATAATTGATGGTTTTTAATGCCATGGCCACTTCGGTCGGTATATCTACACTATCATTGAAAGCGCGTGTTAGCCAATGGATTTTTTGTTCCTCTCCTTTTTTTAATGCTGCTCTTCGGTTTTCAGGGGCAGAATCAATAATCGAGATATTTGTTGCTTTAGTGATTGCTTCAAGCTCAATAAATACCAGATTTTGTGTTGCTTGCACCCAGGATTTCACTTTTATTTTCTGGTCATTTTTCTGTAGAACACAAGTTGTAATTCCATTGCTAATCAGTTGCGTGGCAGTAAATCCGGCGCTATCAAAACCATCAATTTTAATATCCACAAATCCCATCACCCGTGGCCCCGATAAGCCATCGGCTTTTGAACGCAAACGCCAAAAATCATTTTTGGAAAGATAATAGCGCAAATGATTTTCCTGGTACCCAACACTCATGGTTACATCACCATTGCCCATCAACGGCGCATCAATTGAAACATCATTGGGAATATGTTGCGGGGGTTTAGTCCATATATTCTTAAATGCAGGCTGAGCTACTGTCGTTCTTTTTTGAGCCGAAAGAGGCGACAGGTCAAAAAATAATGAGAATAAAATTAAACATTTAGCGATATTCATTTACTGATTTTTTGAATTACAACACCTTGTAAAGCCTCGTGGATTTGGCCTGATTTTATTTTTAGATTTTTTTACCTTTCTTCCTTTAATCCATTGATCCTTTTCATCGTTGCAAAATCCGGATTTTCATGTAATCCTATTTTCTGAAAAGGTATTTCTTTAAATGAAGGTATTTCTTTAAAAATGAGCGAATTCTTTTTCAACAAAAAATTCCGGTTCTTCCAATCAGCGAAGCCCGGGTCGTTGTCCGTTTCCCAATTGTTTGATTTAAAATTCAGCCACTCTTTGTTTCCATCAATAATTTTTTCAACTTCAACATAGACGTTTTTTTCTACAATGTTTCCGCGTGGAATTGCAGCGCTGTCGAAATAATTTTTTAATTGAGGATATTGAATGATATAAGGAGGTTGAAGATAATTCACTGCTTCCAATCTTTTTCTGAATAATCCATCCGGAGCCAATAATCCTTTCGCCCAGTTTTGTAACCTGTTGTCAACGTGGAATCCCGCTTTATTCCCTATAAAAATATTATTGCTATAGTTGTTATCGGAACCGCCGCCAATCAAAACATTCCGCTTTCCTGCTTTATAAAAAATATTGCCGGTGACTGTCAATCCACAGGCACCGTCATCTTCATAAACGGCACAGGTATTAAAATGATCCGGAATATTTTCGAAGTAATTATAGCGAATGATAGTTCCTCTTTCTGAAGGATCGCGGCCAAAATAAAAGGCGCCCTGATCTTCTGCTTCGGTGCACACATCATGGATGTAATTATATTCAAACAGATGATTATTACCATGCATCAAAATGGCCATACCTGGGGTGTTATAAATCTCGCAATGCCGTATTTTATTTCCCACACCGGTAAGAAAAATGGCTGGACGATATGATTTTTCAATCCTGTTTAAATCATGAAACACACAATTTTCTACCACATTATTACCTGCATCAAGTGTTAGCCGGTTTCCACCACCCAAAACAATACTGCCTGCACCCAATTGATAGAATTGGCAATCAATCACTTTATTGTTGCTACCTCCCTCCCTGTTGAAGGTAGTGTTAGCGTATAAATGTTCCTGCAAACTTCCAACGATACCTCCTTTGGCAACTCCCGTTCCTTCATGACGATAGTCTTTAAAGGGCTCAATCCCTTTCCCAACGGTAATGGCAAGGCTACCCAGGTTTTTGAAACTGCACCCCTGTATCATAATATTATCGGTATTGTCCATGGCTATGCCCATACCTCTTGCACATTCAAAATTGATTCCTTTAATGCTCACATTTGATATATTTTCTAATAAAAAAAACGGATCTTCCAGAATTGAGAACTCCAATGATTCTATTTTTTTATCGGGCGGGATAAAATATAAAATCCCGTTTTCCCGGTCAATATAATATTCACCCGCCGTATCTAACTCTGAAAGGATATTCACTCCGTACCATCTTCTCCAGGATTCTCCTGACCCAAATCCATAAAGAGTTGCAGAAGCAGTGGATATAGTGGTCGTTACGGTATCAATACTTTTAATTCTCACCATATCATCGGCATAGCCCCACATAAAGTAACCCGCCATCCAGGCGTCTTTTTCTTTCGCCCACTTATTAATACGCAAAGAATCATATTGAATGACGCCACCATGATTGGAATAATCTCCATCACGGGGAATACTTCCTTTATCAAGAACTTTTCCCATTGGAATCATTCCTTCATTAGGCCATCGGGCTAAGTGCATTGGTTTGCCATTGATAAAAATCTCACCCCAGGAAGGCCCGTATGGCCTCGCAAAACCTACATTGCGAATTTTGCCATAATCAGTTATTCCCACCTTTTCAAGATCTACTTCGTAAACTTTTTCATCCGTACTACTATTTATTTTGGAAGCGCTGATTGATTCTATTGCATTGACAGGAATAGAAACACCGCCAAAAAAAATTACTTTTTCTTTTTGATAAGCCTGGATATTAATATTGGAAAATTTATCATCCAGTTTAAGAGTGTGATGAATAGAATAAACGCCTGCCCGCAAATTAATCGTAGGCCGTTGCATTTGTTCTTTGCTTCTTGCGTTGGCAATTTCTTCCAGAGCTCGTTCTACAGTAGCAAAAGGAGTTTTTTTAGCGCCATTTCCTGAATCATTCCCTCCAGGTGCTACAAAAATATTTTGTGAGAAGCTAACATTTGACGCCAGGATTAAAACTGCCAGCAAAAATTTTCCTTTACCTTTTAAGAGGAATTGATACATAAGTTAATTATTTCGTGCTATTAATTTTAATCCTTTTAATCAGTGATTGCCCGGAAGGCCAGCTAAAACAAACGTTTCTTATTTAGCCTGCACTTTTTCTATACCATCCGAAAGCTTAACCGTTATTTTCACGTTGATATCAGCACCCTCTGAAAATGCACAATCGAACAATAAATGATGACTGCCTTCGGCCAACTCGGGTAAAGGTTGGGGTAAGGTCACTTTCTTAAGAAATTTCCCTTTTTGATCGTAGAGATTTGCAGAAGACGAGTGATCAATAACTAAACTTTGCCCCGCTTTTAAGTTTACCGGCAACTGAATACGCAGGGAATTATCCAACTCAATAACAGGGTTGCTGATTTCTCCCGTGTTGCCAGCAGCCAGCAATATCACTTGTACATTTTGCTTGCCAGTATTGTTTTGAAAAGTCCATTCAGACGAAGTGGGTTCGCCCGGTTGCAATACTTTGGCGAAATGTTCGAAAACGACCTTTTTGTACCGATACATTTTCCATGCATTTACGCCATCTCTCTCCAGGTGTACATCATGTTCCGGAACTCTCAGCCACTGCTTCTGAGCCGGTGAAAATGCATTTTTTTGTTGCGCTTCTGTCCAGCTATTAACCTGCTCTACAATTTCATTAATAAAAGGATTATTTTTTATTGCATCGTATCGCACCACTAAGGCATAGCCTGCATTATAACCTGCCGCTCTTGCCAGCATCCAGTCCACATCTTCCGGTTTAGTCTGGCTCGTGATTAAAAACCAGCCCAACATATTCGGCAGGTAATTATTTTCATAAAACTTCTGGTTGTCAATACGGTAATCCGACTGGCTTTCCCGGAAGCCACCATACCATGGTTCGCCCCAGTTAAGATAGTCATCCATGTGCCAGAAATAGTGTGCAGCCCTACTTGATCCAAAAACAACAGGATGCTTTATTGCCTTATATACGTCTTCTGCAAAACCCGCCAGCGACATGTTGCCCATTCCCGTAGCATAAGTTCCCTCATGCCCATCAAAATCCATTTGATCAGCGCCGGTTTCATTTATGAAGTTTGCGATATTGGCGGCAATTTCTTTTTGCAATGTCCAGTCGGGGAAAAAAACTTTATAGGGATGATCTATGAGCCTGTTGACAGCAGCGCCTCTTGCGTGGTTGGATTTTTTTGTTCCAAAAGCTCCCCGCACACAGTCCAACAATTGATAAGGCGCATTTTTAGAGACTTCCCTGAAACGTATAATTTCATCGTCAATGCGAACACTGTTCAGATCACTTTGCATTTCAAAATATTCCGGCGACTGAACGGTTATTACTGTCGCTTCAGGATCAATAGCGTCCGGCAAAATGCTACTTCCCGCAATTGCCAGGTGCGGGTTAGGTGTAGGTGTTACGTACGCATCGTTTGTGGTAATAAAATTGGAAAGCGTGTGAAAGCCAAGTCGCAGGCCCATGGCGTGTGCCTTATTCACGCATTCCGTAAATCCTTTTATGCCATTGGGAAATAGTTTTTTATCCAGTTCGAAGTTACCCCAGGTGCTAAAAGGGCCTTCATGATATACTCCCGCCAGTCCCATCCTCTTGGCGTAGCGCAGCAAGGTATCAATATTCTGTTCGGAAAAAGAAGTAATCATATAAGGCTGTCCAGGGAATGCCGATTGCTTAATCCATTCCTTTTTCCAGAGCGGATGAGGCAAGCCTTCTGATTGTTCAATACTGGAAATAACAGGAAGCACATCTGAAGGCTTGCTGCCAAAAACTGCGATGGCAGAGCCTTCCAATTTGCCTTCCGGTATTCCTTTTACGGGCACGTTTTTCCAGTTGCCCCAGACTGTAATAACACGATTATGCGAACGAGCAACGGTAAACGCCTGCAATGAAGAACCGAAACTTTTCTTAACCGCCGTAGTACCTCGTTCATACACTGCCCCTTCTTCATTTACCAATTCGCCCCCGGTAGTTTTTGTATTAAGCGTAATAATGCCAACAGCATATTCAGGAGAACGAACCACTCCAATTGTATTGCCAATAGTATCGCCAATAGATGTATTCAAAGGCCCCCATATTACGGCATCGGCATCTTTGCTTATTTCAGTTAGTTCAAAGCGGAGATAAGTATTTTTATAGAAAACCCTGATTTTGGCAGTCTGCCCGTTTGGAAAGCGCAACGTTATGGCGCTTTTAGCAAAAGTAGCAGATACAGGTTTATACCGCTTTCCATCTTTTACGATTTGTAATAACACTCCGGCGCTATCTGTTGCTACGAGGTTTTTGCCCGCGGGCAATACTTCGAGTGCGGTAATATTTCCCATGCCATCTATGGTAAGCGAAAATGTTTTAGACAAAAATTTTTGCTGGGCAAATAGCATGTTTACGCTAACGAGCAATAAGCCCGAAATAATGATTCTTTTTATGTTCATTCTATTCATTTTTTTTTATTTAGTTGTTGCTTGAAGGATGCAAAAAGGATTGCAACTCCAATAAATACAAATTCGCATTAAAAGTTGGTTTACTGTAATTCAAAAACAGTAAATCTTTTAACTTAAAAACCTCGCTAATATCCCCCTTTGATATCCCTTGTTAAATTGATAGCCGCTCCTTTCTCTTTGTTTATTACCCGGTATAGTTTCCAATTATCATTATCAATTTGTTCCAAATGCCAGCTCTTTTCCGGATTAGCTAATTCCCTTTTTACTTTACGTGGAAATGCATTGGCGGCTCTTGCATTTTCCCAGGTTCGTATCGCATGAAAAATTTCATATTTGCGTGGACAACTCTCAACTGATTTTTGATTTAATGGCATTAAGTACGTTACCCCAACACCTACTGAAATCGCTTCAATATGCTCATATTCTTCTGGTGTGGATGAGGAATTGATTCCAAAATTACCACCGAATGTTGCCGGAAAATAATTAGAGAACGCCACATCCCGCAAGTCTTTCCCTTCACTCGTTGCGCTTCCCCATTGGTCAGTTTTAAGGTCATACATATTTTTTCCGCCACCTACATTCCAAACGCTTTGATAATGCCATGAACCTTCTGATAATGTAGCGCCGGATATACGCATATAAGGAATACTATCAAGCGAAGCCCTTTCAAACATTTTTCTAAAAAACCGCTTTACAGCATAATAACCGTGTCCATTGTTAAAAAGAAATTCCTGTCCATCCAAATCTATAAACCTGATTCCGTTAATTCTGCTGACATCAGCATAGTATTCGGCGATTTTATCCTGCAAATAGATATTTGGAATCAGTCCTTCATACCCGTAATCCAAAGTAACCTGCAATTTGTATAAAGTATCGCCAGCTTCATGATTCGATTTCTTAGTATGCCAATATCCGCGTGTTACATTTTTCAGCGTATTCGGAGGTGCATCTGAGACACCCAAATAATGAATGAGTTCTTTCCCGATTTTTATAATATTAAGGTTGGGAGAATGAGCTTCCCAGGAAGCTACTTCGTTTAAAAATGTAGGGTCGTTTACTACTATATTCGTGTCTGTTTCATTGATACTTTTCGCAAGGATGCGCTTTTGCTGATAACAAAGGCTATCACTCGGCACAGGGCTGGCATCTTTTGTTCCCGGAGCCAGTGCAGTTGTGATGCTATGCCTTCCCATTAAAATACCAAGAGGATTTGAAATGTCAGTAAACTCTTTATGTGATTTATTTCCGCCTGTAAAATGAAATGGTTTCGTTTCAAAATTTTTTCCATCAATATATCCTTCATTTCCCCTGTCCACTTTAAAGTAAGGGAGGTCGTTTGCTTCAATGGCTTTAAATCCCATTTGCGAAACATAGCTGATGGTACTATCAAATAAATTTCCCTCAGTAGTTACATCGGGAATATATCGTGCAGGGTCTTTTACCCATTTGCCATTAATCGTAGGATATGGTAATCCTTCAGATAAAACAATGTTGTGAATGACATCTAAAAGAGCAGTACTATCCGGGCTTCCCCATAAAGCAATAGAAGAACCAATAAAATCCACACCAGGCAACCTCTGTACTTCCTGGTGATTAGGCTCATCATTTTTTAAGAAAGGAATCAGTGAAAATAAAATATCTCTTTTTTGACTTCTGTCCCTGGCGTGGTAAGTAACGGAAATTCTTCCCTTGTTATCCACGGTTGCTGTATTTCCGTATAGAATTCTATAATATTCTTCAGGATGAGAATAGAAGGCAACATCACTGATTCCATCTCCGCCTATTGGAAACAACTGTCCTTCGTGCAGATTGGCCGGCAGTGGAAAGCGTTTGGCATCCGGTGTATGAATCACATACTGAAAAGGGGCCGCATCGCCTTCGGTTGTTGAATTTCCCCCGATTGTTATATCATTCAGGGCCAATGCTCCAATGGCATAATTAACAGCTTCTGTTGTATCTCT
>Ga0134126_10001682_pt1 | contig 28187 bp, 28 predicted proteins | sample KB31752_FD_96881 | JGI IMG/M metagenome (GOLD analysis project Ga0134126, IMG submission 96881) | Terrestrial soil microbial communities with excess Nitrogen fertilizer from Kellogg Biological Station, Michigan, USA - KB3-175-2 | ecosystem: Environmental > Terrestrial > Soil > Unclassified ... | reverse complement strand
AATGTTTCGTGAGGGCACGAACCAGGGAGCGGACCAAAATTTCATAATTCTTTCTTCACTATTTCATAATGTCTTTTCAATGTTTGCACGGATACCCGCGGTCTGACGCTAAGGCGTGCCGACACCTAAATGGCAGCCTGCACATAAACATTCATAACTTTGCCGGCAAAAACTCTTAATTATTCCAACGTATTATTAAAATAATGTTTGACATTTTCCGAAAATATTTAGAAGCTAAAATTACTTTAACTGAAGAGGATTATGAGTTGATTGAATCGGTTTCGTTATTTAAAAAATTGCGCAAACGGCAATACCTTTTACAGGCGGGAGATGTTTTCCGCTTTCATGCTTTTGTATGCAAAGGGTTTTTACGAAATTATCATGTGGATGAAAAAGGCCAGGAACACATTATGCAGTTTGCTCCCGAAAATTATTGGACCGGTGACTTCGAAAGCATGAACTACGGATTGCCTTCAAAATATGATATTGATGCCATTGAAGAAAGCGAAATCTTATTATTGAAGAAAGAAGATTTTGAAATGATCAGAAAAACTATTCCCGCTTTCAATGATTTTGTAAATGAAACACTTAAAAAAAATGCTCTGGCTTTGCAGGAGCGTATCCATGCCAACATAGCTCTATCTGCTGAAGAAAAATACAGTGATTTTATTTCAAAATATCCTTCCATCAGCAATCGTGTACCGCTGCACATGATTGCATCTTACCTCGGTGTATCTGCTGAAACTTTAAGCAGGGTGAGGAGCCAATCCACCAAAAAGTAATTTGATTTTTGATGATGGCTCTTGACAAATGTCAAGGGTTTTTTCCTTCAAATGTCATTGGAGAGGGGCACGTTATGCCCGCATCTTTGCATCATTAATAATCATAAAACGATAAAAAAATGGAAACAACAAAATGGTTACTCGACCCGGCACACAGTGAACTGACTTTCAAAATCAAACATCTTATGATCAGCAACGTTTCCGGGGCGTTCAAAAATTTTAGCGCAAAGGTGACAACAGAAGGAACGGATTTTAGTAAGGCGAATATTAGTCTTACAGCCGAAATGAATTCTATTTCTACCAATAATGAGCAACGCGATGCCCACCTGCGCACTTCAGATTTTTTTGAAGTGGAAAAATACCCTCAACTAAAATTTACCTCTACCCGGATTGAGCAAACAGGCGACGAATCGTTCAACCTGTATGGAAATTTGACCCTGAAAGATGTTACAAAACCAGTAAAGCTCAATATGGAGTTTAATGGGATAATGAAGGACCCGCAAGGACAGGAAAAAGCAGGTTTCCTGGTAAGCGGAAAAATTAAACGCAGCGATTGGGGAATCAACATTAATGTCGCGCTGGAAGCCGGAGGATTGATGCTCGGGGAAGAGGTAAGAATCCAAAGCGAGGTACAGTTTGTAAGGCAGGAAATCAATGTGCTTGCAGCATAAATTTATGAAGGCCACGCGTTGAAAGCCAATAAGGCCTTAAACGGCGGTTACTGTACCGAGCAGCAGAAGGAACCAATTTTCATAGAATATAAATCACATTACAATAAAAAATTAAAAAATAAAAACAATGAGTAAATCAAAAAACAAAGTAGAAAGCTACGCAATTATCGGCTTCGGCAAAATCGGCCAGGCCCTGGCAAAGGCGTTTGCCCGCAAGGGAATTGAAGTATCTGTTGCAACCACGCGCGACCCGGAAAGTTTTGCATCCGCTACATCGGCAATCGGCCCTACAATCATTCCCAAAACACTGGCGGAAGCTGCTAAGGCCGACATCATCTTTTTGGCCGTAAGGTTCGGGCAGCACCCGGATGTCGCGAAGGCACTCCCCACCTGGCAGGGAAAGACCATCATCGATGTGACCAATGCCCATGGCGTATCCCCCGAAGAGTTGGGAGGGCAGCCTTCTTCCAGGATTGTCGCCCAAGCCTTCACTGGTGCAAGTTTGGTTAAGGGCTTCAACCATTTGGCCGCTGCCGTGCTTGAGCAAAATCCGGATGTACATGGCGGCAGGAGAGTCGTGTTCCTGGCGAGCGACGATGACAGTGCAGCAGTGACGATTGGTGAGCTTGCTGAAAATCTCGGTTTTTCACCAATCCAACTTGGCGGGCTTTCAGAAGGCGGACTTCTTGTGCAGGCGCGCGGAAATAGCTGGGGGCAACTGATATTTAAGGATCTCGTCAATTTCGACTGATCAATCGTGATTATAAATTTCAGGGAGCCACGGCTTTTGCCGGTTACTTTGGTAGCTTACGGAAGCTTATCCGGGCAAAAGCAGGCACCCTGTAAATGGAGCAAAATCCAACAAGTGTTTATTAATCCTGTTAAAAATCAGGAAAATTCTTTGCAAAAGCATGAAGCAGTGGAATTTCATTGTCTGCCGGCGGAAGACTTCAGCAGGCAAAAGGTGCTTTATCACTTGTAAATTTTATCAAACTCTAAATTAAAAGAATCAAAAGAAATGACAATAGAAAAAAACAAACAAGTGGTTATCAAGTTCAATAAAGAATTTTTTGAATCAGGAAATACAGAAATTACAAAAGAGTTATTGGCAGATAGTTTTGTGAATCATACTGCTCCGCCTAACGCTCCGACAGATGCAAGTGTAATGATTCAATTCATTACCGGTTTTCATAATGGCTTTTCGGATGTTTCCGTACAAATTCACGAAGCGTTGGGGGAAGGCGATAAAGTTTCTTTGAGAAAAACAATAACCGCAACCCATACAGGAGAATTCATGGGAAAAATGCCAACAGGAAGAAAAGTAGAAATGAATGTGATTGAAATAGATATTTTAAAAGACGGAAAAATAACGGACCACTGGAGCAGGAACGATTTTATGCAAGTGGTTCAAAGTCTTTAGCATTCAGCGGTTCGGCATATTCCGAAAGTTTATATTCTACAGCCACATGAGTGCGTTAGAAGCTCAAACAAGTTCATCTGATGCACGTATTAACTCATAACCATAAAATAAGAACCTATGTCAACAAAAAGAAAACTGGTGGAAGTATACACACCAAACGAAGAACCAGGCTTTTTAGGCCCTGGCCATAAAGCCCGTAGTACAATAAGAGGCGATTTTAAACAGTCGGATCCTTTTATCCTGCTAATGGATGATATGCTTGATAAAAAAGATGAAGAGCCTGTTGGCGGTGCGCATCCGCATGCAGGATTTGAAACTGTATCGCTATTACTGGAAGGTGAAGTGGGCGATGACAGGCATAAAATGAAAAGTGGTGATTTTCAAATTATGACCGCCGGCAGTGGTATTGTTCACACAGAAACAATCGACCGCATGGCAAAATTGAGGCTTTTGCAATTGTGGCTGACTCTTCCAAAAAAAGACCGTTGGACGACACCAAAAGTGCAGGACTTGTCGTCGGCAAATACACCTAAGGTATCCGAAAACGGTGTAACCATCCTTCTTTACAGCGGCACTTTGGCAGGCCTTAAATCACTTGTTCAAAATTTCGTTCCGCTCATTGTAGCAGACATCACTATGGAGCCAAATGTTACAACCATCCAGGATATACCAGCCGGTTACAACACATTCCTATATGTCCTCAATGGAAATGCAAAAGTTGGCGAAGATGAACAATCATTGTCACAAGGCCAGGTTGGTTGGCTAAATCTGCCGGGTGAAGAAGGCTCAAGTGAGTTGAAGTTAACTGCCGGTACCGAAGGCACACGGCTTGTATTATATGCCGGTCAGCCAACCGGCGATACTATTGCTGCGCATGGTCCTTTCATTGGAGACAATTCCAATGATATTACCAGGCTTTACCAGGAGTATAGACAAGGCAAAATGGAACATATTGCAAACGTATCCGGAAGTCAAAGAATTTTGTATTAATATATTTTTTCAGCAGTATCATACAATTCATCAGGAACGTTGCACAAAAGGCAATAACCGCCGCTATTGCTGGAATGTTTATATTAAAAAAGGTTGTGCTGTCCTGAATAAAACACCCGCTTGTGCTTTGCTAATAAACGATTTGTATTATTCACTTTATGAGTCGAAAATATAAATCCAGGATAATGCTTTTGTAACTAAACAAGAAAATTGGAAATATATAGCGGAAAATTGCCATCCCGATAGCAGTCCGGAGAAAGGATTAATTAAATTGAAATTTACTGAGTGATTAAAATGGCACAAGCGGACGATTGCGCCAGGTGAGGGTCTGACGCTAAGGCGTGCCGACCGCTAGTTGGTTAGCGGTCGGCACCGGAGGTCAGACCGCGGTTGAAGAGAAAGAAAAAGTGATGCGTATCTTTAAAGTCGACAATCATTTACATGGTGTGTAGAGGAATCTTTGGCAATGTTTCGTGAGGGCACGAACCAGGGAATGAGGGTAAAATGGAATCCACTTTATCAATTGGACTTTCCTCCTATAATTATTTCAAACCGTCTGTTGTTCGCTAACGGGTAAGTTTTCTCCAATCCAATTGTTTGTATATGTCTCATTCCAACTTCTTTTCCATCTCCGGTGGCTCCATAACCACATTTCAGGATTGGCGCGTATTACTTTTTCCATGTAACGGGCATATCGCAACGTAAGTTCTCCTTCCTGCAGCGCGGAAGGATCTTCACAGGCAAGTTCTAAAACGGCGCGATAATGGCCACGCTTAGGTTTTACAATATGGGTAAACAACACCGGTAAATTGCCTGCTCTTGCTGCCTTTTCCGGACCCGACACAAAAGCCGTTGGCTTGCCAAAAAAATTCATCCAGTAAGCAGTATTGAGATTGCCGGGACTCTGGTCTGCAACAAGGCCCATGAGATATTGAGTATCCTTGAGTGTTTCCTTTGATTTACTGATATTGGCTGCTGAAATAAACTTATTTCCGTGCCGCGTGCGTAAGTTATACATTAATCTTTCGAATACAGGGCTGCTCAGGGGCATATATACTACCAGCACCTGGTATTTTGTGTGGTGGCCCAACACATGATGGCCCCATTCCCAGTTAAATGTATGACCCAGGTGAAGCTGGCAACTTTGACCGGTTTTAAATAAAGGTTCAAGAACTTCCCAGTTAGCAGTTACCCTTTTTTCCAGGAAACGGCTGGAAGCGCTTACCAATTTAATGGTTTCTATAAAGGAATCGAGTAGGTTATGATAAAACGATTTGGCAATTTTTATACGCTCTTCATTTGATTTTTCCGGGAAGGCTAATTCGAGGTTATTCATAACAACTTTTCTCCGGTAGCCAATTAAATAATAAACAATTAGGTATATTCCATCCGAAATAATATACAAGATGCGCATTGGCAGCAGGGATAACAGGTAAAAAAGGCCATATACTATATAATACATAGGATACGAATATATTAAATAAAGCGGTAACTCCCCGTTGTTGCAAACTTGGTTGCTATGGTTTTGGGCGGTAGCTAATCGTTATTCTGGTTATTTTTCTTTTTTGCTTAAACATTCTTCGCCAAGCTCAGAAGAAACAACCTCCCGTTCGCGCAAGCATATTCTTCACCCGCAAAGACTTAGCGCAAGCGTCCGCTTTTGTTCGAATAGAAAAGAGCCATCAATAAAGGGTATGAAGCCTGCGTATATGGTTACCTGTTAGTAAGCCTCAATTATATCGGAATGCAATTTATAAAATATCAAAAGCGGATGCCTGCGCCAACAAATGGATTATTATTTAATTATAGAATAAAGTGTTTAAGTCGTGAGTGCATAATTCTTTCTTCACTATTTCATAAAGTCTTTTCAATTTTTGCACGAATACCCGCGGTCTGACGCTAAGGCGTGCCGACCGCTAGTTGGTTAGCGGTCGGCACCGGAGGTCAGACCGCGGTTTATTTGTTTACCTGGTGTAGTTGGGATTATATCACTTCCTTTGTTAGTTGCCTCCGACTAAAGTCGGGGTTACAAAATCGTCCATGCCTACGGCATCTGAAGCAGACGTGTCTAAAAAGCGCTATCGGTAAGACGGAAATTGTAATCTTGCTTACGACGGTAGAATTTTATTCCCTTGTCTTAGCCTCATCGGTTAGCCACAAGTTAAAGGGGCCAGGATACCCGCGGTCTGACGCTAAGGCGTGCCGACCGCTAGCTGGTTAGCGGTCGGCACCGGAGGTCAGACCGCGGTTGAAGAGAAAGAAAAAGTGATGTGTATCTTTAAAGTCAACAATCATTTACATGGTGTGTAAAGGAATCTTTGGGAATGTTTCGTGAGGGCTTGAACCAGGGACCGGACCAAAATAATTTCATAATTCTTTCTTCACTATTTCATAAAGTCTTTTCAATGCTTGCACGGATACCCGCGGTCTGACGCTAAGGCGTGCCGACCGCTAGTTGGTAGCGGTCGGCACCGGAGGTCAGACCGCGGTTTGAGAGAAAGAAAAAGTGATGAATATCTTTAAAGTCGACAATCATTTGCATGGTGTGTAAAGGCATCTTTTGGAATGTTTCGTGAGGGCACGAACCAGGGAGCAGACCAAAATAATTTCATAATTCTTTTTTCACTATTTCATAATGTCTTTTCAATGTTTGCATGGATACCCGCGGTCTGACGCTAAGGCGTGCCGACCGCTAAGTTGACTCGTCCTAAAAAAAGTTTACAGGACACATTGAAAGTATTTTTTGCGGTTGGTCAGGAGACCAGACCTTTCATCAAAATCGCAATCGCTAATGTCTTTCCTTATTGTCATCACGCCGGGGGGCCTGTTCTGTTCGGGGTGGTGGAGGCGGATTTCTTAATTGACGCACGTGTTGCTGCTGGTTCTGTACCGTTATTCTCCTTTCGTTATTTGTATTCATTTGCTGAACTCGCTGCTGCTGAATTCTCTGTGGCTGAACTCTCATTTGCTGAGCACGTTGTTGCCTCATCACAGACTGTTTTCTTTCATTTGCGGCATTTGCGGGTTGCTGTCTTAAATCAACCTGGTTTCTCTTTTCAGGGTTCGGCCGGGTGATAGTTCTTTGTTGGGTAATTGACCTGCTAATGCTGTTTCTATTTGTGATGGTACGATTGGCATTAGCATGTTGTACCACCCGGTTTTTGGGAGTTGCGGCATTGTGATTATTGATAGCTTTTGCGTCTACCAGCGTTGCCGGACGCCCATTATTTACTGACGCAAATTGGCGCCTGTCGGCTTTGGCAGCATCCCGATGCGATACCTGGGCGGCTGTTGGTTGTAAGTGAGTTTCTCTTGAAGCTGCCAGTTCTCCGCGGGTAGGTTTTACAGACACTCCGCCCCGCCCATTAAAGCTGGCTCTTTTATTATTAACAAACGTATTATTAACTACCTCTGTTCTGTTAACGTAAGTATTATGAACAACAGTGGTATTTACTCTCGTAACGGCTGTATTATACATGAAGGTTCTTCCGGACCATCTACCTCCATAATAACCACGGCCGCCGTAGCCATACCCATAATCTATTCCGCCGTAGTATCCTACAGTTCTTCCCCAATAACCGCCATGCCACCTGTAATAAGGGCCTGAGTAATCCCAATAACCAGGGGTCCAATAAAAGCCGGTTTCCGGAGGTACCGCCCAATAACCAGGCACCCAGTAATATCCGTCGTCACTATATGCCCAATAACCAGGTATCCAGAGATAGCCGGGGCCGGGGCAATACGGTTGCTCATAAACTGGTAAGGCTGGGGGGCCAATACTTATAGAAAGGCTAACCTGCGCGTTGGCATTAATTACCGTAAAAATGGTAACTAATAATGCCATAAAGAGTTTATTTATATTTTTCATAACGGGAATGCATTAGAGTCAATTGATCTGATATTTTTAATATAATTAATACCAACATTCATGCCCTGCCGATTAATTATCTATAAAGGATTGTTAACACAATATTTTTCCGGGAAATTAACAGTTGATCTAAGCATTAGTGAAGATTCCTTTAATAAAATATTTGGAATAACAGGTTATTTCCCAATCCGGGAATCTTACTTACGAACCAACAACATTGTTTACACATTCAGTAAAATAAAATACTGGAAAGGAGTAACGCAAAACTTGCTATGGAGGTAAAAGTGCGGATGGTATGATAAAGCTGCCATTTGGAACGTAATGCTTTCCAGTCTGCAGGCAAAGTAGCAACTGTCCAATCTTTGATTTGATTATCTATCGGCACTTCAATTAAAACGGTAATAAGAAGTGTAATAACTACCAGGATAAAAGCAATTACATTCAAATAAAACCCGCTTGTTCCTGTCGTGGGATACAACCACAGTCCGGCAAGCATCAACATAATGGTCAACGGCATCATAATGCGCATCGGCACAGCCAGGTTTTTGATAATTATCTTACCATTTTCCAGGAAAGTAGCGGGTGTGGTTTTTTCGATGGATCTTGATAAGGAAAACCAGGTACCCCAAAAGACTCCTGTCACCAGCAATAATAAAATCAGGCTGATAAACTGGACGATTTTCAATGCCGTAAACATGGCTTATTATTTTTATCAAATTTATTTTATCAATACAAAATAAAGAAGACTGAATCGGTAAAATATTGGTATTGGTCGGTAAGGTATTGGGCCGTCCGGGGTCGAAGAACCCTGTTCGCACAAGCATCTTTCACCAGGCAGTCAGGCAACGGACCGCCTTATGCGGGATTACAAAATCATCCGTTCCGATGGAACTGGTCTCTTGTAGAGCCATAGGCCCGGTTTATTTTGAAAGGATGGACTTTAGTCCGTCCAAAAACAATCCTTAACTAAATGACATCGAGCGGACGTCTGCGCCAGGGAACGTGAGACGGCAGATCGTTCAGGCCGCGGAAGGAAAGCGTCCCGACCGGGCCATAACTTTAACTACTTGCATCTACTTCTATAATGAACAGATTGCTCAGCCTGAGGCGGACAGGCGCGTCGCCATTAGCCTTAACTAAAAGAGGCGAATTTTTCACGGCTCCTCACAATGACGTAAACGGGGAGATAATCTTATTACAAAATCACTTCTATAATTCCGATAGCAATGACAACAAGTGCTGCTTGAAGAATGGTTCGTGAAGACACGAACCAGGGAGAAGGTTCCCGCCGCGGAGCCGGAATTTAAAAAATTGTTTATCTTTTCAAAAAAGTTTTATAAATAATTTTAGTCCATGAATGAAGTCGGATTAATTACATTATTGCTATTTGGAGTAGTGGTACTGGCAATTATTAGTAATAAATATAAATTTCCTTTTCCTATCGTATTGGTTCTTTCAGGAATCATCATAAGCCTTATTCCCGGCCTGCCAGCGGTATCATTGCGCCCGGATATCGTCTTCCTGATTTTTTTACCACCATTATTATACGATGCCTCGTGGAATACCAACTGGTATAATTTTAAAATATATAAACGCAACATTTTATTCAGCGCGTTCGGCCTTGTTTTTTTTACGACGTTCATGGTAGGTGTTGTTGCACATGCCTGTATTCCCGGCATCAGTTGGCCGGTGGGTTTTTTATTAGGTGCTATTATTTCTCCTACTGATACGGTATCGGCAATCTCTCTTACGAAAGGGCTGCCCCTGCCACGGCGAATCACTGCCATATTAGAAGGCGAAAGCCTGATAAACGACGCCAGCGGTCTGGTTACTTATAAATATGCAATTATAGCGGTGATGGCCGGTAATTTTGTTTTTTGGCAGGCGGGTTTAAATTTCCTTTGGGTAATTGCGGGCGGAGTGGGCATCGGGCTTACTATCGGATACCTGGCATTTCTTATATCTAAGGGGAAAAACTTTGATAGTGTTATTCTGACGTCAATTAGCCTTATCGTTCCATTCACATCTTACCTGCTTGCTAATTATTTTGAGGTATCGGGGGTGCTGGCAGTAGTATCAACCGGGTTATATTTATCCTATCACTCGCAATCAATTATTACACACCAGGCAAGAATTACCAGATATGCGGTGTGGGATGTAATCGTATTTATTCTCAACGGGCTCATCTTTATTTTTATTGGCCTTCAGCTAAAAAGCATAATGGCGGGGATTCAATCCTATTCCCCCGGGCAGCTTATTTTTTACGGTCTTCTGATAAGCGCTATTGTCGTCATTGCAAGGTTTATTTATGTGGTACCTGCTGTATTGATACCGAGGTACCTGAGCAAAAAAATAAGAAGAAGGGAACCTTTTGATAAACGGTATATGTTCATCATTGGATGGACGGGTATCCGGGGCGTCATATCATTGGCTGCTGCTTTGTCGCTTCCCATGCTGTTGCCAGACGGCAGCGCCTTTCCCGCGCGCAACCTTATTATCTATCTTACATTTTGTGTAATACTCGCCACGCTGCTGTTTTTGGGGTTGCCACTGCCGTGGATTATCCGAAAATTAAAAATACAGGTATATTCCGTTGTTGCCGAAGAATATGAAGTGCGAAAAGCCATCCTCAACGCCACAATCCATCATCTTGATCAAAACATTGAAAACATAAAAGATGAATTCAGGGAAAAAATAAAAAGGAAATACGATTATAAATTAATGCGTATTCAAAAGACAGATCTTCCTCCCGGCTATTTTGGAAATGTAAAGCCAACCATGACGCCTGAAAATATTTTCAATGAATATTCCCAACTGGAAGTGAATGTTATTAATGTGGAACGCCGCCTGTTGCAGGATATGTATCGCAAGGGGAAAGTAAGTGAGGAGATAGTGCGTAAAATTGAAAGAGAGCTTGACCTTGAGGAGGGTAGGCTGGCGTTGGTGATGGGCGTGTAAACTATGCTTTCCCTCTACATGCGTGGTAAACAATGACAAATAAAAAAAAAGTGCTGCTTGAAGAACGGTTCGTGAAGACACGAACCAGGGAGAAGTATCACACTTATGGACAAACGAAATAAATTGGATGCAGCTGGGCAAAATGAAAATCCTCCTTATAGGTTCGTTTACTGTTTCTGCAAGGGGCCACCCGTTGAAACTAAAGTAACGAGCAGTCACAGGCCGGGAGACCTGTACCGGTGATAGCTCCCTGTTATTCCCTTGTCTTAGACTCCTGCTGTAGCTGGGGTTATATCAGCTTCCTTTCTTAGTTACCTCCGACTAAAGTCGGGGTTACAAAATCTTCCATGCCTACGGCATTTGAACTAGATGTGTCTAAAAAGTGCCATCGGCACAAACGAAGAATTTATTCCCCTGTTTCAACCTCTGGAGTGTTGCCGGAAGTATAACACTTATGGACAAACGGAATAAATTGGATGCAGCTGGGCAGAATGAAAATCCTCCTTATAGGTTCGTTTACTGTTTCTGCAAGGGGCCACCCGTTGAAACTCAGCCTTCGTGGGCGTTCCTTTTCCGAAGCCCATCTAATATGGAATGTACCTTCTGATCTCCTGACCGATAAATATTTCAGAAACCATTGTTTTATTTCATAGATTAGCGCAATGAGTCAAAACTTCCCTGTTTATTACAAAGGGCCGACGAAATTTTTTACTAAAAACATATAATAAGGATGATTACAAAAAAAATATTCGCATTAGCTGCATTCTGTTTCTTTACTGTTGCAGGCATTGCTCAATCTTCAACTATCAGCAACACAAAACCTTTGAAAGTAGAAATCGAAAAGGTGGGTAGTAATTTTGAATTGCGGCGAAATGGCGAGCCTTATTTTGTAAAAGGTGCAGGAGGCAGTGCCTATCCTGACCGCATTGCAGCTTACGGCGGCAATTCCATACGAACCTGGGGAACCCGTGACGGGCAAAAAGTTTTGGATTCTGCTAACAAATATGGGCTAACGGTTTTAATGGGGCTCAGTGTAGCAACTGAGCGACACGGGTTTGATTATAATAATACTGAAGCAGTGAAAAAGCAATTAGAAAAACTGCGTGCTGAAGTTTTAAAGTACAAAAATGACCCGGCTTTACTTGCATGGGGCATAGGCAACGAACTGAACCTGCAATATAAAAATCCAAAAGTTTGGGACGCCGTTAATGACATTTCAAAAATGATTCATGATATAGATCCTAATCACCCAACCTGCACCGTATTGGCAGGAGTAAATAAAGAACTCGTGGATTACATAAAGCAGCGATGCCCCGATATTGACTTTCTTGCCATCAACACTTATGCTGATTTACCCAGGCTTCCAAAAACGCTTGCCACGGCAGGATGGGAAGGCGCTTATATGGTAACTGAGTGGGGGCCAACCGGTCATTGGGAAAGTCTTTCAACCAAATGGAAATCACCTATAGAAGAAACAAGCAGCGAAAAGGCAGCCGTCTATAAAAGCCGATATGAATCCTCTATAGAAACTCATAAAGACAAATGCCTCGGTTCGTATGTTTTTCTCTGGGGCCAAAAGCAGGAGCGCACGCCTACCTGGTATGGCCTGTTTACAGAAAGAGGTGAAGAAACCGAAGTAGTGGATGTGATGCAGTTTCTGTGGAGCGGAGCCTGGCCCTCCAACAAAGCGCCGCATATTTATTCGTTGCAGGTTGATGGAAAAAAAGCGCTGGACAATGTGTATTTAAACCCGGGCAATAGTTATCCTGTTTTAGCTGTAGAGGCTGATCCCGATTGCGATCATCTTTCCTATCGCTGGGAGCTGTTGCCTGAGCCAGCAGAAGTAGGAGAAGGCGGGGATTTTGAAGCCCGTCCGAAAGCGGTAGAAAACGCAGTTTCGGATGCAGCTGGTGATGGAAAGGCTACTTTAAAAGCACCTGTGAAAGAGGGCGCCTACCGTTTGTTTGTTTACATCTCGGACGGCAACAATAATGTAGCAACCGCTAATTTACCTTTTTATGTAAAAAAATAATGCACTTTTATGGACCAAACCTATATTGGAAAGCTTCGCGGTTTCGCTTAATATTTTTGTTGCACTCAATACTTTTTTTCATGAAATGGTCAGATAAAAAAACCTTTGTATTCATTATCCTAGTTTTTTTAGGCTTATTAATATTGATGCATGGTAATGAAATAGGTTTATTGCACAACACAGACAAGGCAGATGCTATATTAGGCCCTATTCTCTACGTTATTTGTTTAATTTCCATAGTCATATTTTTCAGCGTTATAAAATTTCTTAAAACACTAAATATTAAAGAAAAACTCTGGAACGCTTTACTTTTTATGGTGGTGGCTCTTTTTCCAATGTATTTATTATTGGGTGTATGTAAATAGGTTGACTACTATACGACAGATAAGCATTGGCGGGTTGTAAAAGCAACTATTATTAATATTCCATGGTCTTCCGGCAGCCGGGGAACCACTCAATATTTGTATACTGTAAAGACTGAGGATTCAACAATTGAGCTTTCCACAACCCTTAGATTTTCGCTGGAAAAAGTTATGTATCTCAAGTTATGTACGACCAACCTGGGGATGATAATAGTTGACAGATATTATGATTCAATGCCATGATTTTGCCAGCAAACGAAGAAATTTTAATCGCTGGCAAATCTGATAGAAAAGGTAGATGAAACTTACCAAAGCCAGGGGCAACGTTACACCTTAAGCAATCTGGGCACGTTTCTGTTTTGACCAGGGTTCGAAAAATAAGGGAACCAAAGATGATTTAAATACTATAAACCACGCCTAACCAATCGGCCGTATCTGCAACTGAATACCCGCTTCGGATAAGGCATTTTTAATATCAATCATTGCTGAAGTTCGCACAGTTCCGGCGCTTGCCAGGTCCGGCACCCACAATAGTATCCGTATAGTGATTGCATAATCTGAAAAATCCTGGATAATAATTACTGGCGCAGGTGTTTGTAAAATATCGGTATTGGCTTTTAATTTTCCATCAATTAAATTCCTTGCTACATCCAAATTGGTGCTGTAAGGCACACCAATGGTAAATTCTACCCGTTTGGTACGGCCTTGCATCGTCCAGTTAATTAAATGCTGCGAAAGCAAATCGCCGTTGGGTATTATTATATCAGCACCTTCGGAATTATGTACTTTACTGGCGCGTACGCCAATCTCTTTCACCGTGCCCGATTTGCCACCGATTTCTATCTGGTCGCCCACTTGTATTGGCCGTTCAAATGCGAGTATTACGCCTGAGACTAAATTATTGACTATCGTTTGTAAGCCAAAACCAATACCTACACCAAGAGCGCCAATCATTATGGAAACTCTGTCTAATGGAATTCCTGCGGCGGCTACGGCTATTAAAAACCCAACTGTCCAAATGGCCAGCCGGATCAGCAGGATTACTGAATTCAAACTGCTTCGTTTACCGGTAACAACTGCTTTATCATAACCGAAGAAAAACCTTATAAATCTTGCTATCATTGCGGAAATCCAAATAATTAAAATGAAGATGGCCACGCTGGCATAATCAAATTTATAATTCCCAATAGTCCTGGGTTGATTGAAAAACATGGAACTAAATTTCACCATCCAGGTATAAAGTGTGAGATCACGGATAAATGCAATCACCCAAGCCAATGACACTAAAACCCATAAATATCGCCGGATCCTGAATTTCAATTCTTTGAAATTAATAAACGCTGAAAACCGGCTATCGCGGTAGGCTTCTGTTTGCAGGTAAATCTCTTCTAACAGGATCGTACAAAATACCTTTAAAGTAATTCCAAATATTAAACATTGAATGGCGCTCTCACCTAAAATTTTCGCAAGTGATAAACGGCCTGTTATATTAAAAGCAATAGATAATATGACCTGTATCAATGTAAAAATTAATATAACTTTTGTTGCCGGCGATTCTTCAATTTTAATGAAAATCTTAGTTCTGCTTAAAATAATTTTCAGGCAAACAAAAGCCAACAGAACACCAGCTATTAACAACCACCAACGCTCGCCAAAAGCAGTTTCGAGCAATACGTCATCAATTGCGTAAAACAACCACAGCAGGCATAACAGCGAAAATAAAATTTTAGACTGTCTCGTTAAAAATGGGAAAATCAAAAAGCAAAGTGAGGCCAAACGAAGCAACTCGAAGATATGCAGGAAAGGCATAGGGGGGTTGGCAAAGAACAATGGAGTATACGTAAAAAAAAGAAGAAGGTTGCTTACTAATACACTTCGTTTCAAAAAATTTATCTGCTCTAAAACGCTGTCTGCATCTTCATTTAGCCTTACCCGGCGTATATTTGACCGGCACCATAGTTGCATAAAAAGGAACAATAATAACCCTGCTAAAATCAAACTGAGTTTGCTTGAAATATAAATAGCAATAATCTTATAAGAAATTTGCAAACCATTTACAATAGCCTGTTCAAATGAAAGTGGATATTGATCCTTTTTAGTAAAAAATAAAGGTGGTTCCTCCTGCAACCACATATTGATCTTTTTGGATATAGTTAAATAAACCATATCAGATACAATATCATTTGCCTGGAATAAACTAACAGAAACCCGGCTGCGCAATAAATTCACCTTTGCGAGGGTTAGTTTTTGCAGGGTATCTAAATCTCTGCCTTCGGTAAGTACATCATGTATCTGGTCATTAAGCACGGAATCAGATACCAATTGGGTAAGAGCCGAGTCGCTGAGTATCTTATTTATCGTCTTCCCGCTATTGGTTAACTGGACGTTGTAATCCGTAAGTTCCGCTTTATAGTCAGTTAATTTTTTTGACGTTTCTCCCAATAATATGGTGGCACTGTTCAGTCCCCGAAGGTTCATACTTTGCCCTTTTTGCTCAAACCTTAATTTAAAGCCATCTAATCTTTTTTCGATAGCCGGTAAAGCGCTTTTAATTGGATCGAGGTTGAAGTTTTTGCTGAGCAGGAAATTATTCCGGTCTATCGTATAGGTATATGACGCTACCTTATTTACCAATTCAGGTATTAGCGTATCGTTTAAGGTCCGGATTTCTATCGTATGAGGCCGAACAAAGGGGTGATACTGGCGAACTTCATGTTTCTTTTTTTGTGCGAAGGCGCCAATTGCAATGAATGAGAATATACCTGTAATCAAAATTATCCGCAGGCATTTTTTACAAATATTCATTGTAATCATATAGCTAATCTCTGTTTTTTATGATCAGTATGCTCACAATAAATCTCAGATATATTCTTCATTTTACATTTTAATTTTTAAATAAAATTTAATCCGTATAACTGCAATATCCCTGGTACTACAAGGAATTATTCCTTTTCTTCCTGCGTCGAATGTTCTTTTTTATTTCTTCATAAACCAGGCCAAAGCTTTTAGCATCAGTCTTATTATTTTAAATTGTAAAACATTGCGGGAAAAATTAGCACGTCAAAAGTAATACTTCCTATTAATCATTTATAGACTATTTAATTTTCCCCCGTAAAGAATTGCCTGCTATTTTCAAAGAACAAAACATTGTCTTGTTCTAAAATAGGTTTACTGTAGATTAATATCTGAACCAGGATTTACAGGATGAAAAGATTGGCAGGATTAATTACCCCCTGTTGGTGCAGGCATAACCGTCCCCAGGCAGGAACTTAGCGCAAGCGTCGGCTTGTGTTCGAATTGAAAAGGGTAATAAATAAAAGTGTATGAAGCATGCGTATATGGTTAACTGTTAGTATGGCTTAATTATAACAGGATGGCAAATTTATAAAATAGCACAGGCCGACGCTCAATGTCATTTAGTTAAGGATTTTTTTGGGACGGACTAACGTCCATCCTTACAAAATAAACCGAGCCTACGACTCTACAAGAGACCAGTTCCATAGGCACGGACGATTTTGTAATCCCGCATATGACGGTCCGTTGTCTTGGATGGTGAAGTAAAAATATTGGTAATTTTCAATCAAAAAACGGTGAGACTTTTATTGCTGAGCAGCCCAGGCGAGTCCGTCAGGGTTTTTGCCAACATCAATATGAGCCGTAACCTTGAAAGTTTTTAAATCCACAACGGCTACATAATTATCAGGTGAACAAGAAACAAATGCACGCGATCCATTGGGATCAACTAATATGCCGGCAGCGCCATGTCCGACGTTTATTTTTTTGATCTCTTTATGAGTTTCGGTATCAAAAATAGAAAGAGTTCCTGAACTAAGACTTGAAATCAGCGCCCATTTTCCATCGGGTGTAAATTTTAACCGGTCGGCGCCGAAAGCTTTTGCATCTATTGTAGTTTTTATTTTTTTAGAGGTAATGTCAATGATATAAATTTCGCCGTTATCGCGCGCGACAGTCCATAATTCCGAATTCTTTAGCGACACATCAAATCCTTCGGCTCCTTTTGAAGCGGGAACAACAGTCTCTTCCCATTTATCCATATTTCCGGAAGCGGATTTTGAAATGATACTCACAGTTCCTAAAATGGTATTTGTTGTGTAAATCTTATCTGCCTCCGGGGATACAAAAATCATGTGGGTTCTGTCCTATCCCGTTCCCATACACCAATCTATTTTATTTGTGGCCGGATTATAGCTTCCAACGGCTTTGGAACCTTCTGCAGAGAAGTACACTTTTCCTTCGGCAAAGGCCAGTCCATGTGGGCCAAACAGGGCCTTGTGTCAACGGTTTTTATAGGTTTCATCCCGGCTATGTCGATAATGTTCAATGCATGCAGGCTTCCTCCGCCGTAAATAGAAACATAGGCGGTTTTGCCATCCGTTGAAGCTATCACTTCATGTGGATCGTCTCCGACAGGTACACGTGTCAGCACTTTTAAAGTGGACGGATCTATGATCGCTAATGTGTGATCAGATTTTGAAAGTGCCAATAATCGAGATTGGGCTTTGCACGCCGATCCGACAACACATAAGAGCAGGAAAAGGAAACTAACCGGAATAATTTTTACTGTTTTCATTGGGAAAGTATTTAAACACAGAAAAATTTCAAGACAAAAGTTAAGCAGAAAAAATTAAACCCGGCAAAAACAGTAAAGCAACAAATACAATTGTTTTTTATTTTGCATGAAATAAAAAGTTCGGAAGAAAAAACAAAAACCAGTTTATATCATCTTTGTTCAGGTAACCCCTCCACGGTTGGTGTTCTCACGATTCAAAGGTCCACGCACGGGCTTATGCACAAGTATCCCCAGGAAAATTTAGTAGCTGGTATCACAGCCGGAAGACCCGCGCAGCCAAGAATCTCCTCTCAATTTGCAACCATTATTCAACCACCGGTAGTAATGCATTTTTTATTTCACCTTCGGAAATAAAAAGTGTATCAGCGAGTCGTGAAGCCCATACTTTTCCCGAAAAGGCAGCGTCAAAATGAGTGGCTGATACTTTTGTGATGGTAAGTTGAAGAGTAGAGCCATTGGTCCCTGCCAGCGGACCTTCGGGCGGAAGTCCATAATTTCTTCCATTCCAGAAATAGATAAAGAGGGGTACATCCATAGTGATTCCTTGCTGCAATGGATAGTTTGCAATGCCAGAAACCATTTGGTAAGTCATATTAAACAAACCAAAACGATACATCTTGGATGTGTTGTTATAAAAAACGGCTCCACTGCTAAAATCATAATCGCTGTATAAAACGGTGTCCTTGTTAGAAATAAAACTTACCGTTGTTTTCAGGTCTGCCGGATGATAAAAAGAACTCCAATCAATATTGCCTCCAATTATTTTAAATCCATATTCTTTATCAGGAGAGCTTACCGCGATTATTTTAACTGAATCAACACGGCCCGTTATCACCGGTAAGCCGTTAGTACTTATGGAGTCGTAATATCCGTTATAATTCCATACGTTTAAATAATCGTCATCCATCCAGTTTTGCAAGCTTTGATAACCCGCCGGAATATTTACAGGAGCATCCATTGTCTTCCCGTTTTGATAAACCCTGACGGTAGCATGGATGGCCGCGTCGATTACATTGTTATATCTTACCTGCAAATAATAGCCTGTATAGATAGCGTTCATCTCGATGGTTGTATTTCCTTGTTGAATTTTATTTGCAGAAGCGGCGGGGTCTTTTTCGCATTCAGAGAAAAATATTGCTAATGCAAACATGGCAATAATCTGAATTAGAATGAAATGGTTCTTCATAGTAGCGTTAGGTTTATTTGAAAAAGATTTGCAAAAATAAACAAATTGATGACAAAACAAAGTTGCCTTCCCCAGTTCAGAATTCCTGGCGGCAGTTTTGCCATGACTTCATTAAAAATGTATATGGCTGAACATGTTGAAACCAAAGTAGCGGACAGCCACATGTCGGGAGACCTGCGCCAGTGTTAGTTTTGAAGATTTTATTCTTACAAGATCATCATCGTCGCTTGAAGAATGGTTTTTAAACACAAACCGGGAAGAAGCGCATTATTTACGCTAAAAAAAAATTTTAAAATAAAAAGTACTTATTTACCGTTTGCTAAATACTTATATTTGATTCCTTAAAAACTAAACTATCGCTATGAGTAAAGGAATACTTACCATATCCCTTCTGTTTGTTTTCTTCATACAGACAAATGCACAATTAGGTGTAATGAAGCTTGTGGGTAACAATACCAAAAATTATAATTTGGGCTTTGGGGCATTTATTAAAGGAGGCGTTCCTGTTTCAGATGCCGGAGATGTTACGCTTGAGATTGGTGTTGATGTTTTTCCTTCGAAAGACGCAGGTGAAGGAACAGCCATGTGCCCGTTAAAAGTTGGGTACCGCTACACATTGAACGGAACTGGCGAAGGATTTTATTTGGAGCCACAAGTTGGCTATAACATTTATGGCGTCACGTCGATGCTGGATGATGAGGGCAATAATGTAGATTTAAAATATCATGGGTTAATATTGGCGGCAGGTGCGGGTTACCTGTTTTCAATCGGCAACATTCCGTTTGATGTAAACCTTCGTTATGAAACGGTGATGGCTCATGGCGGTTCTAACAACATGGTTAGCCTGGGAATAACAAAATCTTTTAGTTTCGGTAGAAGAGATAACGGGAACTAATAACGCTCAATAATTATTGATTATGAAAGTTTGTGGAATAGCCTTATTAACAGGCATCTTTTTATCGTCCTGTTTGAAGCAATCGATACCCGATGCTATGCTTGGGGTTAAAGATTCTGGCGGCCAAGGAAAGGTAACTGCCACCTTAAGCTACAAGATTAATGGTAATGCCGTTAACATATCCGTTGCTGATGCTGATAACCAAAATGGCATTTATACATTAGCCTGTAGCCTGAACCCAGGTTATTATAGCCTTAGCGGGATAAGCAATTCAGGGGAAATTAGTTTTGCTTTTTATACAGACACTTTAGCCGTAGGAAATTATAAGTTCTTGGGTACTTATGGTGATATGTTTTTTATAGACTATAACAACACAGCTGAATATGTACATGCTCCGTCTGATAGCATGAGCTTTAATATTACATCTAATAAAAACAGGCATATAAGCGGCAATTTTTCCGGAGTGCTTACGCCATTGATAACTGCCGGCAGTACTAATAATATTTATGGCGATCCCGGTTCAGTATTAATTACAAATGGTTCTTTTAAAAACGTTCCGGTATTTTATTGACGTTAGGAAAATATGATATTGCAATAACAAAAATCCTAAATAGTAAATACACAGATTGTTCGGACCGTAAAAGGCAAGCGTAACGACCGGGCAGAATTACCTTATTCCAAATGCTTTAAATATTGCCGGTAAATACTTAAACTATCAAAAACCAAAATAAACCAAATGAGAAAATTACAATTTACCCTTTTGCTTCTATGCACTTTTGCGTTGACATTCACTTCTGAAGCTTCGTCTATCATTTCACCACGGGCTACTTCTGCAAGTTCTACATCTTCATCCAGGTTGCCACCCAACACCAGGGAACAACTGGAGATTATGAAAATGCGGCAATTTTCTAAATTGACAGTTGCCGATTATGAAAAGTTGACAGGAAAAAAGCTAAATGTTTTTCAACGATTTTCATTTCGCTCTACGAAACAGAGAGTAAATAGTATGCTTAAGGCCTATGATAACGGAGATGGACCAACCACACTTGAAAAAATTGGCTGGCTTCTAAAAGGACTTCTCTTAGGGCCTATCGCTTTAATATTGGGTTACATTCTTTTACGTGATGACGATAGAGAACTAATCAAATGGATTTGGTTTGGATTTGCCGGATTTGTAATAATAGTCGGAGTATTCTTATTGTCTATGTAACAAAGCAGGGAATTTATATTGGTCTTACATAAAATAAAATAGTATGAAGTCTGCGTATATGGCTATCTGTTAGTAAGCCCTATTTACATCCGGATTGTAATTGATAAAATATCACATGCGGACGCATGCCCTGATGCACGAACTATAGCCTCGCGCCAAATTGCGGATGGCCACTTCTTATTAGGAAAATCATCACAAAATGGTGAGATTCCTCGGCCTGAGGCGGACATGCACGTTGCCTTGTGATTTTACAAAACCGGTAATGATTTTACTGGTCGCAGTGAAGATAAAGTTGGCCCCCCACAACGACGTACCCAGCATAAATCGTTCAGGCCGCGAAAGTCAAGCGTCCCCAATCGGGCAGAATGAGAATCTTTGTTATAAGCGTGCTTACCGTAGGTAGATTGGTTTACTGTTTTGCCGTTGTTCTTCCCCCCTCTATTTTGGAGAGGCCTGCCCGACTGGTCATTCAGGCGGGGGCAGGGGGTGAGGTTTCCAAAAGCCGCTGAAGGCATTCATCCAGTCTGAATAAAAATCATCGTTATTCCTTCGTTTACTGTTTCTGCAAGGAGCCACCTGTTGCAACCGTAGTAACGAACAGTCACTGGCCTGGAGACCAGCACCAGTGCTGAGGCACGTGTCAAAGCTAAGTACGCAACAGTCACTGGCCTGGAGACCAGCGCCAGTGCTTGTTTCTCTGCCACGATAACTGGGGTTATATCACCTTACTTTCTCAGTTATCTCCGACTAAAGTCGGGGTTACAAAATAGTCCATGCCTACGGCATTTGAAGTAGATGTGTCTAAAAAAGTGCCATCGGCACGACCGATTCTGTAATCCCGCATACGGCGGAAGAATTTATTTCCATGTTCCTCTCCGGGTATAGCTTTAAGCATAACACCTACGGATAAACGAAATTAATAGGATGCAGATTTCAAGACACAATCATGGCGGACAATAAAAGGTATTGTCCTTTTACCCCGTCAGCATTAGAGTGAGATGCGGTTTGTTTTGCTATTATCATTACATCTTTTTCAGGATCGAAATCAATGTTTTTATCTTTTAAATATTAACCGTTTTGAGTGTGGAGCGAAGAAAAAATGCGGCTGCCTCACCAACAAAACGGATGAAACGAATCCTTGTGGCTGAGAAAGTAGTAAATAAAAAGGTGTTCTAAATTCATACTGTACCCGGTTTATTTAGAGAGGAATTTATTTTCCGGAAATCACTAATTTCACCAAAACCAAATAATTAACCGTTGCCAAAATACTGCTCCGTTATAATCGACGTTTATACTACTTTGACTGTTTTAAAAAAACATACAAGTAACTCATTGAAAACACTTTTACAAAAAATGAATAGTGGCATTAGAAAGCTAATGGTATCCATAATTTTTAGTGCTTCATTCATGCCCTGTCATGCCCAAAAACCTGTTTTCCAGTGGGCCAAAAGTTTTTTGACTACGGAATTAATTAATTATCGTGATTTGAGCAATGGGAGATCGATTGGCGTGGATCCAGATGGCAATGTTTATACTGTCGGTCTTTTTATGCATGGCGTTGATTTTGACCCGGGCCCGGAGGTTTATTCGATATCAGCGGGTGGGAGAGAAAGCTATGGGATATATGTTTCAAAACTAAGCCCAGCAGGTGATTTTATTTGGGCGAAGCAATTACCGGTATTGGTTGACTGGTCGGCTATTGAGATGGCTGTTGATAAAAATGGAAATGTATATATAACATCGACCATTGGAGACCCTGCCGATATGGACCCCGGACCTGCAGTGCAAATGATGACACCTATCGGCTCAAGAGATGCCTTTGTAGTAAAGTTGGATTCGGATGGCAATTTACTGTGGGCCAGGCAATTTGGTGGACCGGGAGATACTGTACCTTACGGAACCGCCATTGATATTGACCAAAACGGAAATGTGATAGCGTGCGGGGCATTTAATAATACAGTTGATTTTGATCCGGGTCCAGGAACCCATACAATGAGGTCCACGGGTAATTTTGAAGGGTATATTGTAAAACTCAGCAGCGATGGAAACCTGGTTTGGGCAAAGAAGTTTGGAGATTTCGGGAGAATATATGGCAATCTTTCCATCAATGATGTAAAGTGTGATGCATACGGAAATATATACACTACGGGAACTTACAGTGAACCAGTTGACTTTGATCCTGGGCCTTCCACTTTTCGTTTACCGGGAAGCGGTGGTTTCGTTGCAAAGCTTGATCCCAATGGTAATTTTTTATGGGCAAAAAAAATCGGTTCGTCTGAAAACAATCAATATATAAACCCAACGGGATTGGACCTGGACAGCAAGGGTAATGTTTATACCATTGGCAGTTTTTCAAATACCCAGGATTTCGATGGTGGTGCAGAAGTGTATAATCTGACCTCCATAGAAAGCACTTTTGATCCTTATCTTCTTAAAATGGATAAAGATGGCAATTTTGTTTGGGCGAAAAATCTGGGAGGAGATGGGCTCGATTATGGAACTGATCTTGTTATAGACAATTCTGATAATATCTACACTGTCTCCCTTTACAATGGCAATGTTGATTTTGATCCGGGCCCGGCTGTTCACCCAATCGATAATTTGTACGACAATTCAGTGATCTCCAGGTTCGATGAAAATGGTAATTTTTTATCGGCTACTGTCTTTGATAAAGGCATAGCAATAAGAAAACTGGCCCTGGATAATGTGAATAACGTGGCTGCAACGGGTTTTTTTTCAGGGGAAGCTGATTTTGATCCGGGACCGGCCGAGGCTATATTATCCGGAGCCGGTGATGAAGCTCCATTCGTGATGAAACTGGGTCCTTGTAAACAGGTAACGACCGCTTCACTAAATGTGATCAGCTGCAAGAATTACACTTTAAACAATGTAACTTATGATTCTACAGGAATCTATAAAAGCGTAATTCCCAATTCTTACGGTTGTGATTCCATCATCATACTAAACTTAACGATCAACCGATTTTCAAAAACGGTGAATCAAACCATATGTGAAGGTGAATCCTTTTATGCCGGTGGAATCCTGCAAAGCAAACCGGGTATTTATACAGACTCGTTGAAAACGGTTGACGGATGTGATTCTATTGTTACCACTACCTTATTGGTGAATCCAAAACCGAGGCCTGACCTGGGTGTGGACCAGGGTATTTGTGAGGGGCAAACATATAACCTTTCTCCGGGCGCATTTGCAAGTTATCTGTGGCAGGACAATAGTTCCTTTTCCACTTATACTTGCTATAAAACCGGCACATATTGGGTAAAAGTAACAGATAGCCAACATTGTTCAGCAATCGATTCAATTATAATCAACGGGATATATCCGGCGTCTGAAAACTTCCTGGAATCCCAGGCCAGTTTATGTGAGAATGATAAACTGATAATTCGCCCGGCTAAATCTTTTTCAGCGTATTTATGGTCTGACGGGGAAGAAAGCCCTACTATTCAAATATCCCGGCCGGGAATGTATTGGCTGGAGGCTACTGATGAAAATGGGTGCACGGGAACGGACTCTATAATGGTATCTATTAAAAAATGTCTAGCCGGCGTTTATTTTCCTAACGCATTTACGCCCAATGGCGATGGAAGAAATGATTATTTTAAGGCGCTTTTCGACGGAAATATCGTGTCGTTTAATTTGTGTGTTTTTGATCGGTTTGGCGAACCTGTATTTAAAACTTCTGACGCCTCTAAAGGTTGGGACGGTATGAAAAAAGGGGTTGCATCACCAGCAGGAATTTTTGTATGGCAATGTTTTTATCAACTGGAAAACCAACGTCCTGAATCAGTAAAAGGTATAGTGACACTTGTAAGGTAAATATTCTTATTAATACTATTGTTGCAGACCAAGTTACCGCATACCATTGGCATGAACACCAACAAATTTTGGAAACTACTTGCATTATAAAAGGCAAAGTCATACTTTTGTCATTAACCTATTAATAAACATTTTAACCAAAACAATTTTATGAAAAAAATCTTAAGCGCTTTCGCAATCCTTGCCTTCTTTTCCATCAGTTTTACAGCATGTAAAAAAGAAAAAACCAAAACAGCATCTGAAAGAATTGTTGGTACCTGGCAAGTGAACAACCTGGTTTACAATGATCATAACAATGGCGCTGACCATATAATTTCAAGCAATGATTTCACCGCCACTGATACTTACCAATTCAGAAATGACGGTACTGTTTATGCAAATTACCAGGGCGAGTCGGATACTTCTACTTATACTGTCACAGGAGAAAATAAATTGACGATTACCGACGATGCGACATACGATATTAAGACGCTCGATGACCATACCATGGTGCTTTATGCTAAGGAGGTAGACGGAAGCGATTATGTTGAAGTGACGATTACATTTAAGCGATAGTAACTCTTAATGAAAATCTTCGTTATTCCTTCGTTTACTGTTTCCGCAAGGAGCCACCTGTTGCAACCGATGTAACGAACAGTCACTGGCCTGGAGACCAGCGCCAGTGGTGAGGCACGTGTCAGAGCTAAGTACGCAACAGTCACTGGTTCGGAGACCAGCGCCAGTGCTTGTTTCTCTGCCACGATAACCGGGGTTATATCACCTTACTTTCACAGTTACCTCCGACTAAAGTCGGGGTTACAAAGTCGTCCATGCCTACGGCATTTGAAGTAGATGTCTCTAAAAAAGTGCCATCGGCACAACCGATTCTGTAATCCCGCATACGGCGGAAGAATTTATTTCCATGTTCCTGTCCGGGTATAGCCTTAAGCATAACACTTACGGATAAACGAAATTAATAGGATGCAGATCTCAAGACGCAATCATGGCGGACAATAAAAGGTATTGCCCTTTTACCCCGTCAGCATTAGAGTGAGATGCGGTTTGTTTTGCTATCATCATTACATCTTTTCAGGATTGAAATCATCGCTGTGCACTACTATAAACGTGCAGTTTAATATTTTCAACTTCGATTTCTTTCTCGAAGAGCAATCCAAGCTTCTTCAGCAATTTAATTGAATTAATATTTTCAGGAATTGTTGTTGCAAGGATATGTGACAGATGATAAATGCGTGTAACATTCATTAAGACTGCATTTGCCGCTTCGTAGGCGTAGCCGTTATTTCCAAATGCCGGGAGAAAAGCGAAACCAATATCATGATTTTCTAAATAGTCGCGTTTAATAAAAGTAATGATTCCAATCTTTGTTTTGTCTTTCAGTTTCACAACAAAGTACGCAGTATCTGGATTGTCAATTATTTTTTGAATATAGGAAGCTGCTTCCATTTCTGAATTGATATTTCGGTTCCCTATAAATTTTAGCCAACCATCTGTATTGACTAACTCAAGAATAAATTTGTTGTCGCTTAACGATAGTGGTTCTATTGCAAGCCGGGCTGTCGTCAATGGTATTTTTAACTTACCCGGTATATTGCTTTTATTCATTGTTCAGATTTTCGTTGTCGGCATGACGCTACTGCCATTGTTCGGTGCGATTGGAAAATGTCTCAGTTCAAAGATACCTTTCTTTTATTGGGCTATATAGTGCATCTTTTGTCCCATTGGCCCGTCCTACAGGTTCCTGCCAACAGACCCCAGCCCACCTTCGTGCTTTGATACGCTGCGCCAGCCGGGCAAGGACTCCACCCCGGAAAAAGTTTTTACCTAATTTGGTGTTAATAAGATTTTGTACGCTACATAACCCGGCGGATTGGTTTACCTTACTCAGTAATAATTTATCATCCCAGATGAGGCATCCTACCGGCAAAAGAAGCATCCTGTTTGTATTTTATTTCCTGATAGTGCTGCCAGTTACCGCACAGTATCAGTGGAAGTTAGATAAGGATAAAGATGGCATTAAAGTGTACCTGTCCTCTGTGCCTGGGTCAGCTATAAAAGCGATTAAAGTGGAGTGTACCTTAGATGGAACCATTGATAAACTCATTAGCGTGATGCAAAATGTTCCGCTGCAGAAGGAGTGGGTTTATAAAAATGAAACTTCTTACGTGATTAAGATGATTAATGCGGACGATTTTTATTATTACACAGAGGCATCCATGCCATGGCCCATAACGAACCGCGACGCGGTAGTACATTTAAAAATCATGAATGATAGCCTGGCTAACTTGTTAACCATTACTGATATCAGCGATCCGCATTATATCCCGGAGAAAAAAGGAAAAGTAAGGGTACCCAGTTCTTCCATACGCTGGCTGGTAACCAGTGTAGGTCCCGGGAAAATAAGCATCGTGTACACTTTTGAAGCAGATCCCGGCGGTAGCCTGCCGGCGTGGCTGGTCAATATGTTTGCAGATAAAGGCCCTTACCAAAGTTTTAAAAAACTGGCAGCCATCCTGGCAAAATAACATCAGCATAAATCCTTTTCAGCAACGTCTCATGTTAGCCGAAGTTGCGTATCATGTAATCTGCACGTGGCCCTAACATTTAATTCATTCCTTCTTCCCGGCAACGTCTCACGCTGGTATGCGTAGCGTATCAATTAATCCATTACTTTTATAATGCCCGTTCAATTGTGAGAATGGTGCCGTGAAGGCGCGAACCAGGGCATGGGAAAATGTTTAAATAAAATATTAAAATGGTATGAAAACAACTCCTGAACATGATGAACGAATTGCTAAAATGACATTTGCGTCGGTGTACCCACACTTAATCAACAAGGTTGAAAGAAAAGGCAGGACAAAAGAAGAATTACATCAGGTAATAGAGTGGTTGACAGGATTTGACAGAACAAAACTGCAAGAACTCATTGACGAGAAAGTAACTTTTGAAATATTCTTCAAGAAAGCAAAATTAAACGCCAACGCTAAATTAATTACCGGAGTAATCTGTGGCTACCGGGTAGAAGAAATTGAAAATCCTTTAACCAGGAAAGTCAGGTATTTAGACAAACTGGTGGATGAGTTAGCCAAAGGAAAAAAAATGGAAAAGATTTTAAGAGTTTCATAAAAAATACACGCAAACTCATCCCGGATACAGATATAAAACTTTTGCCTGCCCGGTGCAACGGCATCTATTTACCTTTCGGAAACATGGCCTCCAATACATCATAATGCACCACCAGATTTTTTGTCTTATAGTTTTCGGCTAATTGCATCAGCGCTTTATAAGCCTGTTCTGCAGAGGGTTTGGGAGCTTTGTCTTTCCAGTATTCGATGAGCGCCGCATAGCTTGCCGGCATCTTCACTTCAAAAGGATTATTCACTCCTATCTT
>Ga0134126_10001681_pt1 | contig 28194 bp, 15 predicted proteins | sample KB31752_FD_96881 | JGI IMG/M metagenome (GOLD analysis project Ga0134126, IMG submission 96881) | Terrestrial soil microbial communities with excess Nitrogen fertilizer from Kellogg Biological Station, Michigan, USA - KB3-175-2 | ecosystem: Environmental > Terrestrial > Soil > Unclassified ... | reverse complement strand
GCCTGTCTCGATAACGTCATCGAACTGCTGACGCTCTGCGGCCGCTCACTGCCCCACGTCATGATGATGCTCATCCCCGAAGCCTGGGATGGCAACGACATGATGGACCCGGTGAAAAAATCCTTCTACGAATTCCACGCCTCTATTATGGAACCGTGGGACGGACCGGCCTCCATCTCCTTCACAGATGGTAAGATCATCGGCGCCACCCTCGATCGCAACGGCCTCCGCCCGTCTCGCTACTGCGTGACAAAGGATAACCGGGTCATCATGGCCTCCGAGACCGGCGCACTGCCCGTCGATCAGAGCCTGATCATCGAAAAAGGCCGCCTGCAACCGGGTAAGATGTTCATCGTCGATCTCGAACAAGAACGCATCATCAGCGACGATGAGCTGAAATCTAAGATCTGCGGCCAAAAGCCCTACGCCGAATGGCTGAATAAATATAAGATCCGGATGGAAGAGCTGCCCGAACCCCGGGTCCTCTTCACCCATCTCGAACACGAACAGATCTTCAAATACCAAAAGGCATTCGGTTACACCACCGAAGATCTCGATACCCTCATCGCCCCCATGTCCCTCGACGGCAAAGAACCCGTAGGCTCCATGGGCACGGACGTCCCTTTGGCCGTCCTCAGCGATCAGCCACAACACCTGAGCTCCTACTTCAAACAACTGTTCGCACAGGTGACCAACCCACCCATCGACCCGATCCGGGAAAGATTGGTGATGTCCCTCGCCAGCTTTGTCGGCGGCAACTCCAACCTATTGGAAGAAGACCCGCTGGCCTGTCACTCGGTCGCGCTCAAACATCCCGTCCTTAGCAACCACGAGCTGGAGAAGATCCGCAGCATCGACACCGGCATCTTCCAGGCCAAGACACTCCAGACCTATTTCCGCGCCGACGGTAAACCCGGGTCGCTTCAAGCCGGGATCGACCGCCTCTGCCGCTATGCCGTTGATGCCGTGCAGGACGGCTTCGAAGTATTGATCCTCACGGATCGCGCTATCGACTCCGAGCACGCACCCATCCCCTCGCTGCTGGCCTGCTCCGCCGTCCACCACCACCTCATCCGCAAAGGCTATCGCGGGCAGGTAGGCATCATCGTCGAAGCCGGCGACGTCTGGGAAGTCCACCACTTCGCCTGTCTCATCGGGTTCGGCGCCACCGCCATCAACCCATACCTCGCGCTCTCGAGCATCCGCGACATGAAACTCAGCGGCAGCCTTAAAACGGAGCTCGACGCCGAACAACTAAAGAAGAATTATACCAAAGCCGTCTGCGAAGGACTGTTCAAGGTCTTCTCCAAGATGGGGATCTCCACCCTGCAATCCTACCAGGGCGCGCAAATATTTGAGATCATCGGCCTTAACCGAAGTGTCGTCGATAAATACTTCACCGGCGCCACCTCCCGCATCGAAGGCATGGGCCTCGACGAGATCGCCAAAGAAGTCCTCGCCAAACATTTCTTTGCCTTCAGCCGCAAAGACATCCCGGTAGAACGTCTTACTGCAGGCGGCATCTACCAGTGGAAACGCAAAGGGGAATTCCACCTGTTCAACCCGAACACGGTACACCTCCTCCAATATTCCACCCGCACAAACGACTACAACACGTTCAAAAAATATTCAAAGCTCGTCAACGACCAAAGCGAAAAGGCCGCTACCCTGCGCAGCCTCATCACCTTCCGGCGTAACCGCCCGTCGATCTCCATCGACGAAGTGGAACCCGCCGAAGCGATCTATAAACGCTTCGCGACCGGCGCCATGTCCTTTGGTTCCATCAGCCACGAAGCACATTCCACCCTCGCTATCGCTATGAACCGCCTTGGCGGTAAAAGCAATACCGGCGAAGGCGGCGAAGACGAACTGCGCTACGAGCCCCTGCCTAACGGCGACTCGATGCGCTCCGCCATCAAGCAGGTAGCCTCCGCCCGTTTCGGCGTGACCAGCTACTACCTCACCATGGCGGACGAACTCCAGATCAAAATGGCGCAGGGAGCCAAACCCGGTGAAGGCGGCCAGCTTCCCGGCCACAAAGTGGACGAATGGATCGGTAAGGTCCGCCACTCCACCCCCGGCGTAGGCCTCATCTCCCCGCCCCCGCACCACGACATCTATTCCATCGAAGACCTCGCACAGCTGATCTTCGACCTCAAGAATGCCAACCGCGCCGCCCGCATCAGCGTCAAGCTGGTGTCCAAAGCCGGTGTAGGTACGATCGCCGCCGGCGTAGCCAAAGCGAAATCGGACGTCATCCTCATCTCCGGCCACGACGGCGGAACAGGCGCATCGCCGCTCAGCTCTATCCGTCACGCCGGTCTGCCCTGGGAACTCGGCCTCGCCGAATCCCACCAGACCCTGGTAAAGAACAAGCTTCGTAGCCGCGTCGTCCTCCAGGCCGACGGCCAGATGAAAACCGGCCGCGACATCGCCATCGCCACCCTGCTGGGTGCGGAAGAATGGGGTCTCGCTACCACAGCCCTCGTCGTCGAAGGCTGTATCATGATGCGCAAATGCCATCTGAACACCTGCCCCGTAGGCGTCGCCACGCAAGACCCCGAACTCCGCAAACGCTTCACCGGCGACGCGGACCACGTGGTCAACTTCTTCAAATTCATCACCCAGGACTTGAGAGAACTCATGGCGGAACTTGGCTTCCACACGATCGACGAGATGGTCGGTCAGGTTGATTGCCTCCAAATCCGCGAGGATATCAAGCATTGGAAGTACAGCAAACTTGACCTTTCCCCCATCCTCTTTAAAGAACCATCCTCCCTTTACACCGGCCTGCACAAACAGGAAGAACAGGACCACGGCCTGGCCGATGTACTGGACTGGAAACTGCTCAAAACGGCGCAACCGGCCCTCGACCATAAACAAAAGGTCTTCGCCGAATTCGCCATCCGCAATACGGACCGCACCGCCGGCACCATCCTCTCCAACGAGATCTCCAAACGTTATAAAGGCGAAGGACTGCCGGAAGATACCCTGCACTTCAAGTTCACGGGTACCGCAGGACAAAGCTTCGGCGCCTTCAACACCCACGGCGTAACCCTAGAGCTCGAAGGCGATGCAAACGACTACTTCGGCAAAGGCCTCTCCGGAGCCCGGCTGATCGTCTACCCCGCGCAAAACGCAGGCTTCGTCCCCGAAGAGAACAGCATCATCGGCAACGTCGCCTTCTACGGCGCCACCTCCGGCGAAGCCTTCATCCGCGGGAAAGCCGGCGAACGCTTCGGCGTCCGCAACTCCGGCGTCAAAGCCGTAGTCGAAGGCGTCGGCGATCACGGTTGCGAGTACATGACGGGCGGACGCATCGTCATCCTCGGCGACACCGGCCGCAACTTCGCAGCAGGCATGAGCGGCGGCATCGCCTATGTGTACGACGTACGCGGTCAGTTCACCCGCAATGCCAACCGCGACATGGTCGAGCTCGACCCGGTAGGCCGCGAAGACGTAGCCGAACTCAAAGACATGATCCAACGGCACTATGCCTATACCGCGAGCACCGTCGCAAAATTTGTACTGGACGACTTCGACAACCAGCTGCAACATTTTGTGAAAGTGTTTCCCACGGACTATAAAAAAGCATTACTCGAAAAAGCAGGCCGGCCACAGAGAACACTCAAATAACTGAGAACGCGGGGTCGGCTCTCATGTGTGACTCAGCCACCCCGTTGTTCTCTGTGACCGCCCTAGCCTGCTGCTGAACCGCCCGGATGGTGGTTCGCGCGCAAAGCGCGCCGACATTAGCCAGTATTTGTGCACGCAGTGCACAAAACCGAAAAAAAGCAAAAAAGAAAAGAAAAATGGGCAAACCCACTGGATTCCTGGAATTCGATCGCCACCTTCCCTCCAAACGCCCCGTTAACGAGCGCCGGGAAGACTACAAAGAATTCGTGAACATGTATTCGGGCCAGGACCTGAACAAACAAGCCGCACGCTGTATGAACTGCGGCATCCCCTTCTGCCACCACGGCTGCCCCCTGGGCAACGTCATCCCCGAATTCAATGACGCCATCTACAAGCAGGAGTGGAAAGAAGCCTACGAGATCCTCACCTCGACCAATAACTTCCCCGAGTTTACCGGCCGTATCTGCCCCGCTCCGTGCGAAAGCGCCTGCGTCCTCGGCATCAACCAGCCGCCGGTAGCCATCGAAGAGATCGAACGCCATATCATCGAGATCGCCTTCGAAAAAGGCTTCGTCAAGGCGGCCCGCCCCACGATCCGCACGGGTAAGAAAGTAGCCGTCGTAGGCTCCGGCCCCGCCGGCCTCGCAGCAGCCGAACAACTCAACGCAGCCGGCCACACCGTTACCGTCTTCGAACGCGACGACGAACCTGGTGGCCTCCTCCGCTATGGCATCCCCGACTTCAAACTCGAAAAATGGGTCGTCGCCCGGCGCATCAAACTCATGGAAGAAGCCGGCATCACCTTCAAGTGCAATGCCGAAGTCGGCGTGGGCATCAGCATCAATGACCTCCTCCGCGAATTCCAGGCCATCGTCCTGGCCGGCGGCTCTACCGTCCCCCGAGATCTCCCCATCCCGGGCCGGCACCTCAAAGGCGTCCATTTCGCCATGGACTTCCTCAAACAACAAAACAAACGCGTGAGCAATAAGCCGACGAAGGAGGCTTCGTCCGACAGGACAGACATTAGCGCTTTGCCGCTCACCCAGGATATCTTCGCCACCGGCAAGAACGTCGTCGTCATCGGCGGCGGCGACACCGGCAGCGACTGCGTCGGTACCTCGAACCGCCACAAAGCCACCAGCGTGACCCAGTTCGAGCTGATGCCCAAACCACCGCACGCCCGCACCAACTTCATGCCCTGGCCCACCTATCCCATGATCCTCAAGACCTCCTCCTCACACGAAGAAGGCGCGGATCGCCACTGGGCCATCGCCACCAAAGAATTCATGGGCGACGAAAAAGGAAACCTCAAAGCACTCAAAACGGTGAAACTCGAGTGGAAGATGACGGAAGACGGCCGCGCCGCCCAGTTCACCGAAGTCCCCGGCTCCGAACAGGACCTGCCCTGCGAACTGGCACTCCTGGCCATGGGCTTCGTCCACCCCGAGCACAAAGGCCTCCTCAAAGAACTCGACATCGAACTCGACGACCGCGGCAACGTCAAAGCCTCCGAGAAGAACTACCAGACCAGCATCCCCAAGATCTTCGTAGCCGGCGATATGCGCCGCGGCCAGTCCCTCGTGGTATGGGCCATCAGCGAAGGCCGCGAATGCGCCCGCAAAGTCGACGAATACCTCATCGGCGCCTCACTCCTCGAAAGAAAAGACCAAAGCCTAATCGCCCTCTAACGAACCTTCAACGAGCGAACCCAAAACGAGCGAACCCAAAACGGACGATCCCAACAGCGAACGAAATGCTCCCCCATAATAACAGCCGGCCCTCAAAAGCCGGCTTAACTTTTTTCAATTCCTCCCTCATTATTTAGACAGATTCTAAATATTTAGCATACACTAGATACGTACGTATTTAGGCCGTATATTTATGTTAATGCATGACAAAAGTCATATATTAACTAAACTAATGTATAATAACCTGCTGTTTTCACTGCCGAAGGTCACATTGACCATAATCCTGATCTTTTTACTCCTACCAGCCTTATCCTCCGCCCAGCAAACCGATGCCGCTATCCAGCAACCCGACACCACCCACCCCCACACCCCCTTCCTCACCATCACCGGCGCCGCCGACGGCTACTACCGCTATGACTTCGCCCGCAAAGCCGCCAACGACCTCACCAGTTTCACCCGCTCCCATAACCAGCCCGAATTCGGCATGGCGGAAGTGAAACTCGAACACCAGACCTCCAGGATCGACATCGTCGCCGACATCGCCGCCGGCCCCCGCGAAAACGAATACGCCGCCGCCGACAAAGGCCTCGCAAAAGGCATCAAGCAACTCTATCTCAGCTACTCCCCCACCAGCTGGCTCAAATTCACCGCCGGAACCTGGGCCACCCATCTCTGCTATGAATCCCCCGACGCCACCGCAAACCGGAATTACAGCATGTCCTATATGTTCTCCAACGACCCCTTCTCCCATACCGGTATAAGAGCCGACGCGACGTTCGGAAAAAATGGGTTCATGATCGGCATCGCCAACCCAAGCAACTACCGCACGATCCCCGACAGCGGCCGCTGCAACAAGAACATGATCGCACAATATTCCTATGCGCCAAACGACAGGGTCAAGATCTTACTCAACTACGTAGGTGGTCGCGATATCACGGACAACCGTTCGCATCAATACGATATCGTCGTTACCGCAAAGGCCAGCAACTTGTTCAGCTGGGGATTCAATGCCACCGTCAGCCGCTCCAGCCTCGCCACCGAAAAATACCTCATCTCCCGGTCCTGGTGGGGTTCGGCAATCTATCTCAACCTCGACCCCCACCCCTGGCTGGGCTTCACCCTCCGCACCGAATACTTCAGCGATAACAATGGCGTCTGCCTCCCGGCCCCGGCTAACCTCGTCGCTACCACGCTATCGGCTAACTTCAAGCTCGCACACTCCCATCTCACCCTCATCCCCGAATTCCGCGTCGACCAGGCCGACAACCCCATCTTCTACCATGCCGATGGCTCGCCGGCACGAACAGCTGCCAGCCTACTGCTGGCCGCCGTAATTTCATTCTAACCCGGGCCCGCCGCAAATTTCCTTGTTGCTGCAGTCTGTTCCTTTTGAAACCCTCAAACCAGTTTCCGTACCACCTTCCCGATCGTCAGCCCCTGTACCAATATCGAGAACAACACCACGATATACGTCACCACCACAAAAAGCTCCCCCTGCATCTCTACCGGTATCGCAAGCGCCAGGGCAATCGATATCCCTCCCCGCAATCCGCCCCACGTCAACAAGGGAACGACATTCCTTTCAAAGGTCATGGCCATCAGTTTACGCAATACCCTCATAGGCGCCAAAACGCTGAGATACCGGGCTATCAAAACTATAGGGATCGCCGCCAAACCCAGGATTAAAAACCCTTTGTTGAAAGGCAACACTAATAGCTGAAAACCAACCAATAAAAACAAAAGTGCATTCAGGAATTCGTCGATCATCTCCCAAAACTTGTCAAGGTAATCCCGCGTCTGCTCGCTCATCCCCACCCTCCTGCTCTTATTACCGGTCACCAAACCCGCCACTACCATCGCAATCGGTCCGCTCACCTGCAATGCCTCCGCTAACAAAGACCCCCCGGCGACAATAGCCAGCGTGATCATGACTTCCACCTCGTAACGATCGATCGAGCGGATCAACAAAAAGCCGCCATAACCTACCAACAGCCCCAATAAGACCCCACCACCGGCCTCTTGCACAAAAAGCAATCCTATCTTACCCGCATCGACGTGAGCCGCTCCGCCGGTGATCATTTCATAGATACTTAGAAAGATCACCACGGCCACCCCGTCGTTGAACAGACTCTCGCCGCTGATCTTGGTCTCGAGCGACGCCGGGATCTTCGCATCCCGCAATATGCTCAGCACCGCAATAGGATCGGTAGGCGAGATCAATGCCCCAAATAATAAACAATACAAAAACCCCACGGGAAGTCGCAACACCAGGCAAAGCGCATAGAACAACCCGCCCACCAGGAACGTGCTCAGGACCGTACCCACCGTGGAAAAAGCCAGTATCGGCCATCGCTGCGCCCGCATACTCGCACCATCGAGATGGATGGCTCCCGCAAAAAGCAAAAAACCCAGCATCATCTTCATCAATAGCGTGTACATATCGATGCTCTTCACCATGCGGATCACACCCTCTAAAAGCCCACGGTTAACCAGCCCCACCAGGATCAGCACTAAGGAACATAGCAAGGACATCAGCATGATGCCGATAGTTCCCGGCAATTTGATAAACCGGTGATTGAAGTAAGCGAACAAGGCAGCCAATACCGTCATGATCGCGAGCGCATGATAAAGAGCCATCCTGAAATATTTTATCCTTCCAAGATAGCCCTTTAAGCTCAATTTACCATTGGACCTAAAACCTCGCGATCAACGCCAGGATGATCCTCGACTCCGAGTTCTGCAGATCAGGCATCCATCCGCCAAAGCTCGATAACGGCGGCGCAATCGAAGCTCCATTGGAAGTGTAGGTATACCCGGCCGTGTTGGTATAGCCCGTCGGACCCGTGACCCCGCCATGACCAGCGAAATAACCGGCAAGCGAAGTAGCCCCCGCGGCGCCATCCATCGAATTTACCTTGCGGTGTACATACTCCACCTTGAAGGTCAGGTTCTGACTCGGCATATAGTCTATCGAAGTGGAACAATCCCAGGCATCGAACGTCGAACCGGCCCCCGTCTGCTGTTGATATAACGTATCCGCATAACCGGTGGGTGCAAGCACCAGGTACTGACCTGGATTGTGCATATACCCGCCCCCGATCGTCCACGCAAACTTCTGCTTCTCCCCAAACCACAAGCGATTGTAGACCATGCCGCTCATGAAATTCTGCGCAGGCAGATAACCTGGCTGTCCCTTCGTACCCTTGCCAAATGGCGTCACTCCGTTTCCATCCTCGAAACCGAAATCACCCGTGATAGAAAAAGCACCTTGGGTCACAAACCCGCTCTTCCGTTTGAAATACCGGAGTTGATAGCTGTTATCGCTGTGTATCCGGTACCGTCCGGGCGCACCTTCGTCATCCTTGCCATAATAGAAGTTAGATACATAGTCCACCCGTTCCTTCGGCCGCCAATACACCGAAGCACCTACCCCCGGCGAGTTATTGAACATCCCATAGCTTTGCCAGCCATTGACCAGCCAAAGCTCCAACTTCAGCTTGTCGCTGGGGAAGGTCTGCAGCCGCAACCCATTGAAGAACCAGGGCGTATTGTCGGAAGTATACGAAGGCTGATAACCCCAATTCTCGAAGTTGTTATAAGAGAACAATCCGATATAGGACATAAAGATCCCCGCATCCAGGTTGATCCCATGCCAGGTATCCCAGTGGTAGCCCGCATAAGCCTCACTGATATACCTGTAGATCGTCTGCAGATCATATTGGCCTTTGTAAGAACTGCCGTCATTGCGCGGCACCACCGTACTGCGGGTACCGAATTGCATCATAATACGGCCCCGGACATGGTCCACATGGATATCCCCACCAAAACCCAAAAACGAAAGTTGCAGCTCATTATCCCGCGCAAGCGCCGTCGAACCCACCACCGTATTATCGATAGGACTATTGTACGAATGCGTGTAGTTCAGGTCCAACGTAAAATCGCTGGTGAAATATTTGCTATCGAGCAAAGGCGGTGTGGTCTTCCGGCTCGTACCGTTCAACCATGAAAAATCCCCGAAAGCAAACGGCGCACTGGCCGGCTGGCCATACGCTTTGATCATACCCATGACTAGTGTAAAACAGACAATTCTCTTGAGCATACCTTTGAAAATTTTATTCCCCACTTCACCCCCAAACCCATACCACTACTCAAGCTCCATAAGATCATAACGCTAATCATTTAGTTATCAAGACTCTTCTCTTCCAGCATCCCGATCGTGGCCCTTTAATCCTTCACCTAAAACCCTCCGATTTGACAGGTATTTATCAAAAAAGTAGGGGCACACTCTAAAAGTATGCCCCTGCTGCCAGCCACCACGTCAAAATTGAAATTCATCCATCCGGGCCATCTCCGGCCGGAACAACATCGCCGTACAAAGACACCGCTTCCGCCCCTGCCCCTGCAGGATCGGATAGTTGACACACGACTTGCACTGATCCCAAAACCGCTCGTCCCCGGTGATCTCGGAATAGATCACCGGCTCAAAACCCAGCCGGCTATTCGTCTTCAGAATGCCAGCGCCCGTCGTGATACTAAAGATCTTCGCGGCAGGATACAAAGTCCTCGCCAGGCCAAAAACCCGCTGCTTGATGGCCGTTGCCACATGGGCATTGCGATAAACAGGATTCACGATCATCCCGCTGTTCGAGATAAACTCGCCATCCCAAACCAATGCTCCTACGAACGACAGCCACGTCACCCTGCAGGTCTATGACGGCGCAGGCCGCACCGTAGACACCCTCGTCGACGAAGACGAAACCGCCGGAGCACATACGATACCCTTCAACGCAAGCCGGCTCGCCACCGGCATATACGCCTACCGCATCGTGGCCCTGTCCGCGCAAGGCAACTTCACCCAAACAAAACAAATGATAATTCAGTGATTCGCGGCCGCGCGACCTTAAGCACTATTCCGCGCCGCATTGATGATCCCGAACGAGCTCCGCATGATCAGCCTCTCATACACCTCCTTCATCGGCTTGTTGTCGCCGCCCTTCTCCAGCACGTTGAACTTCGTCAACGCATATTGCTGGATGGTGCTCAGCGGCAGACAGATCCGCTCCCGCATCTGGATCGAAAGTTGCTCCACGGGATAATCCGCCATCAGCTCGTTCTTGCCGGAAAGCTTAAAGAGATACTTCTGCGTCAGCTCGAACTCGTCATAGACTAACCGCCAGATCTCCCCATACACGGGGTGCGAAGCATAATGCTCGGTAAGCGGGAAGAAACACTTCTTCATCGCCATCTCGCAATTGTCCAGCAACGTCTTGAAGAAAGGCGAATTGTTGTACAACCGCTTTACCTCCGCCCATCTCCCCTGCTTGTCCAGCTTCTGCAAAGCCCGGCCGACACCATAATAACCGGTGACATTCTGCTTCAGCTGGCTCCAGGAACCTACGAACGGGATCGCCCGCAGATCCTTCAGCTCCAGCCGCCCCGAAGTCTTGCGTCTCGTAGGCCGGCTCGCAATATTGGTCTCGTTATAAAAACGCAACGGACTCACCTCATTTAAATATTGTAGAAAATAAGGATGCTCCTTCAACGCGATATAGGCCTTATAGCTTTCCACCGAAAGCTCCTGCAACAGCTCCTCTTCACCCGCCTCCAGCGTCAGTTCCTTGGTGGAAAAAAGATCGTTGGCAATACCCGCATGGATCAGCTGCTCAATATTGTATTGCGCGGTATCGATGGTCCCGAAATTGGAGCTCACCGTCTGCCCCTGAATGGTCAGCTGGATCTCCTTATTCGCAATATTCTTCCCCATCGACGCATAGAACTTGTGCGTCTTGCCGCCGCCACGTGCGGGAGGACCGCCACGGCCATCGAAGAACACCGCATCGATGCCATACTGCTTCGAGATATTCGTGAGTTCCTCCTTGGCCTTATAGATCGCCCAATTGGCCATCAGATAACCCCCATCCTTGGTGCCATCTGAAAAACCCACCATGATCGTCTGCGTACGTCCCCGTTGTTTCAGATGCTGACTGTAAGCGGGATTCTCATACAGCTCCTTCATCACCTGCGCCGCCGCCCGCAGGTCATCCACCGTCTCGAACAACGGCACGATATCCACACTGAGATCTTTCTTCGTCCAGCCCCTGAGCAGGAACAACCCCATCACCTCCAGCACATTCACCACACTGCTGCACATGCTGATAATATACCTGCTGCAGCCGTTCTCGCCATTGGCCTGCTGGATCGTCTTCACCGTCGACATGACCTCCAGCGTGTCCTTGATAAGCGGATCGCTGTATTTGGCAGGATCGGTCATCCCCTTCAATTCCGTAAGCAATTCGATCTTTTTGGCATCAGGAAGCGAAGCATAATCGGCCGGCAATAGCTTCTCGTCCGAAGCCGCGATCGCCGCCAGCGCATTGCTGTGCACCGAACTGTCCTGCCGGATATCCAACGTGGCAAAATAAAGCCCGAAGATCATCACCTTCCCTATAAGATTTTCGACCATCGGAAGAAATAAACTATTGTGCTCATAGATGATGATCTCCCTGATCTGCCCCAATACCTCCAGGATCTCCTCCTGGCTTAGATCCGTCTTCAACCCCGGCACAAAAATATTGTTGTAAAGTTTTTGCTCCAGATCCGCGACCAGCACATCCACTCCCTTGAACGTCAACCGCCGCTTCAATCGCCGAACATCCAAATAATAACATTTGATGATCGCGCCCCGCAATGCCTCCGCAACCTTCACCGTCGTATCCGAATTGACGTAAGGATTCCCATCCCTGTCCCCACCCGGCCAGAAACCCATCCGGATCACCGGGTTCTTCTTGTCCACCGCATGCGGGAACTGATCCTTCAAAGAACTCAGGATACGCCCGCTGGCATGATAAAAGACATTCTCCAGGTACCAAATGAGACTGACCGCTTCATCATACGGCGTAGGCTTCTGCTTCTTTAGGAAGGGCGTCTTCCCGAGCTGCTGCAGATACAAATTGATATCGGCCGCATTGTTCTCGATCACCGCCCGTGAAAGATCATTGATGATGCCCAACACGGAACCAGGATAAAATTGCGTGGGATGCGCCGTCAACACCATGCGCACACTATAATCTTTTAATTTCTTCGTCAGCTCTTCTTCCTTATCGGTCTGCAGCACCTCCGAGATCAGATGCTTCAACGTCCCCGCCCCACCCATATCGTTCACATACTTGAAAGAGGCATCCTCTAATGCATCGAACAGCACGATCTGCCGCTCTACATACTGAACGAACCTAAACAGCAGATCCGCCTTCTCCCGCTCCGTAGCCGATGCCGTATGCTTGGCAAAAAATTCCTCCAGGATCTGCTCCGGACTCTGCTTCTTCTTATAACCATCCTCACACACCGTGAGCAACAAGGACAACAGGATGCCCGTTTTCTCGATCCGATGAAAAGGCAGCGACGTAAATAAGCTGTTGTATAACTGGAACTTAATGCCTACCAGGTTCTTGAATTGCTGCAACCCCTGGGATGGTTGATAATTCATAAAGAGAGATTTAAAACTGTTCAACAAATGCGGCGAGTAAGCGGCGATCTTTCAAAACAACCGCAAAATTACTCTATTCCAACTAAAGAATTCGGCTTTTTTTTGTTTTATCATTCATTTCTCCCTACCTTAGCGCTCGACTATATGATCTTCGATCATCACCATACCGCTTCCACTCTCCAGGTCGTCACATCCACGACCACAACCTCCATTACAACCCGTTAAGGGTTGTACGATTTCTATATTACCCCCGGGCTTGATCCAAGCTGTTCTCTCAAAAGGTCTCCTTTATTATTACAACTATTCAATCAACTATAGCATGCAGGTATTAAAATTCGGTGGCAGCTCAGTCGCCAACGCCGAAAATATCAACAAGGTCGTCGCACTAGTCCGGCAGGCATTGACAAAAGACAGGATCATCCTCGTGGTCTCCGCTTTCGGCGGCGTCACCGACCTGCTCATCCAGGCCGCCGTTGCGGCCGCGGCAGGCGACGAGTCCTACAAAGAAAAATTACAGCACATCGAACGCCGCCATCTGGAAGCGGTCAAAGCGTTGCTACCCCTCACCGGACAAAGCTCCGTCCTCAGCGCGGTAAAAACACGTTGCAACGAGATCGACGACATCTGCAGCGGCGCCTTCCTCCTCGGCGAGCTCTCAGCCCGCACCCAGGACAAGATCGTCAGCTATGGGGAACTATTATCCTCACTCATCATCGCCGCACGCTTCGAAGCCCTCGGCGTAGCAGCCACCTGGAAAGACTCGCGCGAACTCATCCGGACCGATAGCCAGTTTGGTCACGCCGCAGTCGACTTCGCCACGTCGAACCAGCTGGTCAAAACGTATATCGACGAAAATCCCGATACCCAACTCTTTATCTTCCCCGGCTTCATCGCCGCGGACAGCAAACACATCACCACGACCCTCGGCCGCGGCGGCTCGGATTACACCGCCGCCATCGGCGCAGCAGCGCTCGAAATCTGGACCGACGTCTCCGGGATGATGACCGCCGACCCGCGCCTCGTCACCAACCCCAAACTCATCCCCCATATCTCGTATCAGGAAGCCATGGAGCTTTCGCATTTCGGCGCCAAAGTCATCTATCCGCCCACTATCCAGCCCGTGATGCGCAAAGGCATCCCCGTGTGGATCAAGAACACCTTCGCACCCGCCGACCCCGGCACCGTCATCGAATTCGACACCGTGCAAAACGGCAGCAGCATCCGCGGCATCTCCAGCATCCCCCACATCGCCCTGCTGAGCCTCGAAGGCAGCGGCATGGTCGGCATCCCCGGCTTCTCGAAACGGCTCTTCGAAGCGCTAAGCAGCAAGCAGATCAATGTCATCCTCATCACCCAGGGCTCGTCCGAACATTCCATCTGCGTCGGCATAGACGAAGAGGGCGTCGCTGCCGCCAAACAAGCCGTGGACCACGCCTTCGACCACGAGATCGCCACCGGCACGGTAGAACCCCTGATCATCGAAACCAGCCTTTCCATCATCGCCCTCGTAGGCGATCACATGAAGAGCCACCCCGGCGTTAGCGGAAAAATGTTCGGCGCCCTCGGCCGCAACGGCGTCAACGTCCGCGCCATCGCCCAGGGCTCGTCCGAACGCAATATCTCGGCGGTGATCGCCTCGGACGACGTCCGCAAAGCCCTCAACATCCTCCACGAAGAATTCTTCGAGACCTCCTATAAACAGCTCAACGTTTTCGTCACCGGCACCGGTAACGTCGGCCGCAGGCTGATCGATCAACTCCTGCAGCAACAACAATACCTGCTCGACAACCTTCGTGTCAGCGTACGCATCGTCGGACTCGCCAATAGCCGCCAGATGGTCTTCGCAAACGAAGGCATCGACCTCCGCCAGTGGCAACAAACCCTCGAGACCGGCGAACCCATGGACCTCGACGCCTGGATCACCGGCATCACTACCCGCAATCTCCGCAACTCCGTATTCGTCGACGTGACCGCCAACACAGAAGTAGCCTCGCGCTACGGCTCGCTACTGCAAAAAAGCATCTCCGTGGTCGCCTGCAACAAGATCGCCTGCTCCTCGGTCTATAGCAACTACCGGCAGTTGAAAGACCTGGCCCGCGAATACAACGCCCGCTTCCTTTTCGAGACCAATGTCGGCGCCGGCCTGCCGGTGATCGGCACCCTCAACGACCTTACCCGCAGCGGCGACAAGGTCCGTCGCATCGAAGCGGTCCTCAGCGGCACGCTCAACTTCGTATTCAATCATTACAATGGCGAAAAACCCTTCTCCAGCGTGGTCCGCCAGGCCCAGGACGAAGGCTATACCGAACCCGACCCGCGCCTCGACCTCAGCGGCACCGACGTGATGCGCAAGATCATGATCCTGGCCCGCGAATCGGGCGAAAGAACGGAGATGGAAGATATCGCAAACAGCTCCTTCCTGCCCGCCTCCTGTATACAAGGTAGCGTGGAAGACTTCTACGCCGCCATGATCAAAGAAGAAAAACATTTCAAAAGCCTCTACGAAGCCGCCGCTAAAGAGGGAAAAAAGCTGAAATTCGTAGCCCGCTATGACAACGGCAAGGCGTCCGTAGGATTGCAGCACATCGGCCCGGAACACGACCTCTACCACCTCTATGGTAAAGACAATGTCGTGCTTTTTTACACGGACCGATATCCGGAACAACCCCTCGTCGTAAAAGGCGCAGGCGCAGGCGCGGAAGTGACCGCCTCCGGCGTCTTCGCGGATATATTACGTACCGTAAACTAACACAGCAATGAAGAAATCGAAGATTCCATTTGACCATTCAAAAGACATCATCTCCAAATGAAAGTTACCATACAGTCTCCCGCCACCGTCGCCAACCTCGTATGCGGCTTCGACATCCTCGGCCTGGCCCTCAACGAGCCCTACGATACCATGGAGATCAGGCTGCTCGACGAACCCGGAATCATCATCACCAGCAAGGACGGCTTCCCCCTGCCCAAAGACCCCACACAAAACACCGCGGGCGCGCCCCTGATCGCCATGCTCGAAGAACTCGACCGGCCCATCGGCTTCGAGGTCATCATCAGCAAACACATCAAGCCCGGCAGCGGCATCGGCAGCAGCGCCGCCAGCGCCGCAGGCGCCATCGTAGGCGCGAACCACCTCCTGGGCTCTCCTTTCAAAAAGGATGACCTCGTCCGTTTCGCCCTCTTCGGCGAGAAGGTGGCCTCCGGCGTCAAACACGCCGATAACGTCGCTCCCTGCATTTTCGGCGGCATCACCCTGATCCGCTCCATCTTCCCGCTCGATATCATCGCTATCCCGGCCCCACACCTGCACGTCACCGTGGTACACCCGCAAATCGAGGTCCGGACCTCCGACGCCCGCCAGATCCTCCGGAAACAAGTCCTGCTCAAAGACGCCATCCGCCAGTGGGGTAATATCGCCGGTCTCGTCGCCGGCTTCATCAAACAAGACTACGATCTCATCGGCCGTAGCCTCGAAGACGTCATCATCGAACCCATCCGCAGCATCCTGATCCCCGGCTTCGACGAAGTGAAGACGAAATGCAGGGCCGCAGGCGCGCTCGGCGGCGGCATCTCCGGCTCCGGCCCCTCGGTATTCATGCTGAGCAAGGACGAAGCCACCGCCATCCGTATCGAAAAGATTATGCAGGAGATCTATACCCGCATCGGCCTCGACCACCATACCTACGTCACCACCGTCAACTCCACCGGTGTTAAAATCATCGACTAAAATGAACTACTATAGCCTTAACGATCGCAATCACAACCCCGTCGATTTCAAAGAAGCTACCGTCCGCGGCCAAGCGCCGGACAGAGGACTCTATTTTCCAAAAGAGGTCCCCGTGCTGCCCGACGACTTCATCGAAAATCTTCACAAGTATTCTCATGAGGAGATAGCGTACCGCGTGATCCGCCCCTACACCGGCGATACCCTCCCGGAAGCGGAACTGGAACGCATCATCCACGAAACCCTGAATTTCGAAGATGCCTCCGGCCCGGTGACCAGGACCCAACCCTTCGAGTTCCCCTTAAAAAAGGTCACACCCAATCTCGATGCGCTCGAGCTCTTCCACGGCCCTACCCTGGCCTTCAAAGACGTCGGCGCCCGCTTCATGAGCCGCTGTCTCGGCTACTTCGTCCGCGGTAACAATCGCCCCGTCACCGTCCTCGTCGCCACCTCGGGTGACACCGGCGGCGCCGTCGCCAGCGGCTTCTATGACGTGGATGGCGTACAGGTCGTCATCCTCTACCCCTCCGGCAAGGTCAGCAGCGTACAGGAACTACAGCTCACGACCTTCGGCAAGAACATCACCGCCCTCGAGATCGACGGCAGCTTCGACGATTGCCAAAAGATGGTAAAAGAGGCCTTCGCCGACGCCGACCTCCAAAAAAACCTCTTCCTCACCTCCGCGAACTCGATCAACGTGGCCCGCTGGCTGCCACAGCAGTTCTACTATTTCTTTGCCCTGCAACAATGGCCCTACAAAGAACATCCGCCGGTGATCAGCGTCCCCAGCGGCAACTTCGGCAACCTCTGCGCAGGCATGATGGCCTGGCTCTCCGGCCTGCCCGTCGCCCATTTCATCGCCGCCTGCAACGCCAACGACGTAGTGCCCATCTATTTGCACACCGGTAATTACCAGCCAAAACAGGCCCAGCCCACCCTCTCCAATGCCATGGATGTTGGCAACCCCAGCAACTTCGTCCGCATCCTCGAGATCTTCAACCAACAGTTACCTTCCCTCCAAAAGATCCTCACCGCTTACAGCATCACCGACGAGGAAACCCGGGAGGCCATCAAATCCCTCTGGAAACACCATCATTATCTCGCCGACCCCCACGGGGCCGTGGGTGCGCTAGCGCTCCAACGCTACCTCACCGAACATCCCGGCGAAAAAGGCCTCTTCCTCGAAACGGCACACCCGGTAAAATTCTACAACACGGTGGAACCCGTGATCGGCGATCGCCTCACCTTACCCGCAGCTGTCGCGGCATTAACAAACAAAGAAAAACAAAGTAAAAAAATGGCCGCGCAGTATAGCGAGTTGAAGGATTTCCTGCTATCTTACAGGTAACAAATCCATTCGTCTTTCCCGTGCAAACCTCCGCCGCCAACCGCTTCGCCGGCCTGGACCACCTCCGCGCCCTCGCCATCATCATCGTATTCGTATACCATTACAGCATGTTCGGCCATCCCGCCGGGCTCCACGAATATTTTGGCAGCTGGGGCTGGACCGGCGTCGATCTCTTCTTCGTGCTCAGCGGCTTCCTCATCGGCGGCCAGCTCTTCGCAAAGATCGCCCGCGACCAACCCGTCTCTTATGGCGAGTTCTATTTCAAACGCTCGCTTCGCATCCTGCCGGCCTACTTCGCCGTACTCGCACTTTATATCGCGATACCCGCCTTTAAAGAACGCAGCCAACTCCCCCCACTCTGGCGGATGTTCACGTTTACGCAAAATTTCGGATTGGACCTGACCAAAGAAGGCGCTTTCAGCCACGCCTGGTCGCTTTGTATCGAAGAACAATTCTACCTCTTCCTGCCCCTGCTCATCATCGGCCTGCACGCGATAAAAGCGCATAAGACCGCTAATGTCTGTCCTTCGGACAAGCCGCGTCCCGCGGCTTCGGCGGTATACATCCTCCCCGCCCTCTTCCTCTTCGGCTTCGCCATCCGCACCTATTTGTGGTACGACGTCATCGCGCATCAGGAAAGCTTTGGCAAAGCCTATTACATGTACATCTATTATCCTACCTGGTCCCGGCTCGATGGTCTGCTCGCCGGTGTCGCACTGGCGGCGTTCTACTACTTCAAACCGCAAAGCTGGCAAAAGCTCACGGCAAAAGGCAATCGCATCTTTTTCATTGCCCTCGCGCTCCTCGCCGGCGCCTGGTTCATCGCCCATGATCGACATCAATACGAGACCCGCGGCGCCATCTTCGGTTATCCGGCCATCGCCATCGCCTATGGCGCTTTAGTCCTCGCCGCCTTAAGCCCCACCTGCTTTCTCTACAAGTACGCATCGAGGATCACGCGCTTCATCGCCGTGCTGTCTTATTCGATCTATCTGACCCACAAACAACTCATCCACCTCACCCACGAATTCCTTCAGCCCCGCGGCATCGAAAACGACAGCTACACCAGCTTCTGGATCAGCACGGCCGTAGCGCTCCTCGGCGGCTGGCTCCTCCATCTCCTCGTCGAAAAACCCTTCCTTCGCCTCCGCGACCGCCTCCTCCCGCCGGACCGCCGGCGCCCTCTGCCTCGGCGCCCGTCCGGCTTCCGTCGGAAAAACCCTGTCACCACGTGTTCTCCAGATCCTTCTTCTCAAAAACATGCTCCCGTCGCGAAAAATTTGTCGTAGCCTTCCCGTCAAACCGCCGCAAACCACCCCTCTTCCCAAGACGCCGGATCAGCGCCACCGGTGTCAGCACCACAAAGAACACGACACCCAGCAATACGCGGTTACTCACCGCCGCCAAAAGAACCGAAAGCTTGTTCCAGACCCAGTGGATCTTCTCGCTGAGATAGAACGAGAACACCCCGGCAAGGCCGATGCCCAACGCGCAATAAAGAAACACCCTGTGCTTGAAAACGAAAAAAAGTACCAAAAACCCTACGGTGATCACCAGCACAGTCTCCTTGGATTGATAATTTTTGGCCATGGTGCAAGATCAAAAAAGCGAGTAAATAAAAGGGGCAAGCGCCGAGCCACTCCCCAGCACGATAAAGAGCGCGATCAGGACGACCACGATCAGCAGCGGCAACAACCACCACTTCTTCCGTTCCTTGAGAAACAACCAAAGGTCTTTGAGGAATTCCATTATTTAAATATAGTGATATTCTCCATTACAAGTACATCCATTTGAGTGCTCCGGAAACAAACGTAGGCCTCCGCCGGTCCACAGACTATAGGCTCATCCCGCACATTGAAACTGGTATTGATCAGCATCCCCTCCCCGGTAAGCGCCTCGAAAGCCTGCAACAACCGCCACAATCGCTCATTGGCATCCCTGCGCACCGTTTGGACCCTGCAGGACCCATCCACATGCGTGATGGCGGGAAACTTGCTCCGGACCACCGCCAGCTTCTCCTTCATCGAAAGCTGCGCATATCCTTCAGGCAATGCGATATACGCCCCGGGAACCAATCGCCGCGTCAGCAACATATAAGGTGTATACACCGGTCGTTCCAGATAGCGCCGGGCCTCCTCCGCCCGGATCACCGGCGCAAAAGGTCGAAAACCCTCCCTGTTCTTGATCGAAAGATTCAGTTTCTTTTGCATCTCCGCATTCCGCGGATCGGCCAGGATGCTGCGATGACCCAACGCCCGCGGCCCGAATTCCATCCTGCCCTGGAACCAACCCACGATCTTACCCGCGGCCAGCTCCCGCGCCACGACGGCCAGCATTTCATCCTCAGACGCATGCTCCGTATACGCAGCCTTCTGCGCCCGGCAAACCCGCCGTATGGCTTCGACCGAAAACGCGGGTCCCAGATAAGCATCGCTCATTCCATCAGGCAGCGAATCCGGCTTCCGGTCACCCTCAAAGTAAATATGATACCCCGCCAACGCCGCCCCCAGCGCCCCACCCGCATCCCCGGCCGCCGGCTGGACCCAGATCTCATCAAAAACACCGGCATCCAGCAGCTTCCCATTGGCGACACAATTCAACGCGACACCACCGGCCAGACAAAGCCGCCGCAGACCCGTAAGCTCCCGTGCCGTAGCGGCGAGCTTCAAAACGATCTCTTCCGTCACCCGCTGGATCGCCAACGCGAGGTTACAATGCCTCGACTCCAAAGGCTCATCAGGCCGCCGCGGCGGGAATCCAAAAAGCGCCTCCCATCGACGATCGGCCGTCATTCGCAGCCCGGTGATATAATCGAAATAGTCCTGGTGCAAAAAAAAGGAGCCGTCGGGATAAACGGTCATCAGGCGCTCGGTGATCAGGCGCCGAAAGTCCCGATACTCTTGCATGGTCTCGTCACCATAAGGCGCGAGTCCCATGAGCTTGTATTCCCCCGAATTCACCTCGAACCCGCAGTAATAGGTAAAGGCCGAATACAGCAATCCCAGCGAATGCGGGAACCTAATCTCCCTGAGCAGTTCGATCTCCCGTCCTCGTCCGATCCCTATCGAGGTCGTCGCCCACTCACCCACCCCGTCGATTGTGAGGATCGCAGCCTCCGGAAAAACCGAAGGATAAAAAGCGCTGGCCGCATGCGCCAAATGATGTTCCGTGAACAATAATTTAAGCCGCCGCTTATTATAAGGCTGCCAGCCGTACAGCTCGTCCCGGATGACCTTCTTCAGCATCATCTTTTGCTTCATCCACACCGGCATAGAAGTGAGAAAGGATCGCAGCCCCCGTGGCGCATCGCTATCATACGACTCCAGTATCCGCTCCAGTTTCAGCAGCGGCTTGTCGTAGAACACCAATGCATCCAATTCATCCAGCGTCACGCCAGCCTGCTCCAGGCAGAAGGCGATCGCCCGGATAGGAAATGCCGCATCGTTCTTGATCCGCGAGAACCGCTCTTCCTGTGCGGCTGCGATCACCCGCCCATCCTGGACGATGGCAGCAGCCGAATCATGAAAAAAAGCCGAGACCCCGAGTAGTAACATGCCAGGCAAGATAACAAAAAAAAGTGACGGGCCTCCTGCAAACCGCCGGCTGGCCCGTCACTATCAGGATGGCTTTCCTACCCCAGCTTCTCCAGCCGGAAGTCGAGCCGCTTGTCTTTTTTAAAATACTCCATGATCATCACCGAACCCGGTTTCCCCGGGAAAACCTTCAGCATGCTCGCCTTCGACTTCAGCGGCAGCTTGTCTACATTGAATTTCTTCCCGTTATAATGGATCGACGTAAAGGTCTTGCCCTTGAAATCCCCCGTGCGCTCCCAATCGCTGTAACAAATGGAGAAATTCGAATAGTCCTCGTCCCCGGTGGTAAAGTCGTAATCGAAACAACCCATGGACTTCAAAAACATGGCAATCATGTGCTGGCTGTTCATATCGGCCATGCCGGTCATATCCAGCGCCGAACTATTAGGCTTGTCATAGATCGTCGCACCGGTGAGCTTGAACCTGTTATCAAATTGCATAACGACCATATCCGTGATCGTCATCTTGGTCACCCCATTATAGGCCCTTCCACCCGACAGCACCGTCGTTGCGATCCCCATCGCGCTGGCCGTCCGCTTATACCCCTCTCCCGCGACAAAGAACTTCCCGTCCGCGGAATGGATGATCTTATGAATGTACATATAACCCACATTATCGATCCTTCCCTTGTCGCTGATCGTCAAATATTTCGAAAAGTCGCCGTCCCAGGAATTCAGGGTCTTGTTCACGATCTTGCCGTTCGAAGTGATCTCGTAGATCGCCAGCCCCTTACTGGCATCCTTCATGACATTGGCGCCGGATTCGAAATAGGAGCCCATGACCAGCAGGTCATTCGTGCCGTCCAGCGGCGTTACCGCCATCGGTGTAAAGGGAGCCTTATCTTCATCCGTGGCCACATCGAACTGCTTCTTATGGGTATAGATATTGATCCCTACCAGGTGACTGGTAGCATCCTTACCGGCATGCGTGAATTTCAAAACATCCAACAGGACCAGGCTATCCGTCGAACCCAGTACCTCGGCAACAGCAAATTTTTCGGCATCCTCCGGCGTATAGGTAAACTGTTTCTTACTCACCGAAGAACAATAATCCAGCTCATACGTCCGCTGCTTTCCGTCCCTTAACGGCAACACGGAAGCATATCCTTCATCCCCGATATCGAACACATTGCGGTTCGTCCCCTCATCTGTCCGCATGGTGACATACTGTTTCATCAGATCGTCCGTCCGCCGGTCGAAATCGCGGCTATAGGTGTACTTTAGCTTGCCATCGAAATCATAGATCTTCATGTCCAGCGTCTTCTGATCCTCGTTCTTGAATAAAAAGGAGATCGAAGACCCATTATAGGCCGACTCCAGCAAACTTATCGACTTCGAATCCTCGAACTTGATATCCTTTACTTTATTCAGATTCTCGTCGAGTATCTGAAGCGTATACTCGTTCGTATGCCTGTCTATCTTGTCGCTTTGATACAACAGGAAATAGCCCTTGATCTGATTCTTATTCATGATGGCGCCGCTATTCCGGAGATACAAGGAATAGACCTTATCGATGCTGAGCTTGCCTTCCGTAGGTTTCGCCTTAAAAAATTTCGCGAGATCGCTATCCGCCGCCTTGACCGTACCGGCAATAGCCAGCACCAGCCCCAGGGCAAATAATTTTAGATTTACATGACGCATGGTATTAGAATTTATAGGTTTTACAATAGTCATAGTGCGGCCGTCTTCGCGCTTTGCTCATAGGCCGTCTTAAATACGGTCAGGTGATCCAGCCGCGGATGCCAGGGTGTTAAAAAATTATAATTTATGGAAGCCAGATCCTCCAGATAGAGGTTTTGAATGAACTGGAGCAACAGATTATAATTAGCAGCGTACTCAGGCCCGGGCAGATCGACTACCTTGCTCAGCCTATGTCCCTTCTGCGCATCGTATATTCCATTCAACACCCTGCCAATGCCGGCGATCAGGTAGGGGTCGTTCGGCCGGTCCCGTAATAGCTCGAGCGAATAGAAAAAGTTGATCGAATATTCGTCCGATACATAGGCATATTCGATCACCTCGTATTTGAACCGCTCCCGCAGCCGATCGAACCTGCTGAGATCTATCACATTCTTCAACCTTCCGGGTGTGTTCCAGGACTGGACCATGGGTGTCAGCAATTTGATCCGCAGGGGACAGGATGGATGCGTCTTCAGCGAATCGCTGAGTTCGCCTTCCTCGGGTTGGACAGTTCCCCCCATTAGGCCAACTTCCTTCTTCAACCACTTCCTCTTAAAAGGATAACTGGTGGAATTAAAGGTGAGCTGCAGAAACGCGGCTGTATTGAAATCGTCTTTGTCGACGGTATCGAGCAAGGCCAGTGTCGTCAACGCGCCATTCAGATCGAACCTCGTGGCCCGCATCAGCACGACCGCCATGGAATCGGCCTGAGCCTCGTGATCCCGGCTATGACGCCTGCTGTCAAACGCAAATCCCTTGACCAATCCTTCCACTCCAGCCCTTTTATTGAATTGGGAATGCTGTATGGCCTTTAGCTTCGCCTGGAACTCCGGCGAATTCAGCGTCTCTACCTGCTTTGCAATACTGTTTTCCTGGTGATGGAGGATGAAGTGGCTGATCTCATGACATAAAATATAGGCCACCTGGCTTTCGTCCGAAAGCCGGTCGAAAAGCCCCATATTGATAAGGATGATCCCCTCGCCGATGTATTCGGCGTTAGGTACATAAGACCTCGAAAAATAACAGTGGAAGGGAGTTGCTTTCAATACAGGATTGCGGCTGACGATCTCCGTTACAAGCGCATCCAGGTAAGCCTGGGCGGCAGGATCCGTGTAGATCTCCTGCTTGTCGAACCGCTCTTTGATACTCTTCCAGCGCTCGTCATAAATATCCTGGTAATCTTTCTTATTCTCGGAAGGAAGATGGGTCGACTCTTCTTTATAATCCAGTTGATAACCGTCGCTGAGTTTGTTAAGTAAAGAGGCATCGGCTGGGACCGGCACGAACTCGGCGGTAGCGCCCGCAGGTGTGGATTGCGCCAGCACCGATCCGTAAAAAATAAAACCCGGAACAAAGCCCAGGATCAGACGCATAACGACGCCGCGCATAGAGAAAAGGTCAGTTTAGAGGATATTGACATAGTAGGGGTTCTCGATCCCGCGTAAAGTATAAAGGATTTTTAACATTTGCAAATGCGCGCAAAAAAAAGCCACCCCAAAAGATCGGGATGGCTTTGGATTTATTCATCAGTTAGCGGAGCCATGATTGTGGCGCGGCGCTACCGTTAATCAAACTTCAGATCAAGCCCCAAACCTCTCAATTCATGCACTAACACGTTGAAGGATTCCGGTATGCCCGCTCTCGGGATATTGTCGCCCTTGACGATCGACTCATAGGTCTTTGCACGACCAATGATATCATCAGACTTCAAGGTCAGCAATTCCTGGAGGATGTTCGAAGCACCATAGGCTTCCAGTGCCCACACTTCCATTTCACCAAAACGCTGGCCACCGAACTGTGCCTTACCACCAAGGGGTTGCTGTGTGATCAAGCTATACGGCCCGATAGAACGCGCGTGCATCTTATCGTCGACCATGTGGTGGAGTTTGATGATATAGATAATACCTACCGTAGCCTTCTGGTCAAAGCGCTCGCCCGTTTCTCCATCATATAGATGTGTGTGACCAAAGCTCGGCAGACCAGCTTTACTGATATGTTCAGCAATCTCCTCTACCGTCGCTCCATCAAAGATCGGCGTAGCGAACTTCACACCCAGCTTCTCACCGGCCCAACCCAAAACGGTCTCGTAGATCTGACCCAGGTTCATACGACTCGGTACACCCAGCGGGTTCAGTACCACGTCCACCGGCGTTCCATCTGCGAGGAATGGCATATCCTCCGCTCTTACAATCTTCGCAACGATACCTTTATTACCATGCCGTCCCGCCATCTTATCACCCACCTTCAGCTTCCGCTTTACAGCGAGATAAACTTTGGCGAGCTTCAATACACCAGCAGGCAATTCATCACCAATGCTGATATTGAACTTCTCGCGTTTGTAACGGCCCAGCTCTTCGTTGTACTTGATGCTGTAGTTGTGCAGCAGAATGTTGATCGATTCATCGGTCTTGGCATCCCCTGTCCAGCCCAGCGGGTTCACGTTCAGGTAATCGATGCCGCCCAGATTTTTAGCCGTGAACTTGGCGCCTTTGCCGATCTGTACTTCACCAAAGTTGTTGTTCACCCCGGCCGACACATGCTCTTTTAGCAAAGTCGTCAGCTTACCCAGCAACACGTCCATCAGGTCAGCCGTATTCTTTTCGTGTACCTTCTCGATCTTCTCCAGGGCGGCCTTTTCGCGCACCTTGGCATTCTTGTCCTTCTTCGCGCGCTGGAACAGTTTCTTGGAGATAACCACACCTTCTGTACCACTCGGCGCCTTCAGAGAAGCATCCTTGGCGTCCCCGGCCTTGTCGCCAAAGATGGCCCGGAGCAACTTCTCTTCGGGAGTCGGATCGCTCTCGCCCTTGGGCGTGATCTTACCGATCAGGATATCGCCTTCTTTGATCTGCGCTCCAACTCGAATAATTCCGTTCTCGTCCAGGTCCTTCGTGGCCTCTTCCGATACATTGGGAATATCCGGGGTCAGCTCTTCCTCACCCAATTTGGTATCCCGTACTTCCAGTTCATACTCGGATATGTGCACCGAAGTGAACAGGTCTTCCTTGACCACCTTCTCACTGATCACGATAGCGTCTTCAAAGTTATATCCCTTCCAGGGCATGAACGCAACCTTGAGGTTCCGGCCCAGCGCCAGCTCCCCATCCTGTACTGCGTAACCCTCAGTCAGGAAATCACCCTCTTTCACCTTCTGACCCTTCTTTACAGCGGGCTTCAGGTTGATACAGGTCTCCTGGTTGGTCTTGATGAACTTGGTAAGCCGATATATTTTCAGGTCTTCCTCGAAAGAGACCAGTTTCTGTCCTTCGCTACGGTCATAGCGTACGTGGATCTCGTTGGCATCCACGAACTCTACCACCCCTTCGCCTTCGGCGTGGATCTGAATGCGGGCGTCACGGGCAGCCTTGGCTTCCAATCCCGTACCGACGATCGGCATCTCGGGACGGATCAGGGGCACCGCCTGACGTTGCATGTTCGAACCCATCAGCGCACGGTTGGCGTCATCATGCTCGAGGAACGGGATCAGCGAGGCACTAAGACCTACGATCTGGTTCGGAGCGACGTCCATATATTCTACTTCGCCACGGTCAAGGATCGGGAAGTCACCCGTTTGACGCGAGACGATCTTCTCCTCCACGAAATTTCCCTTTTCATCCAGGGCGATATTCGCCTGGGCGATCTTGGCCACATCTTCTTCTTCAGCGCTCAGATAGGTCAGCTTCTTCAGATCGACCTTGCCATCCGCGACCTTACGATACGGCGTCTCGATAAAGCCCATCTCGTTGATCTTCGCATGTACGCAAAGCGTAGAGATCAAGCCGATGTTCGGACCTTCCGGAGTTTCGATGGTACAGAGACGTCCGTAGTGGGAATAGTGTACGTCACGAACTTCGAAGCCGGCACGTTCACGAGACAACCCGCCAGGTCCGAGCGCCGAGATACGACGTTTGTGCGTTATTTCGCTCAAGGGATTGGTCTGGTCAAGGAACTGCGACAGCTGTGAGGTACCGAAGAAACTATTGATAACAGAGCTCAATGTTCTTGCATTGATAAGATCCACCGGAGTGAACACCTCGTTGTCCCTTACGTTCATCCGCTCGCGGATGGTACGGGCCATACGGGCCAGACCGACGCCGAACTGTGCATACAGCTGCTCACCTACCGTACGAACACGACGGTTGCTCAGGTGATCGATGTCGTCGATTTCAGCCTTGGCGTTGGTCAGACGAACGAGATATTTGATGATCTCGATCATGTCTTCCTTCGTCAGCGTCTTCTGATCCAGCGGCTGGCTCAGGTTCAGCTTGCGGTTGATCTTGTAACGGCCTACTTCGCCGAGATCATAGCGCTTGTCGCTGAAGAATAATTTATCGATAATACCACGCGCCGTCTCATCATCCGGAGCATCTGCACCACGCAACTGCCGGTAGATATGCTGAACGGCTTCGAGTTCGGAATTACTGGTATCCTTATTCAGCGTATTATAAATGATCGCGTAATCCCCACCTACATCTTCGCGCTGCATGAATACACTCTTCACGTCCATCTCGACGACCATTTCGATCGCTTCCTCATCCAGGATGGTATCACGCTCCAGCACGATCTCGTTCCGCTCGATGGAGACCACCTCACCGGTATCCTCATCCACGAAATCTTCCACCCAGGTGCGCAGCACGCGGGCAGCCAGCTTCCTGCCAATAAACTTCTGCAGGGCTTTCTTATCAGCCTTGACCTCATCGGCCATTCCGAACAATTCCAGGATATCCTTGTCCGTCTCATAGCCTATGGAACGGAGCAGGGTCGTCACCGGGAATTTCTTCTTCCGGTCGATGTACGCATACATCACATTGTTGATGTCCGTAGCGAATTCCATCCAGGCGCCCTTGAAGGGGATCACCCGGGCGGAATAGATCTTCGTACCGTTGGGGTGGATCGATTGACCAAAGAATACCCCGGGGCTTCTGTGCAGTTGGGATACTACTACGCGTTCCGCTCCGTTGATCACGAAGGTCCCGCGGGGGGTCATATAAGGAATATTGCCCAGGAACACGTCCTGAACGATCGTCTGGAAATCCACATGCTCTT
>Ga0134126_10001680_pt1 | contig 28195 bp, 16 predicted proteins | sample KB31752_FD_96881 | JGI IMG/M metagenome (GOLD analysis project Ga0134126, IMG submission 96881) | Terrestrial soil microbial communities with excess Nitrogen fertilizer from Kellogg Biological Station, Michigan, USA - KB3-175-2 | ecosystem: Environmental > Terrestrial > Soil > Unclassified ... | reverse complement strand
CTTTTTTGGCGATGGTGTCTTTTTTAGCGGTTGAATCCATTTGCGAAGTGCCTGAAGCGGACTCTTGCTGATCCGTGCCGGAATTGCAGCTGACAAGGATCGATCCCATGAAAGCTGCCACAAAGTATAAGATTTTATGATTCATAATATTTTATTTTGAGAACTGTTTATTCTTTTTAACCGGTCGTTATTGTTTGTTTGCAGACTTAAGGAAGTCCCTCACTTTTGCGATCTCCGTGTTGGTGAGCAGGGCTTTCTGGCGCATGTGCTCTGCTACTACATCCCATTGGTCATCATTATAGGTCACCGGATCTGGTGCATTATGACAGCGGTTGCAATTCTCTCCCCACAATTGAGCCCCTGATTTCGCGGTAATGGCTTCCGGTGTTTTGCAGGCATTTATTACACCTGTAACAGCTATGAGGACTAATACAAAAAGATATAGAAATGTTATTTTAAATTTCATGACTTTGATTTTTAGAACCTGAAAAATATGATGGCTGATAAGATGTTTTGAGTTGGAGAACCACTTTGGGTCAGGATATCATATTCGAGGCTTAGAGGAATATCCCATTTTAAATATTCAGTAAGGGTCATAGTGGTTTGCTTTATTGGGGTAGTGCCCCATAATGCACCTGCAGGCGGGGTATATTCGCTCAGCCTGCCACCCAGCTCAAGATTTTTGATAAACTGTTTTTTGCTGCCTGATGCACGCAGTGTAGCGCCGGCAAACCAGCCATTTTGCTGATTTGTAAATGTATAGATATGGTTTTTAACTGAAGTATCAGGGTTAAAATAATTTGCGTTGCCAACCTGTATTTTATCATATTCAGCAATTACCCGTACCATAACCGGGCTGAATACGTGATAATAATTTAAGCCCGCGGCCCAGGTCAGGTTACTTACATTTTCAAAAGGTGTTCCGGCATCGCCTGTTTTGGGCGCATATTCGCCGGAAAAATTAACTTCAAAGCTTGAATTCGAAAAAGGCAGATAACCTATATGCCATCCGATGGCTTTATTCTTATTATTATCAATAATATTTCCATAATTGAGGGTGCCGCTCTCATTGTTGCCCCCCACAACAGTACTATCTACAACAAGGGAAGGGCCGTTTGCAACGTATAGCTGATAACTGAATTTTGAGTACCCGGCCTGAAAACCACCCTGTATACCCAAGCCATTCTGGTTTTGCAAGCCGTGGCCCATACCCACCGGGGGCACGCCAACTCCAAAACGATTTGTGAAATCATCCAGCAAGCCAAGATAAACGCCATAATGCGGACTGAAGTTTCCGGCAAAAACTGACATCCATTCATTTATCCTGTAATAGGCGATAAGTTCAATAAGCTGTGGTTCAACGGTCCCATCCGTATTCACGTTAAAATTGATACCACCATCAAAAAACAGGCGGTCACTTGCTTTTACCAACGGAAACAAGGCGATGTTAACAGGCATAAAAGTAATGGTAGTTGGGGAGCCTTTTGTACTGTTCATTTGAAACATCGCCACAGCTGCGCCAGGCATAAAAAACTTCTTGGTGCCAACTGTATGTGCACTTGTATCCTGTATTTGTGCCTTGCTGTTGAAAAAGCAAAAAAGCATTGATGCAGAAGCTATTAAGTACCTTTTTATCATTTTATTACTTGTTAGTTTGTTTTAATGTTTGCCAAGCGTGCGGATATAATTCACCAGTTGCCATCTTTGGGTTTCACTAAGCGACGCCTTATAAGGCGGCATCGGGCTGTGACCTTCACTCATTTTCCAGAAAAGCTCGCCATCCGTCTGGTTTTGAACTTTGGCGGAGGTATGGTCAGCGGGTTGTTTTTGCAAACCTGCTGCTGCTATTCCGTCACCTTTGCCCTTTGTACCATGGCAAACCACGCAATACGTCGTATAAGTTTTTTTCCCTGCTGCAGTGGCAATCGCATTACCTTTCAGTGGGTTGTTAATACTTTTTGCTGAGGCTGGCGCCACCCATTCTCCCGCAGGCAGCCTGTAACTCTTGAATGCCGACAGGCATATTGCGCAGAATATAAAAAGCTGCATAAAGATTCCGTATCTCATTTAATTAAAATTAATGATACAAAAATCGGGGGGCTATTGACTTTGAAATATGGCAGGAATCAGGAGAAAATCTGATTTTTATCAGTTGAGTGGAGACTATGGCAATCTATCAGTTTTTAACCCGTTTCAGCCTTTCCATATTTAAAATGGTGATGCTTCTTCCTTTAATCTCAATGATATTTTCGGATTTAAAATCGCTGAGAGCCCGGATAACAGATTCTGTAGCTGTACCAACAATACTTGCAAGGTCTTCCCTCGGGATGGCAATGCTGAAAGGTTCGGGACCTTCTTTCTTATACCTGTCAGAAAGCAGTAATAAACCATCCGCAACTCTCTTACGAATGGAATTGTAAGCCAGTTTCAAAAGGCTCTCGTGTTTTTCTTTCAGATTGTGAGAAAGGAGGTTTATAAATTTTTCAGCCACATATTGGTTTTTATAAACCAGGCTGTTAAAGTCTTCTGCCGGGATGATGGATATTTCAGAATCCTCTAAAGCAATGGCAGATTCGGAATAGGGAGATGCCTGAAGCAATGCTTCATAACCCAGGAAATCTCCTTCATTGAGCAGCCCTGTAATGTACTCTTTGCCTTCTTCAGTGCTTTTTAAAGTTTTCACCTTGCCTTTAATGATAAAATAAAGCGATCTTGGATAATCAAATTCATGAAAAATGGTATCCTTTTTCTTAAAGCGTTTGATTTTATTTTCTGTTGGCAACTTATTTAACTCTTCAAGGCTGCGAGCCCCGGAAAGAAATTCTTGAAACCCTGCATTTGTAGGCTGAAATTCTTTTTGCAGGAATTCGTTTTTTTTCAACCTCGTTTCTATGGCATTCAGAAGCTCGGTTTCATCAAACGGCTTAAAAATATAATCATCGGCGCCTAGGGACATCCCCTTGCGCAAATCCGTTTTTTCCGCTTTGGCCGAAAGAAAAATAAAAGGAATCCGGGCTGTTTTTGGATCTTTTCCCAGGATATGAAGTACCCCATACCCATCCAGTTCAGGCATCATTATATCACAGATGATGAGATCAGGTTCCATGGTCTGAGCCAGGCGGACACCTTCTTTTCCATTGGGCGCTGTGGCAACTTCATAATTCGCGAGTTCCAGTATCTCCGCAATGTTCTCCCTCATGTCAACGTTATCCTCTATCAGAAGTATTTTCTTCATCTTGCTATTCCCGTGTTTAGCTTTACGGCAAAAGTGGTTCCTTTTCCTGCTTTGCTTGTTAAACAGATTTCACCGCCCATCATTTCCACATATCTTTTTACAATATGAAGGCCCAGCCCCGTACCCTGGATATTTGCAGCATTGCTCGCCCTGAAAAACCTGTCGAAGAGATGTTTTTGTTCGGTAGCGGGTATTCCGATCCCCTGATCTTTTATTGTTACTTCAATACTTGAACTCACAGAGGTTTTGAAATCTATTATAGAATTTTCAGGTGAAAATTTTATGGCATTAGACAATAGATTTATGATAACATTGCGAAGTATTTTTTTATCAAGGGTCACTTCTACCTGCTCTCCCGTATATTCATAAATGATCTTCTGGCCGGTTTTCAAAACTCCGTTCATTTCATCACGGATCTCCCCGCAAAGTTCGTGCAAATTAAAAAGGATATTATCTGCCTGCACTATGCCTTCTTCCATCTTGCTGAGAGACAGAAAATCATCAAGAATCCCGGTTAAATTTTCGACGGATGATTTAATCCGGTTTACATGTTTCAAGCGTTTTTCCTCATCCCCTGCCTGGGTATACTTTGAAATTAAAGCTGCCGAAGAAAGAATTGTAGTTAAGGGTGTCCTGAATTCATGAGAAGCAACAGTGACAAACTTTGATTTCATATCGTTAAGCTCCATTTCCTTTTCGAGGGATTTTTTCAATTCAGCCGTAGATTTATTAAGGGCCTTCATGGCATTTTCGAGCTCCAGGGTACGTTCATCCACCCGCGTTTCAAGGTAGCGGTTTAGATTTTCAACTTCAGCAGCATACTGCTTTAGCTTTTCCTCTGCTTCCTTTTCTGCGGATATATCGCGTATAAGGCCCGTATAAATTTTCCGGTTATGAAGCTGTACTTCACTAATACTTAGAAATATAGGGAATATTTCACCATTTTTTTTCTTAGCCACCACCTGTCTTCCAATGCCAATTATTTTTGCGATACCTGTACGGTGGTAATTATCTAAATAACTATCGTGCTGGCTTTTATATGGCTCAGGCATCAACATTTTTACGTTTTTCCCAATTACTTCTTCAGGCGAATATCCCAGAAGCCGGCTGGCTGCAGAGTTAAAGGACTCAATCAATCCATGGGCATCTATGGTTATAATTCCTTCCACAGCAGTTTCAATAATAGCATGAAGCCTGTTTTCACTTTCCTCCAAAGCTTGTTTTGTTAAAATGGGCATAGCTATTTATCTTAATAGCTACAAAATTACTTTTTTCAGGATTGGTAGCCATAATTTTCGCTTCTATAATGAAAATACCAAAGATTGTATAGATCCGGTTGAACCTGAGAATACTCATTGCCATTGGTATAACAGCGAGAATGCCAAGCCAGGAATTGTTATAAAACCCATAGCCGCTAATTATTAAAGTTACAGGCCCATGCCCAATCATATCGGCAATGCCAAGATTATGTTTCATATCATTAACTTATCTTTTGTGACCAGCAAAATTTGAATAATCCTTTGATTTTATTTCTGATAAAAATCAATAGCTTATATGATCTTTATCAATATTTGCCATGCATCGAATACTGATTTTTGTCCTGATTTAAATTAAGTTTTATGAACTACGATTATTATAACCAAATTGCCGCGTATACACTTATACGGATTATTTTAGGCCTCTTGTTTCTTTTGCAGGGCTATGATAAAGTATTTCGTATAAAAATGAGCGGAATTATTGATGCATATCGTTGGCCCTCTCCCCAACCCTTTATTCCAAAAGCAGTTGTCTGGGCCGGCGCCTGTTATACTTCTTATTGTGAGCTTATTTGCGGAGCGTTGCTTCTTACAGGCTTGTTTACGAATTATGCATTATACCTCTTGGCCCTTGACTTAATTATTGCAACAATCGGCCTTGGCCTGCAAAACCCGGAATTTGATACAAGGATGTTCTTTTCAAGGTTAATCTTACTGGTTTTTCTTTTATTATGTCCCCTGAACTGGAATTTGATTTCAATTGACAATTTATTTAAGTAGCCGTTTCTTTCCCGGCGACAAAATCACAATTTATTTATTATCAATAGTTTACTATCCAAATCCCTTTTTATTTTTTTCTTTGTTATGGGAAAAGCTATTTCTTTGACAGTAGTACTGGAAATCCAGTTGTTTCATCATTCATAATATATTCATTTATAATCAGATAGCCTTAAATCAAACGATGTCCTTCCGGCTCCGTAGATCAGAAAAAGAAACAAAAGCATTGTCATAGCAAAATCAGTACGGTATTCATGTGCAAATGGTAAAAAGCCATTGCTTTGAAGAATAGTCAATTTGGTTTTAAAGAATGCTACGGTCATGATAATCAATAAGGGAATGGAAGCTAACCGGGTTATCAGGCCAACTACTAACAGAGTTCCACAGATAATTTCAAAGCAACCTGTAAAATGTGCCCAGAAAACGGGATCACTAAATCCAATTTTCGCGAAACGGCTTGATCCAACATCATCTGGCCTTACGAATTTTTGTATACCCTCTGAAAAAAAAATCAGACCTGTAACAAGCCGTAGAAGTAAAAATGGATAAGAGGAAGTTCTTAACAGAAGTTTCATATTCTTTATGTTTTATGCAGGAATTTGCAAAAGAGCTCAATTATTGAACTGTTAGCCTATCGCCAAATTTATAGATAAATGGAAATTGTCTGCCGCGGTTCGCATTAATTTTTTGTTGTGTGTTTAGGTATTGCTCACTTTAGATCCCAAAGGATATTGTCAACCTTATCCTTTTTGGCAAAGCCACCTATCGGAAAATGATTCAAAACTTGATGCGGGCTACCGGTTACAATGTTATTGCATTGCCGTTAGCCGCAGGGGTTTTATACAAATGGGGTATCGTGCTAAGCCCTGCTGCGGGTGCAGTTTTAAGTCTACCTTACAGGAGCTTATTGCAAATACAATAAGAATTGCCGAAGGAATAAAGCGTTTCTTCATGGTAAGGAATTAGAAATCAAGTGTACTCAATATTTTTACTTTGATCTCAATTAGCTTTTCCAACAAAGAAAAACCAACCGCATTCTTTACGCAAGTTTTACGATGTTATCTACTTACATCCAATACCTTTCATTGTATAGAAATGAAACAATGAGGGTATATAGAGCTAATATTTTTTCTTTATCCAGACGGCATTTCTTTTACGTCCGGTTTACGCATATTGTTGCCAAATACGCCTTTGCAGTTATCCTCATGTATCTTCTGGCATATCTTTCCAGGCGGAAGAACCGCTACAAATAGACAAGATGCTGTATATCAATCTCCTCTAAACCATAATCGAAAATAATAACATTTTCTTAGCTTGGGTTTGCATTTTCAATTGTGGAAGTTATTATCTTTGGGAGGCAACATAATAACCGAATAAACTTATGGCATTACCAGCAATCTTACCCCCTTATCCACCGGCAGTCGGCCCAGGATCTGCCTTGCATTCAGATTTTAATTTTATTTACAGGGCCCTACTTAATGATTTTACAGCGCCGCCTCAGCTTCCGCCGCTCCCGGCTCCGTCCAACTCTTTTATCCATTCCGACCTGAATTTCATTTACCAGGCTATTCTTGCCATGAATTCCAGGGAAATGGGCGATTTTAGTTACAGGGGCGTTTATGATGCTTCTACAGACCTGTTCCCTACGACAGGTGGTTCTGGCACAAGTGGAGATGTAATAGCCGGTGATGTGTGGAATATATCGGTTTTAGGGGTTTTAGGAGGGATACATGTTTACGTAGGTTATACCATAAGGGCACTTGTAAATTCTCCTGGACAAACAGCATCGGATTGGAATATCATGAACGTTGGCTATGGATATGTCCCTGTAAACAGGGCTGGCGATACTATGACTGGTGGGTTAAATATTGTAACCAGTTCTGCAAATGCTTTGCAAGTTTCAGGCTCCTCTCTTTTCACTTCAGCGATTAGCCGCAGTGCATGGGGGCTGACTGGCGCAGGATTCCGTATAGCGCCTGCAACCCTCACTGATACGACAAGCTCAGGTACAGTGGCATCTGTCGCGGCGTACTCATTCGATGCTCCTACTTTTGCAACATCTTCTTCGACAGCCTATACCAACGCCGCAAATCTCTACCTTGCTGCACCAATTGCAGGTACAAATGTGACATTTGCTGCCAACCAAAGATGGAGCTTATGGTCTGCGGGAAATATAAAAATCGAAGGTACCACAGGTAATAGTTCTTTATATGTAGCTCCGACAACTGACCCTGGTAATGGAATTTACATCGCACAAATCATCAATCCAACTAATGCAGCAGCGAAAAATGGACTGTATATTCAAGGCGGTAACACCGATACAGCACAGATATTAAATGTAACTGCGGGAGGAGCAAGTCTTTTAAATATGAAAGGCAATGGATGCCACACAGTTAATGCAAAGAATAACGGAGCAACTGATAATACAAACTTCGCCGTGTGGGCAGTCTTTGCCCCTTTCGATTCGTTTCCAACAATCATGGCTCGCGGTTCGGGTACACCAACGAGCCTAAACTATTCAGGAGAAAATCATGCAGGAACAACAACATTTTATGTTCAAGAGAATGGCAGTATCGTCACTGCTTCCGGTATAACTACCAACTATGTTGCCGTAACATCCACCTATGCGATACTAATTACAGACTCAACAATTAACTGCACCTCGGGTACATTTACAACAACCCTTCCAACCGCCGTGGGGGTCACAGGAAGAACGTATGTAATTAAAAACTCTGGCACTGGAGTGATAACTGTCGCAACCACATCGTCCCAAACGATTGACGGGTCTACGACATTTTCGCTTTCTACGCAGTATCAATCAATAACCGTGCAGTCCAATGGGGCGAATTGGATTGTAATATAATATTCCACCATGAGAAAAGTAAAAAACGCCGAAGTATTGGCGATGAGCAATGCGATTGCAGAATTTGAAAGGCTGATAGATAAGGTGCCTTTTAAGCTAAATTATGCCCTCTCCAAACACCGTGAATCAATTAAGCAGCACGTTACGGATTTTGAAAAGGCAAGGATTGCTATTTGCGAGGAATATGCAGATAAAGATAAGGAAGGCAAAGCAATTATAAACCCTGACAGTGGCTATAAACTTAACGAAGGTAACCTAAAGGTTGTAAATGATAAGGTAATGGAGCTGTTGAACGAAGAAGTAGAAGTCCCTGATTACCAGGTGAGCGTAGCAGACCTGCCGCATGATTTCGGGTTTAGCAATGCAGAATTCCCAAATAACGGGATATTTATGCAATACCTCTGCAGGGACTAAGACAATTCTTGCCCCAAAAATAAATTTTCAGACAGGCCTCAAGCATATCTGCTTTTTTGCTGAAACAGATTGTACGTCGTGCCAGTCTTTTCAAATGCGTCCTTAAATTCAGGTTGTTGCGTTCTATACGGTTTGTTCCGTATTGGCTTACCCTGTGCTTTTTGGTGGGGATAAGCGAAGGGTATAAGTTATAACCATCTGTATATATCCTTTTTGGGCAGCCTGTTTAAGACGCCCTCTACTACCTGCCTCAGCCTGATTTTGTTTCGGCGACCAATCCTGAAATCCACCACTTCATGAGTGAGCCTGTTAATTGCATAAATGATCCAACATTCCCTTGCCTTATTCTGAATAAATGTATGAACTTCATCTATCTCATATATACCATTGGCCTTAAATAAAATAGATGCTTTAAGGATTCCGGATATTTTACGGATCCGGCGGATTACTGTCGTTGCCCAATTGATAAAAGGCGGGCGGTACCTCTTATGCCCACTCCTTCATTAACATGCTGGCAAAGTTTTATATTGGTAACCCCATAACTTTTATAAGTATAGATGTCTTGTTGGTATTTTCCGCATTGCCTGCAATTCCATTTCTGAGCGCCATTCTTTTGTTTACCAGCCTTTACGCAACTTTTTGATTTACAGTGCCTACATTTTTCCATCAGATAATTGATAACACCGGGTGCTGCATGACCCATTTTAAGCAGTTTTTAGCCGCCAAAAATAATAAAGGCGATATACAATACCGACTTGGTTGCTTTATCTTTTATTAAATTATCTTTCCCCAGTTGCAATAGCGCCACTTTTTATTATCATCAGATAATTGATAACACTACCTATTCATTTATGCCTTTGAATGGTTTTGGAGGCTATATGCTAATTTTATGCATGACCTAACTTAAGGTCATATTCTTTTGGAGATCCCTCCATAGTCACCAACCTCCACCCAGATTTTAATTTTTGAAGTGCATTTTTCCCAACATAAAAAGACCCCACCTTAATGAAATCCTTTCTAATTTTAGAAGAAAGTTCTTTAAATAATTTTAAAGAAAAATCACCATGTGAAATAGTACCTGCCCTGCCCGCGACTAAAATACCCTCCTTATACACGCCTCCAAATTTAATTACAACACTGTCCTCATTTCCAAATTGACTAACAGAATATTTAATACCTCCTTTTTTTTGAGGGGCAGTTTCAAATTTTATCGCCGTATTTTTAGGTAAAATTAAAAAGTTGTCAATTTGATTCCAGTCTCCTTTCGAGACAAAACCTAAACTGGAGGCCTCAAATATTGAATCGTAATGAGGGATATTGCTATTTTCGAATAAACCAGTTTTATAAAAGTGAATTGCATTACCTGACTCAATGTCTCGTAATATATCTTCAAAATCACTCAGTTCTGCAAAAAATAAAATTTGTTTACTTTTCATACTATCTTTTTGGTATTAGTAATAAATGTTCCCCTGGTTGAATCTGTTGTCTAATCCTGGCAGCGTTATTAAGTTCTCTGGTAGTAGGGAGTCCTGCTTTATTAATGTCAACAGTATTAATTCGAATCGTGCCGTAATCTGGATGGCTAGCAGTAATGTCAATATATGATCCTCCCTTGGTTCCCCCTCCTAAAGGTTTTAAAAATTCTTCTGGTAACCTGCCTGCACCTCCTTGTATAGTATATCCTCTGTTTATTAATTCTGTTCCAATTTCAAATGTTTGACTTCTTGTCGCCGCATTTCCTAATCTACCTCCCATTTTCCCAGTCACATTTACTAAATCCTGCATAGTGCTGATTTCCTTTGCTGCCGTTATACCTTCGCCGACATCGCCAATGCCTCCTACCCCCAGTGAACCAATTGTTAAAGCTCCAATAGTTATATCATGCGCGACTTCTCCTGGGCTCATTTTGGGTACATTGTGAATATAATTTAATCCCGCATTAATAACGGCATCAGATTCAGGTGTACGAGGACCTGAAAGGCCTTGATAGGCCTTATACATAAATGAGGTACTATTTAAAAAATCTCGTCCACCTGTAGGAGTCGTAAATATATCCCGGAAAGCGTTAAAAGGCTTAGTAAAAAAATCCGACACTCCGCTTCCTATACTAGTAGAAACCTGTTTAGATGCTGATTCATGATAGTCATTACCAGCTGGTGGGTTGGGATTATTTGATATATATGTTTGATTCTGAGAAGGAACGTGTGTTGACTGACTTTGTGATGGAGACAAATTGTTTGTCTTTAGAGGAGCTATCCCAGTCGTACTTTGGGGCATAGTTGTACTCATTGATTGTCTGGCAAGAGCTTGTCCAGAATTAGAATTCTGGGGTGGTTGAGCATTATTTATTGACGCCCCAAGAGCCTTAAATTGGGCGTTTAAATAACTTGGCACTGAACTTGTTTGAGGAGTTGGTGGTCCTCCCTCATAGCCATCTATATCAATAAAGATAATCGGTCGATTACTCGCGTATTGAAAAGGCGTTAGATTAGGAAACTTTGCTGCCAGGGGATCGACACTCACAAACCTGCAGGTCCATGGCAGGTAGTACCTTGCACCGTAATAATAAAGTCCTGATTCCTCATCTCTTTCCTTCCCACAATAGCGGTATCGTTTTTTGGCATAGCTTCCGAAGGAGGTTTCCCCAAAGGGATAATATTCTTCTCTTTTGAATACAGATCCATCATCCCTACACTGCACGTTTGATGAGCCTAAATGGTCAGGGAAAATATATTTAATTGATGGTGAGGTGTCTCCATAAGCCGTACCAATCCATTTGCTTGCAATCCTGCTTTGGTTGTCCATGACCATTATTTCATCCTGGTAACCCTGGTTAACATTAAATTGATCAACCTCATAATATTCCTCAAAGATACTCCCTATATAAACTCTCGTTTTGTAATATCCGTTCCCTCCCTGCACCCGCGAAACTTTCATCACACGTTGCCCGCTAGCATCATAGCAGTATTGTACATACTGGCTTGGCTCAGCTGTGCCTGTCTGGATATAAAAACAATACATCCTGTCAGCATAGTCCCACAGCATATTGCTGTCCATATTTTGGAGGGTCTGATTACCACAACTATCGTAACCGAACCCGTAATCGGTACTCCATACATTTACATTCGTTAAAATGTTGCTGGGGTTTGCAGTCCCATAGGTAAAACTTCGCGTAAAATTCGCAGCAGGAACTGTAACCGATTTATGCTTAAACACTTGCATATTCCCCATTTCATCATACTGGTAGTATTGATCGTATTCAGTCGTTGAATCTGCCGTTGGGTTCCTGGTGTTGTATGAAAATGGATTGATATTGTAATAAGGTGGGTCTGGTAAAGGGTCTGGCAAATTTTCCCTGCCAGTAGCATAAAGCAACCGGTACAGCGCGTCATAATCAAAATCCCTTTCTAAACCCGTCACGCCGCCAATACCGCAATGTGGGCTTTGCTCACTGATTTTCATTATATTACCCAAAGAATCGTATGTATAACCTGAGTCTTGTTTGGTCGTTCCGGATTGTGGGGTATATGTTACTGTTGTAGTGGTAGAACTAACTGTATATTTTTCAGTTTTCATTCTTAACAGTCGAAAATTTAACGTATCATAAGCGTACCTTGTCATAAAACCATTGCCAAGCATTACTAATAGTACGGTAATATGTATATGCCAATAATACTAACGCCTTTTCGTCATGAGGTTTAAATTGTAAATATTGCTTAATGTAGCGCCTTGTGCATTCCTTATCCTTTAGTTTGTCACAACAGAGTGCCATATTTAAATTTATAGTTGTATCCATTGGATTAAAAACTCTTGCAATGTAAAAGGAAATTAGAGCTTTTTTATATTCTCTCAGATCATAATAAGCTTTACCTAAATAATAATTTGTATTGTAATCATGAGCTCCTCTTTGATCAGCTATTTCAAGATCAGAAATAGCTTTCTCCAGATCATCTTTTTTCAAATAACAGAATCCTCTATATTGATAAGCATATCCATTCATCGAATCCACTGAAACTGCATTGTTCAAAAAGAATATGGCCGAATCAAATTTACTTTGGGCATTATAATTAATACCTTTTAAGTAATAGTAATTAGAATCTTTGTGAATTCTGCAACCTGCTATGAGGAGGCCGACTATGCCGAACCATATTAATTTGTATTTCATTCAATATCATCTATAAACTACTTGCAATTTAGAAATTGTTCCAATTCCTTATTTTGATACCCATTACTATTAAGCCTTTTCAGATCTTCGCAACTACTATCAATTTTACCAATTTCTTTATATGATATAGCCCTGAAATACAGCGCTGAATTAATATTTCCTATTCTAGGAGAGCGATCAATAACAAAATTACAGTCATCAATTGCTTCGGGATACCGATTTATTTGAAAATTGCAACCTGCTCTTCCCAGATATGAAAGAACCAATATGTCCTGCGAAAACTTTGGTAAACTGTCTATGGCAATATTATAACAATCAAGGGCCTTTTCATATTCATCTCCAACATAATAAGAGGTTGCCAGCATATACATATCATTAGTTTTAGTTCGAGTTAAAGTGTAAACTCTAGTAAAATACTTAATTGCACTTTTATATTCTTTTTCCCCGAAAAAGGATTCACCTAAATCTAATGAAATAATACTATCACTTGAATCCCGAAGATACCCGAGTTTAAGATATTTAATCGAATTGGAAAAATCTTTAAGATTCAAATAAGTGATTCCTAAATTTGCATAAGTACTAGCAGTATTTATGCCCATTTCAAGTGCTTTTAACAAGTCGGATTCTGCGAGGCTATATCTTCCTAAGTTATTATATGAGGTGCCCCTATAAAAATAAAGTTTCCCATTAGAAGGATCACTTTGTATTATCGCAGAGAATAATTCAACAGCTTTATTATAGTTACCTGCATCATAAGCAGACTTTGCTTCGGTATACCGTTTGCCTTCAGACTTACAACTGCTAAATGCAGATGCTAATGTAGTAATGACAATAAAGAAAATAATTTTCATATTTATCTTTTTTTGAATAAAGCAATGGGAGTAATTTTTCCTCCCGAGCCTGATATAAATAAAAGTGCGTATTGAGATCCAAAAAGATCACCTTGAGGAAGGTTATTATTACTGTATTTACCTGCTAATACATCATTTAAATCATTAGTACTTAAACCTGCCCAAGATAAGCCTAACCTTTCCATCAATCCTGGATTTTTTTCAAAATACTTAACTGTTTCATCAAATCCTTTTGCTATAACTACAGATAGGTTTCTCCATTCAAATTCTTCAAAATGGGATTTCCCAATTGCGGCGACCATTATAACAAATAAACCTAATTCAGGTTGACCAATTAACGCTAAACCACTGGCGATTGCAGATGTAATGTCACCTTGTCCTTCTCTAGCTTTCGATGCATCTATTGCAAAACTTCCAATATCTGCTAATTTACTAAGTTCTTGAATACCAAACTTCTTTCCAAAATAATCTATACCTTGGCTTGTTAATTCTGAAGTGGCTTGGTCTCTTCCTGCTTTTTTTAAATTATCTAAAGCAATCTCATCTTTTGAAGGAGTAGATTTTATAACAGGTTTTGCATATTGTGTTTTTGTTGTTGCTTTTCCTTTTCCGCCATCGCCAGCCGTGTGTGCCGCAACTTGTTTTGTTTTGGTAGCAGTATGCCCATGTGGTTTTTGAATTTTTGGAAATGTATAATTATGCGATGGCAAATTCAAAGTAAGATTAGCGTCCAGGCGTGATGAATCAATATTTGGCATCTTTTCATGAGGTTTTTCATGAGGAACCTCTTCAGGAGCCTTTTCAGAAGGAGAAGATCCTTGACTTTTATCCTTTTTATGAAATAAATTCTTGAAAAAATTCCCAATACGTTTAAAGACATTCGCAAAAAATTTCCCAATGTTATGGATTAACCTGCCTATACCCTGCCAAAGCTTTTTCAGGGGGTTGGAATACCGGGGATCATGATCAGTTCTTGGTTTTGGGCCATGTTCGGGCCCTTCCCCATTTATATCACTCAGCATTACCGGGTTATTCCCAGCATACACATAGCTTGCCCATGTATACACATCCGCCAAGGGGTCAACACTCACAAACCTGCAAGTCCACGGCAGATAGTAGCGTGCACCATAGTAATACATGCCGCTTTCCCAATCCCGTTCTTTACCGCTAAACCGATAGCGCTTTCTGCCATAACTGCCAAATGAAGTTTCGCCAAAAGGGTAATATTCTTCCCGGTTTATAAGTCCGCCGCTACCATCGCATTGTACATTGCTGGAACCAATCTGGTCTGCATACACATACTTAATCCCCATTACATCGCTGCCAAAAGAAGTGCCTATGAGATTACTGGCTACTTTACTTTCATTGTCCAGGATCATAATCTCGTCCTGGTAGCCGAGAAAAGTCCCTCCACTGTCGTATTTATAATACTCTTCAAAAATGCCCCCAATATATATGCGCACACTATAGCCTCCGCCCATCGTTCTTACCACCTTTATAGCCCTTTGTCCTGAGCCATCGTATGCATACTGGGCATACTTGCTGGGTTCGGCGGTCGTGCCTGTCCTGATGAAGAAACATTTCATACGATCCGCAAAATCCCACTGCATATAGCTGTCGGTATTCTGCTGTTTCATGTTCCCCGAGTTATCATAGTAAAAGTAGTAAGGGTTGCCCCATACATCTACCTGCGTCATTTTGTTATTACCGCTGGCATAAGTAAAGCTCCGGGTAAAATCCGCTCCTGTTTCTGTAATTGAATTGTGCTCAAATGTCAGCACATTGCCCATTGCGTCATACTGGTAACATTGATTGTAGCCTTTAGTGTCTCCAGGGGTGTCCTTCCGCGTATTATACGAGTAAGGGCTTACATTGTAAGGGGGCAATATCAGGTTCTCCCTGCCTGTTGCATACAATAGCCTGTATAGCGCATCATAATCAAAGGTTCGGGTCAATCCCGTTACGCCTGCCACCCCTCCGTTAGGTGTTTGGTCACTGATATTTAATATATTGCCCAAAGAGTCGTAAGTGTAGGCAAAGTCCTGAATCGTTGTGCCGCTTTGCGGCTCATAATCAACTTCATTGGGCGGCGGAGAAGAATTAATAATATAATCCTCCGTTTTCATTCGTAGCAAGCGAAAATTGCGGTTATCATAAACATAACGGGTCATAGTACCATTCCCCAATGCTATCATGATCCGTTGTCCGCGCGCATTATACGCTATACGTTCCACATAAGTGGTATCCGTTGTTGTTCCGCTTACAACTTCTTCCAAAACTACGCTTTCCAGCGCTCCGGAATTATTGTAAGTCGGGATGAACGTACGGATTGTTGTAACAGAATCACTATTTGCGGTCGGATAGATCATGGCAGTTATCCGGTTCAGCGCGTCGTAAGAGTTTTTAGTAATATAGTTTGTAGTATCCAGTGGCGGAGGCGATATATGGTCCCAGTCCACAAGAAACGGTGTTACATACCAATCAGGAACGATTTGGTAAACCGAATTAACAAAAGATATCGGCGTGATAATATTTCTGGTACTGCTCAGCGGGTTTCCCTTAAAATCGTAGGAGTCTGTTTCTACAAGCCCGGCTTCGTCATAGAACTGGTAAACCTTGCCATTTAAATTTTCAACCGTAGGATCCGCCTCACTGTCACCATAAATAATTTTATGCCTGCGGCCATAGCTTTCTGTACCACTGTCTCTTGCCCATAAACCAATTACCCTGCTCAGCACGTCATACCCTGTTAGGCTTACCGCACTATTGGCATTCGTTGCCATCACTGTCCTGTCCATCGCATCATGGAGTGCCGTGCTTGTACCGCTGTCATTGTGTATTGTCTGCAAGGTCTTGTTATGCAGGTCGTACAAGTGTGCAAAAGCTGGGTTCCCTAATGCATCTTTCACCGCAAGAAGATTGCCTCTTACATCAAATGTGTATTGCATTTTGATGTCCTGGGTCAAGGTGCCACTACTTCCGATATAATCTTTGTACACATTGAATTCATCTGTCATTATAGTTCGGCCTAATGCATCCAAGTAATTCAATTTAGGAGTTCCAAAGGCCAAGAGGCTTTTATCCAGGTCATTTGCATCGTAGGCAGCACTTACCCAAGGCGTTGGCGCAAATACATCCGGGTTGGCATTATCAAACGGTATCCCCAATACCAGCTTTTCCTGTGTACCATCAGGATTTAGGGTGCGCACCAATACGCCTCTTGGGTCATAAAACAACTGTACCTTAGCGCCGTAGGGCGTATCGCCAGGCGGAATAAATGTGAACCCGTTATCGAAAAACGGTTCAAATTTCTCGACTACTTTTCCTTTGTTGTTATATACCTGCCATCCGCTTACGGTCACGTTGGGTGCTGTGGCAGTTCTTATGCTCCCTATGGCATCTTGGTTTGTTGCGCTCTGGTCTGTAGGCAGTCCGCTATTGCCTGTTCCATAAGGAGTAACTGTTGGGTCAATGCCAAACAGGATATCTTCAGCTTGTGTTCTTGTTTGTATCAGCCTCCCAAACCCATCACTATAGTCGCATTTGATAATATAGGGGCTAGTAGGGTCAAAGGAAAAATGCTGCTCGCGCATGGCAGTCTGCACCCATACAGGCTGGCCGTTATTTATAAAGTTAAAAAAGTCGTAAGTGAGCAATGTCGTCGGATGATCCAGGTCATCACCATCTCCGCTGCCATATTTCCCCTGTACCGCTGTTTTATACAAAAGCCCAAGGGGTGAGAAGGCAGCCAGCTTTATATTCAGGTTCGGGTCTGTAATCTGATATGGCTGCATCACCCGGTAATCATACATTGCAGAGGTCACCATTTCCAGGGCATCGGTTATGCTCATGGGCAAAAGCTGATAAGGGTCATAAGATATAAGGATCTGGTCTCCGAAAGCATCCGCCGTAGCAATCATAAGGCCACGCGGGTTTACGGGAGTCATTGCCTGGAAATCAAATTGTTTTGCACCAGGAGTTACATAGTATCCTGCTTCATGTTCCCCATCTGTCCCGTCAAAATAATTATAGCCCAGGGAATCCTGCTGCAAAGCATCCGTAAACCCTGACGGATACGCACCCCAGTCAATGGTCCCCCCGCTTGAAAAACAGGGAGGAATATTAGAGCCGTAGGCCCCCGATACTATAGTATTGGTTATCGCCAGGCTCTCATCACGCACGTGAGCGCCAAAAATGCCAATCTGGCCATAAGGCAATCCATTAAATCTATCCGAATAGCTGCCATCATAATAACTAATCACATGGCTCATAAGTGGGTATGTGGCTGGATTGGGATTGGGTAATGCAGCAAGAGCATTGTTCAGGTAAGAAACTGCCGCAGTCATGCTGCTTCCTGTTATATCCCATCCTTTGCCAAAAAAAGGTCTGATCATATACTGCTCAGCCGTGTCCACATAGATAAAATTGCAAAGGGTCATCGTCCCCAGGTAAGGGTCAATGCTACCACCTCCGTCACGCCAGTCTCCATAGCGCGGCACACCGACACTGGCATGGCTCAGCTCCTGGCCGTAATTGTCATAAGTACCGGTCAATGAAACCGAAGTCATCGGCTCATTGCCCCTTTCCCACTGGCTGCCCCGCTGGGCCAGCCCGGCAGGGAAAAAGATATGCATTGATGAAAGGGAAACGATCCGCTCTCCCCGGTAGGTTTGTACCGTATCAGTGAGTACTGTTGTGGTATTATTGGCGGCGTCCACGAGGCTCAGTACTTCCAAAAAGCCAGGCAGGGTTTCATTTACAGTATAGGGAATGGTTTGCTGAGGGGTATTATCCAATGCATACAGTTCAGACCGCAATTCTGTGCCGCGCATAGCCCTTATTGCATCCCGCTGTACGCGCCTGGGCAATGATTCAAGATATAGTTTCAGGCCCGGAGGACGTTGCAGGCTGCTGGGGTCCCCTGTCCAGTATTCCTGACTCAGGTCAAGCTCTATCCAGTTCCCGAATTCCGGCCCTACCGGCCCTAAGTGAAACCAGTGTTTCGTTAAAGTTGGGGGAGAGTATTGCTGAATATTGGCCTGCTCAAAAGGCACATCCCCAAGCAGGCTCGTATTGTTAAAAGTTTCGAATATTTCCGTATCCTGCTGCTCTACCCGGCCAAATCCCCTGAACTCCCTCTCGCCTCCGTCCCAATAACCCTGGTGGTAACTGTAAACGGTGGTCAGCTTTCCGGCGGATACCTGGTCTATAGCTTCTACTTTGGCCACTACCTGTACAGGAAAGGGCAGAGAAGTCAGCCACATGGTGTCTATATTCTGGTTGTCCTGTAGGTAATAATACACAGATGATTTGTATTCAACCTGGGTGAGAGAACCCATGTTGTTGTTCATGGCATTCAGCACGTATGGCTTTATGCCCCCGGTTAGGTCAAGGAAATACATATTCGGCCCCGGCTGTGTGGCGGCATAGGTCCATAAAATCCCAGCCGTGCCATTGCCCATAATATCAATAATGCGGATGCTGTCTGCATTGCTGAACGGTGGTGTTCCATTAATCACAATAGGATCGCTCCAGCTGTTGCCGCCTTGATTGATCCACAGGGTGATCCTGTTATTCTCAACATAAATAAAGTCGCTTAGCCCGTCTCCGTCCAGGTCTCCCAGGTATATTTGAGATGGATTGTACTGGTAAGGCAGCTTGGGGGAGTTGAACATCTGTACCTGTTTTCCCCATTTGCCATAACCCATATTGGGCCAGTATTGCACGCCGCCACTGTTTATAAAAACGATATCCTGCATCCCGTCCCCCACCATATCTGCCAGCTTAACCCTCGGGTCCGAAAAGCTTACATTGGGGAAAGCGCCAAGCTGGTCTTTATTCACTGTTTGCACAGCATTCCACCCTTGCTCCGGGTCGTTATAAAAGATTTGGAACTGGGCGCCATTCCGCAGCACATCGGTTACGCCGTCCCCACTCATGTCCATCAGCTTCACTTCCGGGTCTGCAAAGCTGAAAGAGGGCGCTACTTTCTGGCTTTGAAATGAGCGATTGTCCCAGGTGCCATTAAAATCAAGCGTATAAAAACCGGATATTTGATTGTTGTTAATGTAGAGGTCCGCCCGGCCATCACCCATTACATCCATAAACTGTACGTTCGGGTCGCCGAGGTTATATCCTGTAGGCGAGTTGGGCATGATCTGTGGCGGGGCAAAACGGCCATTGCCTAGGTTGCGCCAGTAACGTATATACCCGTTGATCTGCACGATGTCCGGCAGCCCATTGCCAAACAGGCTCACAAAATCAATGGTAGGTTCGCTCATGGATGTCCATGGCAATGAATCTCCGGTAACAGGTGCAAATTTCCTTATCGTGGGGTCAAAGTTAGAATAGGTCATTTCCAGCGGCGGCATTTGCTCGGTATTGTTTCCGTCATGCCCCTCTACAATCACCTGGCTGAGTGCGGATATATTATTCAGCGGCAGTTCGCTGACTGGTAATCCTCTTTGGTCGAGGTATGTGAAATAATATACCTTAACAAGGATATCAGTGCCTGGAAAAGTATGAATCTCAAGGGATGTGCAGCGCTGCGTGGTGCGTATCTCAAACCCCGCCTTATAATCTGAAAAAGGATCAGGCCTGTTTTCGTAATTAAATTTGAGGGTGCACATGAACTGCTCGTTACTATCGTCATCTATATAATCAGCGTATTGTATCTGCGATGGATATAATTGGCTCCAGTGGTGGAAACGATCCGTGTTTACAGTATCTTTGGTATAGCTGTAAACTATCTTATTGCCAAAAGGGTCAACAGTCTGGCTAAGCATCCAGGAAAATATTTTGGTTGGATCATCAGGGTCGGCAATTACAGCCGGGTCTGAATAACGGGTGGCGGGCTTACCGTAATAGCTAACCAGGCCGTCTTTCGTAGATACTTTCCAGTAATCGTTTGTGGCATCCTGGTAATGATCTATCCTTGCAAATAAACCTTCTGTCCGTGGACGGTATCTTTGAGCTCCGGCAGGCGCGCCGGGAACGGGTACCAAGTCTTCTGCTCCGGATAAGATAAAAACATCGTTTTTATCATCGTATTTTGGAATACCCTTGGAAGTTTTGCGTGTCACACCAGGAATTCCAAGATGCCAGCCCAGCCCAAAAATTCCATTTCCTGAACCTGTGCTGTAGCCTAGGGTCAGGCTCGGTTGAAAACCATTCCTGCCAGGGGGTAATGCAATAGGTACGGAAAAATTACCTGTTCCCGTAAAAAGGTCCGGTGAAAATGTTTCCCCGATACCACTCATAGCACCTCCACCCTGTGGCAGGGAAATAATATTTGCCGCTACACCTGATTTGTCGCCCATAGTTTTTCAGAGTTTAAATATCAGGGTAAAAATGCGGGTGTTTGGCCCGTAAACGTGATTACAAAGAGAATATCCGTTATCTGCTGATTTACAAAATAGCTGAGATATGAGCCTGTTTTCATGGTAAACGACCATTTTCCAAAAGGCTGCAACCCAACAACGGCCAGCCAGTTTGCCCCATTCCCGTTGCGTGTGCTTATCAGCGCATTGGCGGTTTGTGCAGTATTCATTTCCGTAGCGTTCTGGGCTGAAACCGGCGTGAAATCAAAATTGTCCACTTCAACCTCTATGACGCTGCTGCCCCCCTGTACAAAATACATCTGCAGGTTTTGTATCTGTATGTTATTCACATTTACAGGAAAGTCCTGCTGGGAGGTATTGAATGATACATTGATGTTACCTTGAGATGGGTCCGTATTCAGAATACCGTACCACTGGTCTGCAAGGTTGTTTTTGAAGCTGTATGCCCTGTCAATGCTAATGCTGTTGTCAATGGTTTTTACCACCTGGGCCCTATAGTTGGAGCTGTAATAAGCAGAATAATCCATCGATATCTGCACATCAGCTATGCTGCTATAGTCAAAGAAGTTGGAGGCTTTTTCCATCCTGAACTCAAAGCTCGCGTCAACACCAAGGTCTTCAAAAGGCAGCAACACATCTGCCTGACTGTCGAGCTCAAATAAACCTGTCGCCAGTGTTGGGGAAGTATATGCCACTGTTTGGCCGGGGGGAGAGATATTTACGGTCTGGAAGGTATTGCCCATGACAACGGCATGTGAAGTACCAAAAGATGTAAGGGTAGCCTTGATACTATCGACTGGAGGTACAAGGGCCAGGACAGAAATTCTTATTCTTCTAATAAGTCTTAAATACTGGCCTGGAAAATCCCGGTCGAAAACAGACATAGGTATGGAGAATACAATAGACCCAGTATCTTTAAAGTTTTGGAAATCACTTGGCGCAAATTGTGCAAGTGAAATGGTTTTATTCATTTGCAGCTTAGGGACGTTGCTGTTAAATGCCTGGTCGTCTAGGTTGGTTATATCAGCCAGTAACCTTTCCGCCCCCGTGAGCCCTTCCCGGTTTACGGTTGAGGTACTATTATTGCTCCCAACACTAGGTTGGCCTGATTGCGGTGGGTCCCAATAATCATTTTGTATGAGATTGGTAAGATCCTGGTGGCGCTCGAAGGAGAGTTGTTGTGCAGCTACCTTGGCAGCCCCCGTAGCCTGCTGCAGGAAGAATTTATAGGTTCCCTGTAGAATACTTACCATCCAGGCATAGAGCTCTGCATTGGTAAATTTAGTTTGAAGGAAATTTAATGAATCCTGGTTGTTGGTTGCCTGTAGTTGTGAGACCTGTAACTGTTGGGCATTTATAGATACCTGATCATTGGCTATTGTAATCTGGTCAGTTGCAATAACCTTGTCATCCTGGCTTTGGCTTAACTGAAATTGCCACTCTTGGGTCCGGCGCTCAAAACTTGCGTACATTGAGGAGAGGGATGAAAGTGTCGATAAGGCTGATGCCAAAGCTGTTAATGAAGAACCGATAGCAGAAGCTGGATTAGAAATGCCAATAGCACCTAAAGCATCTGCCGCAGATGCTCCAAATTCGAGATCGGAGACCTGCCACAAATAATTGAGTGCCCTTTGTTCATCACCATTAATCGGTTCTGCCAATAATCCGCCATAATAAGTGGTCTGATGATCAATTTTGGTCCATTGGTCTTTTGCTAATTGTACCCCATCCCTGGCATCCTGTAACTGCATCTGTTGCACTGTAACTGTGGCATTGGATACTTTTAAGCTTTGCTGGGCCTGGAGCACGGCATAATTTTCAGCATCTTTTTTCTCAAGGGCTGCCAGCAGCAGAGCCTCCATTTGCTGGGCAGTACTCACCAGTTGCTTTGCCCTGTCTATCAGCGTGGAGTAATGATACTGGCTTGGCGTGTAGGTATTGGCATTGGGTAATGTAATGGTTCCCCCCGCCCCAATGGTCGGAATGCCTGTCGTAGAATCAGTCGGAGCAGCAAACGGGTCAAGCTCCCTTACCGTGCCGGAAATATTCCTACAGTTGCGGATATTAAAAAGATTCACAGCAGCATAAAGGCGATAATTGAGGATCATTGGATTAGAAGGTACGCAGAAGCTGAAATATACCTGGGGCGTATAAAAAACAGGATAGAATTTTGTTGAAGCTATATTCTGGTTGGGGTTGGCAATACCAATCTGCGTAGCAGTCTGTAGCTGAGTGGGTGCCGCAGGATTATATCCTGCCACAGTCACAAAAGTGCCCGCAGCAAGCGTACCAGACATATCTGAGACCGGAGCGCCAAAATTATATTCATTTGCAGGCGTTTCGGTGAGAAAACCAAGAGAAGTAGAAGTACCAGACAATGTATTTCCGGAAATACCGGTTGTAAAGGATAAAGAACTGGCGTAAACAGCATTGGCAGTGTATCTTACAGTGCCGGCTGCGGCACCGACATTCTTATCCCCCATGGCGGCTGTCTGCGCCGCCGCTTGGAAAACGGAATTTGTATCAATAACGTCCGCAGTTTCCTGCACATTTTGTTGTTTTGCCAATTGCTGGTAAATAGCATCCCGCAATGTCTGCAAACGCGCCGGAGTCATAGCAGAAGCATAAGGAGTTATATAAACTGCGATAATCCCTGTAGTAGGATCAGCTAAAGCCTTTTGGTCGTCTACTTCAGACAACATATCAAATAATTGCTGCCAAACATTATTCCAGGTTGGATCAGTCAGTGTCACACTAATATTCGCAATTGCCTGCTGGCATGGTGTGCTAAATAAGGACAAACCTGCAGATTCCATCAGGTCAATGGCACTTAGATAAATGATTCTGGCCTCGTTTACTGTTTCGCTTGTGTCCTGGGTGAATAGTGAATCGGCATAATCCAGCAAGCATTTAACAATAGAGAGTACTGTAAAACGCGTATATGCATTAGGCCTGGTAGCCGCTATTGCATGCGGGTTCAGCGGATCATCCATCCATGTGGAAGACCGGGATGCAATATTATCCGTTCCTTCTTCCTGTGTCAATTTGTAAGCTATCTTTTGGAGACCACTGTTGGCCGTATAATCATAGGTCTGTCTGAACCAGTCAAGCGCCTGCGGATATTGACCGGATTGCTGTAATTGAAGGGCAAGCGAAATAGGAATAAAATAATAAGCCTCATCGAGATAAGCCAGCACATTAGGGCTGACTCCCTTGCTATTCAAATAAATTGTTTGGATAGTGTGACTGAGATTTTGTTTGGCATTCGATTTGTTTGATGGCAGAGAAATCTTTCCGGATGGATCTTCAGGCCTGATTCTCGAAATAATATTTGGTGTATATACAAGTGTGTTATCAGAAGGATTCTTACTAACAGAAAGGTATATCATTTGCTTTGTACCAGATACTGAGTTGTTTGACGCATTTGGTGAATACTCGGCAAAAGTGAAAATTGTTAATGGTGATTGGTTAGGCATAGATGGATAACCGGGCCTGACCCATTTAATGAGTGAACTATCTGCATCAATAGGAAGAAAGGGAGTTATAGCACTTTCTTCTAAATCCACAATAACATATTGAGGCTTATTTTTCCCAATCTTATAAAAGATGTATATTAATCCCGTAGCGGGCCAGTTAAATGAACCAATGAAACTAAAATCAGATATAATTGATACAGAGACTGTTGTGTCAATTGGGTTGGTTATTTTATCCGCTGCGTCTGCAATAAAATAAAGCTGTAACCGGTTTTTCGTATTCATAAATATAATGACGTGGCCCTCGGGATTACCATGCAGATCCATATAATCATATACAGCAGAAACATCAGATACATAAGAAACATCAGAACTATTGTTTGCAATAGTTTGCTTCCACCATAAAGATTTATCTATATCTGTGCCCTCGTAGTTAAGCACTGCATTATATAACGTTTTTTGATATAAAATACCAAAATAAGGTGGTCGGAAGCTATAAATAGATTGCATAATTACAACTTGCATACTGGTCAAATCGCTTTGTTTATCAAACAATCCGGGGATTGGTATTACTGTAGATTGCGAATCCCAGGTTCCATTGATTAAGTCATATTTTATTTGGTACAGTTGTTTGCCATTTTGACTGTCAGATATAAAATATAAAAATATATATTGACTCATAGGATTAGGGTTGAAAGATACTGCACCTAACACATCTGAGACATTGCTAATTCCTGGCACCGTATCCCAAAAGCCTGGATTTAAATCATTAGCCGAGCTACTATTTACGGATAACATTTGCCAATATATCTGCATGCTTGGCGCAAGGCCAAAAACATATATAACATTGGCCTGATTGCCATTGACGTCAGTTATATTGACAAGGCAACTGGCTTTTAAAGTTATATTACAAACATCCTTGTAGTATGCGGAATACTGTTGAGCAACCTGTTCGGCATCTGCCGGGGTAAAACCGGTATCTCCCTGTAATTGGCTTGTAACAGTTTGGAAAAATGGGGATTGAACATTATTAAGACTTGGTATGAGAAGATTTTCAGGATACATGTACACGAATGTGGCAGCTCGCCAGGATGCATAAGAACCCATCCATATAAACTCTTCATCAAAATAGTCCTGAACAATATTCAAGGTCAAAGAAGGATAATATGTCGCAAGCAGTCCATTCCTGACAGATACAAGAAAACCCTGCAACGTATTAATTGCCTGTGCAACACGAGTTGTAGGTTGACAGCAATTATTGACCATATCAATAAGTAACATCTCTGTAAGCCATTTCGCCTTCATTTCGAGAGTTGGCGAACTCGGAACCACTGTATTTGGAATGGCATTAACTAGCGCATCGCGCAACATGTACAGGTTCTGTTCTTCAGAAGCTGTTATACTGTTTTGCATTTCTATAAAAATATTGGCCTGGTCATCCACCCTTGTTTGCAACAAATTGGTCCATGTTAATCTTTGATTTGTACCCGTGCGGTATGGTGCGAAAATCAGGCTGCTCTCCAGGTAAGACGGCTCAAGTGCAAAATAATCCTGTGACAAAACAAACTTCAGCGTTACCTCACTGAGGGATTGGTTAACATCATCTCTCCATGAATGGTAAAGTGATGACTTGTAGGTAAATATAAGGATATTATAAATATCTGTCCAAGTATCTGTATCAAGATCATATCCGTTTTCAATTACTTCAAGACTATTTGCAAGAAAGCGATAATTAGTCATCGTCAGCCACAGGTTATCTATATCATTGCTGATGTCCGCCCCAAAGTTTTCTTTAAGAATAATTGCTTTAAAATCGTTGTAACTAAAATGGCCGATGATTGTGGAGCCAGATTGATTGATAGCCGTTATTGCATTGAACGCAGCTGCCAAAACTTCACCAAAACCATAGGCCACATCATAAACAAGAATATCTGAGCCCGAAATTGCAAAGATTTTTCCCCAATGGTCTAATGCTATCGCGGCAGGTGCGGTCGTACTCGAACCATAAGGCCAGGAAGCCAACCACAAGCCCGTGGGATCAAATTTTTGGATAGTAGCAACCCCGCTGATTTCCGATCCAACAAATAAATTACCGAAAGTATCGACTGCTAAACCCGAAGCGCTTGTAACTGTAATTGATCCGTTTGTACCCCATGAGGTAACGAGATTCCCCTCATAACCAATTTTGTAAACGGAGCCGGAATAGGTTGCAAAAAAACTGCTATCAGGGTTTGCAGCTACATAGGCAGCTTTACCTCCAATAAGAGTGGCCCCTAGTAATAATGGTGCTTTAGACCTCAAAATTCTATCTTGCATTGATCCGCCTGGAGAATCCGATACAAATACATTCCCATCCTTATCGATTGCAATTCCGAATGAGTATGTTAGTGCCCAAGGTTGTTTTGGGGTTGGCATACTACCATCATACCAACTCTCATTTGTCCACGATGTACCTGGGTCACTTGGGTCTACAACATTTATCACCCTGATATCATTATGACCCGTTGCAGCACTTTCAACAACGTAAATGTTATCATTGCCATCAATAGCAATTGCCTGAACGTCAGTGAAGTGGCCATAAGTATTTATTAAATTACCCGCTTGATCATAACTCGTCACGCAATTGGAGGTTATGTTTTGAGAAACATAAACATTTCCAATGCTATCGAATGCAACTCCGGTCGGATTTGTCAAAGCACCGGGGCCGGCATCCCCAAAAGATGAAATATATCCCCCCGTAAGGCTGAATTTTTGCACTAAGCTGGTAGTCGCATGAATATCTGTAACATACAAAATGCTGTTAGAGTCTATTGCAATACCTGCGGGAGAATAAAATTGCCCAGGCCCGATACCGAAAGTGCCAAATTTTTGAAGAAAGTTACCTGAAGGATCAAATACTTGTACTTGACTTGTTTCAGCAACTGTATTCGCTGTCGATACATAAATTTTACCTGTTGAATCAATGGCAACTCCGGTAGGACCGTCCAGAACACCATTGCCGGTCAAAAGAGTTCCAAAGAGGTTGGTTATTTCAGAATCAGCGAATACCCTGTTCCATATCCTGAACATCTCAAGATATCCTTGGAACTGATTTGGATTAGTATCGAATGGTCCGGTTGAATAATCATGGAACCTTGTTCCACCCTCACTAGCCTTATCACCGGCCGATGCAAAGCAAATAATATCACTGGTTGTTGGAGCCATTGCCTGTCCATAACCAGTGCCAAACAGATTACCATTCAAATATCCTCGAAATGTATTATTTTTAGGGTTTATCTGGCTTGAATCTATTACAATAACCAATTGCTGCCACTTTGACGAAACAACCAGGTTGGTGGAAATAAAAGTAGAATAGGCAGGCGTTGTTGTTGTTGAATAAAGTCCGATATATAACAGTCCATTAAACAAGTAAGCAATCAAACCATTGTATGCAGCATCACCCTGGTAATAAATTATCTGCTTTCTGGAGGCAACGGTAATATCAAGAGGATTGAACCATATTTCAAGGGTTTGTTGGCTTGATCCATTATTGATTGGCGAATCAGATGCTACCTTTATGTAGGAATTGGTAGTAGTTTCATCAAAATAGATTGAATAGTTTTTGATTCCAAGTTGACGTGAAGGAGTGGTATAAGGCATAGGTGCAACTATAATACCTGAGTAAACTCCACTATTTTGCGAATCAGGAGTATACCTGTCAAGTCCTGAACCAACAATATAATTAAAAGGCATATATGATAATAAACCTCGGGTAAAATTGGCGCCAATAATGGCTTCCAATACCATGCCGGTGCCGAAGAAAGTAGATTGATATAAGCTCG
>Ga0134126_10001679_pt1 | contig 28195 bp, 23 predicted proteins | sample KB31752_FD_96881 | JGI IMG/M metagenome (GOLD analysis project Ga0134126, IMG submission 96881) | Terrestrial soil microbial communities with excess Nitrogen fertilizer from Kellogg Biological Station, Michigan, USA - KB3-175-2 | ecosystem: Environmental > Terrestrial > Soil > Unclassified ... | reverse complement strand
TGGCGCTACTGTGAAGATTTTGTGACGTTGGGTTTGTAAGCCGCTCTTGAGTTGAATTCCTACCGGTATCTCGATCCCCGCTAGCGGAGAAGAGTTGTTCTGGCTTGCGGAGCGGATTCGAGTCGTAATCCCGCGATGCAAACGCTTGGTATTTCGGATACAACACCGCAGGCAGAGGACTTTCTCAAGAGGCTCTTTTGGCCCTCGATCCGAAGCGGCAGAGACGGCGATACCTTGGGTTCGCGGGGTTACTGGGTCTGTGCCATCCTTGCGGCCATCGGTTTGTTAACTACGATTGCGACTGGGCACCCGATCGCCGGCTTTTTCAGTCCGCGGCATCGAGGATTTCAAAACGGAACTCTTCGATTACGGGATTGGCAAGAACGTCCTTCGCGATTTTTTCGACTTGCGATTGCGCCTCTTCGCGCGAAAGGCCGTCGAGCGCGAGGACGAAGAATTTGCCCTGGCGCACGTCGCGAATTTTCGAATAGCCGAGCGAGCCAAGGGCGCGTTGGATCGTCTGGCCCTGGGGATCGAGGACCGTCTTCTTCAGCATGACCCAGACGTGGGCTTTCATGGGTGCGGATTCTCGCCTGGCAGCGGTTCGGCGTGAATTTAATTTCGAGACCGCGGACCGGGAAGCGGTCCATTTGCTGACGGTCCGGAAAATTCAGGCTGACGCGCCGCGCGTGATTTTGAAACGCGATTATAGCAGGCCGGCGGATTTCGCGGCGGCATGAAAATCGTCGAGATAGCGGCGCTTATCGGCCGGCGGAAGAAAGGCGGAGTGGAAGCTCTGCTCGGCGAGGCGCAGAAGCCGCGCGGTGGAAAGACCGAGCGAGGCGGCCGCGGCATATTCGGCGAGCAAATCGGTGTGGAACATCGCGGGATCGTCGGTGGCGAGGACGACCGGGACGCCGGCCGCGATGAATTTCGGCAAAGGATGATCGGCGAGCGCGGCCGCGGGCGCGCCGATTTGCTTTGCGAGCGCGCTGGTGCAGAGATTGCTCGATGGGCAATTTTCCAGTGCGATGCCGCGCACGGAGAGAAATTCGGCGAGGGCCGGATCGTGCATGGCGGCGATGCCGTGGCCGATGCGCTCCGCGCCGAGGATTTCTATCGCGTCGCGAATCGAACCCGGGCCGCCGATTTCGCCGGCGTGGCAGACGATGCGCAGTCCCTCCTGGCGCGCGAGATCGAACGCGGGCCGGAAGTTCACAGCGGGAAGCGCAAGCTCGTCGCCGCCCATGCCATAGGCGATGACGCCAGCGGGCTGAAGGCGGGCGGCGGCGCGAGCGACTTCGGAGGCTGATTCCGGGCCAAATTGACGGGCGGCGTCGAAAATATAAGCGGTGCGAAGGCGGCTGAAGGGAACGCTGAGCGACGCTTCGCGGATGGCGGCGAAATTGGCTTCGACGTTCTGCATGCGGCGAAGCATGACGCCGGCGGAAATCGTGATTTCGGCGTAGACGACGCGCTGGCGCACCAATTCCTCGCAGAGAGCGCGCGTGATCAGGGCGTAATCCTCCGGCTCGCGCAGGAAAGACGTGACCCACTTGAACGCCTCGATGAAGCCGGCAAAATCCGCGTAGTTGTAGCGCGCGGAGACGGCTTGCGCGGTGAGGTCCGCGCCATGGCGCGCGGCGAGCTCGACGGCGGTTTCGGGGCGGATTGAGCCTTCGAGATGGAGATGCAATTCCGCCTTCGGCAGCGCGGAAAATACGGCCGGAAATTCCATCCGGGACGCCGGGGCTTCGCTCATTGCGAGGGGAGCTGCGGGCGGCCGGCGTTGATCCAGGCAGTCATCCAGTAAGAGCCGACGTCGGCGGAGGCGTCTGAAAGCTGGCGAATCAGAACCGCGCCGGCCTGGGCATAGAAACGGTCGTAGTAGGAATCGGAGTAGCTATCGAGACCGGCGTAAGCGTGCTGATCGGCGAGAAGCACATTTTCGAGCCAGGCGTGCGCGCGCAGCGTGATATCGAAGGCGTAGGCGGTGGGGTCCTGAATGAGCGCGGCTTCGTTAGGTTTTACGAAGAACAAGAGCTGATAGCGGTCCACCAGCGCGGAGCTGTAGCGCTGATTCACGCCGGGCTGCCCGGAGAGCTGGCCATCGTTGTTCACGGTGGTGTTGAAGGGATCGTGGGCGGCGGCGACGTAATGGGCGAGAATCGCGGCGTTGGTGCGCGCGGAATTCCAATCGTGGGTGCGAAGGGCGTCCGTCAATTTCTGGCTGCAGAGGCCGATCTGCCAGGGAAGCAGGCCGTATTTATCGAGCGCGCGGCGGCCATATTTTGCGAGGGCGGCCTTATAGTCGCGCGGAAGGGCCGTGAAAGGGAACAGTCCGTAGTGATCGAGCTGAATGAATCCGTTGCGCAGCGCCGCGGGGTCGTTAGCCTTGGCCTGGCCGGGATCGGTGACGTGCTGTTCCAGAAAGCGGCGATTGGCTTCGAAGAAGGGCGCCATTTCGTGCGGCAGCGTCTCGACGGCTTTATTGGCAATCAGGCGCTCGGCACCCTGGCCCCAGCCGCGCGCCGCGGAGGGAAGCGCGAGAAGAGCCAGCGTGAATAGCGCGACGGGAATGAATCGGCGAAGCATCACCGAATGTCCTCCTTCAAAAATTTAGGCGGCGCCGAATTGGCAGACGCGAGTTGACTGTGGCGGCGGCCGTAGAAGTGGTAGACCACCAAGCCGATCAGCAGCCAGACGAAGAAGCGAATCCAGTTTTCCACGGTGAGGCTGGCCATCAGCACGAAGCAGAAGACAATCGCGGCGATGGGAATCCATGGCATCCAGGGGACGCGGAAGCCGCGCGGGCGCTCCGGCTGGCGCTTGCGCAGAATGAGAACCGCCGCGGCAACGAGGATGAAGGCGAAGAGCGTGCCGATATTCGAAAGGTCCGCGAGCGTGCCGATATCGAAGATGCCCGCCGGAATGGCGACGAAGAAGCCGGCGACCCAGGTGGCGACGTCCGGCGTGCGAAAGCGGGCGTGAACGTTGGAAAAGGCGCGGGGGAGCAGGCCATCGCGCGACATGGAAAACCAGACGCGCGCCTGGCCAAGTTGAAACACCAGAATGGAGGAGATCATGCCAAGCAACGCGCCGGCAGTGACCCAGCGATTGATGGTCGTAAGGCCGATGGCTTCGAGGGCGTTCGCGACGGGGGCGGCATTGGCGAGCGTGCTCCAGCGCTGGATTCCCGTGAGGACGAGCGCCACGGCGACATAGAAAAAGGCGCAGACGAAGAGCGAAACGAGAATGCCGATGGGGAGATCGCGCTTCGGATCGCGGCACTCCTCGGCGGCGGTTGAAACGGAATCGAATCCGATATAGGTGAAGAAGACGATGGCGCCGCCGGTGAGCACGCCTTGCGTGCCATTGGGGAAGAATGGCTGCCAATTCGAAGGGTGAATGTACTTGCTGGCGGCGACGCAGAACACGATGATCGCGAGCAGCTTGATCGCGACCATCGCCGTATTGGCACCCGCGGATTCGCGAATGCCGACGACCAGCAGCATCGTGAGCACCATCACAACGATGAAGCCCATGATGTTGAAATGCGGCGCCCAGCCGGTGGCCGGCGAATAGGCGGGCGTGCTGAGGGCGGCGGGTAAATGGACGCCGAACGAGGCGAGCAAGCTATTGATATAGGCCGAAAATCCGACGGCGACGGCCATGTTGGAGACGGCGTACTCGAGGATCAGGTCCCAGCCGATGATCCAGGCGGCTAATTCGCCGAGGGTGGCGTAGGTGTACGTGTAGGCGCTGCCGGCGATGGGAATCATCGAAGCCAGTTCGGCGTAACAGAGGCCCGCAAGTCCGCAGACGAAAGCCACTGCGAGGAATGAAACGGCGATGCCCGGTCCCGCGCCGGGGCGACCCGCGATGCCGAGCGCGTGACGCCCGTGCATCAGCACGTCCAGCAGGGGCGCCTTCAAAATGGAAGGGAACTCGACGGATTCGCCCGCGGCGGCGGTGCCCGTGAGGACGAAAATACCGCTGCCGATGATGGCGCCGATGCCGAGCGCGGTGAGGCTGAGCCAGCCGAGCGTTTTCTTCAGCCGCTTTTCGGGCCGGTCCGCGTCCGCAATGAGATGGTCAATGCTCTTGGTGCGGAAGAGCTGTGAGTCCAATCGCCACCTTCCCGCGACTGGAAAACTGTACATGGCGCGGAGGCCGGGCGCAATCGCGGTGTTGCGGTCGCGAACGAAGGCAAAACGGCTCGAATGGATGGCGGAGCGAGAGCTCAGGCGATTTGCAAATTGGCGTAGCGCTCGACTAATTTCTTCGCGCCGTAATCCTGGAAGCTGACGGTCAGCTTGCGGTCTTCGCCTTCGCCTTCGACTTCGATGATGGTGCCGAGGCCGTATTTGGAGTGGCGGACTCGCGTGCCGATGAGGGGATCGGAATTGGCGCCGCGGCGCGCGGGAGGGCGCGAGGGCTCGGAGGCGCGGCGGTCGTAACTTGGCGCTTTCGCTTGGCGGCGCTGCGAGCGATATGGCTGGCGCTCGCCGGATTCGGATGCGAATTCAGGATCGGATTCGTAGCGGCGGGCTTCGCCCGGTTGCGAGAGGGAGCCGAAGGCAGCCTCGATCAGATCGGCGGGGACTTCGGCCAGAAAGCGAGAGGGCATCGAGGCGCGCATGCGATCTTCGCCATAGGTGCGGCGATATACGGCGCGGGAAAGCGTGAGGGATTTTTTGGCGCGCGTCATGCCGACGTAAAAGAGGCGGCGCTCCTCCTCGAGTTGCTGCAATTCGGCTTGCGAGCGGCTGTGGGGCAGAAGGCCTTCCTCGAGTCCGGCGAGAAACACGGCGTCGAATTCCAGTCCCTTGGCGCTGTGAAGCGTCATGAGGGAGACGGGCACGGTGTCGTCGTATTCGTCGGAGTCGCTGACGAGGGCGGCGTGGTCGAGCAGGTCTTCGAGCGTCTGGCCCTGCTCGGCGGCTTCGGCCATGGCGTTCGAAAGCTCGCGCAGATTTTCGGCGCGCGAGGTGTGCTCGATATTGTCCTGCTGTTCGATCCAGCCGAGATAGCCGGTGCCGTCCAGCACGCGCTCGATGAGCTGCTCGGGCGGCAGGTTTTCGGCTTCGGCGCGCAGCGATTCGATCAGCTCGCGGAAGGACAGCAGCGCGCCGGCCAGACGACGCGGGGCCGCCGTGTCTCCGGATTGAACGACGCGCCACAGCGATTGGCGGGTTTCGCGCGCGCGGGATTCGAGCGTGGCGATGCTGGCGGCGCCGATGCCGCGCGGCGGCACGTTGAGCACGCGCAGCAGTGCAATGTTGTCGTCGGGGTGAAAGAGCAGGCGCAGGTAGGAGAGAGCGGTGCGCACCTCCGCGCGTTCATAGAAGCTGAAGCCGCCGACCACGCGATGGCGAATGCCGAGGCGGCGCAGCACCTCTTCAAAAGCGCGGGATTGCGCGCCGGTGCGGTAGAGGACTGCCACGCGGGCGTCGCGATCCTCGCGAATGAGCGGCGCGATTTCGCCGCAGATATATTCGGCCTCGGCGAAGGAATCCTGCGCCTCGTAGAAGCGCAGCGCCCCGCCCGCGCCGTTGGTGGCGTGCAGGTGCTTGCCGAGGCGGCCGGAATTGTGCCGCACCACGGCGGCGGCGGCATCGAGAATGGTTTGCGTGGAGCGATAATTTTCCTCGAGGCGAATCACGCGCGCTTCGGGGAAATCCTCCGTGAAGCGCTTCAGGTTGCCGGCGCGAGCGCCGCGCCAGCCGTAGATGGACTGATCTTCATCTCCGACGACGCAGACGTTCTTGCGCTGGCCGGCGAGCAGGCGAACGATTTCCTCCTGCCAGCGATTGGTATCCTGAAATTCGTCCACCATTAAATATTGGAAGCGCGAGATCCACGCGGCGCGGACACCGGGATTTTCGCGCAGCAGGTCCACGGCGCGCAGCAGAAGATCGTCAAAATCGAGGGCGGAAGCCTGGCGGAGCGAGGCTTCATAGACGCGAAAAAGGCGCGCGACATCGGCGCGGGAAGCATCGCGCGCGGTGGACGCTTGGGACTCCATTTCGTCCGCGGTGATGCCGTGATTTTTCGCGTGGCTGATCTGGGCGCGCACGCCGCGCGGGGGGTAATCCTCGGAGGAGAAGTCGAGTTCGGCGAGGGCGCGCTTCACGGCGGCGTTCTGATCGTCGTCGTCGTAGATCGTGAAATTGCGGGGCAGGCCGAGCGCCGGCGCCTCTCGCCGCAGCAGGCGGGCGCAAAAGGAATGAAAGGTGGAAATCCACACGTCCGAGGCGCCCAGGCCCAGGCCGCTCGTGCGCAGAAGTTCGCCGATGCGCTCTTTCATGACGTCCGCGGCTTTATTGGTGAAGGTGACGGCCAGGATGGCTTCGGGCGGCACGCCTTGCTCGATCAAATGCGCCACGCGATACGTGATGACGCGCGTCTTGCCCGTTCCCGCGCCGGCAAGGACGAGCAGCGGCCCATCGGTGGCGAGCACGGCTTCGCGCTGGCGTTCGTTCAGGCGATCCAGCAGCGATGCCGGCTGAGGAGAAGTGTGCAAGCAGCAATTTTAGCTGAGCGCCGGGGATTCAGCAATTTTCGACGATGATTGCCGGGAAAAGGAATAGCGAGCGACGCGCCGCGAGGGAAAAATGGCGGGCCGGGCGATGGAGGCCTCCCGGCCCGCACAGGCGTGGACTTAGAAGGCGATGCGCGCGCCGATCTCGATCTCCCGCTTGGGAAGCGCGGTGGTCACCTTGCCGAAATTAAAGTCATTCATATTGGCGTCAACAGAGCCCAGATTCGTGACGTTAAATACGTTCAGGAAATCAAAACGTATCTGGAAGTTGCCAGCTTCGCCGAGCCAGGGCACGTGGGTGTTCTTGAGCACGGCGGCGTCCACCTGGAACAGGCCCGGGTTGCGATAGCTGTTGCGCGCCAGGTTTCCCTCCGTTCCAGGGGCAGGCGCCGAAAAATCGCCCGCCGTAAAGATTCCATTCTCGTATGCGCCGCGGCTATGTGAGCCCGTGAAGTTGGCAGCGGGGGCGTTGGGGACATCATAGTTCACGCCGTCATTGTTGTAGTCGCACGCTGCCGCATTGCAGGTGACCCAGTAGGGAGTGCCGCTCTGAATCGCGGCGATGCTGCTGATTTCCCATCCGGAAGTCAGGCCCTTCTCAAGGCCATTGCCGATGCCCGGAATGTTGTACAGGCCGGAGAAGGAAAATCGCTGGCGAACGTCCCAGTTTGCGTCCGAGTAATAGCTGAAATACGCCGCCGGGTCGGGAATATTGAGACCGCCATCCTGATCGAAGCGCGTGCCGGCCTCGGGATAATCCTTTGCGTGCGAGAGCGTGTAGGAAGCTTGAAAGCTGCCGCGGGCGCCCGCATTGCGGCGAACGGCTAAGATCATCGAGTTGTAGGTGCTGGAGTTAGAGCTAGTGACGTAGGTCATCGTGAGGAAATTGGGATTGGGGCGGTTACTCACCGTGCAGTTTGGACAGCGATTCCAATCGGTTCCCGTGAGCCCATTATAGGAGCGGGAGCCCGAGTAGCTGACGGAGGACACGAATTTCCAGGGCAACTGGTGCTCGAGGCCAACGACGTAATTGACGGATAGAGGCGGAGTCAGATTGGGGGCCAAGGAATTGACATTGCTGGGTATTCCGACGTAGCCGCCGCTCACAGGATCAATGGTTACGGCGCCGATTGTCGGCAGCGGGAAATTGAATGGGTAAGTGGCGTTTGGCGCGAGGGCAAATTGGGGTTGCACACCCGCGCTGCCGGCCGTGAACGTCTCGCTGAGCACGCTCGGAGGATTATTGCGCATCTGGTCCACGCTTTGGCCTAGAACCACCCAATCTCGATAGACGCCAATGCCGCCGCGAACCACCCAGGATCCTTGCCCGGTTGGATCCCAAGCGACTCCAATTCTGGGACTCCAATAGTTCGTCTGGGCGCTGGTGAAGAGTCCGTCAGGACGCTGCTTGACGGTAGCGCCAGTAATCTGCTGCAGCCGCGTGGTTCCTGTTCCCAAGAAGATGTCGCTGAAGCGAAAGCACGAGTTGATCGGGGCGGCGCAGCCAGTATCGGCCCAGGGGCTGTGATTGGTGAAATCGTCCCAGCGGAGGGCAAGAGTGAGGGTGAGGTTCGGTTTGGCCTTCCAATCGTCCTGGGCATAGAAACCGAAGGGATTCTCCTGCCCGCCGAAGACCACATAACCGGGCTGGCCATTCAGGCCATACGCGCCTACCGATTCGTTAAAGGGGCTATTGAGCACCAGATCGAAGAGATTATTGAAAGTAAAATTCGGCCGGACGTTGGTGGGCGTGAAATCGCCATGCTCGATCGCGTGATCGGCATCGTACCCGAATTTGAACGTATGGGCCCCATGAACCCAGTTCAGCACGGCGCGCCAATTGTAATTGGGGCCGCGATATTCTCCTGGGCCAAAGCCGCCGGAGAATACGACGCCCTGGCTGTTGTCTGCGATACCGATCTCGGGGACGGACAGATTCTGCCCCGGCACGAATTGACCGTTTGCCCCCCCGACGCTGGCGAAACCGAAGCTGCTTTCGAGCAGCAGGTTCGAATTGAATGTGTGCGTGTAGTCCACTTGGCCGTAGCGATTGCGCATGATGTTCACAGAGCCGAGATTGGCCCTGGGCGAGGGCGATTGTTGATCGAAGGAGTCGTTGTAATAGCTGAGATAGAAGCGATCTCTCGTTGTCAGGTAATAGTCGAAGCGGAAGTTGTACTGGAGCGCGTTGTAATAGGGGCTGAATACGAACGAACCGGTGTCGAGGACGGGGAGGTTGCACGGCACGGTTGCGGTGGCGCCGTTGGGCGCGTTGTTGTAGGCAATCGTGGTCTGGCCAGCGGGGCATGGCCCTCCCAGAAGATAGTTATCGGCGGTGGCGGGCACGAGATTGGGACTCTGGGCGGTGCCGATATTTACGTTGGCGACGCCGGTGGAATGCAGGTAAGACGCGGGGTAGTTGTCGAGAATCTGCGTACCGATATTCGAAGCCGTAGTCGCGGGGAAGTTTGCGTTGGCCCACGAATCGAACTCGGGAGAATCCCACGTAGCCGTGCCTTGTTGCTCCGGGGTTTTTGCCCAGAGCTTTTCCACGTCAGCGAAGAAGAAGGCTTTATCCTTTTTTATCGGGCCGCCAAGGGCTCCGACCAGATCTTTGCGGCCGAACGGCGCTACCGTATTTTGGAAGGTTTGTATCGCCTGCAAATCCTGATTCGTGTACACGAGGTCGCCATCACCGTGGAACTGATTAGTTCCGGATTTCGTGGTGATTTGAATCAGGACCGAGCTGCCGAGGCTATTCTCCGCGTCAAAAGAGTTCGTTTGCAGCGAGGCTTCCTGAATCGCGTCCGGTATCGGCGCGAGAATAATATTTCCATTCTGAACGGGGCTCGTGACGTTCATACCGTCCACGAAGACGACATTGCCGGTATAGCTGCGGCCGTTCGCGCTGATTTGAGGCGTTTGCGTGCCGAAATTATCGGCGCCTCCACCGGGCGATTCACCGGCGCCGCGCGTCCCGGTGCCAACGACGCCCGGCTGAACGGCGAGATCGTCCCAAAGGTTACGGTTCAGTTGCGGCAGGTCGCGCACAGTCTGGCTTGATAGGGTCGTCTGGAGGCGGCTATCGCCGGTATCCATGGCGGGCGCTTCGGAGGTAACGGTCACCGTTGCCGCCACGGAGGCAAGCGGCATGGTGATATTGATGGCCTGGAGCTGCGCGGTGCTCAGGGTGAGGTGCACCTGGGTAGTCTTGAAGCCGGTTGCCGTGCCGATAAGGACGTAGTCGCCGGGCTGCAGATTGCTGAAGCTGTAGTTGCCCGAATCGCCGCTTACGGCGGTTTGCGTGATTCCAGTGTCCACATTTCGCAATTGGACAGACGCCTTGGCGATGGCGGCGCCGCTGGGATCGAGGACCACGCCTTGAATATTGCCGCTGAATTGCGCGTAGCAGCAGAGGCCCAGGAAGGCAAAGGCAAGCAGGCACGACAGGAAGCGAACCGAAAACCGATACATAGCACCCCCACTTTGCCGAGCGGGCGCCCGGCGGTTAGAGATCCGTGCTGGTTAAAAGCGGTTCAGTTGAGAAAACGTTTACCATCCCGACAAATCGGAAAGTACCATCGGGCCGGCGGCGTGTCAAGATCGAAGCGTATCAGACTTCGGCACTTTGTATATCGTATACAGGATTCGAGGCGAACTTGGTCAGTCTCCGCCGCTAGCGCGTGAGCCAGGAGCGCGAGCGGACGGTGGCGGCGGAGAACGGGAAGATCCAGAAAAGGCCCGCCAGCTCGAAATAGGAATAAAAGACGCCGTAACAAATATCGAGCGAACGTTCGCTGCGCAAATAATAGGCCATGTTGTAGAGAGACATCGCGCCGACCGCGAGCAGGAATCGCGGCACCATCCAGGGATGGTGGATGGCGAGGAAGATTAATAGAAAGAGGCTGGCGTAGTGGATGGGATAGCGCAAATTGGTGATCAGCCGATCGCAGAGGGCGAGGATGCGCGTTCGCAGCGGGCGCTTCCAGGCGACGGTGAGGAAATACAACTCCTCGCGAACATAGCTGCGATCCCAGCGGATCAGCATTTTGCACAATTTCGTGTAGCCGGGAGGAACGACGGTGTGGACGACGGCGGAGCGCTGGTAGACCGTGTCGTGGCCGGATTCGAGGATCAGGTTGGTCATCGCGCGGTCTTCGCCAATCGTGCAGGGCGCGCCCAAAAACGTCTGCGCAAGCCAGCGATCGAGCACCGAGCGAACGATGCACGTGCGATACGCCGTCAAAGCGCCGGGGCAGCAGAAGACGTTGCCGTAGGAGGATTCGACCGCGCGCAATAGATCGAAGGCCAGCACAAAGCGCACATGCAGCATTCGCGGCAGCAAGCCTTCGCGCCGATTGTAGACGAGAACCTTGCCCGCCACGGCGCCGACCCTTTGCTCGCGGAATGGGCCCGCAATCGCCAGCAGCGCATTCGGCTCGATCACGCTATCGGAATCGAGTGTCACAACAATCTCGCCGCTCGCCTTGCGAAAGCCGAGCGCGAGCGCCTTGCGCTTGCCGCCATTCGCGGCCAGGCGGACGGGCGAGACGACATCGGGATATCGCCGGGCGGCTTCCTTGATGTGCAGCCACGTGTCGTCGGTGCTGCCATCGTCAACCACCAGGATTTCGAGCCGCTCGCGCGGGTAGCCGGCGTTCGCGGCGGATTCGATTGCCTTCAGGACCATTGGCCCTTCGTTGTACGCGGGGATGATGACCGTCATCGCGGGCGCGGCGGCGAAGGTGGCCGAAACGAACGGGCGATAGCGAAGCCAGAAGATCGTGCGAAAGGCGAGAAGCAGCGAGCCCATGAACGTCCAAAGCAGGGCCGGGCGGACGATCAGCTTCATCCACTGGTGCGCCTCGACTTCGATCCAGATGGGTTCGTAGAGCGCGTTCTTGTGCAGGGTGAAATAGAGCAGTGCCGGGAAGCCCGCAAAAATCAGGGCGTAGAGGAGCCAATCCCAGAAATCGCGTGCGCCGTGCCAGGACGAGCGAGCGGCGGCTCCGGCGTGCGGAGCAGCGCGCGGATTTTCCTCGCGCAGCGGCGCTTCGGCTGGCGGAGGGCTTACCTCCAGCTCCAGGGCCAGGTCCGCGTGCGGAACTTCCAGTTCCGGGGCGTCGCAGCCCCGATGTGCGTCCAGTTCTTCGGGCATTCGAATGCGCCGTACACTCGTCACGAAGTGAAGTGCATGCCGGCGGCCGCAGGTGCAGCGGCCGATCCGGCTTCGATGCAAGGATGAGCGATCATCCGTTTAGGCAGTGCAAGCTGCCCGGGGCCTGCTGGGCGGGAAAGGGGCTCCGGACGGCTACTATAAGACGCGTCAGGGGGCCAAAATGTTGCGCGCGAGAATTGCTCAAATTGTCTTATCTTTCGAGTAGCACAGGCGTTCCAAGTTGCACTCGATGCAGCGCGGTCTTCGCGCCCGGCAGACGCGCCTTCCATGCCAGATAATCTGGTGCGAAAAGAGAATCCATTTTTCGCGCGGAATCACCTTCATCAGGTCCTGCTCGATCTTTCTGGGGTCCGTGTGGGCGGTGAGGCCGAGCCTGGCGGAAACGCGCTGGACGTGCGTATCTACCACCACGCCGCAAGCCGTGCCGAAGGCCGTGCCCAGCACGACGTTGGCGGTCTTGCGCGCCACGCCGGGCAGCGTGAGCAACTCTTCCATCGTCCGCGGCAATTCGCCGCCGAACTCCTCGACGATCTTGCGGCCGGCGCCGATGATGGATTTCGTCTTATTGCGGAAAAAGCCGGTGGGCCGGATTTCGGACTCGACTTCAGCGGGATTGGCGTACGCAAAATCCTTCGGACCTGGATATTTGCGAAACAGGCCGGGCGTCACCTGATTGACGCGCTCATCGGTACACTGCGCCGAGAGGATCGTCGAAATGAGCAACTGGAACGGGTTTTCGTGTTTCAGGGCGCAGCTGGCGGCAGGATAGGCCTCATCCAGCTTGGCTAAAATGGCGCGGACGCGGGCGGGATCGGCGCCTCGGCCAGGCTTCGATGCGCCTTTTCGCGCGGGGGAGGCGGCGGTGCGCTTGAGCTTTTGCGCTGGGCGTTTTCCGAGCCGCTGGGATTTCGCCATAAGGAAGGCACTATAGCATAGCGTACGTGACGGCTGCGTTCGCGCGCGCCGGGCGGGTTTAGGCCGCAAGGAAGAGGTTCTGCGCGAAGGGCCACTCGTCATCGAACCACTGCGCCGCGCAGCGATAGCCGGTGCGCTCGCCCATGGCGATCACTTCGGCGGGATTGTATTTGTGGGAGCTCTCGGTCCAGATCGTTTCGCCCTCGCGGAGATGGAATCGAAATCCTGCCTTGCGAATGCTCACGCGCTGCCAGGTGGCCGACTGCAGGTGCATTTCGATGCGCCGCTCGGATTCGTCGTAGCGCACCACGTGATGGAAGCGGCGAAGATCGAAATCCGCGCCGAGCTCGCGATTCATCCGCGCGAGTAGATTCTTGTTGAACGCGGCGGTGATCCCCGTGGGATCGTCGTACGCCTGATGCAGTTGTGCCGCGGGCTTTTCAAGGTCCGTGGCCAGCAGGAGCGCGTCCTCGCGGCGGAGAGTGGAGCGAATCTGGCGCAAGAACGCGTCGCCCGCGGGCCGGTCGAAATTTCCGATGGTGCTGCCGAGGAAAAGAACGAAGAGCCGCTCGCCATCGCCGCGGCGCGCGGCTACCTCCTGCAAGCCTTCCAGATAGGCGCGCTCGAAACCGACCACGCTTACCATATCCATCTGCCCGAGTTCCTGCTGGCAGCGCCAGAGGGCGCTTCCCGAAATATCAATCGGGTAGTAGTTCACGCGCTGGCGGCGCGCAAGCGCTTCCAGCAGCCATCGCGTCTTCTGCCCGGTGCCGCTGCCGAGTTCCGCGACCACCACGCGGCCCGGAAGGCGATCCACGATTTCGTGCGAATGCCGCTGCAGCAGGCGCATTCCGGCGCGGCTTAGCCCATATTCCGGCAGCAGGCAGATCGCTTCGAAGAGCGCGGAGCCCGTTTCGTCGTAAAGATACTTCGAGGGCAATTCCTTCTGGCCTGCGTGGCTGAGCCCCAGCACGACTTCGGAGCCAAATTCCGAAATCGCTCCCGAGGCAGAATTGCCGGGCGACATATGTGGCGCGGATGCCATGGATCACTCCTCGACGCAGCGAAATGTGGCGTAGACGTACGGATAATGAGGCTGGAACCAATTGCGAAACGAGCGCCGCATCATGCAGGCGTCCGTGCGCGGCGAGCCGCCCTTCATCACGAAGTGCTTGCCGTCGAAGAAATTGGCGGAATAGCCGGGATAGAACGAGAACGGTTCGAAGCCCGGCAGCGGGGCGAATGGCGTGGAGGTCCATTCCCATCCATTGCCCAGAAGATCGAAAACGCCATAGGCGCTGGCGCCGGCGGGATGCTTGTCCACCGGGGCGGAGTCCCACCCTTGGTAATGGAAATTTCCGCGCGAAGGATCGGGCGCCGAGTTGCCCCACGGGTATGCGCGATCCGCGCCATCGGGTGCGCCGTATGCCGCGCGCTGCCATTGCGCTTCCGTGGGCAGCGACTTGCCGGCCCAGCGCGCGAACGCGGCGGCCTCGGCGTGGCTGACGTACACGGGCCACGAGGGCGGCAGCGGAATTTCGCCGAACATGGCGCGCAGCTTCCAGCGGGCCTTCGGGTCGGCGGCTGCAGCGCCGTTATCCAAGCCCCAGAAATGCGGATGGCGCCTGCCCTGGCGTTGCATCCATTCCCAATCTTCCACGCGCCAATGCCGCGGGTCGTCATATCCGCCGGAGCGTACGAATTCGAGGTACTGAGCATTGGTGACGGGAAAAGCGTCTATCGCGAAAGCGGGAACGAACACGTGCTGCGCGCCGAACTCGTTGTCCCATCCGAACGATGTCCCATCGTGGCGCGATTGCCCGAGCAATGCGACTCCCGCGGGGATTTCGACGTGGCGCTGCGCGGGCGCCGGCGTGGCATCAGCCTGAGGCAGCGGATGAGAGCCCTTTTTCTCGAAGGGAAGATTGTGAAAGAGATAGGCAATCGTTTCCGCGTGCATCAAGCGATGTTCGATGGCGACGTGTAGAAGCGTGCCGTCGCGGAGCTCGCGGCCGGCGGATGGCCATGTGTCCGGCTGCCGCAAGCGTTCATCCAGGCGCGTACGCACGTTGCGATTGTACTGTTCGATGCGGGCGAGACTTGGCCAATCGCCGGGCGTGTCTGAAGGTAAGGCGCCCGCGACCGGATCAATTCCGAAGGCGAAGAGCTGATCCAGCTCCGGCGAATCGGATTGCATGCCGCAGCGATTTGCCAGCAGATTCCAGTCGAATGCTTCCAGGTGGCCGAGATAAAAAATAAGGCGATGGCGCTCGGGGATCGGGCGCTCGCAAAACGATGCAGGGGGCAGCAAGTGGAATAGGGCATCGGTGCGCGCCCGGGACCGGTCCATCCGCAGCATCAAGCTGGAGGGGATTGCCGGCGCTCTGCGTAGTACGGCCATGGGTGCGCCAAAAAAAGGCGCGAAATTCTATTTACGCCCCGTTCGCGCCCGGGGGCAAGCTTTTTCTGACTTTTTCCGGCCGCCGGGAATGGCGGCAAAATTGCGCGAATGCGCTGCGACTTACCAGGACGGAATCGCATCCGCGGCCGCGAGTACGCGCAGCATCTTGCGAAACGCCTTGCCGCGGTGGCTGTGACGATTTTTTTCATCATGCGAGATTTCGGCAAACGTTCGGCCAAGGGGAGGGAAGAAGAACAGTGGATCGTAGCCGAAGCCGTTCGTTCCGCTGGGATGCGCGGCGAGCGTGCCTTCGGCGCGATCGGAGAGAATTGCCATCGCGCGGCCGCCGCGCGCCATTGCGAGCACGCACACGAATGCGGCCTGGCGTTCGTCGCCGGATTTGCCATCCATCGCGCGCAGTAATTTCGCCACGCGTTCCGCATCGGTGGCCTGCGGCCCGGCGTAGCGTGCGGAATGCACGCCCGGTTCTCCGCCGAGCGCCGGAACGACAAGGCCCGAATCGTCGGCGAGAACGATTTCGGCTGTGAAGCGGCTGTAATGAAGAGCTTTGCCAACGGCGTTTTCGGCAAAGGTTGGCGCGCTTTCCTCGAATGGCCGGAGCGAGGAAAAATCGGGAATCAGGCCGAGCTCGACGCGCGCCGCGCCGGCAAGCTCGCGGCATTCGCGGAGCTTTCCCGGGTTCGAGGAAGCGAGCAGCAGACGAACGGAGTGAGCGGCATTCTCCGGCACGGCGTTATCGGCGCGCGCTAAAGTTCATGTGCAGCAGGTCCTGCTGCGCTTCGGTTAAGCGGCGAATACCGCTCGCGGCGAGATCGAGAAGCCGCTGCAGTTCCTGCGTTGTGTAAGGGCGGCCTTCGGCGGTGGCCTGGACTTCGACGAACTTGCCGGAGCCGGTCATCATCACGTTCATGTCCACCTGGGCGCGCGAGTCCTCTTCGTAGGCGAGATCGAGAAGCAGTTCGTCCTCGACGATGCCGACGCTGGTGGCGGCGAGCGAATCGGTTAGCGGAACGGATCGCATCATGCCGGCGGCGACCATGCGCTCGAATGCGAGCGCCATGGCGACGAACGCACCGGTGACCGACGCGGTTCGCGTGCCTCCATCGGCTTGAATCACGTCGCAATCAAGCCACACGGTGCGTTCGCCGAGGGCTTTCAAGTCGGCGACCGCGCGGAGGGTGCGTCCGATCATTCGTTGAATTTCCAGCGTGCGCCCCGACTGCCGGCCGCGGGCGGATTCGCGCGGCGTGCGCTCCTCGGTGGCGCGCGGCAGCATGCCGTACTCCCCGGTGACCCATCCCTTGCCCGTGCCCTTCAGGAAGGAAGGGACACCGTCGTCAACCGTCGCGGTGACGATCACGCGCGTCAATCCGGCTTCGATCAGCACGCTGCCTTCGGCGCTGGTGATGAAATCCGGCGTAATCTTTACGGGCCGCAAATCGCCGGGGCCACGTCCGTCTACTCGCACGAAAACCTCTCTTTCGGGGCTGCGCTTCGGCGCCAAGTGTGACGGCTGGACTGGTACGTGTCAATGCTCGCAATCAGCCCTGCGGCTTCGGCGCACCGGCGGTCGCGCTCGCGGCGGAGGCCGGAACAGATGCTGGAGCGGATTGCGAAGCGGCGGCTTTTTGTGGCGCCGCGGCGTTCAAATCGAAAAAACCCGTCAAGTCCACGTGGCCGGCAAGCGTTTCGACCTCTTGCCCGTGAACCAGGATTTTCAGGCGGCGCAGGCCCGGCACGTTGGCGGCGAGGGTTTTCACGAGAGAATTCACCGCGTTCTGCTCGCTGAGGATGCCCGAGGGCATCTCGGAGGTTAGAGCGACGGAAAAATCGGCGACGGCGGTGCCATCCGGCAAAATATAGAAGCCGAGCACGGTGGTGTCCGCCGGAATGGTGCGCTGATCTTGCGTCGGCGGATTCAGAATGAGCTCTTGCAGAACCTCTTTTGCGCGCTCGACGGGATCGGCGGAAAGCGGCAGTTCGACTTCGACGGGCTCGACTTTTCCAGGACCTGCCGCCCAGAAGATATTCACCTGCTCTTCGGTGTCGCTGGGCGTGGAAATTTTGGGGGCCAGCACCTCGCGCCGCGATTGCGCCTCCGTCTTTTGCGCTTGCGCTTCAGCGAGGCTCTTGACGCGGTCGTGGAGGCCGCGAAGGCCGATGAGGCCGATCAGGACGGCCACCCCCATGATTGCGAAGGCGATCTTCAAGTTGCGCGGCATTACGGTTTCCCCGCAGCGGCCGGAGCGAGAGGCGCCTGGTGGAAGTCCGCGACCGCGCGCGTGAGGGCGACGGCGAGCGGACCGGCCATCGCGAGCAGCGGCGTCGGATCGGTGACGGACATTGTGGAGACCTCGACGGCGACGGCAGGCGCCGCCACCGAACGCAAATCGCGAACGGCGGCGCCCGTTGATGAGGCGGGCGAGCCGGAAAACTGGCGGTCGAGTTCCACTTGGATCAGATCGGCGAGGCGATGGCTTGCGTTCGAATAGGAATCCTGCGCATGTCTCCAGGGGACGAGCGAGCTCCCAGCGGACGCGGCGGGAGACGAGGAGAACTGTCCGTAATAGGCGCGGGCGGTGCCGAGCGCGCCGGTCGAGCCGGCATGAATCGTGAGGTAGATTGCATTCGCGGAGGCGTTGGCGATGGCGGCGCGGTCATCGTCCGAAGGATCGCTATCGTCCGAGCGCGTCATCACGACGCGGAAGCCGAGGCGCTCGAATTCGGAGCGCGCCACGCGCGCGAATTGCAATACCACGTCTTTTTCCGTCGTGCCGCCACTGCCGCGTGCGCCGGTATCGGTGCCGCCATGGCCGGGATCAAGAACAATTAGGGGAAGCACCTTCTGCGCGGTCGAGGGTTGCCGTGGCTGGTCCGCCTGCGGGGCTGGCGCTTGCGCGGGTGAAGAAGGTTGCTGGCCAGTTTGCAGCGCGACGCAGGCGAGCGGAACCAGGCAAAGGGCCGCGCATGCAAAGAGCCGTCGCACGCGCAAAATCATAACAGAATCAGCAGCCGCTCGAAGCGCGGCGCGCATTCTGCGAGACAGGGCGAAGCCGGCCGGCATCATGCCGCTTTCCGCGCCTTCAGCGCAGCGGCAAGCCTGCCATTCGCGGCAAGCGCCCGGACAACCGCGTACAGCAAAAATCCCGCGAAGGCGAGCAAGCCGCCGGCTAGGAGTCCATTGATGCGCCAGATGTGCTCGGTCGCGCTCTGCGCGCTGGAAAGCGCGACCAGGAGCGCCGGTCCCACTCCGATTAGGGCGACGCCCCAAATTCCCCCGGGCACGCGAAACGGCCGCTCGAGCCCGGGTTCCTTCCGGCGCAAGACGATGAGGGCGGCGAATTCCAGCAGGACGCTCGCGCCGGAAAGAACCACGTCGAGGACGATCAGATTTTCAAAGCCGAGGCCGAGGCAGACGCTCCAGCCGACGGCGCAGGCGACGATGGCGACCCACGGCGCGCCGGTCCGCGGATGCAGCTTGCCGAATGTGCGCGGCAGCATTCCATCCTGCGCCATTGCCAGCGGAAGGCGCGAATAGCTCATCACCAGGGCGTTCAGCATGCCGAACGCGCTGAACATTCCGCCGGCGACGAGCGCCAGCCGCAGCCACGGGCCTCCGAGCCATCCGGCAACTTCGGCCCACGAGCCGGTCTCGAAGGTGGATGCGGGGGCGCCGGTGAGCCAAACGGCGGCAACGGGCAGCAAATAGGTGAGCGCGACGATGCCGAGAGTGAGAAAGATCGCTCGGGGATAAGCGCGCTGCGGGCGTTCGACTTCGCCTGCGACGGTGGAAGCGTTGTCCCAGCCCATATAGTTCCACATCGCGACGAGAATCCCGCCCAACAGGCCAACGCTCGGCGCCGCATGCGCGACGGAAAGGTGCGAGAGAGCGCCGGCCTTGAATGGCGCGAGCAGGACGAGCGCGACGAAAGGCGCCGAGAGCAGCGCGAAGATCCATAAGGACGAGATGCCAACCGTGTGAATGCCTGCGATATTCATAATCATCGCCACGGCGACGATGAGCACGCCTACCACTAGGCCGCGATGGCCCGCGCCAAACCAAGGCAAAAGGTGCTGGAGATAGGCGACGAAAAGGGCGGGATAAATTGCCATGTCAAAGATGCTGGCGACGAGCGAGAGCCAGGCTTCTTGAAATCCCCAGAAGTCGCCCATCGCGCGGCGGACCCAGACGTAGTAGCCGCCGTCCACCGGAAGGGCGGTGGAAAGCTCGCCGACCATAAATGCGACAGGCAGGCTCCAGAACAACGGGGTGAGGAGGAGAATCCAGATCGCACCGCGATAACCCGCGCCGCCGATGATGTCCTCGGTGCCGTAGGCGCCGCCGGAGACGATTAGAAAAGTCGCCGCGACCAGCGGCCAGAAGGTCAATTTTCGCGGCTTCATTTTTTGCGGTTATGCGCCCAGATCTTCGCGGATGAGGCGGAGCATGCGGCGGAGCGGCTCAGCGGCACCCCAAAGAAGCTGGTCGCCAACGGTGAAGGCGCCGAGGAATTCGGGGCCGAGGGCGAGCTTGTGCAAGCGGCCGATGGGAACTTCGAGGCGGCCGGAGACGGCGGTGGGCGTGAGGCAGCGCAGCGTGGATTCCTTGTTATTTGGAATGACGCGGACCCAGGAATTGCCGCGCGCGAGGAGCTGCTCGATTTCGGGCAGCGGCACGTCGCGCTTCAGCTTGATGCAAAGGGCCTGGCTATGGCAACGCATGGTGCCGACGCGCACGCAGATGCCATCCACCGGGACGGGCGGCTCGATGCCGAGGATTTTGTTCGTTTCGGCGAGGCCTTTCCATTCCTCGCGCGTCTGGCCGCCGGGCATTTCCTTGTCAATCCAGGCGAGGAGGCTGCCGGCGAGCGGCGCGCCGAATTCCCGCGCGGGAAGATCGGGCGAGCGCTGGGCTTCGATCATTGTGCGATCCACTTCGAGCGCGTTCTCGGACGGGGACTTGCGTAAAGGATCGGTTAGGGAAGTCATCTGGCGAACGAGCTCGATCATTTTGGCTGCGCCGGCGCCGGAGGCGGCCTGATAGGTCATGGTGGTCATCCATTCGGCGAGGCCGGATTTGAACAGCGGGGCCACGGCCATGAGCATCAGGCTGACCGTGCAATTTCCGCCGATATAAGAGCGGAGGCCGCGGGCGAGGCCGCGCTTGATGAGATCGAGATTGACCGGATCGAGAACGATGACGGCGTCGCCAGCCATGCGCAAGGTGGAGGCTGCGTCTATCCAGAAACCCTGCCAGCGGCTCTGGCGGAGCGGGGCGTAGATTTCGGCGGTGTAGTCGCCCCCCTGGCAACTGATGATGGCGTCGCAGGAGGCAAGCTCGCGGAGATCGGCGGCATTTTTCAGCTTAGCGCCGCCGGCTTCGGCTGGGGCGGGGCCGCCGACGTTAGAGGTGGAGAAGAAAATCGGCTCGATGCCGGCGAAATCGCCTTCGTCGCGCATCCGTTGCATCAGGACGCTGCCGACCATCCCTCTCCAGCCAACCAAGCCTACGCGTAACATTTTTTCTCCGTTGCGAGTGCCATTTTGAGATTTCCGTCACGGCCTTTGCGAAGCCGGGAACGCTCGCCGCGACCGGGAAAATTCATCGGGATATTATACGGGAGATGCGGCCGTTTTGGCTGAGGGAAGGACGCAACATAATATCTGGATGAGGCGTATAACCGTATATTAGAAATGATTTCGGCGAGCGTTTTCAATGAGATAGAGAGATTTCTAATCCCCGTACCGTAGATTAGGATTGCTGCCTCTCGGCCTGCCGTTGCGACTCGCGTTGCCTTGGCCTCCCCTTTGCGTTCATTACCCGTGGCGAAAAATCCGCCAGTGTAGAAGATGGCATGAAGGCGGGAAATTCGCAAGAACTGGTACTTGTGGAAACGTGTGGAAAACCGGGGCGTGAAGGACGCCGGGCGCGAGTTGGCCGTCGCTGCCATTGAAGAGGCGCGCGAGAGCCTTATCGCAAAACTGCGATGAGGGTGCTGATTGATGAGTGCGCTCCCAAGGCCCTAGAACGGTTTCTGAGCGAAAAAGGCCATGAATGCCCCCCCGTTCAGGAAGCGGGCTGGTTCGGCAAACGGAATGGCGAACTGCTGGATTTGGCGGAGACGAATTTCGATGTGTTCGTGACGGTGGACGCGAATCTTCCCTATCAGCAGAACCTCACGGACCGCAAAATCGCGGTCGTGACACTTCGGGCGCGAACGTATCGGATGGTGATACGCCGGCGAGCTTACTGCGCTTGCCTCCCTTGCTTCGTCTGGGCAAGCAGCATGCCCATCCTCGTGAGATGGGCATTGATTCCCCTGCGCGGAGTCGTAAGATGGGAAGTAGGTTGTGCGCTGGGATTTGGCGCGCGGCCTTGATGGATAGGGACACTACGCTGCCGAGACGACTACTGTTTTCCCCGGAGTAAGCGCCCCGAAACGAATCCCCGCGCCGGAAACGCATCGGCCGGGACGGCCCGAGAAGCGTCGGGAGAGCCCGTGAAAAGCTTGTGCAGGATGGATGCCAGTTGGAAGCAGGGGTTTCGATTCCCGCACGAGCGCTTGTCTGAACTTTTCCCGTTAGCAACATTCTGGATTCATCTTCTGGATTCACGTCCTGATTCATCTTCAGGATTCGTGCGCAGAACGTTGCCGGTTCGCGCGTGCGGAGAATTGTCTTCGAACGGGTATTTCCTGCCCGCACGCCCGAGCGGCTGCTCGCATTTGCACGCATTCATAACAGGGAGGCGATATGTCTACACGAACGACAATACGAAGCAATGACGCAACGATTGACGCCGCCGGCCTCACCACAAACGCGGAGAGCGAAATTCGTTCGCCGGCAGAGGCAGGCGCGAATGGCGGCAATCCGAAAGTGCTGCGTCCGCCCAAGGAGCGGGCGCCGAAGGACGGGCAATCGCGGGGAGCATCTGCCGATCAGCTTGCCGGCCGGGTTGCCCGCGGCGGGGAAGATGGGCGCGTGCCTTACGCTCTGCATTTTGAAAACGGGGCGAGCAAGTTTTTCGGGGGCGAAAAACCGAGGTTCGTTGTCGGGGTGCGAGACGAGAGCGAGTGGGAACGCCTGCTGCGGTCGGATGCTTATTCCGCGGCGCTGGCGTACGTGAGGGGGCAGGTTGAGGTGACGGGCGATATCGCGGCGGCGATTCGATTTTATTCGGAGCGGTGCCGCCCTTCGCTGGGCAGAATGCTGCTGACGCTGGCGGAATTATACGCGCCCAGCCGTCTGGAATCGTGGATGCAATCGAAAGGGAAGGCGGCGCGCAACATTCGCTTTCACTACGACCGATCGAACGGGTTTTACCGGCAATTTCTGGATTCGCGAATGGTCTATTCGTGCGCGTATTTTGACGACGGCGTTGCGACGCTCGAAAATGCGCAGGTGGCGAAGCTCGAATACATCTGCCGCAAACTGCGGCTCACGAGCGGTGAGAAATTTCTGGATATCGGGTGCGGGTGGGGCGCGCTGGCGATGCACGCGGCGGCGCACGGGGCGCGAGCTACGGGCTGCACGCTGAGCCCGCAGCAGCGAGTGTTCGCGCAGGGTCGCGCGGCGGAGGAAGGGCTGGCCGATTGCGTCAACGTGTGCGAAAGGGATTATCGGGACATGCGGGGCACGTTCGACAAGATCGCGTCGGTGGGAATGGTGGAGCACGTGGGCAAGCGGCGGCTGCCGGAATATTTTCGGAAGCTGCATAGCTTGCTTGCGGATGGCGGATTGGTGCTGAACCACGGAATTACGCGGCCGAAGCCGGTGGGCGATGGGGCGGACAGCGTGTTCATCCGGCGACGGGTGTTTCCGGGCGGCGAGCTGCCGAATTTATCGGAAGTGATTGGCGCGGCGGAAAACGCGGGGTTCGAAGTGCTCGACGTGGAAAACCTGCGGCGCCACTATGCGCGAACTTGCGCGGCCTGGGTGCAAAATTTGCAGGCGAACGAAACGGCGTGCCTGAAACACGTGGATGAACAGACGTTCAGGACGTGGGTGCTGTTTCTGGCCGCCTCCGGCGTGGATTTCGCGGACGGCGTGCTGGGGCTTCACCAGGTGCTGCTCTGCAAGCGCGGGCACGCGGGCGCGCAACCGATGACGCGGAGATATATGTACGCGTGAACGGGGCTATTCGGAGCGGAGGGCCGTGGCGCGCATGGCTTGCAAGCGGGGCGGGTGGAGGGATCGGAGGATGATGGATTAGGGGCGCGGGAGAGTACGAGTTGAGATTCTTCGGCAAGCTAACAGCGCTTGCCTCAGGATGACGACCCTCGCCGGGTGGTCAACTCCTGGAAATGTTTGCGGATGCCGGGGCCCAGGGCTTGGATTTCCAGGGCGCGGCGGAGGAGGGATTTGTCGCCATCGCCGCGGAAATTCCAGTAGAGGCGATTGATGCCGGCGACAGGGATTGCGCGCGGATCGGGATGCACGCGCTCGATGGCGTCGCCGGCGCGGACCACGCCTTCTTCGATCACGGCGAAATAGATGCCGGAACGATTGCTGCGCAGGAATTCCTGAACGATTTCGTCGCGGCCGAGCCGAATGCCGAGCTTATAGCAGGGAATGCGCGGCTGCGTGACCATCAGAACGGCGGTGCCCGCGCGGAAATGGTCGCCGATGCAGGCGTGCGTTTCGAGGAGGCCCTCGGTGGTGAGATTTTCGCCGAAGGCTCCGGGGGGCAGTTCGGCGGCAGGCAGGCCGGCCAGGGCGGGCAGGCGCGTCTGCCAGAAGGAATAGTGTTCGGAGGGATAGGCGTAGACGGCTTTGGCGATGCCGCCGTGATTGGCGAGATCGGCTTGGGCGTCGCCATCGAGATTGAGGCGGCGGAGGGGCACTGGCCCGGCGACCGGCGACTTGAAGATTCCGGTGAGGACCTCGCGGCCGTGCCATTCGACGGTGCGCGGCAGGCCTGAATTGACGGAGAGGATTTTCATGGCGGTGTGGCGGCGAGCGCGACTCGCGTTCGCGACGAGGACATTATCGCTCAGGAATGGTCAAGATTGGCCGGGGCGGAGACGGCGAGGACAGCGGAGCCATTGACGCGGTCGGACTTCAGATCGCTGAGGGCGCGATTGGCTTCGCGCAAGGGATAGGCGGTGACCTGAGTGCGAATCGGAATTTCGGCGGCGACGCGGAGGAAATCGTCGCCGTCCTGGCGGGTGTTGTTGGCGACGCTGCGCATCACGCGTTCGTGATAGAGGAGATTGTAATCGAGCGGCGGAATCGGGCTCATGTGAATTCCGCCGAGCACCAGCACGCCTCCCTTGCGCAGGGCGGCGAGCGCGGCGGGGACGATCTCTCCGGCCGGGGCGAAGAGGATGGCGGCGTCTAATTTTTCGGGGGGCTGGTCCATGGCATCGCCGGTCCAGACGGCGCCCAGGCGGCGCGCGAGCTGCTGATGCTGCTTGCCGCGCGTTGCGGCGTAGACCTCGACGCCCCGGTGGCGCGCGACCTGAATGGCGACATGGGCGGCTGAGCCGAAGCCGTACAGGCCGAGCTTCGCGCCGCGCTCGATTCCCGCAGCGCGCAGGCAGCGAAAGCCGATGATGCCGGCGCAGAGGAGCGGGGCGGCTTGCTCGTCGGGGAAGGATTCGGGGATGGCGTAGGCGAAGTCTTCGCGGGCGAGGGCGTATTCGGCGTAGCCGCCGTCGACCGTATAACCGGTGAATGCGGGATGATCGCAGAGATTTTCCTTGCCGGCGCGGCAGTAGGGGCAGGTGCGGTCGGTGGCGTGCAGCCAGGCGATGCCGACGCGCGCGCCCAGGGGAAAGCGGCGCGCGTCCGCGCCGAGCTTTTCGACGACGCCGACGATCTGATGGCCGGGAATTACCGGGGATTTGCGCGGCGGGAGTTCGCCTTCGACGACGTGCAGATCGGTGCGGCAGACGCCGCATGCGCTGACGCGGACGCGAATTTCGCCCGGGCCGGGCTCCGGTGCGGGGACATCGGCCCATTCGAGGGGATTCTGCGCGATGGGCGCGGGCGAGCGGAGCAGGCAGGCTTTCATCGAATTACCTTTCGGCGCGACGGCGACATTCTATTCCTTCTATTCCATGGATGCGCGGGCGGGCGTGGCGATTCGCTCGGATTTCAGGTGGCAGGTCAGTTTGCATTTTAACTTCTTGTGTCACGATCCGGAAATTCAAACTGACCCACTGCGGGATTTCACTATTGCTTGCGCGGCGAGCGTGAAAATTCAAATGGACCTGCGCGAGTCGCGGCGCGTTGAATCCTGGGCCGCACTCGCCTATCCTGCTCGCAGGATGGGGCGATGAAAGAGACGAACAGGATATTGGACCAGATGGGGCGGGCATTTGCGGGGGATGCGTGGCACGGGCCGTCGCTGATGCGATTGCTCGACGGGATCGCGGCGGAGGATGCGTCGCGGCATCCGCTGCCGCAGGCACATTCGATTTGGGAGCTGGTCCATCACGTGAGCGCGTGGAAGGGAATCGTGCTGCACCGGCTGATGGGCCAAGCCGGGGAAGTGACGGCCGAACGCGATTGGCCGCCGGTGTGGGACACGAGCGAGATTGCGTGGCGGCGCGCACTGGAATCGCTGGCCGAAAGCCAGGAGCGGCTGGCGGAATTCGCGGCGGGAGTGACGGACGAACAACTGGACGAAATGCCGCGCGGCTGCGAACACACGCGGTACGCGATGCTGCACGGCGTGGTGCAGCACGATCTGTATCATGCGGGGCAGATCGCCGTGCTGAAGAAGGCGCTGGGATGAGCGGCGCGGCGGAGTCCGCCGATATTGGGCGTGGCGGCGTTGCGCCGCGCGCGGGCGGCGCGACGATACGCGAGGCGGAAGCGCGCGATTCACGGGCGATGGCGGGGCTGGCCGGGGAGCTTGGGTACGCTTCGTCCGCGGAGGACGTGGAGCGGCGGCTTGCGGCGATGCGAGGGCGCCCGATCATGGCGCGTTTGTGGCTGGGCGTGTTCGTCGCGCGGACGATTGAGGCTGAGCCGCGGGCGGAGATCAGCGGACTGGTGGCCGGGGCGGGGTTTAGGTCACAAGAAATCGGCGCGCTGCTGCGGCGGCGAGCCGAAGAGTGGGCGCTGGGCAAGGGGTGCGCGGCCATCGGGGCGAGGAGCGGCACGGATACGCATGCGTGAAGACGCAGAAGGCGTTTCGCAAGGCACTGAAGGAGTAGCTTAGAATCCGCCACCGCCACCGCCGCCGAAGCCGCCGCCGGACATGCCTCCCCCTCCGAAGCCGGACATTCCGGAGGAGCTGCGCGGCGCGGAAATCATCGCGGCGCCCGTCTGAGCCGACATCATCGAGAGCGCATTCACCAGCAGGTAGGGTTCAAACGCGCCGATATACGCGCCCTGAAACCATTGCGGCGGCTGCAGCGCGATCCCGGAAAAGGCCTGAACCCATCTTTTTTCGACGCGCAGCGCCATGGCGTAGGGGAGATATTTTTCGAAGAGGCCGGGGGATTTTTCGAGGCGCTCGATCTGGTCTTTCTGCACGCGGCCGAGGAATTGCTCGAAGCCGATCACTTTTTCCAGGGCGCGCCAGCCGGCGATGGTCCGAGCGGGCATGAACCAGCCGAAGATGCAGATCACGGCGCCGACGGCGATTCCCGCGAGCACCCAGGTGAAGGGCGCGACGCCGGTGAATCCCGAAAGCCAGCCCGAAAAAGCCACGATCAAGAATCCGATCAGCAGCCCCATTCCGATATATGCCTGCCGAACGGTATCAGGCCGGTGCAGATAGTAGCCGTCGGACATGAGCGCATCGAAGATGCGGTCGCGGATCGAGGGGAGATGGGTATAGAAGTGATTTTGCAGGCCGGCGAGCGGTACGTCCGCCGATCCTCCGCCGTCGAAAACCGCGGCGAGCATCTCCTGTTCGTACGGCCTGGCCTTCGACCACTCCGGCGGCTGCTTCTTCAGATGGAAGACGTACGAGTGCTTATGCAGGAGGCCGAGCATCTGGCTATCGTCGGTCTGCTCGATCGTCAGATACCCCTTCACGGCGAGGTCAACGAGCGTCGCGGTGATGTCGCGCATGCCGGCTTCGTTATCCACCAGCGTGCCGCATTCGCCCGGGGAAAGATTGTCCGGCGGATCGTACTGCACCACGACCGCGCCGTGCCGCGGGTCGCGGCCGCGCGTCCACCAGAGCCAGAGCATCAAGAGGAAGACGGCAATCGGAATCGCGAAGGGCCAGTTGCTTCGCAGAAACATCAGGATTTTCGCGCCAACGGTGGGCTGGCGGACGATTCCCTTATCGAACCCCGCAACCACGGTGAGGCCCTCGCGGTACGCGAGCGCATGGGTTGTGTGCACGCTGATTTCGTTGTCGTTCGTTGAGACCGTGGCATCTTCGGCGCGCGATCCGTATGCGCCGGTGAACGCCGTGGCGCGAATGCCGCTGGCGCCTTCGGGAAGCTGGATTCGCGCGGAGGCCGCCTCGATGGGCATCTCCCATTCGTTGCCGGTCACGCTCCAGTAAAGCTCGTCGTGATCGGGAAAGAAGCGAATCGCGTTGAGAACGTGGTACCGGATTACGACCGTGCGGGTGTTATTCGCGGCGTCCGGCACCCAAATCTGAAGGACGAGATTTCGGCCACTGCGCTTTTGCGTGAAGCGAAGGTTCTGGCCGGCATCGTCCGTGATGCCGGAGACGCTCAACATAAGTGTGTAGTTCAGTCCTTCATCCGTGTTGTATTCGACGGGAATCTTCCGGTAGATGCCGTTCCACGAGCCGGTGAATTGCACGGCGATGGATTCGGTGACGTCGGTGGTTCCATCGCGATTCACCATGATCTGATCGTCGAAATTCTGGATGACGAGCTGGCGGGCGGCGGCGGGAATCGCGCAGGCAAGCGTACACAGGAGCAAAAGCAGGAGCGCGGAGGGGCGCGGCGCGCGAGCGAGGCGGGGATGCGCTGTGCCGGAGGGCTTCATCGCGGCATGGGACGAGGCGGCGTCAATCGGCGCCGCCGAAGCTGACCTTGGGGGCTTCGCGCTCGGCCGGGGCCGAGATTTCGAAGAATTCGCGCGATTTGAAATTGAACATGCCGGCGATGATGTTGGAAGGGAACTGCGCGATTTTCGTGTTGAAGTCGCGGACGACGGCATTGTAGTAGCGGCGGGCGTTCTGGATCGTGTC
>Ga0134126_10001678_pt1 | contig 28210 bp, 23 predicted proteins | sample KB31752_FD_96881 | JGI IMG/M metagenome (GOLD analysis project Ga0134126, IMG submission 96881) | Terrestrial soil microbial communities with excess Nitrogen fertilizer from Kellogg Biological Station, Michigan, USA - KB3-175-2 | ecosystem: Environmental > Terrestrial > Soil > Unclassified ... | reverse complement strand
TTCGTCGAAAAGCTCGGCACCTTCGATCCGCTGAAGGCCAAGGACGACGCCGCCCGCCTCGTGCTCGACGTCGAGAAGGCGAAAGCCTGGATCGCCAAGGGGGCTCAGCCTACCGACCGCGTGCTGCGCCTGCTCGACAGCGTCGGCGCCGCCAAGCGCGAGCCGCGCAACAACCCCGAGCAGGCCAAGCCGAAGAAGAAGGCGCAGGAGCGCGCCGCCGCCGCCGAGAAGGCCGCCGCGGCGGCGTGAGCCTTGGACGCCGACCGGCTCATCGCCTTGGGGCGCTTCGGCGCGCCGCAGGGCGTGCGCGGGCAACTGCGCCTCAAGACCTACACCGGCGCGCCGGCGGCGATCGGCGCCTATGGGCCGCTGACCGACGCCGACGGGGCGCGACGCTTCGTCGTCAGATCCGTGCGGCCGTTGCGCGACGACATGATCGTGGCGCGCGTCGAGGGCGTGGCCACTCGCGAGGCGGCGGCGGCGTTGAACGGCGTCGAGCTCTACGCCCGCCGCTCGCAATTGCCGCCGCCGGCGGCCGACGAGTTCTACTATAGCGACCTCGTCGGCCTTGCGGCGGTGACGCCGGCGGGCGAGGCGCTGGGGTGGGTGACGGCGATCCTCAATCACGGCGCCGGCGACATTCTGGAGATCGCGCCGCCGGATGGCGGCGAGACGCGCCTGCTGCCGTTTACGCGCCAGGTCGCGCCGGAGATAGACTTTACCGCCCGCCGCATCGTCGTCGCGCCGCCGCCGGAGATCGACGGCGAACCCCAGGGTTAGCGAAACCCGACGGCGGCCGGTCTCGGCCTCGGGCGGAAGGAGGGCATGTGGCCGAACCCGCATTCATCGGCATCGATTGGGGCACCTCCTCATTCCGCGCCTATCTCGCCGACGACGAAGGCCGCGCCCTCGACGCCCTCGCGCATGGCGAGGGCGCGCTGGCGTTGAAGCCCGGCGAGCACGAAGCCTATCTGGCGCGCCGGCTCGCCGGCTGGCCGAAGCTGCCGGTGTTCGCCTGCGGCATGGTCGGGGCCAAGCAGGGCTGGCGCGAGGCGGCCTATGTCGCTTGCCCCGCCGGCCTGCCCGAGATCGCCGCCGCCCTGCTGTCAGTTCCGACTTCATTCGGCCCGGTGCGCATCGTCCCCGGCGCGCGGTCGAGCGACGCGCGCGGCATGCCGGACGTGATGCGCGGCGAGGAGACGCAACTTCTCGGCGCGCTGGCGGCGGGCTGTGGCGACGGCGTCTATGTGCTGCCCGGCACGCATTCGAAATGGGCGCGCGTCGAAGGCGGCCGCATCCTCGGCTTCGAGACCTTCATGACCGGCGAGACGTTCGCGGTGCTCAAAGACCACAGCGTGCTCGGCCGCATGATGGCCGCGCCCGCTCCCGGCGGGGGTTTTGCGGGCGGCGTCGATGCGGCCAGCGGTCTGGAGCGGCCGGGTGATTTGTTGCATGCGATGTTCGCCGCCCGCACCTTCGGCCTGTTCGAGACGCTGCCGGCCGACCAGCTTGGCGAATATCTGTCGGGCCTGCTGATCGGCGCGGAGATCGTCGCTGGCGCGGCCGGGGTCGCCAAGGCGACCGCCATTGGCTCGGCGGGGTTGACCGCGCATTATGTCGAGGCCGGGGCCCGGCTCGGGGTGACGATCGCGCCGGCGCCGGAGAATTGCGCGCTGCTGGGGCTGGCGGCGTTGCGGCGTGCGGCGTCCTGACGCTTCGTTCAGCGCAGCATTCCAAACACCTGCATCAAGCCGAGGCCGACCAGAACCGTTGCCGTCGCTCCGATGGCGACGTAAAAAGCCTCCAGCGCCAAATACAGACTAATTTTCACTTTGTTGCGTCGCCAATATAAGACGCCGTCACGACTTCCGGCGCCGGCGAACTCCAAATCCATCCGTTTGAATTTCGATAGCGTCAGAATTTTATCCCACAGCTTGTGAGCGGTGAACAACGTCAGCGACAGGAACAAAATCCCGAAGGCGATCAACGCGGCGACCAGCAATTCGCCAGACAGCTTCGACACGCTTGTCTCCCCGCGCTTTGGCAGCCGGGCCCCCGGTTCACTGCGCACCATCGACAACGCCGGGCCTTTGCTTCGGGCCCGGTTCGCTCCATATTACCGCCTATGGCGAAATCTCCGAAAGCGCGGCCCAAGGCCTCGCGCCCCGACGTGCATCCGCTCGGCGAGCATCTCGCGGCGCTGCTGAACCCGGCGCTCAATGCGGCCCCCGGTCTCGCCCAGACCCCGCCAGGGCTAAGCGAGGCGCCGGCGCAGTTCGAGCATCCGCGCGGCCTCACCGGCGCCACCGCCACCCTCGAATCGCTGAAAGAGTTGCTGGAGAACGGCGACCCCAACCTGCGCGGCCAGCCGACCTGGACGCCGCACCGGCCGTCGCGGCCGGAGAAGTCCGAGGGCGGACGCAAGTTCAACATCGTCTCCGAATTCGACCCCAAGGGCGACCAGCCGGAGGCGATCCGCCAACTCGTCGAGGGCGTCGCGAGCCACGAGCGCGATCAGGTGCTGCTCGGCGTCACCGGCTCCGGCAAGACCTTCACCATGGCCAAGGTGATCGAGGCGACGCAGCGCCCGGCGCTCATCCTCGCCCCCAACAAGACGCTGGCGGCGCAGCTCTACGGCGAATTTAAGAGCTTCTTCCCCAACAATGCCGTCGAATATTTCGTATCATACTACGACTATTACCAACCCGAAGCCTATGTGCCGCGCACTGACACCTATATAGAGAAGGAATCCTCGATCAACGAGCAGATCGACCGGATGCGCCACGCCGCGACCCGGGCGCTGCTGGAGCGCGACGACGTCATCATCGTCGCCTCGGTGTCGTGCATCTACGGCATCGGCTCGGTCGAGACCTATACCGCGATGACCTTCTCGTTGCAGACTGGCGACAAGATCGATCAGCGGCAGGTGATTTCCGATCTCGTGGCGTTGCACTACAAACGCTCGCTGGGCGATTTCACCCGCGGCGTGTTTCGCGTGCGCGGCGACACGCTCGACCTGTTCCCGGCCCATTACGAGGATCGGGCGTGGCGCATCAATTTCTTCGGCGACGAGATCGAGTCGATCTCGGAGTTCGATCCGCTGACCGGCGCCAAGACCAGCGATCTTGAGTTCGTCAAAGTCTACGCCAACAGCCATTATGTCACGCCGCGGCCGACGTTGCTGCAATCGCTCGACGGCATCAAGCGCGAGTTGAAGGAGCGGCTCGACGTGTTGCACGGGCAGGGGCGGCTGCTGGAAGCGCAAAGGCTAGAACAACGCACCTTGTTTGACCTGGAGATGATGGATGCGACCGGCTCCTGCGCCGGCATCGAGAACTATTCGCGTTATCTGACCGGGCGCCGGCCCGGCGAGCCGCCGCCGACGTTGTTCGAATATCTGCCCGACAACGCGCTGGTGTTCGCCGACGAGAGCCACGTCACGGTGCCGCAGATCGGCGGCATGTATCGCGGTGACTATCGCCGCAAGGCGACGCTGGCCGAATACGGCTTCCGCCTGCCGTCCTGCATGGACAATCGGCCACTGCGCTTCGAGGAATGGGAGGCGATGCGGCCGCAGACCGTGCATGTCTCGGCGACGCCCGGCGATTGGGAGCTTACCCGCACCGAAGGCGTGTTCGTCGAGCAGGTGATCCGCCCCACTGGCTTGATTGACCCGCCGGTCGAAATCCGACCCGCCCGCGCCCAGGTCGACGATCTCCTGGGCGAGGTGAAGCGCGTCGCGCTTGCCGGCTATCGGACGCTGGTGACGACGCTGACCAAGCGCATGGCCGAAGATCTCACGGAATATCTGCACGAGCATGGCGTGCGCGTGCGCTACATGCATTCCGACATCGACACCATCGAGCGCATCGAGATCCTGCGCGACCTGCGCCTGGGCGCCTTCGATGTGCTGGTCGGCATCAACCTGTTGCGCGAGGGGCTCGATATTCCCGAATGCGCGCTGGTCGCCATTCTCGACGCCGACAAGGAAGGTTTTTTGCGTTCGGAAACTTCGCTGGTGCAGACGATCGGTCGCGCCGCGCGCAATGTCGACGGCCGCGTGATCTTATACGCCGATCAGATCACCGGCTCGATGCAGCGCGCGATGGAGGAGACCGACCGCCGCCGCGCCAAACAAAACGCCTTCAACCAGGCCAACGGCATCACGCCGGCGACGATCAGGCGCGGCATCCAGGACATCCTCAACTCGGTTTATGAGAAGGACCATGTGACGGTTGATACGGGTCTGGCGACGGCGCCGGCGATCGGCCACAATTTCCAGGCGACGCTGGCTGATCTGGAGAAGCGCATGAAGGAGGCGGCGGGCAATCTGGAGTTCGAGACCGCCGCGCGACTGCGCGATGAGATCAAGCGGTTGAACGCGGTGGAACTCGCCGTCGGCGACGACCCGCTGGCGCGGCAGGCGGCGGTGGAGGCGGCGGGCGGCTTCTACGAGGGAGAGCGCAAATACGGCCGCGCGGCGAACATGCCGAGCCGTGCCCACAAGCCGACCGATGCCGACATGGGACCGCACAATTTCGGCGGCGGCGAGGCGCGGCCGAAGGGCGGCGGCGGTTGGAAGCCGAAGGGCAAGGGGCGGCGGAGGTAGCGCCGTCATGGCGAGAGGCGTTGCGCGTTGTGGCGAGCGCTCCTTGCGTCATGGCGAGCGAAGCGAAGCCATCCAGCCGTCGTGTGATCGACCGGTTCAGGCAAAGGCGCTGTCGCGCGGGCGACAACGTCGCGGACGCGGGCTTCGCCGACAGGCCGGCGATCTCCCGGCGATGGATGGCTTGGCCGCGCTTGCCATGACGGCTTTCCGTCCGAGCGCGCGCCTCCTTACTCCGCCGCCACCGCCTCGCCGTTTCGCGCCGCCAACTCCACCAGCGCGCGGCGGTACTCGACCGGCATCACCTTGCGGAACTTGGGCAGGAACGTCTCCCAGTTCTCCAGGATGTGACGCGCCCGCGCCGACCCCGTATAGCGCGCGTGATTGCTGATGAGTTGGTGCAGCCGCTCGGCGTCGTGGCGCGACATGTCGCCCATCACGTCGACGCGGCCGTGGCCCTGAAGGTCGCCGCCGGAATGGAGGTGGCGCTGCATCACCTCCTCCTCCGCCGTCACCGGCTCCAGGTCGACCATCGACAGATTGCAACGCTCGGCGAAGGTGCCGGCCTCGTCGAGCACATAGGCGATGCCGCCCGACATGCCGGCGGCGAAATTGCGCCCGGTCTCGCCGATCACCACCACCACGCCGCCGGTCATGTACTCGCAGCCGTGGTCGCCGGCGCCTTCCACCACCGCGATGGCGCCGGAGTTGCGCACGCCGAAACGCTCGCCGGCGACGCCGCGGAAATAGCACTCGCCGGCGATGGCGCCATAAAGCACGGTGTTGCCGACGATGATCGATTGTTCCGGCGTCAGCTTCGTCGCCTCCTTGGGCGGATAGACGATGATGCGGCCACCAGACAAACCCTTGCCGACATAATCGTTGCACTCGCCTTCGAGCTCCAAGGTCACGCCCTTGGCGAGGAAGGCGCCGAAACTCTGGCCGGCGGCGCCCTTAAGCTTGACGTGGATCGTGCCGTCCTTGAGGCCGGTGTGGCCATAGCGGCGCGCGATCTCGCCCGACAGCATAGCGCCGGCCGAGCGGTCGGAATTGGCGATGCGCAGATCCAGCCGCACGTGTCTGGCGTGCTCCAACGCCTCCTTGGCCTCGGCGATCAAGGTGCGGTCGAGCACCTTCTCAAGCTGATGGTCTTGGGCCTGAGAATGATGGATGCCGTCGCTCGGCCACGGCTCGGGCTTGTAGAACAGCTTGGAGAAGTCGAGCCCCTGCGCCTTGGCCTGCGCCACCAGTTCGGCCTTGTCGAGCATCTGGCGCTGGCCAACCATCTCGTCGAACTTGCGATAGCCGAGTTCGGCCATCAACGCCCGCACGTCCTCGGCGACGAAGAAGAAGAAGTTGATGACATGCTCGGGCTGGCCGGTGAAGCGCTTGCGCAGCACCGGGTCCTGCGTGGCGACGCCGACCGGGCAGGTGTTCAAATGACACTTGCGCATCATGATGCAGCCGGCCGCGATCAGTGGCGCGGTGGCGAAGCCGAACTCGTCGGCGCCGAGCAGCGCGCCGATCACCACGTCGCGCCCGGTGCGCACGCCGCCGTCGACCTGCACGGCGATGCGGGCGCGCAGCCCGTTCATCACCAGCGTCTGGTGGGTCTCGGCAAGCCCGATCTCCCAGGGGCTGCCGGCGTGCTTGATCGAGGTCAGCGGCGAAGCGCCGGTGCCGCCCTCATATCCGGAGATCGTCACATGGTCCGCCTTGCACTTGGCGACGCCCGCCGCCACCGTGCCGACGCCGACCTCGGACACCAGTTTGACCGAGACCAGCCCCTGCGGGTTGACGTTCTTGAGGTCGTAGACGAGCTGCTTCAGATCCTCGATCGAATAGATGTCGTGGTGCGGCGGCGGCGAGATCAGGCCGACGCCTTGGGTCGAATGGCGCACCTTGGCGATGACAGCGTCGACCTTGTGGCCGGGCAACTGGCCGCCCTCGCCGGGCTTGGCGCCCTGCGCCATCTTGATCTGCATCATGTCGGAATTGACCAGATATTCCGCGGTGACCCCGAAGCGCCCGGACGCCACCTGCTTGATGGCGCTGCGCATCGAATCGCCGTTCGGCAACCGCTTGTAACGATCCGATTCCTCGCCGCCCTCGCCGGTGTTGGACTTGCCGCCGATGCGGTTCATGGCGATGGCGAGCGTGGTGTGGGCCTCGCGCGAGATTGAGCCGTAGGACATCGCGCCGGTGGCGAAACGCTTGACGATGTCGACCGCCGGTTCGACCTCCGCCAGCGGCACGGGCGCGCGCCCGTCCTGCGCCGCGCTCTTGATGCGGAACAGGCCGCGGATGGTCAGCAATTGCTCGGATTGGTCGTTGAGCAGCCTGGCGTAGGCGTCGTACTTGTCGCGCGCGTTGCCGCGCACGGCGTGTTGCAGCAGCGACACTGTCTGCGGCGTCCAGTTATGCGCCTCGCCGCGGATGCGATAGGCGTATTCGCCGCCGACCTCCAAGGCATGGCGCAGCACCGGCGAATCGCCGAAAGCGTCGCGATGGCGGCGCGCCGTCTCCTCGGCGACCTCCTTGAGGCCGACGCCCTCGATGGTCGTCGCCGTGCCGAAGAAGAACTTGTCGACGAACGCCTTCGACAGACCGACGGCGTCGAAAATCTGCGCGCCGCAATAGGACTGGTAGGTCGAGATGCCCATCTTGGACATCACCTTCAACAGCCCCTTGTCGATCGACTTGATGAAGCGCTTGACGACCTCATAGGCCGAAATCTTCTCCGGCAGGTCGCCCGCCATCGCCGCCAGCGTCTCGAAGGCGAGATAGGGGTTGATCGCCTCCGCGCCATAGCCGGCCAGGCAGCAGAAATGATGCACTTCGCGCGCATCGCCGGCCTCGACGACGAGGCCGACGGAAGTGCGCAGCCCCTTGCGGATCAGGTGATGATGCACGGCGGCGGTGGCGAGCAGGGAAGGGATGGGAATACGATCCGGCCCGACCATGCGGTCGGAGAGGATGATGATGTTGTAGCCGCCGACGACGGCCGATTCGGCGCGTTCGCACAGGCGCAACAGCGCGTCCTCCATGCCCGCCGCGCCACGCTCGACGGCATAGGTGATGTCGATCGTGCGGGTGTCGAAGCGATCCTCGAAATGGCCGATGCAGCGGATCTTTTCGAGATCCTCGTTGGTGAGGATCGGCTGGCGCACTTCCAGGCGCTTGCGCCGGGCGTTGCCTTCGAGATCGAGGATGTTGGGGCGCGGTCCGATGAACGAGACCAGGCTCATGACCAGTTCCTCGCGGATCGGGTCGATCGGCGGGTTGGTCACCTGCGCGAAGTTCTGCTTGAAATAGGTGTAGAGCAGCTTGGCCTTATCGGACAAAGCCGAAATCGGCGTGTCGGCGCCCATCGAACCGACCGCCTCCTGGCCGGTGGTCGCCATCGGCGCCATCAGCATCGCAAGATCTTCCTGACTGTAACCGAACGCCTGCTGCCGGTCGAGCAACGCCACGTCGGTGCGCGAGGCGCGCGGCTCGACCGGGTTCAACTCCTCCAGCACGATCTGCGTGCGATCGAGCCATTCCTTGTAAGGGTGCGCCTTGGCCAGCGACGCCTTCAGGTCGTCGTCCGAGACGATCCGGTGCTCTTGCAGATCGACGAGCAGCATCTTGCCCGGTTGCAGCCGCCACTTCTGCACAATCGACTCTTCCGGCACAGGCAGCACGCCCACTTCGGAGGCAAGCACGACGAGGCCGTCGTCGGTGACGAAATAGCGGGCGGGTCGGAGGCCGTTGCGGTCGAGCGTCGCGCCGATCTGGCGCCCGTCGGTGAACGCCATCGCCGCCGGGCCGTCCCACGGCTCCATGATGGCGGCGTGATATTCGTAGAAGGCGCGCCGCTCCTCGCTCATCAACGGATTGCCGGCCCAGGCCTCCGGGATCAGCATCATCATCGCATGGGTCAGCGAATAGCCGCCGCGCACCAGGAATTCGAGCGCGTTGTCGAAACAGGCGGTGTCGGACTGGCCCTCGTAGGAGATCGGCCACAGCTTCGAGATGTCGTTGCCGAACAGTTCGGAATCGACGTTGGCCTGCCGCGCCGCCATCCAGTTGACGTTGCCGCGCAAGGTGTTGATCTCGCCGTTATGGGCGACCATCCGGTAGGGGTGGGCAAGCCGCCAAGACGGGAAGGTGTTGGTGGCGAAACGCTGATGCACCAACGCCAGCGCCGATTCGAAGCGGGGATCGCAGAGATCCCTGTAATAGGGTCCGAGTTGCTGCGGCAGCACCATGCCCTTGTAGACGATGGTGCGGCAGGACATCGACACCGGATAATATTCGGCGAGTTTGGGATCGCGCAGGTCATAGGTGCGGGTCGAGACCACCTTGCGGATGAGGAACACCCGGCGTTCGAAGGCGTCCTCGTCCTCGGCGCCGACGCCGCGGCCGATGAACACCTGACGATGCACCGGTTCGACCGCCTTGACGCGCGGGCCGAGGTCGGAATTGTCGACCGGCGCGTCGCGCCAGCCGATGAGCTTCTGGCCCTCGGCGGCGATCGCCTCCTCGACGAAGTCCTCGATCTTGGCGCGCGCCTCGGCGTCGCGCGGCATGAAGAACTGGCCGATGGCGTAATGGCCGGGCTCCGGCAGGCTGAAGCCGAGCTTCTCGCATTCCTCGGCAAAGAAACGATGCGGGATCTGGGTCAGCACGCCGCAGCCGTCGCTGAGCGTCTTGTCCGCGCCGGTGGCGCCGCGATGAACGAGGTTGATCAGGATCTCCAGACCCTTTTCCAGGATCGCGTGGCTCTTGCGATTGTGGAGATCGGCGACGAAGCCGACGCCGCAGGAATCGTGCTCCTTGGCGGGGTCGTAAAGACCAACCGCGCCGGGAAGGGCGGGGTCCGCGCCGAGCGGAGCAGGCTTGTCGATCATCTCACCACTCCCTTAGGCGATCTGGAGCGCGCATTTCGCCCCCGCTCGCCATCGAATTTTCCGCTTGCCTCGAATTTTTGGTTGTCTAGTGCAATTGCTGTGCGCGCGACAGGGGGCCGGCGGCCGCCCGGTGCGATTCAGGCGCGACGTTTGGCGTCTGGCGTTGTCTTCAACATGAGCGCCCCGCAAAGCCTAGCCGTCCCGGCGCAATCCCCGCCCCAATGGGTCAGTAAGGCTGTCCTATCTGAGCATATATGCCAGAAACCGTCGCCGTCCACAAGGCGTCGTCCGGTCGCAGGCGGACATTTTTTTGCCTCAAACGGCTTGGGCGGCCCAAGCGGGCTTGTCATCGCCCCGCCGGCCCGGCATGAGGCGGGCCAAAATGGAGACCCGCCTTGAATTTCGCCAGCGACAACGCGGCCGGCGCCGCGCCTGAAATTCTCGCAGCGATGGTGGCGGCGAGCCGCGGGCCGGCCGCCGCTTACGGCGCCGATCCGTGGTCGCTGCGCGCCGTCGCGCAACTGGCCGAGGTTTTCGAGACCGACATCGAGGCCTTTCTCGTGCCAACCGGCACGGCGGCGAACGCGTTGGCGCTGTCGGCGCTGACGCGGCCCTGGGAGGCGGCGTTCTGCCACGAGGAGGCGCACGTTCACGACGACGAATGCGGCGCGCCGGAGTTCTTCACCGGCGGCGCCAAGCTGGTCGGCGTGCCCGGCTACGAGGGCAAGGTGACGCCCGAGGCGTTGGCGCGCACGCTGGAGAGTTTCCCGCGCGGTCTGGTCAAATCCTGCCAGCCGGCGGCGCTGAGTCTGTCGCAGGTCACCGAGGCCGGCACGGTCTATTCGCTCGACGAACTCGCGGCGCTGAGCCAGGCCGCGCATGCGGCGGGTCTGGCCGTCCACATGGACGGCGCGCGCTTCGCCAACGCCCTGGCGTCTCTCGGCTGCTCGGCGGCTGAGATGAGTTGGCGGGCGGGGATCGATGCGCTGTCGTTCGGGGCGACCAAGAACGGCGCGCTCGCCTGCGAGGCCGTGGTGTTCTTCGACAAGCGCCAGGCCGAGGCTTTCCCCTTTCTGCGCAAGCGCGGCGGTCACACGCTGTCCAAGGGGCGTCTGCTCGGCGCGCAGATGGCGGCCTATCTCGAAGATGGCCTCTGGCTCGCGCTCGCCGCGCACGCCAATGCCGCTGCCCGCCGGCTCGCCGACGGGCTCGCCGGCCTTCCCGGCCTGCGCGCCGCGTTTCCGACCGAGGCCAACGAGGTCTTCGTCATCGCACCCGTCCCGCAGATTGCCGCCTGGCGCGCCGGCGGCGCCATGTTCTACGAGTTCCCGACCCGTGGCGTGCGGCCGGAGCGCGGCCTGCAAGCCGGCGAGGCGGTGGTGCGGCTGGTAACTTCGTTTGAAACCTCCGACGCGGAGATCGAATCGTTTCTCGCTTTGACGCACGGCGGCTGATAAATCGTCCTAACGAAGCCTTAATTTGCGGCGACAGGAGGGGGCGCACCCTTTTCGCGTTTTCTGAGGAGAGCCTTGTCATGGCCATTCGGTTCGCAGCGACCTCGGCAATGGCGCTGGCGGCGGCCCTGCTGGTCACGCCCGCCGCGCACGCTCAGGGGTATTATTCCTTTTACGAGATGTCGCCGCGCCAGATCGTCGGCATGCTCGATGACGACGGCTACCGGTTGCGCGGGCCGCTGATGCGGCGCGGCGACGTCTATGTCTGCGACGTCGTCTCAGTTACCGGGCGCCCGGCGCGGCTGATCGTCGATGCGCGTGACGGCCGTGTGATCGAGCGTTTCGCGAGCGCACCGCGCCACCGCGATTTCGGCGACGGGCCCGACGGGATGCGCCCGCCGCGCGACATCGGCGATGATGGCCCGCGCCGCTCCGCCGATGACGAGGACTCGACCTCCAACCGCCAGACCGCGATGGGCGGCGCCTTCCATCCGCCGCCGCACGTCTATGGCGGCGACACGCTGTTCGGAATGCAGTCGACGCCTGCGCCGGAGACAGCGCGGCGCGCCAAGCCCAAGCATCACGCGATCCGCAAACACAAGGAGCCGGCGGTCGCCAAGGGTTCCGGCGCCAAAGATTCCGCCGCCACGCCGGATGCTTCGGCGGACGCCAAAGCCTCGGATAAGCCTGCCGACGCTTCCTCGTCAGTCGCCGCCGTCGCGCCGAGCGCGGGGGTGACGCCCGCCAAGCCGGAAGCGACGCCGAAGCCGGCGCCCTCGCCGGAGCGCGAACAGGCAAAGGCCGATTCCGACAAGCACGTCGTCGCCGCGCCAAAGCCCGCAACGGCGCACAAGAAGCTCAACGATTTGCCGGTTGGCACGTTGGACTGATAGGGCCGCGAAGCCAGCGGGCGCTTGTCGCCTGCGCGCTCGGCGCCTTGGTGAAAGGCGATGATCGGTTCCTTCATCGCGTCGCGAAATGACGCCCGCGGCCGGTCGCTTGACTGGTCGCCGCTGCGCTTGTCTCGGGCCTCCGCGCCGCGCCTGCAAAGCGCGCCGCGCGATGCAAATGCCCGAGACGGGCCCGGTCATGACGGCGGTTGGTTTCCAACACCGCTGGCATTATTTGTTGAGGCGTTCCCGCATTTCCTTGCCGGTTTTGAAAAACGGCACGAATTTCTGATCCACGGGCACCTTGTCGCCGGTGCGCGGGTTGCGCCCGGTGCGGGCTTGGCGCTGTTTGGTGGAAAAGGCGCCGAAGCCGCGCAGTTCGACGCGGTCGCCGCGCGCCATCGCCCCCGTGATCTCGTTGAGGATCGCGTCGACGATGTTCTCGATGTCACGTTGGTACAGGTGCGGGTTGCGCGCCGCCAAACGTTGAACCAGTTCTGATTTGATCACGACGCCGCCCCCTTAGCTACCGTGACGCGCCCCCCGCGAGGCTGCCCCTAATCGCCGGCTGTCATCTGCCAAATAGATACCAGACCGTCAACCGACCGCCGCTCGCCCAAAGTCGCGCCCCAAACCGCCCCGACCACATCGGCGGCCATACTCTTCAGTTTGAAGCCGGCGAAACCGGCGCTCGGCGTGTAGTCGCGCACCGGCAGATTTTTCGGCACGGCCTTGTTGGCGTTCAACCAAGCGATGGCCTCGCGCTCGCCGCCGAGTGCGTCGGCGAGTTTGAGCGGAAGGCTCTGTCGGCCGGTGAAGATGCGCCCGTCGTCGACGCGCGCCAGTTCGTCGTCGCTCATGCCGCGACGCTCTCGCACGAGGCCTTTGAACCAGGCGAAGGAATCGTCGATGACGGCGGCGATGGCGGCGCGCGCGGCGTCGCTGGTCGGCTCCAACCCGTTCGGAACCGCCTTCAGCGGCGAGGATTTGATCGTCTCATATTTGACGCCGAGCTTGTCGAGCAACCCCGAGACATTGGGATATTCAGCCAGCACGCCGATCGAGCCGATCAGCGAGGTCTGGCGCACATAGATGCGGTCGGCCGCCAGCGCCGCGATATAGGCCCCCGACGCGCCGAGCGCACCAACCACGGCGACCGTCGGCCTCTTCGCCTCGACACGGCGGATCTCGTCATAGAGGCGCTCGGCGCCCTCGGTCGTACCGCCGGGGCTGTCGATGTCGAGGATCAGCGCTCGCGCGTTCGATTTGCCGATGGCGCGCAACGCCGCGATCGTGCTGTTGTCGCCGGTGATGAGACCGGTGATGCGCAGCTTGGCGATGTGGTCGCGCCCGCCGCCGAAGCCGACATAGCGCAGCCCCAGCCCCAATATGGCGAGCGCGGCGACGACGAAAGTCAGCCCGCGCCAGAATCTCACCTGCCGCGACAATCGACGGCGATCCAGCAAATAATCCGCGGAAACCGACACTCAGCGCCTCCTCGTCAAACCGCGCAGGACGGCCTCTGCCCAGAAAGCTTTCGACTTCTGCCCAGAAAACTTCCGCCTTCTGGCCATAATTCCTGAAGGCGTCAACGTTACCACGACTGGCCGACTTCGCAAGCGCCGCTCACCAGCGCGAGAAACGGCGCTCGACTTCGCGCAGGAACGCCTGGCGTTTGTCGGCGCGCGTATGGTTCATGTCGTGCAACGCGACATAATCGCAGGTCGCGCCGAGCCCGCAGGTGACGCGCAGCGAGCGCGTGACGAAGCGCCGGCAGGGATCGCCGGCGAGGAAAGTGTGCAACCGCGCGCCGCCATAAGTGCAGGCGACGCCGAGTTTCTTGATGTTGCGCAACGTCGGCGCGTAATCGCCGTTGTCGCTCAGATTGAAACTCACGCCTGGTATGAACACCTTATCAATGAAACCTTTCAAAATTGCGGGAAACCCCATGTTCCACACCGGGAACGAGAACGCGAGCGCGTCTGCCGCCAGCAACCGCTCGACATAGGGCGCAACGCGGGCGCGGTTGACCTTCACGTTGTGATAATCGAGGCGGTCTTGCTGCGACATCACGGGATTGAAGCCTTCCGCGTTGAGGTCGCAATCGTCGATCTGATGGCCGCGCCCGGCGAGCGTCGTCACCAAGGTTTGATGAACCGCCGCGCCGAAACTGGTCGCCACAGGATGCGCGAACAGCACCAGCACGCGCATCAGGCCCTCGCCGCCGCCGCGCGCGCCTCAAGGCCGGGGAACAGATAGGTCTGGCCGGCCGAGACATCGAAGTTCGGATCTTCGAAGGCGATCATCTTGCCGGGATTGAGCAGGCCGCGCGGGTCGGTCTCGCGCTTGAAGGCGAGTTGGATGGCGTCGGTCTGCTTCATGCCGCCCTCCTCCAGCGTATAGCGGTGCGGGTTGAAGACGAACGCGCCCATCGCCTCGTGGTCGGCGATGATGGCGTTGAGCCGCTCCTCGCTGGTGAAGCGCACCAGCGGCAGCCCCGCGAATTCGATGCGGCCATTGAAGCGGATGAACTCGAAATGACCGATCATCTCGCCGGCGTATTTGTGCAGAATTGCACGCGCCCGTTGCATCGGCAGCCCCTCGCCGTAGCGAACTTGCAAATAGGTGATGGCGGGATCGACGCGCAGCGCGCGCAGCGTCGTGTGGTTCCAACTCAATTCGTAATTGGGCGGCAGACCCTTCAGCGTTTCCGCCGCGGCACGGCTGGAATCGAGCAGCACCTTGGCCTTCCACGGCTTGGTGAAGGCGTAGAAGGCGTCGAGCGCATGCGGCGCGATCATCGCCAGCACGACGCTCGCGCCTTCCGGGATCAGCTTGCGGTGACGCAGGAAATAGCTCTGCGGCGCGGGCGCTGCGACGGCGGTGATGAGCTTCTTCAGGATGCCGTCCTGCGCCCCGAGCGCCGCGCCATAGGCCGCCGCCGCGTCGAAATCCTCGAAGCCGAGGATCACGTCGACCCAATCGTAGCGCGCCGCCAACGGCATCTCGACTTCGGTGATGACGCCATTGGTGCCGTAGGCGTGGATCGCCTTGTGCAGATCGGCGCCGGTGAGTTCCAGCGCGCGCGGGCTCTCCTCCATCGTCATCACGCGCAGGCGGTTGACATTGCCGAAATCGCGCAAGCCGCCCCAGGTGATGGAGCCGACGCCGCCGGAGCCGCCGGCGACGAAGCCGGCGACCGAAGCGGTGGCGCGCGTCGAGGGAAACATGCGCAATTCCTGCCCGCTGGCGGCCAGCGCCTTGTCGATTTCGATCATCAGCGCGCCGGGCTCGCAGACGACGCGGCCGTGCCCGATCTGCTTGACGCGGTTCATCTCGATGAGGTTGAGCAACACGCCGCCGTTGAGCGGCATCGCCTGCCCGTAATTGCCGGTCGCGCCGCCGCGCGGGGTGACGGGAACGCCGAACTTATAGGCCGCCGCCAGCACGGCGCGCACCTCGTCCTCGGTCTGCGGCGTCACCATCAGGTCGGCGCTCACATGCTCCAATTCGCGTTTGAGCACCGGCGAATACCAGTAGAAGTCGCGGCTCTTCTGTTTGACCAGCGTCGGATTGTCCTCGACCTTGAGGCCGCCAATGGCAGCGCTGAAGCCGGCGATGTCATAGCCGCCCGTCATGGCGAAAGTCCCTCAACAGCATCGAGATCTGAGTAGGCGGGCGGCGCGGCGTCGAGCGCGACGCCGTTTCGCACCACGACGCGATCGGCCTGCGGGCGCGACAACAGTTCCGTGAAGTCGCGCGCCTGCGTCAGGATGATGTCGGCGGGCTCGCCGACGGCCAGGCGCGGCGGCGCGATCCCCATCGCCCGCGCCGGCGCGGCCGACACCGTCTCGGCCCAGTCGGCGAACGGGTAATCCAGATGCAGGATGCGCACGCCCTCGCGCCACACCTCCAGCATGTCGAGATCGCCATAAGCGTAGAAGGGATCGCGGGTGTTGTCGCTGGCGATCAGCGTCTCGACGCCCGCCGCCTTCAACTCGTGCAACGCGGTGACGCCGCGCCAGCGCGGCGTGCGCCCGGCATGGCGATCTTGCAGAAACAGGTTGCACATCGGCAGCGAGACGACGGCGATATTCGCCCGCGCCACCTTCTCGATGACGCGGGCGCGCTCGTCGTCGTCCTGGCGCGCCAGCGAGCAGCAATGGCCGGCGAGAACCTTGCCGGCAAAGCCGCGCCGGATCGCCGCATCGGCGATGGCGCCGAGCGTGCGCGCCTGCGGGTCGGCGCTCTCGTCGACGTGGAAATCGAGATCCCAGCCGCGGCGCTCGGCGAGCCCGAACAGCGCGTCGAGCGCCTCTTGCAGGCCGGGAATCATATAGGTGACGGCGCCGACCAACTTCGAGCCATGCGCTGCGACCACTGCCTCGATGGTCTGCATATGGCCGGGCGCGAACATCACGTCGACGCCGAACAACGGCGAGGCTTGCAGATCGATGCGGCCCTGCCAGCGCTGGCGGGCGGCCGCGAACACCGGAAACGAGATTTCCGCCTGCGGGCCGACGCTGTCGAGATGCGTGCGGATGGCGCGCGTGCCGCGCGTATAGGCGCAGGCGAGCGAGAACTCCATGCGCGCCGCGACGTCCTCAGCGCTCCACTTGGCGCTGCGATCATTCATGACGGCGGCGATGGCGCCGGGAAAATCGCCGCTCGGGTTGGGCGCGCGCCGCCAGATATGGCCCTTGTCGAGATGCGTATGTGCGTCGACGAAGGCCGGCAAGGCGATGCGGCCGGCCAGCGGCAGCCGTGGCGCATCGCCAAAATCCTGCGACCCCGCAGGCGCAATGGCGCCGATGCGGCCTTCATCGACCAGGATGTCGACGCGGCCAAAACCTTGCGCGTCGAGCGGCGCCTCGGCGCCGAGCAGGCGTGCATCGGCCGCCAACCAGCGCTTCATCCTGGCGATGCGGTAAGCCGGGCTCACGACTCCCGGCTCCGCGCGCTATCGTGCCAGCGATGCAGCAGTAGGTAGGAGACGGCGCTCAACGCCAGATAGATGAAGATGCCGGTCAGCGAGATCAGCACCAGCGCCGCGAACATGCGCGGAATGTTGAGGCGATAGCCGCTCTCGATGATGCGGAAGGCAAGGCCGGAGCCGGAGCCTGCCGAGCCGGCGGCGATCTCGGCGACGATGGCGCCGATCAGCGCCAGGCCGCCGCCGATGCGCAGCCCGCCGAGAAAATAGGGCAGCGCCGAGGGCACGCGCAGCCACAGCAACTGCCGCCCGCGCGAGGCGCGATACATCTGGAACAGATCGAGCAGGTTGTGATCGACCGAGGACAGCCCGAGCGCGGTGTTGGCGAGGATCGGGAAGAACGCCACCAGGAACGCGCACACCAGCACCGCGCCGCCGGAATCGAGATAGACCAGCAGCAGCGGCGCGATCGCGATGATCGGCGTCACCTGCAAGATGACGGCGAAGGGAAAGAACGCCTCCTCGATCACCTTGAAGCGCGCAAACAGCATCGCCAGCAGCGTGCCGCCGATGGTGGCCGCGACCAGCGCCTCGACGGTGATGCTGAGCGTCACCATGAGCGAGCGGCCGAGCACGATGCGGTCGTGAAACAGCGTCGTCAGCACAAGGCTCGGCGCCGGCAGGATGACGGGCTCGATGTGGTTGATGCGCACCACCGCTTCCCACGCGATGAGCGCGCCGACGAGCGCCAGCGTCGGCAGCAGGTAGCGCCTGAGTTTTACCTGGTTCAATGCGCAGCGGGCTCCATGTTCATCGCCCGGTGCAACGCCGCCGAGGTCTCGCGGCAGCACTCGGCGTAGAGCGGCGACAGCCGGAAATCCTCTTCGCGCGGCAGCGGTTGCGGGATCGCCACCTCCGCCACCACCCGGCCCGGCCGCGGCGCCATGATGACGATGCGGTCGGAGAGATAGACGCTCTCGTAGACGGAATGGGTGACGAACACCACCGTCGCATCGAGTTCGCATTTGAGCGCCACGAGATCGTCGTTGAGCTTGTTGCGGGTGATCTCGTCAAGGGCGGCGAACGGTTCGTCCATCAGCAGGATCGCTGGCCGCGTCACCAGCGCGCGGGCGATCGAGACGCGCATCTTCATGCCGCCGGAGAGTTCGCGCGGATAGGCGTTGGCGAACGCCGCGAGCCCCACCTTGGCGAGCGCCTCCATGACCGCCGGCTTCGCCTGCGCCCGCGCGCGACCCTTCAGGCGCAGCGGCAGCCAGACATTGGCGAACACCGTCGCCCACGGCATCAGCGTCGGCTCCTGGAAGACGAAGCCGAGTTCAGGGTCGCTCTGGCTCCAGTTGATCCGGCCGCTCGAGGCCGAGGTGAGGCCGGCGAGCAGGCGCAAGACCGTCGATTTGCCGCAGCCGGAGGGGCCGAGCAGCGACAGGAACTCGCCGCGCCTGACCTCCATGGCGACGCCGGCGAGCGCCGTGGTGCCGTTGGCGAAGGTCTTGCCGACGCCTTCGAGCCTGACCAGGCGCGTTGCCTCGGCGGCCGCCGCGCGCTCGCCGGTGGGCGCGGGCGCCGCGCTCATTTGCGCTGCGCTCACTTCGGCCTCAGATCGAGCCCGACGCCCTTATTGACGAATTGCAGGGTGTAGACCTTCTTGTAGTCGAGGTCGGCCGGCTCGACCTTCGCCTTGACCATCTTGTCGTAGAAATCCTTCATCCGCGCGTCGGTCATGGCGCCGATGCCGAGCTTCAGCGTATCGCCGGAATCGATCAGGCCGTATTGTTTGATCTTGCCGATGGAGAAGGCGATCTGGTCGTCGGTCATCTCCGGATTGTCTTTCTTAATCAGCGCGTTGGCCTTCGAGTTGTCGCCGTAGAGGTAATGATACCAGCCGATCGCCGAGGCGTCGACGAAGCGCTGCACCACGTCTGGCTTCTTGGCGATGACGTCGGCGCGGGTTTCGATCGTCGTCGCATAGGTGGAGAAGCCGTAATCGGCGAACAAGAAGATATTGGGCTTGAAGTGGCCCATCTTCTCCACCGCATACGGCTCGGAGGTGATGAAACCCTGCTGGATGGAGTGCTTGTCCGCGATGAACGGCTGCGGGTTGAACGTATAGGGGCGGACATTGGCCTCCTTGAACCCGTAAGCCTGCTCCATCCATTGATAATAAGGCGCGCCCCTGGCGATATAGGCCGGGGAATTGACGAGATCGGTGAATTTGTCGAGCCCGACGCCGGGATGCGACATGACGATTTGCGGATCTTTCTGGAAATGCGCGGCGACGACGACGATTGGCACGTGATGCTGCAGCGCGTCAAACGCTTCGATGAAGTCGGCGCCCATGTAGAAATCGAGTTTGCCGGCGGCGAGCAGGATGATGTTGGCCGCCTGCGGGCCGCCCTGCACAATCTCGACGTCGAGCCCGTATTTGGCGTAGGTGCCGTCGGCGACCGCCTGATAATAGCCGCCGTGCTCGGCCTCGGCGAGCCAGTTGGTGCCGAAGCGCACCTTGTCCAGTGCAAAAGCGGAAGTCGCCACCATGCTGAGGCCTACAGCAAGCCAGACGCCCGTCAGTTTCATCGCGTACGCTCCTTGGGCAGACAATGCCGGTCTGATCGCCAGCAACTGCGGCGCCATCATCATTCTTGCGTGAAGCGCTGGCAAGAGGTAACCCAGCGGCGCGACATCGTTTCGAGAGGCGCCGCGCTTTGCGCAGACTGAACCCCAACACGATCCACCCGCCGTTCGCCAACTACGCCCACGCGGTCGAGATCGACCCGGGCGCGCGCTACGTGTTCTGTTCCGGGCAACTGGGCGTCGGACGCGACGGCGCCGTGCCGGAGAGCGCCGAAGCGCAGGCGCGGCTGTGTTTCCGCGCCATCGTCGCTGTCCTCGGCGAGGCCGGGATGACGATGGCCGATGTGGTGCGCATCAACGCCTACGTCAGCGCCGCCGAACATTTGGGCGGCTACATGAAGGTCCGTGATGAATTCGTAGGCGCCCCGCCGCCGGCCTCGACGCTGCTCATCGTGCAGGGCTTCTCGCGGCCGGAGTTCAAGGTCGAAATCGAGGCGATCGCGGCGCGCGCGGAATAGGTGGGGGTGACGGAATGGCGTCGAAATTCTGGTCCGACTGGAGCTGGCGCGATTTCGCCGCTGCCGACATGAGCCGCTATGTGGCCGTGCTGCCGGTCGCCGCGACCGAGCAGCATGGGCCGCATCTGCCGGTCGGCGTCGACAATTATATCAACCAGGGCCACTTGGAGCGCGCCGTCAAGCTGACCCCCGACGATATGCCGGCGCTCTATCTGCCGATCCAGGCGATCGGCAAATCCAACGAGCACATCGAATTCCCCGGCACGCTGACCTTTTCGCACGAGACGCTGATCCGCGCCTGGACCGAAATCGGCGACAGCGTGGCGCGCGCCGGCGTCCGCAAGCTGGTGTTCATCAATTCGCACGGCGGCAATGTGCCGGTGATCGACATCGTCGCGCGCGAACTCCGGATCAAGCACCGCATGCTTGCCGTCCACGCCGCCTGGAGCCGCTTCGGCACGCCCGAGGGCATGTTCTCGGCGCAGGAGCGCGCCCACGGCATCCACGGCGGCGAGGTCGAGACCTCGCTGATGCTGGCCTTCCGGCCGCAGACGGTGCGCATGGAGCGGGCGGAGAATTTCGCCAGCGCCGCCATCGGCATCGAGAAGGAAATGCAGCGGCTGCGCGTCACGCAGCCGATCGGCTTCGGCTGGGTGGCGAGCGACCTGACCGCTGCCGGCGTCGCCGGCGACGCCTCGAAGGCGAGCGTCGAAAAGGGCGAGGCCTGCGCCGACCACGCCGCCGCCGCCTTTATTGAGCTGTTGCGCGACGTGCTCGCCTTCGACGTCGAGCGCCTGAAGCGCGGCCCGCTGGCTGGCGGCGCGTGAGGCGCGGTCTTCTGACCCAATGAGCGAGGGCCCGGATTTCGCCCACGAGCGCGCGCTGTTGGCGCGCGGGGCGCGGTTCGTGGCGGGGGTCGACGAGGTCGGCCGCGGGCCGCTGGCGGGGCCGGTCGGCGTCGCGGCGGTGATTCTGGCGCCCAACGCGCTGATGAATGGCGTCGACGATTCGAAAAAACTCACCAAGGCGCAGCGCGAGGCACTGTTCCCGCTCATCCTCGAAAACGCCATCGCGGTGGCGATCGCTTTCGCCAGCGCCGAGGAGATCGACCTTTACAATATCCGCGGCGCCACCCTGCGCGCCATGGCGCGCGCTGTCGCCGGTCTCTCGCAACGCCCCGATTTCGCGCTCATCGACGGCCGCGATGTGCCCGCCGGGCTGGCCTGTCCGGCCCAGGCGCTGGTGAGCGGCGACGCACGTTCGCTGTCGATCGCGGCGGCCTCGATTGTCGCCAAAGTGGCGCGCGACCGGCTGATGGCGCGGCTCGACGCGCATTTTCCCGCCTATGGCTTTTCGGTCAACGCCGGCTATCCGACGCCCGCCCACCGCCGCGCCCTGGTGCGCTTGGGGCCGACGGCGCTGCACCGCAGAAGTTTCAAATCAACGACTTGCGCGGACTCTTAACGCCTCGTTATAGCTTATTGAAATTTCGTAAAGAATTGCAGAGCGCTTGGCGTCCGAAAACGGGACGTTCGCGCGCCCCCATGGCTAACTTCGCCTTTACCTTACGCAGCCATAACCAAGAGGTCGACGACGAGGCCGCCGCCGACATCGTACCGTAGCCTAATCGTGTGAGCGTGGATGCGTGCTTCTCGTGTCGGTGTGTCTGGCCGCCCCGCCCAGCTTCAGGTACTTCGTACTGGGAACGCCGCGGTCAGACCCCCCGCCACGATAAGCTCCCCGCCCAGGGACGCCATCCTGGTCGGCGATTGCGTCGAGGAGATGAACAAACTCTCCGAGGCTTGCGTCGATCTGATCTTCGCCGACCCGCCCTACAATCTGCAACTGGAGGGCAGCCTGTCGCGCCCCGACCAGAGCCGCGTCGACGCCGTCGACGACGATTGGGACAAGTTCGCCGATTTCGCCGCCTATGACGCCTTCACCCGCCGCTGGCTCACCGCCGCCCGCCGCGTCATGAAGCGTGACGCGACGCTGGTGGTGATCGGCTCCTATCACAACATTTTCCGCGTCGGCGCCATCCTCCAGGACCTCGGCTTCTGGATTCTCAACGACATCGTCTGGCGCAAGGCCAACCCGATGCCGAATTTCCGTGGCCGCCGCTTCACCAACGCCCATGAGACGATGATCTGGGCGGCGCGCTCGGCCGACGTCAAGAGCTACACCTTCAATTACGAGGCGCTGAAGGCCGGCAACGAGGATTGCCAGGCCCGCTCCGATTGGTTCCTGCCGATCTGCACCGGCGCGGAGCGATTGAAAGACGCCAACGGCCGCAAAACCCACCCGACGCAGAAGCCCGAGGCGCTGTTGGCGCGCGTGCTGCTCTCGGCCTCCAACGCCGGCGATCTCGTGCTCGACCCGTTCTTCGGCTCCGGCACCACCGGCGCGGTGGCGCGCCGGCTCGGCCGCCATTATCTCGGCCTGGAGCGCGACGAGGGCTACGCGGCGGCGGCGCGGGCGCGAATCGCGGCGGTCGAGCCGCTTTCGGCCGAGGCGCTGGCGCCGATGCCGACCAAGCGCTCGGAGCCGCGCGTCGCCTTCGCCAGCCTCATCGAGGCCGGCCTCATCGCCCCCGGCGAGACGCTCAGCGACGCCGGCGGGCGCGTGCGCGCCCTGGTGCGCGCCGACGGCACGCTGAAGATCGGCCCGGCGGTCGGCTCCATCCACAAGATCGGCGCGCTCGCGCAGGGCCTGCCGGCCTGCAACGGCTGGACCTATTGGCGCGCCGAGCGCGCCGGGCAAGCCGTGCTCATCGACGACCTGCGCGCCAGCGTCCGCGCGCAGATGCGCGAGGCGGCGGAATAGCGTCCCGCTGCCGCTTGCCGCTTCCCTCTCCCCGTTCTTCACGGGGGAGAGGGTGAGGGGCATCGCCGCAATCTGCCGCTTCGCAAAAATACGCTACCCCTCGCGGGCTTTGCCGAGGCTGCCGGCCGCCACCGCGACGATGATGATCGAGCCGGTGATGATGTCGCGCACGTAGGAATCGACGTCCAACTGCGTCAGGCCGTTGCCGAGCACGCCGAGCAGCAGCACGCCGATGAGCGTGAACGGCGCCCGCGGCTCGCCATTCTCGCTCATCGTCATGCCTAAGAACACGGCGGCGATGGCGTCGAGCATGAGCCCCGCGCCTTGCGTCGGATTGGCCGAGGCGACGCGGCTCGCCAGCATCAGCCCCGCCGCCGCCGCGCCGAGCCCCGACAGCCCGAAGGCCAGCAGCTTCAGCGGCTTGATGCGAACGCCGGCCAGCCGCGCCGCTTCCGCATTGCCGCCGATGGCGTAAAGCCGGCGGCCGAGCACCGTCTGCTCCAGGAACAGCCAGACGAGAAACAGCACCGCGGCGGCGACCAGCGTCAGATGCGGGATGGTCACGCCGCCGACGCTCACCCCGCCGCGCGCAAAACCGCCGAAGGCGGCCGGAATCGCCGCGCCGAAGATCGTCTTGCCGTCCGAAAGGCGGAAGGCGAGGCCGCTGAACACGGTCAGCGCGCCAAGCGTGGCGATGAACGGCATGATGCCGACATAGGCGACGAGAAAACCGTTGACGAGCCCGGCCGCGAGCCCGACGGCGAGCGCCAGTGGCACAGCGACCAGCGGCGGCGCGCCGGCGACGAAGGCGATCGCCGCCACGATTCCGGCCAGGCTGGCGATCGAGCCGACGCTGAGGTCGAAATCGCCCATCGCCATCACCACCGTCATCGTCGCCGAGACGACGGCCAGCATGCTCATCTGCTGCGAGATGTTGATGAGGTTGCGCGAGGTGAAGAACGTGCCCGGCAGTTCGAAGCCGAAGAAGGCGATGAGCAGCAGGAAGCCGAGCGGCGTGCCGAAACGGCTGAGGAAACGCGCCATCAGCTTTCGCCGTAGCAGAGCGCCAGCAGCGTCTGCGGAGTCAAATCCGCCGCCGACGCGCTTGCCGCCAGGCGGCCGTCGCGCATGACGAGAATGCGCGAGCAAATATGCAGCAACTCCTCCTGGTCGCTGGAGGCGACGAGCACGCCGGCGCCGGCGCGCGCGAGTTCACGCAATAGCGCGTAAATGTCGAACTTGGCCCCGACGTCGACGCCGCGCGTCGGCTCGTCGAGCAGCAGCACGCGCAACGGGCCGGCGATGGCGCGCGCGAACATCGCCTTTTGCTGGTTGCCGCCGGACAGCGTGCGCACCTTCTGCCGCGGCCCGCGCGCCTTCAGCCGCACCCGCTGGCCGGCCTCCACGGCGACGCCAAGCTCGCGGCGGCGGTCGAGGAAAAAGCGCCAGCGGTTGAGGCGCGAAAGATGCGGCAGCGCGATGTTGCGCGCCACGTCCTGCATCAGCAGCAGCCCCTGCGCGCGCCGTTCGCGCGGGCACAGCGCGACGCCCTGCGCCCAGGCGTCGGCGGGGCTGCGGATCGCCGCCGGCTTGCCGTCGAGCCGCAGGCGGCCCGCGCCATTGACCAGCGCCCGCGTCAGCCGCTCGGCGCCGGCGCCGGCGAGGCCGGCGACGCCGAGGATTTCGCCGCGCCCGAGCGTGAAGGCGACGTCGTCGAGGCCTTCGCCCGAAAGCGCCTCGACCGTCAGCGCCGCCGCCGCGCCGCTCGCCTCGGCCGGCCCGCCGGCGCTGTCGATCGCGCGCCCGCCGGTCATCGCCGCAATCAGCGCCGCTTTGGTCGCGGTTTCAGCGTCGAGCGTCGCCGCGGTTTGTCCATCGCGCAGCACGGTGATGCGGTCGGCGAGCGTCAACACTTCGTCGAGCCGGTGCGAGACATAGAGCACGCCGCAGCCGCGCGCCCGCAACGCCGCGACGATGCGGAACAGCCGCTGCGATTCCTGCGCCGTCAGCGCCGCCGTCGGCTCGTCCATGACGAAGACGCGCGCCGGCTCGCCGCTCTCGTCGATAAAGGCCGAGGCGATCTTGACCAGCATGCGGTCGCCGACCGGCAGTCGCGACAGGATCGTCTGCGGCGCGATATGCTCGACGCCGAGCCTTGCCAGCGCCGCGCCGGCGCGCGCGTGCAAAGCCCGCCAATCGACGAGGCCGAAGCGGCGCGGATAGGGCCGGCCAAGCCAGAGGTTCTCGGCGACGCTGAGGCCGGCGACGATGTTGAGTTCCTGATGAATGAAACGCAGGCCGAGCCGATGCGCTTCCGCCGGGCTGCGCGGCGCGATCGGCTGGCCGGCCAAGCGGATTTCGCCGCCGTCCGCCGCCACCGCGCCAGCGAGGATCTTGATGAGCGTCGATTTGCCGGCGCCGTTCTCGCCCATCAGCGCCAGCGTCTGCCCGGCGCTCAGCGTCAGCGATGCGCCGCGCAGCGCCACCGCGCCGCCATAAGCCTTGGCGAGGCCGCGAATCGAAAGCAGTTCCACCTTTACGGCTTGACGTTCTCTTGCGTGATGAGTGTCGTCGGCACGTAGATCACGCCCTGCTTGATCTTCTCGCCGGCGAGATAGCGTTTCACGGTGTCGGCGACGGTGCGGCCGATGCCCTTGAAGTCCTGCGACATCGAGGCTTCGAAGTCGCCGCCCTTGGCGATCGCCGCGCGCGCCTGCGGATTGGCGTCCATGCCGGTGATGACGATGCCCTCGTTCTGTCGCCCCGCCGCTTCGATCGCCTGCAACGCGCCGAGCGCCGGCTGGTCCCAGGCCGCCCAGACGGCCGCTATCGCGCCCTTCTGCGGATGGGCGGCGAGGATCGCCTCCATCTTGGCGCGCGAATCAGCGATGCCGCCGTCCTGCACGTCGGGCGTCACGCGGGCGACGATCTTGATGTCGGGATTGTTCTTGAAGATCGCGTCGGCCACCACGCCGCGCACCTCGACCGGCGGGAAGGCGTCGAACACGAACTCCACCACGCCGCCCTTGTTGTGGATGCGGTTGACGACGTAACTGGCCGTCACCGCCGCCATCTCATAGCCGTTGCTGGTGACATTGGCGACCAGCAGCGGGCTGGAGCCGGCATCCATGCCGAACACCGGCACGCCGGCCTGCTTGGCGGTCTCCAGCCCCGCCGTCACCTGCGCCGGGTTGGCGTTGAGCACGATGGCGTCGACCTTGTCGTTGACGGCGTCCTCGATGCGGCTGATGACGCCGGCGATGTCGCCCTTGGTGTCGATGACATTCACCGTCCAGCCGTTCTGCTTGGCGACCTGCTGGAACGCCTCGACATAATATTGCGTGCCGGGCTGCGCCAGATAGGGGGTGACGATGGTGACTTTGGCGGCGAAGGCGGAGGTCGTCGACAGAGCGACGAGGAGCGTGGCGAGAGCGTAGGACAGACGCATGAAAGTTTCCCCTCGGCCGGCGCCGGCCGCGGCCCCTTCGTAACACCGGCGCTTGCCCGGCTTCAACGGCATTTGCGCCTTGGCGCAACCCTGCCGGCGATGCGATAGGGAGGGTAATGCCGGCCCTGCTCGTCGTCTATTTCCCGCTCGCCGATCCCGTTGTCGGCCTCGACCTGCTCGCCCTCTACGCCGAGGCCGGCGTCGACGTGGTCGAATGCGGCTGGCCGGCGCGCGCCCCCTATCTCGACGGGCCGGACGTGCGCGCCGCGATGGCGCGCGCCGGCGATCCCGCCGCCGCCTGGCGCGCCGTTCGCCAGCGGCTGGCGGCCAGCGCCGGGCCGCAGCCGCTGCTGATGACCTACGCCGAGCCTGGCCATCCGGGCCTGGCGGACGCAAGTTTCTTTGCCGGCGCCTACGGTCTCATCGCCGTCGCCCCGGCCGGCAATGCGACGCGGACGGCGCTTGAGGCGCGGGCGCGCACGGCGGCCGGCCGGGTTTGCGCCTTCCTGCCGCTGCCGCTCAGCGAGCCCGACGTCGAGGCCGCGCGGCGCGCCAGCGGCTATGTCATGTTGCAGGCAGCAGCCGGCCTCACCGGCCCGCGCACCGCGCTCGATCCCGCTAACGCCGCGCGCATCGCCAACCTGCGCGCACGCGGCGTCGCCGCCCCGATTCTGCTTGGCTTTGGCGTCTCGACGGGCGAACAGGCGCGCGCGGCGCTGGCGCTGGGCGCGGACGGGGTGGTGGTCGGCAGCGCCGCCTTGCGCGCGGCGCTGCGCGGGCGCGCGGCGCTCGCGGCGCTGCTCAACAATCTGCGCCGGGGGCTCGATGGCTGATCTGTTTCTGGGGCTGGATATCGGCACCACGACGATCAAGGGCGCCGCCTTCGACGCCGAGGGCCGCCTCGTCGCCCACGCCGCGCGGCCCTATCCGACCGCACGTCCGGCGCCGGGAATCGCCGAGCAGGACCCGCGCCATTGGACGGAAGGGGTGGCCGCCGTGCTCGACGCGCTGGTCGCGGAAGGGCGCGCCGAGCGCGTCGCCGGCGTCGGGCTGTGCAGCCAGGTCAATACCGATGTATTCGTCGACGGCGACGGCCGCGCGCTCGGCCCCGCCATCGGCTGGCAGGACAACCGCGCCGCTGCCGACGCCGCCGCACTCGACGCCGGCGTCTCGCCCGAGGAGCGCCTGGCCTGGTGGGGGGCGCCGCTACCGATCGGGGCCAGCCACGTGCTCGCCCGCATGGCCTGGATGGCGCGCGAGCGGCCGGACATTTTCGCTGCTGCCCGTCATGTGCTATCGCCGAAGGATTACTGCCTGAAGGCGCTGACCAGCGAGACGGTCTCCGATGCGATGACGAATTTCTTCGTCGCCGGCCTCGACCTCGCCTATGTCGAGCCGCTGATTGCCCGTGTTCCCGGCGCACGCCAGCGGCTGCCGCCGCTCAAAGGTTTCGCCGAAGTCGTCGGCGAGGTCGCTCTCGGGGGCCGCAAGGCGCGCGTCGTCGCCGGGACGATGGACGCCTGGAGCGGGCTGGTCGGCGCCGGCGCCGCCCATGCGGGGCAGGGCGTCTACATGAGCGGCACGAGCGAGATCGTCGCCATCGCCAGCGCGGCGCGGATTGGCGCACCGGGCGTCGTCACCTTCCCCGAGGCCGCCGGCCTGATCGTCAACGCCGGGCCGACGCAGAGCGGCGGCGATGCGCTGCAATGGTGGGCGCAGGCCTCGGGCGGCGACGTCGCGCCGGTGCTGGCGTCGGCGGGCGAGGCAGACCGCGACGGGCGACCGATCCTGTTCCTGCCGCATCTGGAAGGCGAGCGCGCGCCGCTGTGGGACGCGCAACTGCGTGGCGCCTTCGTCGGCCTCGACCGCCGCGCTGGCGCTTCGGATTTGGCGCTGGCGGTGCTGGAGGGCGTCGCGCTGTCGGGGCGGCTGCTGTTTGAGGCCTGCGACGCGGCGGCCGGCGGCGGCACGGCGCGGCTGTTCCTGGCCGGCGGCGGCGCGCGCGCCGATCTGTGGGCGCAGATTCGCGCCGATTGTCTGGGCGTGCCGCT
>Ga0134126_10001677_pt1 | contig 28211 bp, 32 predicted proteins | sample KB31752_FD_96881 | JGI IMG/M metagenome (GOLD analysis project Ga0134126, IMG submission 96881) | Terrestrial soil microbial communities with excess Nitrogen fertilizer from Kellogg Biological Station, Michigan, USA - KB3-175-2 | ecosystem: Environmental > Terrestrial > Soil > Unclassified ... | reverse complement strand
GATTCGGGCAGGTTTTGTTCGCCTAACGTACCATCCGTAAACGGATGATCCACAGCGGCCGTCGGGGCGGCATTCCGTAGCGAACTCGCCGCTTGCGAGCGTCAGCCAACAGACCCATCTTCGTTTCACGATGAACCAGAGAACGGCGCGACACAGCGCGCCCCAAGCTGCCCGGGTCACAGCGGTCCTCGGCCCCACCAATACCGGCAAGACGCATTTCGCCATCGAGCGCATGCTGGCGCATCGCTCGGGCATGATCGGGCTGCCGCTGCGCCTGCTGGCGCGCGAGGTCTACGACAGGGTCGTGCGCGTGAAAGGCGCAGGCGTGGCCGCGTTGATCACCGGCGAAGAGAAGATCGTTCCGCCGGATGCGCGCTACTTCGTCTGCACGGTCGAAGCGATGCCGCTCGACATTCCTGTCGCCTGTCTCGTGATCGACGAGATCCAGCTTTGCGCCGATCCCGAGCGCGGCCATGTCTTCACCGACCGGCTGCTCCATGCGCGCGGCGAGGAAGAGACCATCCTGCTCGGCGCCGACACGATGCGCGGCGCCATCCAGCGTTTCGTGCCGCGCGCCTATTTCATGACGCGGGCACGCTTCTCCGACCTCGCCTATACCGGACACAAGAAGCTGACCCGCCTGCCCCGCCGAGCCGCCGTGGTAGGGTTCTCGGCCGAGGACGTCTATGGCATCGCCGAACTGATCCGGCGCCAGCGCGGCGGCGCAGCCGTGGTGCTGGGCGCGCTCTCGCCGCGCACGCGCAACGCCCAGGTGGCGCTCTATCAGAGCGGCGACGTCGACTTCCTGGTCGCGACCGATGCCATCGGCATGGGCCTCAACATGGATGTCGACCACGTCGCCTTCGCCGCGATGGACAAGTTCGACGGCGCCGGCATGCGGCCGCTGCGCCCCGACGAGGTCGGGCAGATTGCGGGCCGTGCCGGACGCCACATGAACGACGGAACGTTCGGCACCACGGCGGATGCCGAGCCGCTCGACCCAGAGCTCGTCGCGCGCGTGGAGGGCCACCGCTACGATCCGGTGCGCGTACTGCAATGGCGCAACGGGAGTCTCGACTTCGCCTCGCTCGACCGGCTGATCGCCAGCCTCGACGAACCGCCGCCTGCGAAAGGGCTTGCCAAGGCGCGGCCGGCGAGCGACGCGGTCGCGCTGCGCACGCTCGCCGCCCAGGACGACGTGATGGCGCTCGCAGCTTCGCGCGATGGCGTGCACCGGCTGTGGGACGCCTGCCAGCTCCCCGATTTCCGAAAGCTGTCGGTCGACGAGCATGTGCGCCTCGTGCAGGCGATTTTCCTGTTCCTGTCGAGCGATGAGGGCGTGCTGCCGGACGATTGGCTCTCGCGGCAGATCGCGCGACTCGACGTGCCCGAAGGCGATGTCGCAACGCTGAGCGGCCGCCTCGCCCAGATCCGCACCTGGACCTATGCCTCTCACCGCGCAAGTTGGACCACCGACAGCGCGCACTGGCAGGCCGTGACTCGCGCGGTCGAGGACCGTCTGTCGGATGCGCTGCACGAGCAACTCACGCAACGCTTCATCGACCGGCGCACCTCAGTGTTGATGAAGCGGCTGCGCGAAGACGACATCATCGATCTCACGCTCGACGATTCCGGCGGCGTGGCGATCGGCGGCGAAGTCGTCGGCAAGCTGGAGGGATTCCGCTTCGAGCCCGACGCACGCGCCGAGGGCATCCATGGACGTACCCTGCGCGCCGCGGCGATGAAGGGCCTCGAGGGCGAATTCTACGCGCGGGCACGGCGCATTGCGGAGGCTGACGACAAGGCGATCTCGCTCAGCGAGCACGGCAAGCTGTGGTGGGACGGCGCGGTGGTGGCGCATCTCGCCGCCGGCGCCTCGCCCTACGAGCCGAAGGTCGAGATGCTGGCCGACGAAAGGCTCAAGGGCGAGCCGCGCGAGACGGTGCAGGCGCGGCTCGACATCTTTGTCCGTGCACGGATCACGATCCGTCTTCAGCCGCTGCTGGCCTTGCGCGAAGCGGTGGACGCCAGGGCCGGCACGGCGGACTCCCTGCCCGGTCCGGCGCGCGGCATCGCGCACCAGTTGCTGGAACATTTCGGCTCGCTCGAGCGAGCGCGCCTCACACTGCCTGAGCAGCTCGGCCCGCTGATCCGGGCGCTGAAGGGCCATGGCGTGTGGTTCGGCCGCCGCTCGGTCTATCTGCCAAAGCTGCTGCGGCCCGATGCGGCATCATTGCTGGCACTGCTCTGGGGCGTGTGGACGAAGCAGCCGCGCATTCCCCTGGCGCCGCAGCCCGGCCTCACCTCTTTCGTCAACGATGCACGCCTGCCCGCCGACTTCCTCGCCGCCGCCGGCTTTCGTGTCATCGCGCGCCGCGCCGTCCGCCTCGACATGCTGGAGCGGCTTGAGGAGGAACTCGAAAAGGGCGCAGCCGCCGGCAGCGATGCCGAGACGCTGCTGCCCAAGCTGGTTTCGCTGATCGGTTCGAGCAATGACGAGCTCAAGACCGTGCTCGCCGATCTCGGCTGGCAGATCGTCAACGTCGCCGACAGCGGAAACGGCGTGACGAAGGTCTGGCGCAAGGCGCTGGCGCGTCCGCAACGCCACCAGCGCCACCGCCAGGATCGCCGCGCGCCCAAGGAATTCAAAGTCGAGATCCGCCTGGACTCGCCGTTCGCGGGCTTGGCGGCGCTGGTACGCAAGTGACGGCCGGGGAGCGCATCCGCATCGACAAATGGCTTTGGCATGCGCGGTTTTACAGGACGCGGGTGCTGGCACAGGAGGCCGCCGAGAAGGGCCACATCCGGCTCAATGGGGCACGCACCGAGAAGGCCGGGCGCGGGATCAAGATCGGTGACGTGCTCACAGTTCCCACCGGCCGCGATGTCCTTATCGTGCGTGTGGTTGCCTTTGGTGAACGACGCGGGCCCGCGCTGGAGGCGCGGCTGTTGTACGAAATCGTCGCGGACGGTGGGCTTGATCCTTCGGCCCCCCCTCCCGTATGACGCTTCGCTGACTATATATCGCCTACGCTTAAGGGGCCGTCCGCATGACCTATGTCGTCACCGAAGCCTGCATCAAGTGCAAGTTCATGGATTGCGTCGAGGTATGTCCCGTGGACTGTTTCTACGAGGGCGAGAACATGCTCGTCATCCACCCCGACGAGTGCATCGATTGCGGCGTGTGCGAACCGGAATGCCCGCCGGAGGCTATCAAGGCCGACACCGAGAGCGGCCTTGAAAAATGGCTCTCCCTGAACGCCGACTACGCTAAGAAATGGCCGAACATCACCCAGCACGGCACCGCGCCGGCCGACGCCAAGGAATGGGAAGGCGTAGAGAACAAGTTCGACAAGTATTTTTCGGATAAACCCGGTTCTGGTTCGTAGAATTAACGAAGAAGGGTACGGTTCGTTAAGTTAACGCTCCCCGGCAGCGAATTTAACCAATTGAAATCGCGGCTGAATTCGCCAAGCATTCGAATAAATGCCGAAAATTCAAGGTGTTGACAGTTTGTCCTTCCGTTTACGGATGAACTGTGTTATATAATTCCACGATCTGAAACGTGCGAAGGCTCCCTCACCGGACTGGCAACACTCCGGCGCCAGACCCCGTTTCGGTTGCAGTGCAGTGTAAGACCAAGGCCCGTTGCGGCGCACAAGGCGCCGGGCCGAGCGAAAGTGACCCATGACGACCACCAAGACCGCCCCCGCACCCGTCGCCGTCAAGCAGAAGACGCCGGCGAACAGCAACACCAAGAAGCATGAATTCAAGACCAACGACCATGTCGTGTACCCCACCCATGGCGTCGGCAGGATCATGAAGATCGAGGAACAGGAAGTCGCCGGCATGAAGCTGGAACTGTTCGTGATCACCTTCGAGAAGGACAAGATGACGCTACGCGTGCCGACCACCAAGGCCAAGGCCGTGGGCATGCGCAAGCTCTCCTCGCCGGACATCGTCTCCAACGCCCTCAACACGCTGAAGGGCCGCGCCCGCATCAAGCGCACCATGTGGTCGCGCCGCGCCCAGGAATACGAGGCGAAGATCAACTCGGGCGACCTGGTGTCGATCGCCGAGGTGGTACGCGACCTCCACCGCGCCTCCGGCCAGCCGGAGCAGTCCTATTCCGAGCGCCAGCTGTACGAAGCGGCCCTCGCCCGCATGGCGCGCGAAGTGGCGGCCGTCGAGAAGACCGACGAGCCGACCGCCGTCAAGCGCGTGGAAGGCATGCTGCTGAAAAAGGCGGCATAAGCCGATTTCAATTGAATGCGAAGGGCCCGGACACCGCTCCGGGCCCTTTCCTTTATTGCACGACTTCGATGCCTTGCGGATTGGGCACTTCGATCTCGGGGCCGTTGAGCGATTGGACGATGCCGCGGACGCGGATCGTCTGGCCGGCATAGGCCCGCGGATCGACGCCGAGGCGGCGGAAATTCGCCATGTCCTCGGGTTCGATCGTCACCGTGAAGTCGGTGCGCCAATCGGCGCCGAAATTGAGATAGGCCCGGCCGTTCCTGAGCTCGGTGTTCTGTACTGTGCCTTCGACGATCTGAAACGTGCCCGTGTCGCGACCGACCGTGGCAGGCGTGCGCACCGCATAGGCCGGTGCCGCCCACAGACCGGCATGCGAAGCACGCGCCTGCGCCTCGGCGGCATAGAGTTCCTCGGAACATTCGGTGCGGTCCGGCGCGACAGCGACACGCGCCAGGCCCTTGCGCAGCAGAGCGAGCTGGATCCACGTGCCGTCACCGGCGAAGAGCTGGCCGCGCACGCGGTCGTAGCGATCTTCCTTCGGTGGCACGGCGGTCAGTGTCAGCGGCGCCTTGCGGGCGAGTGCAAGGATCGTCGAGATCGCCTGGTCGGCGAAGGTTTGCGGCGCGCGATCGGCGGCGCCGGCCGGCAGGCGGATGGTCTCCAGATGGAGCGCGCGGCCGTCCGTCAGGACGACGACGCCGTTGCGCTCGACGCGGAGCAGTTGCGCGCCGCTGATCTCGGCCGGTCCGGCGCAGGACGGTACCGCCAGCGCCCAGGCCGGTGTGCAGGCAAGGACTGCTGCAGCGACGGTCCCACTCGCGAGTATCGGTCTGATCATGCGTCCATTCAGCATGGTTCGCCGCGGTCTGCACGCGAGAACTGGCGTCAAGGTAACCAGCTTTTCAAACCGCCTCGTACCAGTCGATCCCATCCTTGTCGGTGCTCTTGCGGATGCGGCTGCGGGCGCGCAGGCAGTTCAGATGCGCCAGGCTCTCACCCGTCGCCATGCCGAAATTCCCCTGGGTGATGCGGCTGCGAAACAGGGCCGGGAACACATCGACGGCCCGCCTGGGTTCGGCGCAGAGCGCGTGGAGCTTCTCGAGACCTTCCTCGTGATGGTCGATCAGTTCCTGGAGGCGAAGCGGCCCCTTGCGGAACGGCTCGTTGTGCGACGGCAGCACCAGCGCGTCGCCGGGCACGATGCCCTTGAGCCTGACGCAGGAGTCGAGCCAATCCTGCAACGGGTTGGCGTCGGGTTCGGTCGGATGCACCGAGACGTTCGACGAGATTTTCGGCAAGATCTGGTCGCCCGAAATGAAGACGTTGAGCGCCGGGCACCACAGGCAGGCATGTTCCGGTGAATGTCCGTTGCCGCCGACCACGCGCCACACATGGTCGCCGATCGCGATCTCCTCGCTTTCGACAATGCGGCGATAGGCGCTCGGCAGCTTGTAGACGCCATGGCCGAAGCCGCCGAAGCGCGTGCGATAATTCTCGAGCAGGTCCTCCGGGAAGCCTGCCGCCCGATAGAAGCGCAGACCCTCGGTGGGCGCTTCCAGTCCGGTGTCGGCCACCAGGTTGCGGCACATGAGGAATTCCGTGCGCGTGATCCAAAGTTCGACGTCGAACTTGCGCACCAGCCAGCCGGCGAGGCCGATATGGTCGGGATGCATGTGAGTGACGATCACGCGCTTGACCTTGCGGCCGCGCATCGGACCGGCGAAGAGCTGCTCCCAGGCCTGCGTCGTCTCCTCGTTGCGAATGCCGCTGTCGACGACGGTCCAACCGTCGCCGTCCTCCAGCAGCCACAGATTGATGTGGTTGAGCTGCATCGGCAGGCGCATGCGCACCCAGTGCACGCCGGGTGCCACGACGATGCTCTCGCCCGTTTCGGGACGTTCGACAAAGGGATAGTCGAGATTGCTGCCCGGGCGGATTCGGGCTTCGGATGCGCTCACAGGGCGCCTTTCGGAGATAGCGGTTGTTTCGACTATGATTGGGCCGCGCGGCGCGTCAAGCCCCGCGAATTTACCCCGTTACAGCCTGCATGTGCGCGCCAGACGCGTTATAGGTGGGCATCGGACAATTCCGGAGGAACGATGCGCGGACTCGCCCTGTTTGCCACAGCCATGCTTGCGCTGACTGCGGCGCAGGCCGCCCAGGTTTCGACCGATCCGCGGCAGGCACCGGCTGGTGCCTATCAGATCGAAGCGCGCCACACCGTGGTCTTGTTTGCCATCCCGCATCTTGGGCTGACCGACTATTACGGCCGCTTCGAGAAGGCATCGGGGACCCTGAATTTCGCGCCCGGTTCGCCCGAGAAAAGTTCCGTGTCGGTCACGGTCGACACGGGGAGCCTAAACGTTCCCAACAGCGAATTGATGACCGAGCTCGTCAGCGCCGATGTGTTCGACGCTGCGAAATTCCCGCAAGCGACGTTCGTTTCGACCTCGGTGGCCCGTACCGGCCCGGCTTCGGGACGGATGACAGGCGACCTGACGCTTCTCGGGGTGACCAAACCGGTTACCTTCGACGTGACCTTCAACGGTGGCGCGCCCTCGCCCATGGGGTCGGGCTATTATCTGGGCTTCCATGCCACGACGACGATCAAACGCAGCGATTTCGGACTGGACAAGATGCGCTGGGCAGGCTTTGTCGGCGACGACGTAAAGCTCGTCATCGAAGGCCTGTTCCTGAAGCAGAAAGGCTGAACCTATGCCGGCACGTGCTGTCCGCTACAACACCGTCTCCATGACGTTCCATTGGGTCATTGCCGCGCTCGTTATCGCCAACATCACGCTCGGCCTTTACATGGCCGATCTGCCGCGCAGCGACCCCTACAAATTCCTGATCGTGCAGACGCACAAATCGATCGGGTTGACCGTTCTGGTTCTGAGCCTGCTGCGGCTCGGCTGGCGCCTGGTTAATCCGGCGCCGCGCCTTCCGGCGGGAATTCATCCGATCATGGCGGGCATTGCGCATCTCACCCACTATCTCTTTTACGCCCTCATCATCCTCATTCCGCTGTCGGGATGGCTGTTTGTGTCGGCCTCGCCGCTCGGCAACGGCACGAGCTATTTCGGCCTGTTCGACTGGCCGAATCTCGGCTTCTTCGCCGGCCAGACCCGTGCGCAGCTGCATGCGACGCGTGAGATGTACCAGACGACGCATGTCCTCCTCGCCTGGAGCGCCATCGTGCTGGTGCCGATCCATGTGCTTGCGGCGCTCTACCATCACTTCCTTCGCGGGGACGACGTGCTGCGCCGCATGGTGCCGGGCATGACGGTGCGCGACGCATGAGGCGGCCGCTCGCCGGTCTGTGTGTCCTGCTGCTGGCGGCCGCACCGGCCACGGCGGCGGAGTGGACCGTCGATCACGCGAAGAGCCGGCTCGGCTTCACCGTGCAATGGAGCGGCGAGCCGCTGGTCGCGACGTTCAAGTCCTGGACGGCCAAGATCGCCTTCGATCCGGCCAATCTGGCGGCCGCGCATGCCGGGGTTTCGATCGCACTCGACAGCGAGGACTCGGGCTCGACCGACAATGACGACGGACTGAAGGGCGCCGAAGGATTTTCGGTCATGCAATTTCCGCATGCGCATTTCGAGACGACCGGGTTCAAGGCAACCGGCGGCAACGGCTATATCGCGACGGGACGTCTGGACCTGCATGGCGTCACGCGACCTATCACCTTACCCTTTACCCTGACGATTGCAGGCAACACCGCGCACATGGTCGGAAAGGCCGAAGTGAGCCGCCTCGATTTCGGGCTGGGGACGAGCGGCGAATGGGCCGGCGAGACGCCGATCGCCCACGCGGTAACGATCACCGTCGACCTCACCGCGACAAAGACCCCCTGAATTCCGTATAGAAGGGGCATGACCACGACGACGGCCCCTCGCCTGCGCCGCGCCGATGACGGCGCAATCGCCGAAGCCGCGCGCATCCTGCGCGCGGGCGGCCTTGTCGCGTTTCCGACGGAGACTGTCTACGGCCTCGGCGCCGACGCCGCCAGCGGGCGCGCCGTGGCCCGCATCTTCGAGGCCAAGGGCCGGCCGCGGTTCAATCCGCTGATCGTCCATGTCGCAGACCGGTTCGAGGCCGCGCGCCACGCCGCCTTCAACCCAACCGCCACCAAGCTGGCGCAGGCATTCTGGCCCGGCGCGCTGACGCTCGTCCTGCCACGCGCGGCCGATTGCGATTTGTCCGAACTGGTGAGCGCGGGGCTCGCCACGGTGGCGCTGCGCGTACCGGCGCATCCGGTGGCGGCGAAACTGATCGCGCAGAGCGGCCTCGCGATCGCGGCGCCCAGCGCCAATGCCTCGGGACGGATCACGGCGACGACCGCAGCCCATGCCGCACAAAGCCTTGGCGACAGGGTCGATCTCATTCTCGACGGTGGACCGGCGCCGCTCGGCGTAGAGTCGACGGTGATCGGTTTCGCAGGCGAGACGCCGGTGCTGCTCCGCGCGGGTGCCGTTCCGCGGGATGCGATCGAAGCGATTACGGGACCGCTTTCAATGCCGCGCGCCGGGACCATCCAGTCGCCGGGCCAGCTGGCGAGCCATTATGCCCCACGTGCCACGCTGCGGCTGAACGCGCGCGAGGCCCACAGCGGCGAAGTGCTGCTCGGCTACGGGCCGGCGACGCCGGCCGGCGCGCGCAATCTGAGCCAAAGCGGCGATCTGCGCGAAGCCGCCGCCAACCTGTTCGCGATGTTGCACGAACTCGACGCTTCCGGCGCACGGGCCATCGCCGTCATGCCCATTCCAGACCACGGCCTGGGAGAGGCTATCAACGACCGGCTGAGGCGCGCCGCCGCGCCGCGCAAAACGTCATGAAGACCGAGACGCTCGCGCGCCTGAAAACCGCCGCCGGTCCACAGGGATTTTCGGAAGATCCCGCGGAGATCGCACCGCATCTCGAGGAGTGGCGCGGCAAATATCATGGCCGCTCGTTGCTGTTGCTGAAACCCGCGACAACGTCCGAGGTCTCAGCGATCCTGGCGATCTGCAACGAGACGGTGACCGCGATCGTCCCGCAAGGCGGTAATACCGGCCTGGTCGGCGGCCAGATCCCGTTCAACGGTGAAGTGATCCTCAGCCTGAAGCGGATGAGCCGCTTGCGCGCCCTGGATTCGGCCGCGCACACGATGACGGTGGAAGCCGGCATGATCCTCGCCTCGGCGCAGAAAGCGGCGGACGATGCCGGCCTGCTCTTTCCCCTCAGTCTCGCGGCCGAGGGCAGCGCCACGATCGGCGGCAACCTTTCGACCAACGCCGGCGGCGTCGCGGTGCTGCGCTACGGCATGGCGCGCGATCTGGTGCTCGGTCTCGAAGTCGTGCTGGCAGACGGCCGCGTGCTCGACCTTCTGCGCACACTGCGCAAGGACAACACGGGCTATGACCTGAAGCAGCTCTTTATCGGCGCGGAGGGCACGCTCGGCGTGATCACCACAGCCGCCCTCAAGCTCTTCCCGAAGCCGGCGCGGCGAGTAACGGCACTCGCGGCGGTTTCCTCGCCGGCCGCGGCGGTCGCGTTGCTCGCAGTCCTGCAAGAGGCCGCAGGCGGCCTGGTGTCGGCGTTCGAGTTGATGCCGCGCATCGGAATCGAGATGGTGCTGGCCCACATTCCCGGCGCCCGCGATCCGCTCGCCAAGCCGTCACCCTGGTACGTGCTGGCCGAGGCCACCGGCGCCGCAAATGTCGATCTCGAAACGGCGTTCGAGACGGCCCTGGCCCGCGCCGGCATCGAAGATGCCGCACTCGCCGCCAGTGAGACGCAGCGCACGGCACTGTGGTCGTTGCGCGAGTCGATTTCGGAAGCGCAGAAGCGCGAAGGCGCCTCGATCAAGCACGATGTCTCGGTGCCGGTCAGCACTATCCCGGAATTTCTCAAGGTCGCGACGGCGGCGGTGTCGAAGGCCGTGCCGGGCGCGCGACCGGTCTCTTTCGGCCATATCGGCGACGGCAATATCCACTTCAATTTCAGCGTGCCCGCCGACGGCGACGGCGAGGCCTTCCTTGCGCGCTGGGAGGACGTTCAGCGCATCGTGCACGACATCGTGCACGGATTCGGCGGCTCCATCAGCGCCGAGCACGGTATCGGCGTGCAGAAGCGCGACCAGCTCGCGCGCTACAAGAGCGAAGCCGAACTCGACGTGATGCGCGCCCTAAAGCGCATGCTGGACCCCGGCAACATCCTCAATCCGGGAAAGGTCGTGAATTTCTAGACGTGCTACGCCGCCTTGCGCAGGGCGGGTTGCGGTTCCGGCGGAGTCGCCAGCGTCAGGAGCCTCTGGCGGCGCTGCCGGTTCGATATGGCGCTGACCGCCGCGGTCGCAACCGTCGCCATATAGGGCAGCGACTGAACTGTGATCATCACCATCCAGAGCTGGATCGCTGGATCGTCGAGCGCCGCGCCGGTGGCAAGCGCGAGCAGCGCCAGCAGACAGAAGCCGAGCAGCGTCGTCTCCTGCCACACCTTGCGCAGGGCCTGGGACAGGAGCGCCTGGTCCTCGCATTTGGGCGTGCGCAGGAAGGGCTGGCCGCGAGTCAGCAGGCCCGCGATCACCGCCTTGGCGACCGCGTGGGTGGTGGAAAGGCCGGCCACCGACGCGATCAGCGCCCCCTTCACGCCGGAGCCGACCTTCTGCGGATAAAGCAGCAGCGTCTTCAGCGTCTTGGCGGCGAACAATGCCAGGGCGGCGGCCGACAGCGCCGGCAGCGGCACGTCGAAATCCTGCGGCATCGCCCACATCAGCGCCGTCCAGGTCAGCGCCATGAAAGTGACCGCGAGACCGAACGCATCGGTGATCCATGGCAGCCAGCCGACCAGGAACTGGTAGCGCTGGCCGGCGGTGAGCCTGGTGCGGCCGAGGAAGATCGCGCCGGCGTGGCGTTTCATGATCTGCATCGCGCCATATACCCAGCGATAGCGCTGGGCGATGAAAGCATCGAGCGTATCGGGCATCAGGCCGCGGCCCATGCTGTCGGGAATGTACGCCGCGCCATAGCCGGCCTCGAACAGTTTGAGGCCGAGCTCGGTGTCCTCTGTGATGCACCAGGTCGCCCAACCGTGCACTTCTTCCAGCGCATGGCGACGCACGATCGTCATCGTGCCGTGCTGGATGATGGCGTTGTATTCGTTGCGCTCGACCATGCCGATGTGGAAAAAGCCGCGATATTCCTCATAGGCCATCGCCTTGAATGCATTGGCGCGCGCGTCGCGATAGTCCTGCGGCCCCTGGACCAGCGCGATGTCGGGCGCGGCGAAGTAAGGCAGCGCGCGGCGCAGCCAGAACGGTTCGACCTGATAATCGCTGTCGATCACCGCGACGAACTCGGCGGCGGGATCGGTAAGCGCCAGCGCCTGGTTGAGCGCGCCGGCCTTGAATCCACTCATTTCGTCGTAGTGAAAGAAGCGGAACCGTTCGCCAAGCGCGGCGCAGTGCGCCTCGACCGGCTTCCACACCGCCGGATCGGGCGTGTTGTTGTCGAGCAGGATGACCTCGAAATTGTCGTAGTCGAGGCGGGACAGTGCATCGAGCGTCTCGATCACCATCGCCGGCGGCTCGTCGAAGCACGGCACATGGATGGAGACGCGTCGGCTCTTCTCCGGTATCGCGGTGCGCAACGCGCGGCGTTCGACGCGCCACAGGCTGGAGGCGAGTTCGATCCCCTCGGTCAGGATGACGGTCGAGGCGAGCAGCACCAGCGGCACCATGGCGATGATCATCGCAAGATCGGTGGGATCGACATATTCGAGCGAACTCGCGTCGATCAGCACCAAAAGGCCTGTCGTCACCACCGCCACCAGGCCGCCCATGACCAGATAGCCCTGCTGGCGCATGCGCGGCATCCAGCCGAGGATCATCAACCCGAGCACCAGCGTCAGGACGGAGGCGAACAGTGCGTAGGTGCGCCATTCCGGGAAGGTGCGCAGCAGGCCGCTGAAGCTGAATTTCGGCGTGCCCAGCGCGTCGTACAGGCCCCAGCTCGCGCCGACCGAGCCTTCGCTGCCGCCCTTCCAGGGCTGGTCGTAGCCTTCGAGCAGGTAGTAGTCGTAGCCCTTCTGCGCCGCGAACTGCACGAAGGCGCGCATGAAGTACGCCTCGTTGGCGACCGACGGCTCGGCGAAGCGCTTGGTGCGGCCGTCCGACGGCCAGCCGGCCTCACCGATGATGATCAGCTTGTCGGGAAATTCCTCCTGCACATCCTTGTAGGCATCCTCGACGAAGTGCAGCGAGTCGTGCGCCGACACGCCCTCCCAATAGGGCAGCAGATGCACCGAAACGACGTCGACATACTGTCCGATCTCCGGCGTCAGAAGCCAGGTCGACCACGGTTCGGCCGTCGTGACCTTGATGCGGTCGGGAAGCGCGTCGCGCACGCGCCGGATGTAGCCGTTGAGCTGATCGGGCGTGACGAAGCCCATCAGGATCGCTTCGTTGCCGACGAAGACGCGGTCGATAACCCGGCGATTGGCGAGCGCGGTCTTGATGCAGAGCGCAAGCTCGGTCTCGTTCTGCTCCGCATCGGCGGAGATCCAGCAGCCGAGCGAGACGGTGAGGCCGTAGCGCCGCGCAATCGCCGGCACCTTGTCCATGCCGCCGGCCACGGTATAGGTGCGCACCCGCCCGGTGAGCTGGGAGAGCTGCGCCATGTCACGGTCGATCTGCTCGGGCGTGATATGCAAATTCGCGCGCAGGCTGAAGAGGTGGCTTGGATTGTAGGTGACGCCGCGGATCTGGCCTTCCCAGTCGGGCGCCTTGATCGTGTAGTCGAGGCTCGCCCAAAACATCACGGACGCGCCGACCACCAGCAACAACGCGACGGCAATCCGTAGCTTGCCGCTCCCGACCCATCTGCGCCAGCCGCTCAGGACTGTTTCAACCACGCTATCGCCGCCCCACCATGGGCTCGTTCAATCCCGCGCTTATACCAAGTTCGGAGCGCGCGATCCGCTATTACTGGCCGGCGTCGGGATCGTCGGGATCCTGGCCGGGCGGCGGCTTCTTGGGGTGGGAGAGGGAGAGAAGCTCCATGTCGAAGACCAGAGTCTGGTTCGGCGGGATCAGCCCGTCTCCCGCGCCGCGCGCGCCATAGGCGAGGTTCGGCGGTATCACGAGGTGCCACTTGTCGCCGACGCGCATCAGGCTGAGCGCCTCGGTCCATCCGGGGATCAGCTTGTTGACGGTGAAATGCGCCGGGGTGAGCGGTTCGGTGCCGTCGAACACTTTCCCGTTGATCAGCATGCCGGTGTACAGCACGTCGACTTCGTCGGTTACCTTGGGCCGATCGCCGAACCCGCTCTTGATGATGCTGTATTGCAGCCCGCTGGGGCGCACGACGACGCCCGCCTTGTGGGAATTGTCGCTTAGATATGCCGCATTGGCCGCCGCACTCAGCGACGGATCGGCGGCTTTTGCTCCCGACCCGGCAAGGGACAACAACGCCGTCAGCGCGGCCAAGACGGCCCCGAAACGCTTCATTCCTAGACTCCTTGCTGCTTGGCGCGAATGCGCAAGCTTATCGCAGAAACCAGACGCCTGCTCAATCGACCAGGCGCTTCAGTTGGCCGCGCCATGCCTCGTCCGGATCACCGTAAACCGAGCCGAGATGGCGAAAACGAGACCATTCAGCTACCGCGGACCAGCCGGCCGAACCAGCTGCGGCGGCGGACCGGCTTGGCAATCGCAGCGCCGATCGGTGTCGGACGCACCGTGCCGGCCGAGGCCGCGGTCCTGGCGGCCGGCTTTGCGGCGACGATCGCGGGTTCCAGGGCTTTGGGAGCCGGCTTGAGTGCGGTCGACGGCGCCGCGATCGAGATCGCCGGCATCTGCACCGGCTTGAAATCATGTGGCCCGATGCCGGCCGTCATGAACTTCCTCGACCATTCCTCCTCGGGGCTGACGACGTAAGCATTGCTGACGCTTTTCGGCTGCGGTGCATTCGATGCCTCGGAGAACTGCCGGTCCTTCACGCCGCGGATCAGCCGTTCGAGCCGTTCTGCACCGTCCGCGAGCGACCCCGTCGCGCTTGCCAGTTTCTCGGCCATGCTCAGCCTCCGCCCTGTCTCGAATGCCATTGAAAGCCACCCTCGCGGCTGATGATCGCAACGTCGATGGCGCCGCCGACGGTCTGCTTCTGCGCCATAATACGCTTCTTGAAGACGTTCAGCGAGACCAGTTCCCGCGCCGTTTCGGCGAGTTCCGTTCGCGAGGCGATTTCCAGCACGCGTAGCACCGGGTTGATGTAGGTGTGCTGCTGGTAATCGCCGATGATGCCGCGGAAAACGTCGAAATATTGCGGGATATAGGCGGTCTGGAACTGGCGTCGGATGTCTTCCTTGACGGCCGGATCGGCGCTCGGGAAGGCGGCCACGACCTGATCCACCAGGGCGTGCATCAGCATGTTGAGAGCGCCATAGACCCGGCGCTCGAGATTGAAATCGATGCCGCGGATGAAGGCGTTGGTCACTTCGCTATCGGCGAAAACGCGTATCTTGGAACGCGTGTCCCCGTCGATCTGGTCGAACGAAGCTTCGGCGCGCTTGACGATGCCGCCGACGATCGCCGAGACGAACCATGTCGTGACGACGGGATAGCGCTCCTCGGTGCCGAAGCCGGCAAAGACCAGCCCCGTGACGTCCTCCAGGAACAGGTCCTTCACCACGCAGTTGACCGCGATCTCCTTCAGATGCCCCAGCGCCACCTTGCCAAGACCGAAGGGCTGGAAACCATAGGCGATGACCTCGTCCATGTCGGCGCTGTAGTTCTTGCGAACCGTCTCCGCAAAACCCTGCGGGAAACAGGCGAGGTTGCCGCGCGGGCTGCCGTCCTCGCGGAACTGGTAGTCGCGCCAAACCCGCTCGATCGCTTCCTCGAGGATGGCGGCGTCGCTGATATGGGCGCGCTCCTGGCCGCCGGATTCGCGCAGGAATTGCGCCAGATGAAAGATGTAGCGGAAAACCGAGGCCAGCAGCCGCTTGTATTCGTCCTGCTGGCGATTCCGCGGGAAGAACTCATCGAGATTGTCGAGCATACCGACGAAGCCGGAGGCGTAGCTTCGGATGTGCGGCAGCTGGCCCGGTTTGACCTTCTTCTGGTAGTGCTCGATCAGGTGCTCCCAGGGGTGGCCCATCATGTCGGCGACGCCGAAGAACATGACGCCCACCGGATGGCCGCCGACGAGGTTGTAGAGCTTGCGCTGATCGTTGCGCACGACGACGGTGCCACCATCGATCAGTGTGACCGCCGAATCCGCCGCGAGCGCTACCGCACGCTGGTTCATCACCGCGATCTCGGATGTCATGCTGCCGTTGCCCTGCCCACCGTTTTGAGGAGTATTCCATAGCCTTGCGGCAATTGGGAGGCAGGCGAACATCATGGTTGATGCAGGCACATTGCCCGCAATCCGGGCAGCCGATACCGTCCGCCCGGACGGAACCGGGAAGGGAACTCATGTACAAGCCATTCGATCTCAGCGGCAAAGTCGCGCTCGTCACCGGCGGCAATGGCGGCATCGGTTTCGGCATGGCGGACGCGCTGGCCCAGGCCGGCGCGGACGTCATGATCTGGGGAACCAAGGACGACAAGAACGCGCAGGCCGTGGCCAGGCTCAAGGCACATGGCAAGCGCGCGGCCGCGCGCAAGGTGAATGTCGCGAACGAGGCAGAGGTGGTCGATGCCATGGCCGCGGCGATCAGGGAGATGGGCCGCGTCGACACGGTCATCGCCAATGCCGGCATCGGCGGGGGCGCGCGCTCCTTCTCCGAGATGACGACGGAGACCTGGCGCCGCGTTCATTCGGTCAACGAAGAAGGCGCGTTCTGGACCTTGCGCGAAGCCTGCAAGCACATGGTGGAGCGCGCGGGCAGGGGCGATGCCGGCGGCTCGCTGATCGGCGTGGCCAGTCTCGCCGGGCTCGAAGGCGCCGGCCGCAACGAAGCCTATAGCGCGACCAAGGGTGCTGTGCTGGCGATGATGCGCTCCATCGCCGTGGAGCACGCGCGCTACGGCGTGCGCGCGAACGCGATCGCGCCGGGCTGGATCGCCACAGACATGACCGCGGGCGCGCAAGGCAATCCGACGTTCCAGGAGAAAGTCATCGTGCGCGTGCCGATGCGCCGCTGGGGCACGCCGGAGGATTTCGGCGGCATTGCGGTCTATCTCGCTTCCGATGCCTCGAAATACCACACCGGCGACACCTTCATCATCGACGGCGGCTACATCGTGTTCTGATCATGGGAAGCGCTCGACGAACGCGCCGATGTCACGAATGGTCGCGCGCTTCTTTTCGACCAGAACGGGATCGTCGTCGTAGGGCATGCGCGCAAGGATCGCGTCGAGGGCGTCGCGCATAAGAACGAATTGCTCTTGCGCCCGGCGTTCGTCGTCGAAGTACCGCGTGTGCACCATCCAGCCGTAAATCCCGCAGGTGATGGCGACGGGAGCGGACACGCACCCTCTTTCGAGAGAAATCCGCGCGCCGAGATCATGTTCCTGATCGACGATCAATATGCCGCCCTCACTGCCTTCAACGGGCTGCCCGTTGTTCGACGTTTCGAGATCCGACCAGCTCATCGCCCTCAAGCCTTGGGAATGGGAAGGTACTCGAGCATAAGCGGCAGGAAGCGGTCGAGGATCGCGTTTTTGCCGCCGCGCTGTTGCGCCGCCCGGTCGAGCTGGCCCCCGAGCGCCAGATGCGCGAAGCCATGCACGATCGACCAGGTCGCCATCAAAAAGCCGTAGGCAGCCTCCGTCAGCGTGGCGTCGGGTGACAGGCCATAGGCTGCGCGCACGGCGCCTTCGAGCGTGAGGAAGGACTGGTTGGCGACCGCCTGGAAATTCCCGTAGTCCGGATCGAATTTTCCCTGGCGGAACATGAGCTGGAACCGCGCCGGATTCCTGAGAGCAAAATTCACATAGGCGAGTCCCTGCTCGTGCAGCCGGCGCACCGGATCGGCGCCGCCGCGCCGGTCGGCGGCTTCCAGCGCGTCGCCGAAATCCTGAAAGCCGCGCAATGCGACCTCGGAGAGGAGCCCCCTTGCATCTTGAAAATGATGCGCCGGTGCGGCCGGCGAGACGCCGGCGCGCCGCGCCGCCTCGCGCAGCGTGAAGCCGTCCACGCCGCGTTCCAGGATGATGGCCTCGGCCGCAGCCACCAGCTGGTCCCTGAGGTCGCCATGGTGGTAGGCGCGCTTTGCGGGCTTCGGCTTGCGCTTTATCTTGACACTGTTCAAATCGATGCCTAGCTTATCTGGACGCTGTTAAGATATTGGGGGAGGGCGCAGCAAATGGAAAGAGGCATCGGCCGGTTCAGCCTGGCGACCATGGCGCTCCTTGCGGTCGGCGTCGCAGTCTATTCCCTCCGCTTCGCGGCGGCTCCCGTCCATGTCTGGATCGGCGTCGATGCCGGCATTCGCGGCGTGATCGAACACGTCCCGCTCCAGGCCCTCACCCATATGCTGATCGCGCCCATTGCACTGCTGATCGGACCGTTCCAGTTCTTCCCGTCGATCCGCGCCAGGCACCCTGCCCTGCACCGGTTCATGGGAAGACCTATGTCGCCGCCTGCCTGGTCGCGGGCACTGCTGCGCTCGCAACAACGCCCTACGCCTCGGGCGGGCCGATCGCGGGCATGGGCTTTGCCACTCTGGCTTTCCTTTGGATCGTCACCACATTCGGCGCCTGGCGTGCCGCCGCGGCGCGCAAGTTCGACCTGCATCGCCTGCTGATGCGGTTCAGCTATGCCATGACTTTCGGCGCCGTCACGCTGCGGCTCCAGATTCCATTTTTCCTGATGGCGGGTTTCCACAGCTACAGCGAAGCGTCGGTCTGGCTCGCCTACACGTCCTGGATTCCGAATGTGATCGCGGTGGCGCTCTATTCGATGGCGCAGGCGTTGCGATCGCCGTCGGCCATTGCTGTGGAATGATCCGTACACAAACGAAAAGGGACGCCCGCTTTCCGAACATCCCAATATAAGAGATAGTTTAGCCGTCAAGAAACAGACTGGCAAGTGCGCAATCGGCGTACTAGATGGCGTCCCCTCGACGACAGGGGATTCGCATGGCGGCTTGCGGTTTAGACTTCGGCACATCCAATTCGGCGATCGGTGTGGTGCGGCAGGGGGCACCCGTGCTCGCGCCCCTCGAGGGCGGCGACACCCTGATCCCGAGCGCGGTGTTTTTCGACTACGAGAACAAGGGCAACGTCCTGTTCGGCGCCGCTGCCATCGACACCTATATCGGCCAGCACGATGGGCGGCTGATGCGGGCGCTCAAGTCGATCCTGGGCTCGCCCCTGATCGACGAGAAGACCGCACTCGGCTCGAAGATGGTGGCCCTGACGGAAGTGGTCGAGCTCTTCGTCCGCCATCTCAAGGAACGGGCGCAAGTCTTTGCCGGAGAAGAACTCACAGCCGTGGTCCATGGGCGCCCCGTGCGCTTTGTGGACGATGACGACGAGGCCGACGCCAAGGCGCAGCGCGTTCTGGGCGCAATCGCGAACCGCGTGGGATTCCGCGACGTCGCCTTCGTCTACGAGCCGATCGCCGCCGCCTATCACTATGAGCAGAGTTCGACGGACGAAGAGATCGTTCTGATCGCCGATATCGGCGGCGGCACATCGGACTTTACCGTCATCCGAATCGGCCCCGAGCGGGCCAGGAAGCCCGACCGAACCTCCGACATCCTGGCCAATGACGGCGTACGGGTCGGCGGCACCGATTTCGATTCGCTGCTCAGCCTGGACGCGGTGATGCCGCTGCTGGGGCTCGGTACACGGCTCGTCGAAAAGAACCTGCCGATGCCGAATTCGCTCTATTTCGAACTCAGCACCTGGTCGACGATCAATTTTGCCTACACCTTCCAGAACGAGCGGATGCTGATCGAGCTCATCGCCGGATCGCGCGAACCCGAGAGAGTCGCGCGGCTCCTCAAGGTCGTGCGCCAGCGGCTCGGCCATCGCATCGCCTTCGCGGTCGAGGACGGCAAGATAGCGCTCAGCGAGGCCGTCACGGCTGCCCTGCCCCTCGGTTTCATCGATCAGGAGCTCGCGGCGGAAGCGACGCGCAGCGGCTTTGACGGTGCCATCGCTTCGCGGACCGAGCGCCTCCATCGCACCGCCGCGCAATGCATCCGCGACGCGGGGCTGGCGCCGCATGCCATCCAGACGCTCTTCTTCACCGGCGGTTCCAGCCGCGTGCCCGCGGTCCGCGAGGCAATCGCCCGCGCCGCACCGAATGCGCGGATCGCGGCCGGCTCCGACTTCCTTTCCGTCGCGTTAGGCTTGACGCGCGAGGCGCAGAGGCGGTTTGGATAGCGCCTAGAACAAAGGACACGCGACATGGCTCTTCGCACGCCCCTCTGCGACATGCTCGGCATCCAGTATCCCATCATGCTTGCGGGCATGGGCGGGGTGTCCTACGGCGAACTCGCCGCCGCGGTGTCGGAAGCCGGCGGCTTCGGCACGCTCGGCATGGCGGGTCGTTCCGCCGACGAGATCAAGCGCGAGATGAAGGTCGTGCGCGACCGGACGGACAAGCCGTTCGGAGTCGATCTTCTGGCCGCAGTGCCGGAATCCCTCGAACGCACCGCCGACATCATCATCGAGGGTGGCGCGAAGGCCTTCATCTCGGGTCTCGGCGTGCCGCCGCCGCATCTCACCAAGAAATTTCACGACGCCGGCCTCAAGGTCATGAACGTCAATGGCGCCGTGAAACATGCGCGTGCTGCCGAGCGGGGCGGGCTGGACGCCGTTGTGGCGCAGGGCACCGAGGCCGGCGGCCACACCGGCCGCATTGCCGGCATGGCGCTCATCCCGCAGATCGTCGATGCGGTGAAGATTCCGGTGATCGCAGCCGGCTCGATCGTCGACGGCCGCGGGCTGGCCGCAGCGCTGGCGCTCGGCGCGCAAGGCGTGTGGATGGGCACGCGCTTCATTGCCTCGACCGAGGCGCATGCCGGTGCCCTCTACAAACAGGTGATCGTCGATGCGGGCGACGAGGACACCATCATCACGCGCTCCTATTCGGGCAAGCCGATGCGCGTGTTCAAGAACGAATGGGTCGCCGACTGGGAGAAGCGCCCGCAGGACATCAAGCCCTTTCCCGCGCAGGCCATGCTGTCCGGTCAGGCCGGCGTGATGGGCGGCATCGGCGGCCAGATCGAGGGTCTGTCGCGCGAGCGTTCCGCCTTCGCCATGGGCCAGGGCGCCGGCGCGATCGAGGACGTGAAACCCTCGCGCGAGATCATCGCGGAGATCATGGCCGAGGCCGAAGACGTCATCGCACGCATGGCGTCGCTCATCAGGGCCAAGGCCTGACGTGTCATGATCTGTGAACGCCGCCGCTAGCCGGCGCCGCTCAGGTGCAGGCCGAGCAGCTTTGTCACCAAGTGCACCAGCACGGCAAGGCCGAAGCCTGCGATCACCACGCCGGATACCCGGTTGATGAGATCCATGACGTGGTCGTTGATGCTGGCGTGAAACAGCCCGACGATCGTGGTCAGCGCCAGCCACCATAGCGCCGAACCCGCCGCCACGCCGATCACCACGAAGGCGGCCGAGGCGATGGAGGGATGGCCGCCCGCCAGTCCGCCCAGTCCCGCGATCAGGGCGGCAAAGCCGAGCAGCGTTGCGGGATTGGTGATGGTGAGCGCAAAGGTTGACGCCATGGCGCGGAACAGCGACGAGGCGCCCTTTTCCTTGGCGGCCAGCTTGTCGACGAGGCGCGCCTCGACATGGGCGCGGAAGGTGTGAATGCCGAAATAGACGAGCAACGCACCGCCGATCAGCTCGATATAGGAGGAATAACCCTCGATCAGCTGCGCTACGACGGTGAGGCCGAAAGCGGTGACGATGGCGAAGACCGTGTCGCCGACCGCCGCCCCCAGGCCTGACATGAAACCGTTGAGCGGCCCGAAGGCGAGCGTGCGGCGGATGCAGATGAGATTAACCGGTCCGATGGGGGCGGCTACGATCAGCCCGATCACGACGCCGGAGAAGCAAAGGATGAGGTAATCCATCCGACCCGCGCGCTAAATTTCCACGACCAGCCGGCCGCGGATTTTTCCCGCCAGGATGTCTTCCGCGGCCTTTCGAACGCCAGAAAGCGGGATGGTATGCGTCATGGCCGCGAGTTTGGCGAGGTCGAGGTCCCGGGCGAGCCGGTTCCAGGCCCGGATGCGGCGCGGCTTGGGCATCTGCACCGAATCGATGCCGAGCAGCGAAATGCCGCGCAGGATGAACGGTGCGACGCTAGTCGGGAGGTCCATGCCGCCCGCCAAGCCGCAGGCCGCGACAGCACCGCCGTAGGAGGTCTGCGCGATGACGTTGGCGAGAGTTTTCGAACCCACGCTGTCGATGGCGCCGGCCCAGCGCTCCTTGCCCAGCATGCGCGGCTCGCCCGCCAGTTCGGCGCGCGCGATAATCTCCGATGCGCCGAGGCCCTTGAGATAGGACTCCTCCTCCGGACGTCCGGTGGACGCGATCACTTTGTAGCCGAGCTTGGCCAGCAGCGAGACCGCGACCGAGCCGACGCCGCCGTTCGCGCCGGTGACGATCACTGCGCCCTTCGCAGGTGTCACATGGGCGTCCTCAAGCGCAAGGACGCAGAGCATGGCGGTGTATCCGGCCGTGCCGATCGACATCGCCTGCGCCGGCGTGAATTCCTTGGGCAGCGGGACCAGCCAGTCGCCCTTGACGCGTGCCAGTTCGGAATAGCCGCCGAAATGCGTCTCGCTGAGGCCGAAGCCGTTCAGCACGACCTTGTCGCCTGGCTGGAAATCGGGATGCGACGATTGCTCGACCGTGCCGGCGAGATCGATGCCGGGGATCATCGGGAATCTGCGCACCACCGGCGAACGACCGGTGAGCGCCAACCCATCCTTGTAGTTGACGGTCGAATGCGACACCGCGACCGTGACGTCACCCGGCATGAGGTCGTCGGGCGCCAGTTCGACGTCCTCGACGGACTGCTTATCGCCGTCCTTGCGCAGCATGACGGCTCGGAACCGGCTCTTCATGGAATTGTCGCCCACCCAAATATTGTTAACCGCACGCCACCCGAATTTGTGACCTGCGTCAAGGCGTTGGCGCAAAGGTCTCGCCGAAACGGATCGGTTGGCCCTGCCCGCCTGCGACCAAAGCGCGATCGCGCATGACAACCGTACCGCGGATGATCGTGGCCAGAGCCCAGCCCGTCGTCGTCATGCCATCGAACGGCGTCCATCCGCATTTCGATGCGATCCAGGAATTCTCTATGCGGTGCCTGGCCTTCAAATCGACGATGGTGAAGTCGGCGTCGAAGCCTTGCGCGATGCGACCCTTGACGGCGATGCCGAAAATGCGCGCCGCGCCGGTGCTGGTGAGATCGATGAAGCGCTCCAGCGTGAGGCGACCGGCGTTCACATGGTCGAGCAGGATGGTCACCAGCGTTTGCACGCCCGGCATGCCGGACGGTGTGTCGGGATATTCCTTGTCCTTCTCGGCCCGTGTGTGCGGCGCATGGTCGGAGCCGATGACGTCGATGACGCCCTGGTTCACCGCCTTCCACAAGGCCGCGCGATGCGTCGTGTCGCGAATCGGCGGATTCATCTGCGCATAGGTGCCGAGCCGCTCATAGCATTCTGGCGCGGCCAGCGTCAGATGCTGCGGCGTCGTCTCGGCGGTCACGAGGTCCTTCGCATCCGCCAACAGCGAAATCTCGTCGGCTGTCGTGACATGCAGCACGTGCAGGCGCCGGCCGGCGGCGCGCGCCAGACGAATGACCCGCTCGGTGGACATTCGCGCCGCCTCCGCATCGCGCCAGACGGGATGGCTGCGCGGATCGCCGCGCAACGCCAGATGCTTGCGCGCCCGCAGCCGATCTTCGTCCTCGGAATGCACCGCGACGCGGCGGCGTCCCGCGCGCAGCATCGCAGCGATATCGCTCTCCTGGTCGAGCAGCAGCGTACCCGTGGACGACCCGAGGAACGCCTTGACGCCGGCTACGCCCGCCATCCGTTCCAATTCGGCGAGAGCGCCGATGTTCGCAGGTGTCGCGCCGACATAGAAGGCGTAGTCGCAATGCATGCGGCCCCGCGCGCGGGCGAGCTTGTCTTCCATCGCGGCACGGGTCGTGGTCGGCGGATTTGTGTTGGGCATCTCGAAGACGCCCGTGACACCGCCCAATGCGGCGGCGCGGCTGCCGCTCTCCAGGTCTTCCTTGTGCTCGTTGCCGGGCTCGCGGAAATGGCACTGGCTGTCGATCACGCCGGGAAGGACATGCAGTCCTCGGGCGTCGAACTCCTCCGCCGCTTTGGCGCTTCCCAGGGAACCGATGGCAGCAATCCGGCCGGCGCGAACGCCGACATCGCCTTGCGCGATGCCGTTCGGCGTCGCCACCGTGCCGCCGCGGATCAGGAGATCGAAGCTTTCCGACATGGATGGATGGGTACCCCTTCTCTTGGCAACCGTCACGCATTACTTGTGTGCCATGCCGATTGCCCATCTCGAGGATCGTACCGTGATCGCCGTTGCCGGGCCGGAGGCGCGCAGCTTCCTGCAAGGACTGATCACCAACGATGTCGAGCGACTCGCGCCGGGAAAGGGCGTTTATGCGGCGCTGCTGACGCCGCAGGGCAAGATCCTGTTCGACTTCTTCCTGGTGGAGGGCGACGGCGCCGTCCTGATGGACTGTGCGGCGTTGGCCCGCGATACCCTGCTCAAACGCCTGTCGCTCTACAAGCTGCGCTCCAAGGTCGTGCTGGAACCGCGCGACCAGCTTGCGGTGCTGGCGGAGTGGGACGGCAGCCACGCGAAATACGCGATCGATTACCCCGATCCGCGCGTCGACACGCTCGGCCGGCGGGCCATCGTCGCCAAGGGCGAGATGCGGAGCGATGTGCTGCCGGCTGCGGCCGATCGGGCGCACCGTCTCGCACTCGGCGTGCCGGAAGCGGAGGATTTCGGCTCGGACCGGATGTTCGCGCTGGACGGCGGCCTCGACGAGCTGAACGCTGTCGATTTCAAGAAGGGCTGCTATGTCGGCCAGGAACTCACCGCCCGCATGAAGCACCGCGGCACGGCACGCAAGCGCCTCCTACCGGTGAAAAGCGATGCTGCCATCGCAGGCGCGGCCGTGTCGGCCGCCGGCAGGGAGATCGGCGAAGTCGTGTCCGACAGCTTCCCGCTGATCCGGCTCGACCGTCTCGAAGAGGCGCGCCGCGCGGGTGCTGCTGTCACGATTGGCAGCAGTCCCGTCGATTTGGTCGAACCGGCATGGCTTTTCGCTTGACGCGTCGTCCGTGAAGTCCTGTTGTTCGCGGGCCATTCCACAACAGGGGATCGCTCATGCTCCATCATGTCTCGGTCGGCGTCACCGATTTCGCGCGCGCCGCCAGGTTCTATGACGCGGTGCTCGCCACGCTGGGTTTCAAGCGGGTCGCCGACTTCTCGCCGCACGCCATCGGCTACGGCGCCGAACGGGCCGAATTCTGGATCGGCGCACCGCACAATGGCGGCCCAATGAGCACCGGAAACGGCGTGCATATGGGTTTCTCCGCCCGCAACAAGGCGCAGGTTGCCAAGTTCCACGCCGTTGCCCTCGCCATGGGTGGCAGCAACAATGGCGAGCCGGGACCGCGCCCCGATTACGGCCCCGATTTTTACGGTGCCTTCGTGTTCGATCTCGACGGCAACAAGATCGAAGCGACGCTGCATCCGCAGCCGGTGACAAAAGCGTCGGCCCACAAGCCCGCGCGCAAGGCGACGAAGAAGAAGGCCGTTTGCAAGGCCGTCAAGAAGAAGATCAAGCGCAAGGCGCGGCGCCGTTGAGCGAACTCGTCCGTTGCGGCTGGTCCGTCAAGGAACAGATCTACCGCGACTATCACGACGATGAGTGGGGCGTGCCGGAATACGATCCGCGCGCGCTCTACGAGAAGCTGGTGCTGGATGGATTCCAGGCCGGACTTTCGTGGATCACCATCCTGAAGAAGCGGGAGAATTTCCGCGCCGCCTTCGACGGCTTCGAACCGGCGAAGATCGCACGCTATGGCAAGCGCGACATTGCCCGGCTGCTGAGAAACACGGGCATCATCCGGTCCGAAGCCAAGATCGCGGCCGCGATCCGTGGCGCGAGGCTCTGGCTCGACATCGAGGAAAAAGAGCCGGGCGGATTCACGCAATTCATCTGGAAGCATGTCGACGGCACGCCGAAGCAGAACCGCTTCAAGACCCTGAGGCAGGTGCCGGCGGAGACCAGAATGAGCCAGGGCCTGTCGAAGGAATTGAAGGCGCGCGGCTTCAACTTCGTCGGGCCCGTCATCGTTTATGCCTTCGCCCAGGCGGTGGGCATGGTGAACGACCACGTCGTCGCCTGCCACCGCCATGCCACTGTCGCGGCGATGGCGGCGCACTAGCGCCTTCGCGCGTTTCTCTGACAGGATGGCACTTGGAATCGGAGAACGACGATGCCGGCGACGGCAGTCTACAATGTGGCGATGGCGCCGGCGGACGCCTTTGAATTCACGCGCGGCGCGGTACAGGCCGCCGGCGCCGTGCTTGGCGCCCAGACGCCACCGACCGACATCGCCTTTGCGTTGACCCGCAAGGATAGCGACACAGGGTCGATCGACGTGACCATGACCGGCCGAGCGGTCATCGTTGCTGCGCCGGAGGGCGCATCCACCGTCACACTTGCCATCGAACCCGCATCGCAGTTCGTCGTCTATGCACTCGGCATCGGCCTGGTGGCGTTGCTGTTCGGCAACTTCTTCTTCGGCGGACTCAGCGGGTTGTGGTTCCTGATCGTCATTGCCGCGGAAGGCTATCTGTTCTGGAGCGTGTTCCACCGCTGGCCGGCGGACGCGTTGGCGGCCATCGACGTCAAGATGCGCGCCTCGCTATCGGTCACCGGCGGTGCGCCGGTCGTGCAGCCGGCGGCGCCGATCTTCTCGCCGCCGCCGCTGTCCGGCGCCAATGCCGCAGACATTGCCGAGCAGATCCGCCGGCTCGCCGAACTGCGCGACCAGGGCCATCTGACCCAGGAAGAGTTCGACGCGAAGAAAACCGAACTGCTGAAGCGAATCTAGCGCACCACGAAGGTCTGGCGCAGCCGTTCCTTTCCGGATTGTTCGCCGACATAGGCGCTCTCGTCGGAAAAATATCCGGCGATCACGTCGTGCCAGAACGCGACCGCCGCGCGGTGCGCGCGAAATTCACTGAGTTCCCACGGCCCCGGAAACCGCGCGATCACCGCGCGCGCGAATTGCCGCGCGACGCCGGTGCGGCGAAACTCCGGGAAGCTGTAAAACTCCGCCATCTCGAAACGGTCCGGCATTCGATGCACCAGCGCGAATGCCGCGCGCTGTCCTTCCACCACGCCCCAGAACGGCCAGCGTCTGTCCGGCTCGCGCCAGTAATCGTCGAAATACCTGTATTCGAACACGCCGCTCGCGGGGATATCGCCGCCGTCATAGGGCATCAATTCTCGGATGTAGTCCTGCAGCCGCGCCCACAGAAACGGCTTCTCGCTTTCCGCCACCGGCACGATCTCGACGGCCATCAGCCGCGACCGCGATAGGGCGAGACGCCGGGATCGGGCAACCACACGCCCTGCGGCAGCTTGCCCGACTGCCAGAACACGTCGATCGGAATGCCGCCGCGCGGATACCAGTAGCCGGCGATCCGGAGAAAACGCGGCTTGACGGCGGCCACGATGCGCTTGCCGATCGTCAGCGTGCAGTCTTCGTGAAAGGCCGCGTGATTGCGAAAGCTGGACAGGAAGAGCTTCAGCGATTTGGACTCGACGATGCTGCGGCCCGGCACATAGTCGATCACGAAGTGGGCGAAGTCCGGCTGGCCGGTCACCGGGCAAAGCGAGGTGAATTCCGGCGCCGTAAAGCGTATGAGATAGGCCTCGCCAGGATGCGGGTTGGGTATCGCCTCCAGCACGGCGTCGGCCGGCGAGGCGGGAACGGGCACCGAACGACCCAGTTGTGTAAGCTTTTTCGCCATGGCAAGCCTTTGGCAGGCTGACGTATTTCCGTCAAGGAAACCTTTTGACGGCTAAGCTGGCCTTGAAATCGCTCCCGGCAGTATCGAAGTTCTCCGGGTGCTGCGCGCAGGAACACCGATGGAATTCTGGGACAAGGCTTGGCAGATCGTGAAGCGCGTTCTCGACGTCGAGGACGGTAAGGGCGTGACGCGGGCGGTGCTTGAGCCGATCGCCATCGTCCTGATCACTTTCGCGTCCACCACGGCAATTGCCCAGCCCTTCTATGTGCCGACCGGCTCGATGCAGCCGACGCTCGCCATCGGCGACGCGTTCCTGGCCGCCAAATATCCCTATGGCTACAGCCGCTGGTCCGTTCCCTTCGGCCTCGGTCCCTCCTCCAGTGGTCGTCTGCTCGAGAAGATGCCCAAGCAGGGGGACGTGGTCGTGTTCCGGCTGCCGCGCGATCCGAGCCAGACCTACATCAAGCGCGTCATCGGCCTTCCCGGCGACCGCATCCAGATGATCGAGGGCAGGCTCTGGATCAACGGCAGGGAGCTGGCGCTCAAGCAGGACGGACAGGGTCAGGTCGAGGATGAGAACGGCACGATCAGCAATGTTCCGCGCTATATCGAGACGCTTCCCAACGGGGTCCAGCATCCGATCTTCAAATGGACCTGGACCGGCTGGAAGGACAACACCGACGTCTATGTCGTGCCCCCCGGCCATCTCTTCATGATGGGCGACAACCGCGACAACTCCCAGGACAGCCGCTGGTCGGAGGCCGAGCACGGCGTTGGCTATGTGCCGGTCGCGAACCTGGTCGGTCGCGCCGAGTTCGTGGTGGGCTCCTACGACTTCCTCAACGCACACGCGATCTGGTCGTGGCTGGGTGAGTTCCGCCTCTCGCGCATGTTCAACAGCGTGAACTGAGCCGCCCTACTTCGGATGGCGTACCTGTTCGCGCAGCGGCGCGAG
>Ga0134126_10001676_pt1 | contig 28216 bp, 29 predicted proteins | sample KB31752_FD_96881 | JGI IMG/M metagenome (GOLD analysis project Ga0134126, IMG submission 96881) | Terrestrial soil microbial communities with excess Nitrogen fertilizer from Kellogg Biological Station, Michigan, USA - KB3-175-2 | ecosystem: Environmental > Terrestrial > Soil > Unclassified ... | reverse complement strand
CCGAAGACCGCATCGCCTTCCGCTACGCAACTCCCGACGGCGAAATCACCCCCGAAGCCAATCCCAACGGCTCGCTCTCGAATATCGCAGGCATCCTCAATGAGGGCCGCAACGTCCTCGGCATGATGCCTCACCCTGACCGCTCCAGCGAAACCATCCTGGGCTCCTCCGACGGCTGGAAGATCTTCGCCTCCATGGTCAGCGCGCTCGCGGCAAAATAAGGCCTGGGCCGCCGAAAACGTCGGTTTTCAGCCATTTCCACTCCTCCCATCCTTGCTGCCGCGGGCTCTTGCTGCACCCTGCAACCTTAATACCTCCCAATCCGCATCCAACATAGCGACCAGGGTGGGTTTCTCGCCGGCCGCAGCCACGCACGACGGCCGTCCTGCCTCGGAAATGCACTCTGCCCGCTTCGCCCCGGATTGGCTCCGGAAGAGAGTTGAGGAAAATCCACATGAGACGTGCACTTCACATTTCCTTCGTGGCGCTTCTGGCCCTCGTCCTGTTCAAACCGGCCAGCGCACAGGTATCGATCGGGGTGAACATCGGGATGCCCGAGGTCGCGATGTCCGTCGGCTACGCGCCGCCCCCACTCCCCGTCTATGAACAGCCCCCGTGCCCCGCCGAAGGGTATCTTTGGACCCCCGGCTACTGGGCCTGGGACGACGATAATGCCGATTACTACTGGGTGCCTGGCACATGGGTCATGGCGCCTCAACCAGGCCTCCTCTGGACCCCCGCGTACTGGGGTTATGAAAACGGCGCCTTCGGCTTCCATCAAGGCTACTGGGGCACCGAGGTCGGCTTCTATGGCGGTATCAGCTACGGCTTCGGCTACACAGGAGACGGATTCTACGGCGGCCGCTGGAATAACGGCCGATTCATGTACAACGCCGCCGTCGTCAACGTCGATCGGACCGTCGTTCGCAACGTCTACGTCGACAAAACCGTCATCGTCAACAACAACACCAACATCACCCGCGTCAGCTACAACGGCGGCGACGGCGGTGTCCGGGCTCGTCCCACACCGCAGCAGGAACGCGTCGCGCAGATGAAGCATTACCCGCCCGCCCAGGCGCAGCTCCAGAACCGCCAGGCCGCGCGCAGCAACCCGCAGTTCCGCGCCTCCGCCAACGGTGGCAAGCCTCCCGTTGCCGCAACCCAAAAACCGGGCGACTTCAAGGGCCCGCACGTAGTGCAAGCCAAAGCGCCCGGCGGCACATGGCATCCTCCGACGAATCGCCGTGAGGCCGCCCGCGCCAACGGTGCCCACCCAGCCGGAAACGCCAAGCCAGGCGAGAACAACCGGCCCGGAAACGCCAATGCGCGCCCCGGCGAGAACAATCGCCCCGGCCAGAACGCCCGTCCGGGAGAAAATAACCGCCCCGGTGAAAACGCCAACCGGGAAAACAATCGCCCTGGCCAGAACGCTCGGCCCGGAGACAACAACCGCCCCGGTGAGAACGCTAACCGGGAAAACAATCGCCCCGGCCAGAATGCTCGGCCCGGAGACAACAACCGGCCTGCTGAGAACGCCAACCGGCAAAACAATCGCCCCGGCCAGAACGCCCGTCCGGGAGAAAACAACCGCCCCGGTGAGAACGCTAACCGGGAAAACAATCGCCCCGGCCAGAATGCTCGGCCCGGTGAAAACGCCCATCCGCAGGAAAACGCTCGGCCAGCAGAAAACCCGCGCCCCGGCGCGAATCCCCGGCCGCAGGAAAACGCCAACCCCGGCACACATGCTCGCCCCGGTGAGAACGCTCCTCCGCGTGAGAATGCCGCTCGCCCCAACCAGAATGCCCGTCCCGGTGAAAACGCGCATCCGGGTCAGGTAACCCGTCCCAACGAGAACCGGCCGCAAGCCCGGCCTGAACAACAGCGTCCCAAGGAACAGCCGCGCGCCGAAAAGCAGCAGCGCAACCCTGACCAGAAACCCAAGCCCAAGGAGAAGCCGCCCCAGCCGCAGCAGTAGCTGACCAGGGCTGCCTCTCTATTTCGCAAACCCAACACCACACCGCTGAAACGCCCGCAAAATTGGCGTTTCAGCGGTTTTCTGTTCCGGTAGTATTCTGCGTCCTTCGGCGAAACGTGACATCCTTTTGAGAGGGGTACCTTGAGCAGATTGAAGGCGCTCGCATTGCTTCCGTTCATCGTGGCTTTCAGTTCTCACCTGTGTGGAGCGGAGAAGAACGCGCTGACGAAACAAGAGACCCATCACGCGATCACGGCGCTTCGTGCCGCGTATGAAGCCTTTAATCGCGGCGATATGGACGCCGCGGTCCGAGTGCTCGATAAGGATGTTGAATGGATCGAACCCCTCGAGTTTCCCGGCGGAGGAACCTATCACGGCGTCGAGGGTGCGAAGCGCTATCTCACCCAATCGCGCGCCGGCGCCGCTCAGGTCATCAGCAAACCTGAGCGATTCCTCGCATCGGGAGATCGAATCGTCGTATTCGTCCATGCCCGCGTTCTGCCGAAAGGGAGCAGGACCTGGCAGGACATCCGGCTTGCGGACGTGTATCGATTCCGTCACGGGAAAGCTGTCGAAATGCGCGCCTTTGCTGACAGGCGAGAAGCCCTCCGCTGGGTTGGCCTCGGCGAGGAAGCTGCCCGCTCACCGAGGTGACCACCAGCTTCCGGAACAACCTCTCTAAAACACCCCTAAAGCCCCAGCCCGCCGTCGACCGCGAGGATCTGCCCGGTAACGAACTCCGGCGCCGTGGCGAAGAACAGCACCGCGCGTGCCACGTCCTCTGCCGTTCCGTTGCGTCGCATAGGCGTTTTCGCGGCAAAGCGCTCCGCACCGTCATCGTCCTGGTCGCCCATATCGATGAGCCCCGGCGCCACGCAGTTCACCGCCACCTGCGGCGCGAATGCCTTCGCCTGTGCCTGCGTCAACATGTGCAGAGCGGCCTTCGACGCGCAGTAATGCGCATGGCTTGCCCACGCACGAATCCCGCCCAGCGACCCCAAGTGTATGATCCGCCCGTGCGCCGCGCGCAAATGCGGCAGCGCCTCGCGCGACACAAGGAACGGCCCGCGCGCATTGACTTCAAACACCTCGTCCCATTGCTCCAGGCTGATCTCGGTCAGAGGCACGCTCTGAAAAACACCCGCGTTGTTCACCAGGATGTCGAGGCGCCCGTGCTCCGCCATCACAGCGGCAACGGCGGCGCGCACTGACGCCTCCGAGCGCACGTCGCATTCCACGGCAAACCCGCGCCGCCCTAACTGCTCGATAGCATCCACCGTTTCCACCGCGTCATCGGCCGAGTGGCGATACGTGATGGTGACGTCTGCGCCGGCGCGCGCCAGCTCCAGCGCGATCGCCCGCCCCAGACGCTTAGCGCCGCCGGTCACAAGTGCGGATTTGCCGGGTAGTTCGTAGTTCACAGTTCGTCGTTCACAGTTCGAAGTTCACGGTTGGCAGTTCAGAGCTCTTCGGCTGCAGTAGGGCACTCCATGACAGAATCAGCCGCACCTGAATTCTCAAGGTCGCGGCTGAGTCCTGACAACTGTGAACTAAGAACTGTGAACTGCCCTACTGCGGCTTGGCGCCGTCGGCAGGCTTGTCCTTGCTGTCCTCGCCCTTCTTATCCTGCTCGGTGCTCTGCTGCTCCTTCTGAGTCGTGTTCGAGTGCGCTTTGTAGATGGAGTACTGGGCGCCCGGGCGCTTCATGCGCACTTCGATCGACATGTCGTCGGAGTCTACGTTGTAATCGCCGCCGTAAGTCTGGTAACCCTTGGCAATGATCTGCAGGCGAACCGTCTCGCCCGTCGGAACTACGTCGATCAGCGCTTTGCCGTCCTCGTCCGACTTCAGCTCCATGTTTCCCGGATCCTTCAAGGTGTGAAAGATCACTGAAGCATTTTCAATTGGCTTGCCGTTGAAATCCTTCAGCACCGTGACCTGGATTTTGGAGGTCGGCGGCGGCGGTTTGTACTTGCGGCCGCGCTTTTCCTGGGCCGACAACGAGTACGTTCCGATTACCAGGCCAAATACGGCCAGCAACACTGCGGATGCGAAGAGAAAACGGCGCATGGAGAACATTGTATCTGTTCGCTTGGACGGCTGCCGAGATGCCGGGTGAGTCGCCAAGAAGCGGAAAAACAGGCCCAGCCCGCCACTATCAGCCTCATTTCCGCTCCTTATTGGGCGACAAAGCATAAAACGTGAGCACGATAAACTCATATTCTCAGCAAGGCACTTGACAAACCCCCATCAGGTTGCCTATCGTTAGCAACTGGAAGGCGAGAGTGCTAGCACACTCCCGGGCCGTCTGCTCCACTCCTGGTCCGGCCGCGCAAGCGGAAAGCGTTTCGTGACTTCGGCAGTAAACCCCAAATCAAATCCCGCGGCCCGGCCCGATGGTCTGTCCGCGCGTGAAGGAGAAGCGAAGCAATGGCAGCAACGTCTGTAACGACCACCTTCACCCCGCTCCACGATCGCATTCTGGTCCGTCGCTTGGAAGAGGGCGAGACCATTCGTGGTGGAATCATCATCCCCGACAGCGCCAAGGAAAAGCCCCAGGAAGGCCAAGTCATCTCCGTCGGCAAGGGCAAGAGCAACGACGAAGGCAAGGTCTTCCCGCTCGACGTCAAGGCCGGCGACAAGATCCTCTTCGGCAAATACTCCGGCACCGAGATCAAGATCGACGGCGAGGAATTCCTGATCATGCGTGAGGAAGAAGTCCTCGGAATTATCAAGAAGTAGTAGCGCTGAAATGCGGCTTCTAGCTCCTAGCTTCTAGCTACCAGCTAAAGGCCCAAGACAACCAAGATCTTTGCTGCACAAGCAGCTAGAAGCTAGCGGCTAGAAGCTAGCAGCTAATAGGAGAAATCAATGGCAAAGCAGATTTTGCACGGTGAAGATTCCCGTCAGGCGATCCTGCGCGGCGTGAACACGCTGGCGGATGCAGTTAAGGCGACGCTCGGACCCAAGGGCCGCAACGTCGTAATCGAGAAGAAGTTTGGTTCGCCCACCATCACCAAGGACGGCGTGACCGTAGCCAAGGAGATCGAGCTCAAGGACGCCCTCGAGAACGTCGGCGCGCAGCTCGTCAAGGAAGTCGCCTCCAAGACCTCCGATGTGGCCGGCGACGGCACCACCACGGCGACCGTTCTCGCCCAGGCCATCTTCCGCGAAGGCGTGAAGACCGTGGCCGCCGGCGCCAACCCCACCGCCCTCAAGCGCGGCATCGACAAGGCCGTCACGGCCATCATCGGCACTCGCGACAAGGACGGCAAGTGGAGCACCGGTGGAGCGCTCGGCGATCTTTCCAAGCCCGTTGACGAGGGCTCCGTGGCGCAGGTTGGCGCGATTTCGGCCAATGGCGACCAGGAAATCGGCGACATCATCGCCCACGCCGTCAAGGTCGTCGGCAAGGATGGCGTCATCACCATCGAAGAGTCCAAGACCATGCACACCGGTCTCGAGACCGTCGACGGAATGCAGTTCGATCGCGGCTACCTGAGCCCCTACTTCGTCACCGACGCAGAGCGCCTCGAAGTGGTTCTGGAAGATCCCTACGTCCTGATCTATGAAAAGAAGATCAGCGCCATGAAGGATCTGCTGCCCCTGCTCGAGCAGGTTGCCCGCGGCGGCAAGCCGCTCCTCATCATTGCCGAGGACGTGGAAGGCGAAGCTCTCGCGACCTTGGTCGTCAATAAGCTGCGCGGCACCCTCAACGTCGCCGCCGTCAAAGCTCCTGGCTTCGGCGATCGCCGCAAGGCGATCCTCGGCGATATCGCGATCCTCACCGGCGGCAAGGCCATCACCGAAGATCTCGGCATCAAGCTCGAAGGCGTCAAGCTCGAGGACCTGGGCCGTGCCAAGCGCATCACCATCGACAAGGACAACACCACCATCGTCGACGGTGCAGGCAAGGCTACCGACATCGATGGCCGCGTGAAGGAAATCCGCTCGCAGATCGAGAAGACCACCTCCGACTACGACAAGGAAAAGCTGCAGGAGCGCCTGGCCAAGCTGGTGGGCGGCGTCGCCATCATCAAGGTGGGCGCGGCAACTGAGACCGAGCTGAAGGAGAAGAAGGCTCGCGTTGAAGATGCTCTGCATGCCACCCGCGCGGCGGTCGAGGAAGGCATCGTTCCGGGCGGCGGCGTGGCCCTGGTCCGTGCTACCCCGGCCGTGCAGGCCCTGATCAAGACGCTGGAAGGCGACGAGAAGATCGGCGCGCAGATTGTGCTCCGCTCCCTCGAAGAGCCCCTGCGCCAGATCGTTGCCAATGCCGGGGAAGAGGGCGCGGTGGTTGTGGCCAAGGTTCTGGAATCGCAGGAACCGCACTTCGGCTACAACGCGGCCACCAGCCAGTTCGAGAATCTGGTCAAGGCCGGTGTCATCGATCCCACCAAGGTCACACGTACCGCCCTGCAGAACGCGGCTTCGATCGCCGGGCTGCTCCTCACCACCGAGGCGCTGATCTGCGAGATCCCCGAGCCCAAGGCGGCCCCGGCCGGCGGCGGCCACGGCGGAGGCATGGACGGCATGTACTAAGAATCGGAAGCGGGGAAAAGGGAGTGGAAGGCCCGATTCCCCGCCCCGGTTCTGCTTCCTGAAGCCCTCAGGCTGCTGATCAAGGATCAACGAAAGGCTCTCGTCTCAGACGAGAGCCTTTCGCATTTCGGCCTGCTGACTAACGCCCATCGGCTCGATCGTCGTTGCGAAACGCTAGAAGAATGCCGCGGACGCAGGTTCAGGGTACGAGAGGATCCTCATCCGCCGGGCAGCGACCTGTCGTATACTCCCATGTACCTCGTCTCCGGTTCTTTGCTATGTCCAAAGTGCATCCTTGTCGATGGCGTCTGTTGGCCCTTCTCTCAGCAGCTTTGATCCTGATGTGTGGGCCCCTCCGCGCCCAGGGGAGCACCTGCCGCCCTGTCTCGCCCCACGCAATAAGCCCCGCGGACGAGGCCTATAAGAATGGCTCTTACCCCCAGGCCGAACAGTTGTACATGCAGCAACTGGCGCAGCAGCCACAGGATGCCGGCGTTTCCGCCAGCTTGATCGAAACATTTCTTCGTGAAGACAAGGTCGCGCAGGCAGCGGAACAGGTAAAGGCCGCCATGGCCGCAAACCCCCAATCAGCCGCGCTCCTTACGGCTGAGGCGGACGTACAGTTTCGCCAGGGCGAACCGTGGCTGGCGATGAAAACCCTGGACGCGGCCGCGGCGCTCGATCCCTGTTACGCGCGCGTACACCTGATGCGCAGCCGGATCTTCCGAATCGATTCGATGTATGCGTCGCAGCGTGCCGAGCTCCAGAAAGCCTATGACATCGACCCAACCGATCCCGACATCCTGATGGCGTGGAGCCAGATCATGCCAGCGGCTCAGGAAATTGAAGGAACGGTTCAGGCCCTGGGCACCATGAATGTAGACCCACAGGCGCGCTCAACAGCGGAGCAGACGGTGCATGGGTTGATGTCGCTCTTGCACGAAGATTCACAGACCTGCAAGGTCTTGCCGGCTATCCGCTCGGCCACGCTTCCCTTAGTTGCGTCAAGACAAGACGGGAAACACGTCGACGGCTATCGACTCGATGTGAACTTCCCCAGGAACTCGGCCCGGTTGGTCCTCGATACGGCAGCATCGGGCTTATTCATTTCCCGAGCAATCGCCGATCAGAATGGGTTCCAACGCGCGCCGGGAGCACCGATGAACACGGTGCAGGCAGAGACGGTCCGCATCGGGCCTCTGGAGTTCCACGACTGTATGGTAGGAGTGAGCGACGTCCCTTTTGCCGGGAAAGCGGATGGATTCATCGGGACCGACCTTCTGGCATCCTACCTGATCACGATCGATGGCCTGCACGAGAAACTGGAACTTGAGCCCCTGCCGCCCACCCCGGACGTTCTGCCCGGAAACAGAGCGAAATCCGGAGAGCTGGCCGACTATGAACCCGTGTATCGCCGCAGACAGCTTCTGCTGGTTCCGGTCACGATCAACCAAAAGCTGAGCAAGCTCTTCGTGCTGGACTCAGGCATGCGAATGACCGCAATGGATTCTGATACGGCGCATGCCGTTTCGAATACAAGGGTCAATTTCACCAACCCACTGCCGACCGAGTCCGGTCAACCGGCCCAGGTATATCGAGATAGTTTCGATATTCAGTTTGCCGGCCTGGCGAGCAGGCAAAAGAGCGGCAGCGTATTGGATTACGATCCCGCCGCAATGAGAGAGAATGCCGGCTTTGCCGTTGCAGGGTTGCTGGGCTTCGATGTTCTCGGGCACATGACCCTGCATCTGGATTATCGCGACGGGCTGATCAAGCTCGATCCTGCGGACTCGGCGGCGACGAAAGAAAGTGGCTCGAAAGTGGAGCCCAGCCAGGTCGAGCGCCCGGAATGTGCAACGCTTGACTCCTCCGATATCCCGTTGAATCAAACGCTCCGATTGGCGGTCACAGGCACAATTGATTCGGCGCACCTGAAGCCGGGGACGAGGGTCTTCGCCCGCGTTGTGAAAGGGATTGCCTACACGGGCTGTACCCTCGCTGCGAACTCCGTTGTGTATGGACGCGTCACCGCGGTTTCGTCTTCGGGCAAGCCGCATGCGGCAGAGCTCGGACTGGTGTTCGACGATGGCGACTGTGAGACGCAAGGAAGAAAGCCGCTCTCCTTGCACCTGATCGCATTGCTGGCGCCCCCGGATGAGATGTCGAGCAACCTGCATGGATCGCTTCCCGTCGCGGTGGCCGGCGGAGGAAGACGAATCAGTGATGCCGCAGCCATGATGGACGGCTACGATCCGCGCTTAAGCCAGGGAGGTAAGCCGCTTATGGTCCATCCGGGCGCGGTGATGGGCCTCCCCGAGTTGAAATTGGATCCTGTGGGTGGACCTGCTTGTAGCGCGCGCATCTCGAGTACAAAAAGGAGCGTCCTGCTCGGAACCAACACCGAACTGATACTGGCACTCACCGAAACGGGGCCTGTCGAGAAGCACTGATGATTCCGTGACGGCCTCGGCGAGGAACCGCGAATCCACATTGCCCCCGCTCACAATCGCCACGGCTTTCCTCTAAGCCGGCAATCCGTGCGCGCAGAACAGCAGAGTAACCCCATCCATTCGCCTGCTTCATGGCGAATGGATGGGAGACCACGATCCCACACCACGTGCCAGATGATGGAAGTCCCGGTGATCTGTCCAAACCAGGATGAGGGTCTCCCGTCCTTCGCTTTTGGGGACCGGGGTTGGACGTCTGACGGATCACCGTCATCCGATTCAGCACCAAGATGGATGGACGGATTTATATCAGTCATGACCTGAGGCCCTCAGCCGCGGCTGAGGGCCCTTCCTATTGCTCGCATCAGGCGGAACGCGCCACCACGAGTCCGGGAAACACGATTGCCGGAGCTACCGGCGCGGGAGCTTCTGGCCGCAGCGAGCGCAGCCATCCCGCGGAAAGCCACGATTTCGGGATGGAAAACTCGCTCCAGCCGCAATCCAGGCACACCACAATATCCGGTGCCGGGGACATGGGCGGATGGCTCATCGTTCGCGGGCCGTTCCGATAAAGCCGGATTTCGGCAGGGACACTTGCAAGAGCTTCAGAGTCACATTTTGGACAGCACACGACAACACCTCGGACCTTGGGGGGGAGTAAACAACGCAATCCGGAGTTTGGCAGAACCGTACTCGGAAAATTGTCCGGAGTCAATCCCCTTATTGCAATCGGCATACCAAAGTGCGACACGGCGGGATCCCTTCAGCATTTGTTCCCCGAAGATGTGGAAAACTCGCGCATTTGCCCGTTTTGGGGGGGTTCCGTCGCAACCGGGCTCAGCCCGCTTTGAACCGTAACATACGAAACTTTGAAGTTTCAGGTGTGCACTGGAAAGTACGATGTGTGCACTCCGAGGTTCACCCCGAAGTCCATGGCGAGGGCGAACCCATCGTATCCCTGCGCGCCGGAATCTGGCGCCTCTGAGGCGGGTCTAGTGCCCCGAAGGATGCGTAAAGCTCTCCGCGGTGCGACCCAGCCAGCGAGTCATCGCCAACATCCCGTCCACTTCCATGCGCCCTCCCAGGCGGGTCCGCGTCAACGTAGCGGTGCTGACGCCGATCTCGTCGGCGACCTGACGCCAGCTCAGGTTCCGTTCGCGGCGCTGCGCATCCAGCGCCTCGTACAGAGCACGCGCATCAAAGCGGATCGGCATGACAACAGCATCCTTGAGCCTGCGACGACCGTCAACCAGGCTCGGCCAGTGAGACGGGAGTCAGGGCATCACCACGGCGACCGAGAACCCGTCGTACCCTCGGACGCCGACCGTGGGAATCGCCGTCGCGCTCAGCCTCGGCTCGCGCGCCTCCATTTCCAGGAACCGCTGCACGCCCCGGACTTGCGGATCCGTGCTCTCCTGATCCAGCACCTTGCCGTCTCGAACCACGTTATCCGCGACGATAACCGTCCCCGGGCGGGACAGCTTGAGCGACCACTCCAGGTACTCCGGCAGGCTTTCCTTATCGGCATCGAGGAATACCAGGTCGAACGGCGCAGCCCCGCCTGCGTGCAGCTTCTCGAGCGAATCGAGCGCCCGGCCCACGCGGATCTCTACCCGCTCCAGCACGCCCGCTTCCCTCAGGTTCTCCCGCGCAATTTCCGCATGCCGCGGCTCCAGCTCCAGCGTAATCACCCGGCCACCGGGCGGCAGAGCCCGCGCCATCCAGATAGTCGAATAGCCGCCCAGCGTGCCAATCTCCAGCACGCGCCGCGCTCCGCAGGTCCGCACCATCACATCGAGAAACTTCCCCAGCAGCGGAGGCACATCGATCGGCGGCAGACCGGCTTCATGGTTCGAATCCAGCGCCCGCTCCAGCGCCGCATCATGCGGCGCCAGCAGATCGCCGACGTAGCGGTCCACATCGGCCCATGTCTTTTCCATTCGATCTCCGGGGATGAGAGGTTACTTCTCGCGCGCCACAACAAAATCAGGCACCCACAAGAGCGCGCGCTTGAAATCCGACTCAGGAATTCCGCGCAGCGCCTGCCGCGACTGGTCAGCGTAGCGATCGGCCACGCCCATCGCGTAAGCGACGGAGCCGTTGCGCACCAGCATGTCCTTGATCTGCTGCCGGCTGACATTTTCAAAGCTGCGGTCGTCCAGCACCCGCTGGATAATCTGCCGGTCGGCTGCCGTCCCGTGATCGAAGGAGTGGATCACCGAAAGCGTCGCCTTCCCTTCCCGCAGATCGCTGGCCACAGGCTTGCCCAGCACTTCCTCCGTCGCCGTCAGGTCCAGCACGTCGTCCACAATCTGGAACGCCAGCCCCACCGCGCGCCCGTATGTGCCCACAGCGGTTTCCTGCTGCTCCGTCGCGCCCGCCAGCACAGCGCCCAATTTCATCGAAGTTGCAAACAAGCACGCCGTCTTGCGGAAGATCAGGTCGTAGTACTCGGCCTCGCTCACCGCCTTGCCCAGCTTCTGGATCTGCAGCAGCTCGCCCTCAACCATCTGCTGTGTCAGGCCGATCAGCAGGTCCAGCACCTTCAGGTTCTTCTCCTCAAGAGCCACCTTGAAGGCCTGCATATAGAGCCAGTCGCCGGCCAGCACGCACTTTTCATTGCCCCAGGTGGTGTTGGCAGAAGGCCGTCCGCGCCGTGTGTCCGCGCCGTCGATAATGTCGTCGTGCACCAGCGTGGCGGTGTGCACCATCTCTACCACCGCGCCCAGCCGGATAGCGCTCGGGCCCGAAAATCCGAGCATATGCGCCGCCAGCAGCAGCAGGCTGGGACGGATGCGCTTGCCCCCGCCCTCTCGCAGATATTCGGCAATTTCCGTGATCGTGCTGACGCTCGACGCGGCATCGCGGCCCAGTTCCTGCTCGATCGCCACCAGGTCGTCCCGAAGCAGATCGAAAACTTCCCTCGCCGTCGATATCGCCAGTGTGCTCAAATCATTCCGCTTTCCACGCGTCTCTGGTTCCGGCGTGCCGCAGGGATGTGGCCGGGTCTCCGTCATCCTAATTCGTCCGGTAGTTCGTAAACTGCAGGTCGACTCCCAGGTCTTTGCCCCTCAGCAGCGCAATGATCGCCTGCAGGTCGTCGCGGTCTTTCCCGGATATTCTCACAGTATCGCCCTGAATGCTGGCCTGCACCTTCTTTTTTGAGTCCTTCACCAGGCGAACAATCTCCTTCGCCTTTTCCGTCGGAATGCCCTGCTGCAGGCTGATCTTCTGCCGCACGCTCGATCCCGCCGCGGGCTCAAGCTTGCCATACGTCAGATTCTTCAGCGAGACTCCGCGCTTCACCAGCTTCTGGCCCAGGATTTCCTTCACCCCTCGAGCTTGTACTCGTCCTTGGAGGCAAGCTGGATCTCCTTGTCGGCTTCCTGCAGCGTGATGTCGGAATTCGAGTTTTTGAGATCGAAGCGCTGATGGATCTCCTTCAACGCCTGGTCGATTGCGTTGCGCACTTCCTGGATTTCGACCTTGCTTACAATATCGAATGAATTGTCCTGAGCCATACCGTTCCCTCAACCTTCCAGTTTCCCATGCCGGGGGTGCGCTCTGTCACACAAAGTGGCAGGTGCCAGACAATCGCCATCCGATCGCCGCCCAACAAGCATCGTTTTTCGTGCGCTGGAGGCGCAAGGGTTGTTAGCCCCGCGTTTCAACGTGGGGACGCCGGCCCAGAGGATGGATCCGGGTCCCGTAGGGACGACCCCGCCTTCGCCGGTTCTCTGCCGGCCAGCGCGCGCAGAAACTGGTGCTCCTCCATGTGGTACTTGAATGCCTTCCGGCCGTCGATGAAGACCACGGGAACCTCGACGTCGAACCGCTGCCGCAATTCAGGATCGGCATCAATGTCGACCTCGTGCCAGCGGAAGTCGGCGCGCGGCTGGAGCCGCGTCAGCGTCTCCTTCACGACCTCGCAGAGGTGACACTCCTTGCGCGAGTAGACCACCACGTCATGCATAAAGCGATTCTAGCGGCGGAGATAAGCTACTCTGATCTGTCTGCCGTGGAGGTCCCGTCGATGGCAAAGCTCGTGTACGCACTCAACCAGTCCCTCGACGGCTACGTCGACCACATGAAAATCGGACCACCCGATCCCGCGCTCTTTCGTCACTTCATGGACTGGACGCGCAGCCTCACGGGCACCATCTACGGCCGCCGCATGTACGAGATCATGAGCTATTGGCAGGACGAACAGCCGGATTGGAATGCGGACGATCGCGAGTTCGCGGCCGCGTGGCGGAGCCAGCAGAAGTGGGTCGTGTCGAGCTCGTTGAAATCCGTCGGCCCCAACGCCACGCTCATCGCCGGCGACATCGAGGCGGCGATACGAGGGCTGAAGGCTAAGCTCGACGGGGAGATCTCCGTCGCCGGAACAAAGCTGGCAGGGAGCCTGACTGACCTTGGCCTGATCGATGAGTATCGGCCCTATATCCATCCCGTTGTGCTGGGGTCTGGCCAGCCATTCTTCGCCGGCCCGCGCCCACGTCTCCGCCTGGTGGCCAGTGATCGAATCGGCCAGGACGTGATTCGGTTGGCGTACGTCCCTGCGTAACCGCGCGACTCAATCGACGACTGCAGCGATTCAGAATCCGAAGCAACCGGCGCGTACGTCGCGTCTAGTCGACTCCAAGGTCCGTAGCAATCCTCGCGTGGTAGGTGATCTCCTGCGCCTTTAATCCCTGGTGATCTACAAAGACCGCCACCAGGCAGTCCCAAACACTCTGCGGCGACCACGGCAAGATCTCGGCAGGGGCAGGCAAAGGCGTCTGGCGAGTGAGAAACAGGAATAGCTTCTCGCGCTGCGTTATGACTGGGAGCACTTCCGAGGTGACTGGGGATCGCAATGGATGAAGGTGCAGCTTGGAACAGATCAGATCGTAGAACTCTCCCACCGTCCTGACGCTCCCTGCTTCCTCGTCGCCAATTTGAATGGCGAAGAGCTCTTCAACTCGGAGAATGATCTCAACTGAATCGAGTCCCATGTGTTCAGAACCGAGCTGCGATCTTGCCCCTTTCGCCGAAATCGTGGTCTAAGAAAGAGGAATCGCTAACCCAGAGCCTCTTCCAATCCGAAGAGCTTCCCAAAATTCCCCGTCGTAGCTGCGGCAATCTCATCCAGGCTCACACCCTTCAACTGCGCCAGCGTCTCCGCCGTGTGCTTCACCATCGCCGGCTCATTGCGCTTGCCGCGCATCGGCCCCGGCGCAAGCCACGGAGCGTCTGTTTCCACCAGCATTCCATCCAGCGGAACCTGTGCCGCCACATCGCGCAGCCCCTGCGCCTTCGCGTATGTCACGTTCCCGGCGAATGAGATCAGGAATCCCATGTCCAGCGCGCGCCTGGCCTCTTCCCATCCCGCGCCGAAGCAGTGCATCACGCCGCCAAGGCCGGTGTGCCGCCAATAAGTGTCCAGCACGACGAACAAATGATTCCACGCGTCTGTGGATTCATTCGTCCCGCGGCAATGAATAAGAATGGGCCGCTTGCGCGCCGCTGCCACCTCAAGCTGGCGGATCAGCCCCGCCTTCTGCACATCGTGCGGCGCACCTTCGTGGTAATAGTCGAGGCCGATCTCGCCGCATGCAATTACCTCCGGTTGCGCTAGCAGCGCATCCAGCTTCGCAATGGCGGCATCATCCGCTTCGGGCGTAGAGTGCGGATAAATGCCGGCGCTCGCCCAGAGCCGCGGCATCCCCGGCTGGCCATTGAACTCGCGCACGATATCGAGCGCCAGGTGCATCTCCCCGGGCCCTTCGCCAATGCCGATAGCCAGCACAGCGCCTACGCCAGCCTCCGTGCAGCGGCGCAGCATGTCGGCGCGATCGTCGGCGTATCGCGGGCTGTCCAGGTGCGCATGCGAATCGATCAGCAACTGGGAATCTCCTCCAACAAAACGCGAAGCGGCCGCGCTCTTCCGGCCGGTCCATCCACTTCCATTTTACGAGACGCTGCGAAGCGTCAGCCCCAGATGTGCTCCGGCGGCCGCCATGATCCATCCGCCGTTCCATACGGGCTGGCCGCCACCACCGTGTACCCATCCGGATCGCGCATCCAGCACTCCCAGTGGTTCGGCCCGCCGTCGCCATCCGGCGGATTGCGATGCTTCGGCAGCACCATCTCAACCCCCATCTCCGCCGCGCGCCGCATCAACTCGTCGAAGTCCTCCACCTCAAACCACAGCAGCACGCCGTTGCCATACGGCTTGTCGTCGGGGTTGCCGATGCGGCCGTGATGATGCTCCACTTCAAAACTGTGCAACTGCATCACCAGTTCGCCGTGATGCGTGAGCTGGTCATAGTGGCTGCCGCCATGTGCGCTGCGGCATCCCAGCAACTGCTGATACCAGCGGCTGCTGGCTTCGACGTCAGAGACACAAATAAGGGGGTGCGGACGCATGCCCGTCATCATACCCGCTCCCGGTCCGCGACTGTCGATAATCGCGAAGCGTTATCGCGCCACCAGCTCACGCTCCGCCGCGGCCCGTTTCTTCGGATAAGCCCTGTCGAACAGTACGAAGAGAAGCGCAAGAACCGCGAACACCAGCATGCTGGCCTCGGTTCCTCTCGGGCCGCCAGTCAGCCACTCAGGGCCGTGAAATACCACGTTCAGCAGATGACCCGGCACCGCATGCCCACCGTTCCCGGAATTGGGCTCGGCAAACACCACCATGTCCGTGTAATCCGACGCCGCATGGAACCCGATGGCAAACCACAGCGTCCCCGTGCGTCGCAGCGTGAAGCACCAGAACACCCCATACAGCCCAACCGAGATGGGATCGATCCAGCCGTCGTTCGGCTTGAGAAAGTGCAGAAACCCGAACAGCCCCGACATGACAATCGCCGCCGGCCAGAACCCGATGCCCTGCGCCAGGCTCTGCAGTGCATATCCGCGAAACATAAACTCCTCCGCGAACCCCACCGCCAGAAACGCCACTGCCCACAGCGCCGCATATTTCGCGAGCGGGCCCGGACCCAGCGCGAATCCGTAGAAGCTGCATCCGTCCGCCAGCCAGATCGGAATCACAATCGCGATCGACGGCACAATGCCCCAGACTATGCCCTGGCCAAACAGACGCGCCGCACCGTTTCCTGTCTTCAATCCGTACGAGGAAAACCGGCTCCCGTCCATTCGGCAAAGCCCAAACGTCAAGGCCGCGACGAAAACGAAATCCAGTAGCTCGTTCAGCAGCATCGAGCGCCAGTTCATGGCGAAATCGGGGAAGTGGATCTTCGGCAGAAACCAGTTGAATGCCGGCCCCGCCGCCACATAGATCCCGACGAACAGGGCGAATCGCCAGCCCGGCCGGATTCCCCGTTCCCCGGCAAAGATGCTTCGCAGCCGCATGCGAGCGCCTCCATAATAATGGTCCCAGAAGATAGCAGAACTGCGTCCCACCGCCAATCAATTTCATCGCGCATTGCTGCCCGATCAGGTAACGTTATGGCCAAGCGCCAATTCCCCACGCCGTCTCCCAGGAGGCAAACCTGTGTCCGACACCTCTCCCGCTGCCGCCGGCGCCATCCTTCCGCGCCTCGCTCCCATGCTCTCCGTCCGCCTCGGCAAGGCCGCGGTCGAGTTTTACCGGGCTGCATTCAACGCACAGGAGCTCTTCAAAATCGAAGCCCCCGACGGCGCAGTGGTAGCTGAACTGGCGATTGGCCAGTCGCGCTTCTGGGTCGCCGACGAATCTCCGGAGCACAAGAACTTCAGCCCGGAAACCCTGGGCGGCGCCACCGTGCGCATGATCCTTGTCGTCGACGATCCCGACCGCGCCTACCAGCGGGCCATCGATGCGGGAGGCGTCGTCGTTCACCCCGTTACCGACCATGTCTATGGCTGGCGTGTCGGCCGCCTCGTCGACCCCTTCGGTCATCACTGGGAGATTGGTAAGCCCCTCGACCCGGCTCCACAGGCGGCAGCATGAATACACGCACCAGGAAACCACCCATCGGCGTCACCCTCATTGCCGCGCTGCTTCTGATCGCGGGAGCGCTCGGCCTCTACGCCGACACCAAGAGCTTCACCACACTGGCAGCCAGCCACTACGACATTCTCTGGCCCATCGGCGCCCACGTACTCGCCCTCGTCGCCGGCGTGTTTCTCCTGCTCGGCCACAACTGGGCGCGCTGGCTCGCCGTCGTCTGGATGGCATTTCACATCGCCATCAGCTATCCATCCGCGGGCAAGATCCTGGGCCACTCCGTGTTCCTTCTGCTGTTCGTGTGGCTTCTCTTCTTCCTGGCCGACTCCCGCGCCTGGTTCTGCCCCGTCCCCCTGAGCCCTGAACCGTGAAGCCTGCTCCGTCCCCGAGCCCTGCTCTCTGCTCCCTGTCCTATCCCCTGCTGGTTGCTCCTGTTCCCTGTTCCCTGTTCCCTGGTTCCTGGTTTCTGGTTTCTGAAGTTTTTCTAATCTCCGCCGATGCACTGGGGTAGCGAGGACCTGCTCCACATGCCGGGAACGCAAAAAACCACATACTTGTTGGCCTCTCACGAGTCCGCGTTGCTTGCGGCCGTGGAGCCGGTCCTCACCGCTTCCGGAGCCAACGTTCGCATTGTGCTGTCCGCAACCGACGCCCAGGCAGCTTTGCTCGCTGCCGACTCGCCCGGCCTCGCCCTGCTCGACGCTCGCCTGCCCGGTCTCGATACAAGCCGGCTGCTCGCCGCCGTGCGGGCCCAGGCAGAAAACCGCATTCCGGTTGTCCTGATTTCGGACACAGTATCAGAAGAATTAAAGAACCGGCTCTCTGAAGGCGTCCTCAACGATGTCCTTCCCACCGGCCTCGCTTCCGGGCAGCTTCTGCATCGCCTGCAGATGGTCCTGCGAGCGGGCGAGCGGGAACGCGAGTTGGAATCCATGCGCGAAGCGGCCGCGCGCGGGCAGCAGATCGATTGCCTCACCGGCGCCTACAGCCGCGACACAATCCTCTCTCTGCTGTTTCGCGAAACCGACCGCGTGCAGCGCATGAACACGGCGCTCTCCGTCATCCTGCTCGACATCGACGATTTCGGCCATTGGAATTCGCGGCTGGGGCCCGCCGCCTGCGACGAATTGCTGATCCGCGTGGCGGAACGAACCGGGGGCCTGCTGCGCAGCTACGACCTGCTGGGCCGCGTGGGCAAGGATGAGTTTCTCGCTGTCCTGCCCGGCTGCAGTGCCGTCAGCGCCGCTCTGCTGGCCGAGCGCATGCGCTCCGAAGTCTTTGCCCCGCCGTTCTCCCTCGGGGGCCATTCCGTCCGACTGTCGGCCTGCTTCGGCATTGCCCCCAGCCAGGGCCGCTCGCCCGTCGTCGTCCTGCGCGAAGCAGAGGAGGCGCTCCGCGTTGCACGCGGCACCGGGCCCGAAACCATCCATTGCGGTACCGGATGTCCGGAACCCCTGCCCGCGCCCGTCGCTTTCCTCTCGCCGATTTCCGGCGACGATCTGCTCGCCTGGTAGCAAGAAGCGAGAAGCTACAAGCCAAAAGCTAAAAGCTGACGTCCTGCAGGAATTCCTGGAATACGTCGTTCGAAATCATCCGGCCACGCGAGCTCAGGCGGAACCACCCAGCCTCGCGCGTCAGCGATCCCTCGCGCTCCAGCCGTTCTGCAACGTCGAGGGATACCTCTGCCAGATCCCTCCTGAACTCCCTGGCCAGCGCATCGGGATCCACTCCCGAGTTCTTCCTCAGGCCAAGAAACCATGCTTCTTCGAGCTGACGGTCTGGGCACAGCCATTCCGCCTCCGGGGCTTGTCCGCCGGCAAGGTAGCCCTGGAGATCGTCGGTTGTCGTCGCACGCAAAACATCGTCACCTTCGCTGGCCGGCAACATGCTCGACGCATCCAGCCCCAGCCCAAGGTACGGACGCCGCTCCCAGTAGCGCAGGTTTTGTCGCGACTCGAATCCCGGCCGGGCAAAGTTCGAGATCTCGTATTGCTTCAACCCCGCTGATTCCAGTGTCATTACAGCCGTCTCATACATCCTCGCGATGGCGTCATCGGAAGGCACCAGCCCGGCCCGGTAACGCGCGCCTCCGGCCAACATCTCCCGTCCCAGCCGCGATTCTTCGTCCACTTCAAGCATGTACACGCTGGCATGGGGCACGCCGCAATCCAGCAAAACGCGTAACGACTCGTCCCATGAGGCGAACGTCTGCCCCGCCAGCCCCGCGATTAAGTCAAGATTCACGTTGTGGATGCCGGCCGCCCGCAATCGCCCCACATCGTCCACAACCATGGCCCGGTTATGCAACCGGCCGCTCGCGTGAGCTTCCGTGTCGACGAATGACTGGACGCCCAGGCTCACGCGGTTCACGCCGGCCGCAACCATCGCATCCAGAACAGCTTGCGGCAGTTGCCCGGGAGCGCATTCCATTGTGATTTCGGCTTCAGCCGCAATATCGAACTGCGAACGCAGCGCCGCGAAGAGCCGCGCGATCAGCTCCGGTTCGAGCAGTGACGGCGTTCCGCCGCCAAGGTAGACCGTGTCCACTTCGCGCGGCAGGTGCAGCCCCATGCCGGCCGCCCATTTCGCCGAAGCCTCCATGTCTTCCAACAGACGCTCGACATACTCTGCATGTGCGCTGGCCGGATATACGCCCGAAGCGAAGTTGCAATATGTGCACTTGGACCGGCAAAACGGCACGGAAATGTAGATACCAATTGCGCTTTCCCGCATCCATTGCATCATGGAGTATTCTTTCACGGGCAGCGACGTCAGCCAGCGCGTCGTCGCCCCGGAGACCCTGAAAATCGAGACCAGCCGGCCGGAACGCCGCACCTCCTGGCCCATTGCCGCAATCGCCATCATGCAGTCCATCCTCTTTCTCGGGCATTGGCTGCTATTCGATACTTTTACTTCCTTCTGGACCCTGCCGTCTGATGTGTGGCGCCCGCTGGCCGCGGTGCTCTTCGTCCTGTCCGTGAGCTTCACCCTCGCATCGCTGCTGACCTTCCGGTACGGGAACTTCGCAGTCGGGCTCTTCTACCGCATGGCTTCCATGTGGCTTGGCGTCCTCAATTTCCTTGTCTGGGCCGCATGTCTTTGCTGGATCGTGGAAGGGTTCTTCCGGCTCACCATGCCGCAGGCCGCCACGGTTGTCCGGCCCTTCATCGCCACCACCCTATTCGGCCTCGCCATCGTGGTTTCGCTCTGCGGATTCGTCAACGCTCGCCTCATCCGGCAGCGCCGCATCACCGTCCGTCTGGCCCACCTGCCCGCGGAGTGGGAAGGCCGAACGGCGCTTATGCTCAGCGACTTGCACCTCGGCCACATCAACGGCCGCGGGTTCGCCCAGCGCATTGCGACTGTGGTGCGGAAACTGCAGCCCGATATCGTCTTCCTGCCCGGCGATCTCTTCGATGGCTCGCGCATCGATGCCTGCCGCGCGGCCGAGCCGCTCTTCACCATGGACGTGCCACTCGGCGTCTATTTCTGCGAAGGCAATCACGAGGGCTATGGCGATGCCGCGGGATATGACCGCGCCATTCGCGAGGGGGGAATTCGCGTCCTCGCTAGCGAATCAGTCGACGTGGAGGGCATGCGCATTATCGGAGTCCCCTATGCGCAGACCACCGCTCCTGTCCATCACCGAGCGTTTCTCGAAAGCCTCAACCTGACGCCGGAGAAGCCCAGCATCCTGCTCAACCACGTCCCCAACCTGCTCGGGATCGCCGAAAAAGCGGGCGTCAGCCTGCAACTCTCCGGCCATACGCACCGCGGGCAGGTGTTTCCTTTCACCTGGTTTGCCCGCCGTGCTTTCCGGCAATACACTTACGGGCTCAACAACTTCGGCCGGATGCAGGTGCTCACCTCCAGCGGCGTGGGAACATGGGGCCCTCCCATGCGCGTCGGCACTTCGCCGGAAGTGGTCCTCATCACATTCACCGGGAAATCGGGTGCTCCCCAAGGCAAACACGTGTGATCTGGGTCGCACCGGATGCATCCAATCCCGCGCTAGCATAGGTTTCGCTCCCGTAAGGGAGATCTCCATGCACCCGTAGGAATTGTCGTGTCGAATCAGCCGCACACTTCGGAAGCCGCAGATAAGCACGTAGTCCGCACCCACCGCACCGGTTATGACCTGCTCCTCCATCCCGGGCTGAACAAGGGAACCGCCTTCACGCCCGAAGAGCGGACGACTTTCGGCCTCCATGGCCTGCTGCCTCCTCACCTCGGGACGCTTGAAGACCAGCGCGAGCGCCGCCTGATGGCCCTGCAGCGCGAAACCACGCCGTTTGGCAAATATTCCCTCATGCGCGACCTGCAGGATAGCGACGAAACGCTCTTCTATTCGCTCATCGCCCATCATGTGGAGGAATTGCTTCCAGTGGTTTACACCCCGGCGGTGGGCGAGGGCTGCCAGCGCTTCTCCGAAATCTGGCGCAAGCCCCGCGGTCTCTTCATCAGTTATCCGAATCGTCACCTGATCGACCAGATGTTGGCCCGCAAACGTTACGACGAGATTCGCTGCATCGTGGTCAGTGATGGCGAGCGCATCCTCGGCCTGGGCGACCAGGGTGCCGGCGGCATGGGCATTCCCATCGGCAAAATGGCCCTTTACACCGCTCTGGGCGGCATCCCGCCGCACCATTGCCTGCCCATCCTGCTCGACGTGGGCACCGATAACCACGCCCTGCTCGACGATCCAATCTACATCGGCTGGCAGCACCGCCGCGTACGCGGCCCCGATTACGACGACTTCATCGAGGCCTTCGTTACCGCTGTGCAGAAGCGCTGGCCGCACATCCTCCTGCAGTGGGAGGATTTCGCCGGGGAAAACGCCATCCGCATCCTCGGCCGCTACCGCGACCGGCTCTGCACCTTTAACGACGATATTCAGGGCACGGCCGCCGTGACCACCGCGACCTTGCTGGCGGCAGTGCACGCCACCGGCGTTCAGTTGAAGGACCAGCGCATCGCGATGTTCGGGTCGGGTTCCGCAGGCGTGGGCATCATCCAGTTACTGCTTGCTGCCATGCGCGAGCAGGGGCTGTCGGAAGACGAGGCGAGGCAGAGGATATACGCGTTCAATCGACACGGGCTGATGGTGGAAGGCGATCCGGAGCTGCGGCCGAGCCAAGTGCCGCTGGCACGCCGAAAAGACGACGTGGCTGGCTGGCAGCTCTCCGGCTCCGGGTCAATTTCTCTGCTCGATACGGTGAAGAACGCGAAGATTACCGTTCTGGTGGGAACGTCTGCCCGGGCCGGAGCGTTTACCGAGGATATTGTCCGCGCAATGGCGGTGAATTCAGACCGCCCCGTGATTCTGCCCCTCTCGAACCCCACGTCAAAGTCGGAGGCCACGCCGGAAGACCTGCTGCGCTGGACCGATGGTAAGGCCCTCATCGGTACCGGAAGCCCCTTCCCGCCCGTTACCTTCGATGGCCGCACCGTTCCCATCTCGCAAACCAACAATTCCTACATCTTTCCCGGCCTCGCCCTCGGAATCCTGGTTTCACGAGCAACGCGGGTGACCGACGCCATGATCATGGCCGCCGCGAAGAAGCTTGCCTCTCTGTCGCCGGCCCTGCGGGAAAAAGAAGGTACGCTGTTGCCGCCGATTGGGGATTCTCGCAAGTTGGGCCTCGCCGTGGCGCAGGCTGTGGGCGAGGCGGCGATGGCAGAGGGCGTTTCGGCACTTGTCAGCGGCGAAATGCTCGAGCAGCACTTGCGAGAGTATGTCTGGGAGCCCGTTTACCGGCCGTATGAGTTGGTGAGCTGATTGGCAAGAGCTCTGCAAAGACCGGGAGACCATGAAGGCTCTCCCGGTCTCGTAATTGCATAACCGGCTTTACTTCTTCGCGGGTGGAGCGGGCTGGGCTTCGCTGGTGGGCGGCACGATTCCCTTGAGACGCATGTAAGTAACGATGTTGCCATAGTGCTCATCGGTGTGCGCCGTGTTGAGAGAAAAGACGGTGAGCCTGGCGATGTTCATCGTGCCGAAGATCTTGATCATCTCGGCCCCCTTGGCGTCGGTCATGCCGTCGAACGCTTTGTTGCAGTAGGCGACGGCGTCTTTCAGCGCAGCCACCAGATCGGCCTTGGACGTCTTGCTCTTCTCGATGCCTTTCGACGGATTCTCTTCGCCGGCCGCCAGCGCGCAGAACATGAAGTTGGCGTCCGCCTCATGGCCGATGAGTTGGCCAAAGCTGCGAACCTCCGGTGTGGGCTTGAATCCGTAGTTCTCTTCCGGCATCTTCTCCGCCGCGCGTACGACGGCGCCGCTCATGAAGCCGTAAAGTCCCTTTTCGCTCATGGTGATGGGGTTGGCGGGCGCCGTGACCGGGGCCGCCGGGGAAGCCTGCTGAGCCAGCAGGGAAACGGGAAGAGCGGTCAAACCGGCGAAGACCGCACACACGATGTTTTTCACACGAGCCTCCAATGCATGAATCCTGGGAGATGACAGCTTAGCAGAGCTGATGCGTTGCGCCGGTGAACGGTCGCAAAAGCACACGAGCTCCCAATCAGGCAGCCCTCCAGCCATCGTCCGTTGTCACTGCCTTATGTATCGCGAGTCACTGAAACGAGCCCATAAGTGAAGTATGTTGTGCCCGAACGAGCGACCTCCTGTCTACCGCGAGCCTATTCCCTCCGCCTTCGCGAAAAGCCCGCGCAGCTCGCGGGGCCTCCACAAGATCGGTAGCCAGTGCGTGATCCGCATGGAGTGGATAGTGCATTTGCAGTAGGAGGATGTCATGAGAGGATCTTCGACGCGCAGACTCTGCGTTTGGGCCTTGGCTTGCTTCTGTTTTGGCTTCTTCGCAAACCGCCTCAACGCCCAAACGCTGTGGGTGGATTGCTCTGGAAATACTCCAGGAGCATATTCCTCAATTATGCAGGCCGTCTTTAATGCCCCTTCAGGTGCGACTCTGATTGTTTCCGGAGGCACCTGCAACGAGTGGGTCTATTTGGGCAACGTCAGCAACATCTCGATCGGCGCGTGGTGGGGTGGACGCGTGACGATTCCATATTTGGAGATTGCTGGTTCCCGAAGCGTGTACTTATACGGCCTGGATGTAAAGAACGGCAATGCATGGACGGGAATTCACATCGGCCAATCGCAGGACGTGATGCTCGATACTTGCACCAGCACGTACAGCGGCGGCCTTGGCGTAAACATAGACAGTGCTTCCTCGGTATTCATGTTTGGAGGCCAGTATTCAAACAACCCTGGTGGCGGCATTAACCTCATTCAGAGCTCTTACCTTTATCTAAATTCGACCTCGATCGATAACAACGCGGTGTACGGTATCTGGGCGGACCAGTCCGAGGTCTGGACGGATGGCGGCCTCGAGATTGCAAATACAACCGGTGGTCCTTATAACGGCATGGGGGTTTCGCTCGCATCGGGCTCTCGAGGCAATTTCTACACGTGGGCAGGGAATAACAACATCACGGGAAACCAGACTGCCGGGTTCTCAGTAGATCAAGGTGCGCGACTCGTGCTTATGGGCGGATCGGTTCAGGCCGGGTATGCCAACAACATCAATGGCAACGGAGCGACCGGCATCGCTCTGCGCGCGGGAAGCCATGCCACGCTCGGCGGTGGAACTCACATTGCGAATCACTCAGATGTAGCGATCGATGTCTGGGGGCAGTCGCAGGTGATGATGTTTGCGGACAACGTCATTCAGAGCAATACGGGACAGGCCGCCATCCGAATCGATGGAAATTCCGAAGGCCTGATCTGGAATGCTGCGATTACGGGAAATAGTGGTCCAGGTGTACTGGCTGTGAACAATTCCAGCGCCGAGGTTGCAGGGGACGCGCTTAACGGAAACACCGGCGGCCCGTTTGTCTGCGACGCGACGTCGCATGTGATCACCGATCTTAGTCCCGACATGCTGGGATCATCCAACAGCTGCAAACCGTCCACCGGCTCAGGGCACCACGTTCATCTGGTCCCGCCAACCTCCAGCGGCCCGAGACCAAATCCGGTGAAGGCGGCAGAAGACCGCTTCCGCAAACTGGCAACCAAGCCGAAGTAGTAATGATTGCAAATGTGTTCCGCACCCTTTTATGGGGCGGAACACACCGCTCCAACCGTAAGCGTGCTGGCGTTTCAAGCCGTGCCGGCATGCACGTGGCCGACGCGGTGGCCCCGCGCCTGCCGGCCTTAAAGGGTCCAAACACTGCACGGGCAAGCAGTTGCGTATCTTGAGGCGTACGAGGGGTTTGGCCGCACCGCGCCGACATTTACCTGCGCCCGTCCTTCTCATTGACCGGGCGGCTGATTTCCCGGAAGCATGTGAGATAAGTCACAGCCAAATCCGCCGGCCCGGCGGACCATAGAGCCATGACACAGATACTTTGGAATTCGAATGCTCCCCACTCCCGCATTAAGAACCACGAAATGGTTGAGCTTCGGCTCGTCGATCTGGGCAGCGGACGCAAGCTCCGTTATCTCGTCCGCGAGATTCGCGCTTCCTGGTCGGCTGCTGCGCAGCAGATCGAGTGGAAGGGATTCGACGACGAAGCCTACTCCACGCGCCAGGAGGCGCTGAGCGGCTTTGAGATGCGAAAGGCATCGCGCATCGGCTCCGGATTCGCCTCTACGACTGTGCTGGATTGATCGCGGGGCCGACCCGATACGATGACTACTGTCCGGTCGGATTCGGCGCAGAACCATGCGCAGGGTTCGCGGACGAGGGAGTAGCGGAATGCGCCGGCGCCGATTCTACCGGAGCCGAGTCCAGCGTTCCTCGGTCAATATCGGCAGTGCCGATGCGGCCACCATCCGCGGTCTCGAGAACCACCCGAATGGTTCGCGTTTTTGGGGGAATCCGCGCGGTAAGCCGGGCGCGCAGCTCAGCCTTGAGTTCATCGGGTTTCTCGGCTGTGGACTGCAGATCCAGCTTTTCAAATTTCCAGGCAAGAATTTTCTTGCTGCTGGACAGGCTTGTCACGCCCATTATCAGATTGGCCACTTTCTTGCCGTCTGCGATCTGCACCCATCCCAGATTTTTCGGCTGGATATGGATCGTGAATTGAGCGCTGTGCAAGGCCGGTTGGCGGTCCACATCCGATACGCGCAAAGACAGAGCGTTGAATGGCAGCGAAGAACTTGCCGCATGCGTAATGTTCGAAACAACGCGTTGCTGCGGGTCCATCGGCCCATTCCTGTCCAATGCGTAATAGCCCTGTTTCGTGATGGCGCGCAATCCCGGCACGCGCAGCTTCACCGTGATGGGCCGATACTTGCCGTCGAGGTTGTGATTGGTCGATTGGTAGGTGAGCGTGTAGTAATGAGCACCCAGTTGGCGCGACTCGCCGATTTCCCCATCGATATCATTACGGTTGTAGAAAAGTGCACCGCCGGTCTGGCGGGCAATCAAGGCGAAGTTGACGTCACCGGTGGACATTCGATTATTGCCGATATTCGATGACCTGTCATCGGCATCTGGGGAGCCGAGAGTCAGGGAACTCTCAGCTAACTGGAGGACGGGAAAAACCACAAAGAGACTGACTCGGCTGTCCACCAGCAAGTCGACCGTCCGGTGGACAAACGGTTTCCACGCGTCGAGCATTGGGCCGTAAGCTGCGCGGGTGAGGCTGGGTCCGCCCGGCCCTACCCAGAAGATGTTCTTCCGGCCGGGTACGCCGGTGTTCTGCACGGCAATCTCGATCAGAGCGGAGAGGGATTCGTGGGCCCGTTCCCCATTGAAATCGGGGTGAGCGAGCTTGTAGGGCACCTGCGGCTGGACCTCGTCGACCGCGCTGACCAGGTCTGCCTTGCTGCGCGTGTAGCCCTGCACCATCTCAAGGGAATTGTTCCCCAGAACGAGGAGTTCGGCGGGGGAATCGAGTGTGTCCGGTTGCGTTTCGAGATAGGCGCGTAGAGCGAGCCGGCCGCGCTGGAAGTCGTCGAGCGCTGAATTGAGACGGTCGAGAACGAAGATGGTGGCCGGCGCCGTGCCGTTGGGGTCGTCCTCTTTGGAATCGGGGGCCATCTTGTGAATCTCGGATGGTTCAAAAGAGAAGATGCGCTGCGGCTTCCCCGCTTCGGTAATCTGAAAATCGTTCTGCGTTAACGCAGTGGCGACCGGCCGTCCCGAAGCATCCACGACCGTGACGTCGAGGAACACCAGCGAGGTGGTAACCCGCAGCGACGGGACATTTGGATCGGGCTGTTGATCCTGCGGAACGGTCTGGGCGAGCACGGACGAAGAGGATAGAACCCCCAGCAGAATGGACTCGAGCGCCAGGGCGCGTATGCACCAACCGACATGGCCCAGATTTTTCATGCTCTCCCCGCGAACTCCCTGGTTTCGGTGTTTACCCTTACCGCTTCCCCGGTCTTGATGAAGAACGGCACCTTGATCTCAAGGCCGGTCTCAAGCTTCGCCGGCTTGGTTACGCCGCCGCTGGCCGTGTCGCCGCGTACGCCCGGCTCGGTGTATTCCACCTTCAGTTCCACTGTTGCCGGCAGTTGCAGGCCGATGGGATTTCCGTTGAACTTCTCCAGTTGAATGATCATGCCCTCGGACAGGAAATCGAGCGCATCGCCCAGCTTCTCTCGCGACAGCGTCAGCGTTTCGAACGTGCTCTGATCCAAAAAGTACGAACCGTCGCTATCGCTGTATAGATAGGAGGCTTCGACGGACTCGAGGTCCGGCTCCTTGAACTTCTCGCCCGCCTTGAACGTCTTGTCGAAGACTGCCCGCGTGAGCAGGTTGCGCATCTTGAGCCGCACCAGCGTCTGCCCGCCGCGCGCCGTCGGGGTGGAAACCTCCACATCAAGACACAGAAACGGCGTGTTTTCCAATTCGAAGTACATCTTGCGCTTGATGTCGATCGCATCAATGAGTGCGGCCATGTCTACCCCGGTTCCAGTTCTTGGATTGGAGTTTCCAGTTTCCGGTTAGTCAGTTGTGCAGGGAGAGCTGCGAACTGCGGACTGGGTGCTCCTGAACCATGGTAAACGGGTGCGGCGCCATCGCGGACGGCTTCGAATTCCGCCCGGCTACGGGATCGGAGAGGTCACTTTGTAGTCGCCGCAATGGCAGGTATCGATGAATTTCAGGTTGACGTCACGCAGGATTGAAGCCGGTGAACCTCAGGGGATCTGGTTCCCTCGTGTCGGGCCTTGCTCTTGCGGTTGCCGGGAGGATTCTTAAGTTTGGTAAAGTGCCGCTCTTTCCACTTGCCCCGCGGGGGCACGGCGTAGTTGAATGGAGCGGGTTCACACAAACGTTTTACCATTGGGGGTTTTATGCATTGGCACCGCCCTGCACCGCTTGCACGACTGGCCCTGACGCT
>Ga0134126_10001674_pt1 | contig 28222 bp, 27 predicted proteins | sample KB31752_FD_96881 | JGI IMG/M metagenome (GOLD analysis project Ga0134126, IMG submission 96881) | Terrestrial soil microbial communities with excess Nitrogen fertilizer from Kellogg Biological Station, Michigan, USA - KB3-175-2 | ecosystem: Environmental > Terrestrial > Soil > Unclassified ... | reverse complement strand
TCGCCGATCTTCGGCGCCTTCGGCGGGCCTCCGCCACAAGCGGCCAGCAGCAGTAGCGCAGCCGCAATACTAACTTTGATTAAGGAACCGAACTGCACCCTCAACTCTCATTTTAACAACCCGACGGAGTGTAAATCCTTTTAAAATGAGTTTGTGTTGAAGGGACCGGTACCTATAGTATGTGTGGCGTTCCCGGCTGTCTATGCGGCGGCGGCGTTCCTGTTTCTGTGCGCCGTTCCGCGGCCTCACGGACCCTTTGCTTATATAGTCGCCGGCGCCTTCGCCACGGCCATCACACTCCTCGGCGCGCTCGCCCTCTCAATCAAGCTGCCGATCCGTACTGCTCGAAGAAATGCGCAATCGTCATAATTCCCTTGTAATAGTTGTCGATTTTGTACTTCTCGTTGGGTGAGTGCAGCCCGTCATCGGGGAGGCCGAAGCCCATCAGGATGGTCGGAATTCCCAGATGCCCGGCGAATTCGCCGACGATCGGAATCGACCCTCCCGAGCGGATGAACACCGTCTCTTTTCCGAAGATGTCGCCAAATGCTCGCGCCGCCACGGAGATCGCCGTATGGTCGGGGTTGACGACAAGTCCGGGCGAGGCGTTCAAGACGCGCACTTCCGTCTGAATGCCTTTCGGAGTTTCCTTGCGCACCCAGTCGCGAAATGCGGCGATCACTTTGTCCGGATCCTGTTTGGGCACCAGCCGGAAGCTCACCTTCGCGGTCGCACTCGCCGGAATTACCGTCTTCGCGCCCGGCGCCGTGAAGCCTCCCGCTATGCCGTGAACTTCCATGGTGGGCCGCGACCACACGCGCTCCAGCACGCTGCGATCCGGTTCTCCCGTCAATTCTGTCGAGCCGACTTCCTTCTTCAGAAATTCGCTCTCATTGAACGGCAGCCGCGACCAGCTTTGCTTCTCGGCCGCCGTGGGCTCCTCCACGTTGTCGTAAATTCCCGGGATCAGCAGACGGCCGTCGGCATCCTTGGCCTTGGCAAGCAGCTCGATCAAGCCGTACACGGCGTTGGGCGCCGCGCCGCCGTAAAGGCCGGAATGCAGATCGCGCATCGGCCCGGTGGCCTGCACCTCGGTATAAATGAGCCCGCGCAGCCCGATGCACAAGGTCGGCATACCGTCGGCATACATGGCCGTATCGGACACCAGCGCAACGTCAGCCTTCAGCTTCTCCTTATTCTTCGGCACAAACTTGGAGATGGAGGCGCCGCCGACCTCCTCCTCGCCTTCGATCAGAAACTTCACGTTCACAGGAAGCGGGCCGTTCACAGCGCGCAACGCTTCAATGGCCTTGATGTGCATGTACATCTGGCCTTTGTCGTCGCATGCGCCCCGCGCATAGATATTGCCGTCGCGTTCGGTGGGCTCAAACGCGGGCGTCTTCCAGAGTTCCAGCGGATCGGCCGGCTGAACGTCGTAATGGCCGTAGCAAAGCACGGTCGGCTTGCCTTGTGCGTGAAGCCAGTCGCCATAAATCAGCGGATGCCCGTCGGTCGGGATGATCTCGACGTGTTCCAGGCCGGCGCGCCGGAGACTGTCAGCCACAAACTCGGCGGCACGCAGCACGTCCTGCTTGTGTTCGGGAAGCGTGCTGATGCTCGGAATGCGGATCAGATCTTTCAGCTCATCGAGCAGACGCTGGCGGTTTTGTTGTACGAAGGCGTCGGTGGCAGCGGACATGGTTCCTCGCGAACCATTATACGGCTGCCATCGGATGCGCCTCCTGCAAGCGCGTGCATGCATTCCAGAGAATGCGGCGGACCTCGGGCTCGTAGAAGGGCTGCGCGATCAGGTCGTAAGCGCCCAGGTTCAGCGCTTCCGCCCAGAAGCGGGTATCGGCGGCTGCATCGGTGACCAGAACCTGCACGTCGCGCGGGCAATCCCGGGCAATGTGCAAAGTATCCAGCCAGTTTCCATCGGGCAGGTGGGCTTCGGTGAGAATGAGCTCAATTTCATCGTCGCGAAGCATGGCGCGCGCTTGCTGCAGACTGTCAGCGTGTTCGATTTCGAGCGGGAGCTTGTGCAGCATGCGCGAGAGGCGGTGAGCGTCTTCCTTCCGCTCAGTGATGAAGAGAATCTTCGACCTCATACTGCGCACCTTAAGATCCTTTAATGTTATCTTAACGCCGCTTCACGACTGGCGGAGTACGGCGACGTACGAAAGGTTGCGATAAAGCTGCCCGTGGTCCAGGCCAAAGCCGACCACAAAGCGGTCGGGGATCTCGAAGCACCGCCAGTCCACCGGGACGTCCACAATCCTGCGCGAGGTACGGTCCAGAAACGTGCAGACCGCGAGGGAGTTGGGTGCACGCCCGGCGAGCGTTTGCAGCAGGTAACGCAGCGTGAATCCCGTGTCCACAATGTCTTCCACCAGCACGACGTCTTCGCCTTCGATGGTCTCGTCGAGATCCTTGGCAATGCGCACCACGCCCGGCGCGCCGCTCTTATTGGAGAAGCTCGATATCGCCAGGAAATCCATCTTTACAGGGACGGTCATGCGCCGCGCGAGCGCGGTCATGAAAAACACGCTGCCCTTGAGCACGCCGACCAGTTTCAGCGTGCGTCCTTCGTAATGGCGGGACATCTCCGCGGCCACTTCCACGATGCGCGCGTCAATCTGTTCCTCGGTGAAAAGGATGCGATCGATATCCGGACTCATACTTCGACCGGCCGCTCGGCGAGCCCGTACTTGAAGATCAGGTTTTCAAAATCCTTCTGATAGAACACTTGGATTTTGATGTGCGGATAGAGCTCGCGCAGCAGGCGCACTTTGCGGTTTTTTTTGGTAACCAGCGACTGCTTCATCGTCGTGAGCTCCAGGTAAAGATCGAACTCGGGAAGGTAGAAATCGGGCGTGAAGCTCTCGACCGCGCGGCCGTCGGGACCGTATTGAATGGGGAAGGTGCGCGGTTCGTACTCCCAGGCGATGCGGTAGAAGTCCAGCAGGTTGGCGAACATCTCCTCGCTCGCGTTGACGAAGACCTTCTTCCGCAGCGTGGCTTGCCCGGCGGGCACGATGCCGAAACGCGCCAGCTTGAGCCGCATTTGAAACTGAAGCTGCTGCTCCGCCGCGGGGGATAGGTGTCCGCGCTCCGCGAGCCCGGCAGTTCGCGCCGCCGTTTCGATCAGTTCGGCCATTTGCTCGCTGGTGAGAATTTCGGAGTTGAGCACGATATCGAAAAGGTCCGCGGTGGCTTTGCTCTTGCCGAACTTGGCTTTGCGTTCAGCGCGCGCCGCGGCTTCCATTTCGAGCAGCAGTTGACGCGCGGCGGCCCGTTCCAGGCGGCGGTCCAGCATCAGGTTCCCGATTCGCACGTTCTCCGGCGCGACGATGTGCACGCGCAGCATGCCGGGGAAGTGGCGTGCCTGAAGTTCGCCGCCAACGGCGCAATAGACGACGTGATGTTCGGTGGCCGCACGCGCGAGGATGGTGGTCGCAAGGCTCGGAAAGGCACGCGCGGGAATCTCGCGATCCGCGCCGAATTCTTCCGTGGCGAGCGATGCCATGCGAGTTTGGGTGAGCAATTCGAAGCCAAGGCGCTGCGCGGCGATGCGCGCCACCTCCTCGAAGCGGCAACCCGGGTGCCCCGAAACCGCGATTAGCGCCATGTTCGCTCGCAAGCACCCCGAAATGCTTTTTTCGCCGGCTTTTGGCGCGCAAACGCACTCGCATCTCCGGCACCGTTGATCCTAGCGTAGCCGTGATGTGTTCTTTTGCCGCATTCCAACGCACTCGCATGGCCGGTACCTTTTACCGCTCCCTTACGGTCACGGCTCCGTACGTGGTTGATGCTGCTAACGGAGCCGCGACCGTGAGGGAGCGGTAAATGGTGCATCGAAAAGCGAATGGATCGCGATGAGAATAACAGCCGGATTTGTTCGGAGCCGCGACCGTGAGGGAGCGAATCGTTCACAGTCCCTTATGATAACGCCAGGTCTGTGTAGAGGAAGCGTTCGTACCGATGAGGCTCTCCGGTGATGCAGCCAATTGGGCGCGAAAACATCGGGCCGGCGTAGGCGAAGGTGTGGAACTCTCCGTTTTCGCCGCACGGGTCTACGTTTTCGGGAAGATCCTTCAACAGCTCCGCGTCGAACTCGCGACCCGCGAAGCTTTCGTCCAGCGCGGCGGTATCGATGCACGCCAGCCGCGCGCGCAAGCCGCCAGCGATCATTTCCCTTGCAAGGTCCGCGGTGGGCAAATCCCAAAGCGGGAACACCGGCTTCAATCCCGAACCCGCCAGTTGCCGCTCCCGATACTCGCGAATATCGCGCAGATAAAGATCGCCGAACGCAATTTCAGTGAAACCTTCGGCAACCGCGCGGCGGCACGCCTCGGCCATACAACCTTCATATGCTTCGTTGGAACAAGGCCACGGCAGCGGAATCTGCCAGAGCGGTACTGCCGCGGCTTCGGCTTGAGCTTCCAGAAGTTCGCGGCGGACGCCGTGCATGGCTACACGACCCGCCGCGTCATTGAGAGTAGTCAGCAACCCGGCAACTTCGACGCCCTGCTGCCGCAGGACATGCAGGCTCCAGGCGCCGTCTTTGCCGGAGCTCCAGGCCAGTAGAGTCTTCGCCAACCGTCAGGCCGCCTGCAAAGCGACGCGCTCGCGGCGCGCCACGGTCCGGCTCAGCCACGCATGCAGACCGAAGAACACCGCGGAATACAGCAGGTCCGACGCGAGCGTGCGGCCGTAGAACGGAATCCCGGCGACGAAGCAACTCACCAAACCTTGCATGTTGTGGGCATAGGTTTGGGGGGCGCTCAGCCACACCGCGAAGTTGGTGATCAGGAAGAACTGTAAGCTCGCGGCGACAGCGGCCGTACCGATCCACAGCGGATTTTCCGTGCGGCGCAGCTTGGTTCCGATCCATACAGAAATCAAGAAGCTCGCATATACGAACGGCGTCGCGAAGGAATAGCCGCCCAGAATCGGGTCAGTGATCGCCATCAGCACGATCGGCAGCGCGTAGGCCTGCCAGCCGCGCAGGCGCGCGCCCGCGAACAAACTCACCGCTCCCACCGGCGCGAAGTTTACCGCCTGAGTGACGCGCAGCAGCGCTCCCAATACCGTCAGCCCCATGGCCATCGGCCTCGCCGTCTGATTTTCCATTGTTTCTCCTCTACTCACAATATTATCTACCAGTAAGCCCCGATGTCGATTGGTTCGGCTCCCACAGTGTTTCCACCGTGGACGTCAGATGGTTCGCCCAGCGGCTCCACACGAACAGCGCATCGCTGAGGCGGTTCAGGTACCGCACTGCTTCCGGCGGCGCTTCCTCTTCGCGGTTCAGCGTGACGCACGCCCGCTCAGCGCGGCGGCAGACGGTCCGGCAGATGTGCAACTCCGCGTCCAGCCGGCTGCTGCCCGGCAGAATGAAACTGCGCAACGGCGCCAGTTCCGCATTCATGTGGTCCATCTCTTTTTCGAGCTGCTCGATCTCCGCGGCAGTGATGCGCGGCTGCTTTTCGTGCACATCCGCCGGCAGTGTCGCGAGAATCGAGCCCAGGTTAAAGAGTTCGTGCTGCACGCGCAGCATGATGGGCGCGAGCGGATACACTTTTCCGTTGCGACTCACCATTTCATGCACAGTGGAGCGCGCGAGTCCGAGAAATGCATTCAGCTCGTCGACGGTGCCGTAGGCCTCTATGCGCGCACTGTCCTTCGACACGCGTTGACCGCCCACCAACCCGGTCTCGCCGCCGTCGCCGCGCCGCGTGTATACGCGATTGATCGCCAGGCGCGGTTCTTCGAATGGAACTTCGCTCATAGCTTTATTTTGCCCTCGAAATCGCCCACTTCAAACCCGCGACAAAGTTGAGCCGCGGCGATGGGAAGCCGAACACTTCTTCGTAATACTGGTTCAGGGCGTTGCGCAGATTGCCATACGCCGTGACGCCATGGCCCAGCGCATAATTCACATTGATTCCCAGGTTCGCGTACCCGGGATTCCAAAACAGGCCGTTGGTTGCGCCGAGGCCAGGCTCCACATCGAGCGCCTGCCCGCGATAATACCCCTCGACGTTCGCCGTCACCTTGCCGCGCGTAAAGGTGACCATGGTGGTGCCCGAGTTCGCGGGACGCCGCAGCAGTTGCTGCCCCACCTGAAATGGCGTAGGCGCGAGATTGGTTGCGCCGCTCAGCCCGAGGATTTCGGTGTTGAGGTACGTGTATGAACCAGTGACGAAAACCCAGCGCGCCGGACGCCATTGGGCCGTGAACTCGGCTCCCTGGGCGCGTGAGTTGGCGAGGTTATCGGTCTGGAAGCGGCCCAGTTTGCTGAGGGTGCCGCCGAGCGTCACAATCAGGTCGTAGTAGCGGTTGTAAAAATATGTGGCATCGAGCGCGATGAGGCCGTGCGCCAGCTTCTGGCCGATTCCGGCATCGAAGCTGCGCGTGCGCTCCGGCTTCAGCGACGGATTGTCCGTGTACGCCAAATCGAAGCCGCCGGGCGGCCGCAGGCCCATGCCGAAGGAGGAGTGCAACCGCGTCGCGGCCTTCGCATACGCCACCGCGATTTTCGGATTCGCAGTGGATATCGTCTGCTCCGGGAAGGCCGGCCGCGAGAAGCCGTCGGTTGGAATCGCGCCGGTGCGGATGATTTCACCGCGCACACCTGCCTGCACGCTGAATGCGCCCCAGACGAAGCGGTTTTCCCAGTAGATGCCGGTCTCATTGCGGCGGATGGGGAACGCGTTGAAGGATGCGTCGCTGATGAAGGTGTTCTTGATTTCTTCCAGCGCTTCGCTGACGCCGAATGCCGTTGTGTAATGCGGGCTCACGCTGACGATGGTGCGGGACTCCGCCTGACCTCTCAGGTCCTTATTCGCGCTGAAACCGAAAGGGCTGGTATAGCCATTATTGTTCTGGAAAAAGGTGGTGAAGAGTTCTTCCCGTACACGCGGCGTGGCATCGATGGTGTAGTGCGCCAGGTAATCGCCAAAATTGTTTTTGCTGCGGCTGATGAGGTCGATTCCGCTGAAGGTGTGCTTCGGATCCGAACCCCATGCACCGGGTTCGCCGACCGTGTTGCTATCGAAATCGGCATGCAGCGAGAGCGACTGGCGGCCCCAGTGCCGCGATACGTTCAGGAGGCCGTTGGTGTTGTGATAATCGCCGTTCGGGACGGGGCCGTTATCATCCATGCGCGATGCGGAGAACGCCAGGCCGAAGCCGCCGATGCGCGCCGTACCGCCCGCGCCAAAGCGACGTTCGCCGTATGTGCCGCCTTCGGCAAGCACATCGAAGTTGGGCGAAGCATCGGCTTCGCGAGTCACGAAATTCACCACCCCGCTGTTGGCGTAGGGTCCGTAAATCGCCGATTGCGGGCCGCGGACCACTTCCACGCGGTCCAAACTCTCGGTGGGGATATGGGCGAAATCAAAATTACCGCCGAAGGCGTTCACCGGAACGCCGTCGATCTCGACGAGGTTGAAATTCGCATAACCGCCGCGAATGAACAGACCGGTGACACCGCCAAAATACGCGGTTTGGCTGAAGGCGAGACCGGGCACGTAGCGCAGCAGGTCCACCGCGGTAGGCTGATTGCTTTCGCGGATTTCCTGACGCGGCACGATGGTGACGCTGCTGCCCTGCTGTTCGGCGGAAACATCGATGGCCGAGCCGACAACGCGAACCGCATCGACCACCGGGGCGAGTTCCAGTTTTACGTTGGCCGGCGTGCCGGCCTGGTCGAGAGGAATCTCGACCGTACGGAAGCCGGGCGCGGTCACGGCAAGGCGCGCTCCCGGCGCGGGGTCGGCTTTCAGGTTGAAGCCGCCGGCGGTATCGGCGACGGTCTGGGCTTCCACGCCGACACGGTCGACAATGGAGACCTGGGCTCCTGATACACCGGCGCCCGATGGATCGGTGACGGTTCCTTTGATATCGGCGGCGAAAAGTGAAACGAATGAACAGGCCAGCAGGCCTGCGGCACGGAAAAACATTGGTAAGCTCCTCCCTCGAGAGCTGTGACTAACGGTCCGTGGCCGGTCTCCTGACTTGCGCGTCATCGGAAGAGATTCACCTTCCCGTTCCGAAGAACAGTGGTGTTTCGAATCTCGCCTCAGCGCTTACAGTGGCGGGGCCGTGCTGGATTTTCACCAGCTTCCCGTGCACCAGCGGACAATAAACTCCGTTACTGAGTGTACACTATTTGCAAAGACCCATGTACCGGCTCATCACCGCGCTGGCGGTTTCGGCGCTGCTGCTTTCGGCGGCCGATCCGCAGAAAGAACAGCGCAAAAAATCTCTGGAAGCCTATCAGGAAGGGCTAGTGGCCGATAAAGCAGGCCATCGCGACGATGCCATTGCGGCGTATTCGGCAGCCCTCCATGCCGATGAAACCAACGGGGCGGCGTGGCTCGCTCGCGGCCGCGATTATCTGGCTACCGGAAAGAACGACGCCGCGACGCTGGATCTGGAGCAAGCGGTCCGCTATCTTCCTAGCGACGCGCAGGCATACGCGGCGCGCGGGCAGGCCGACAGCGCGGCTGGCCAGAGTGCGCGCGCCATACAGGATTTCTCCACCGCAATCGAACTGAAGCTGGAACGCACCGAGGTTTATACAGGTCGCGGCGACGCATATCGCGCGACCGGCCAGTTTGAAAAAGCGGTAGACGATTATACGCGCGCCATCAAGCTGCGGCTGGATAACCCCGAACCGTATAAGGGTCGCGGAATGGCATACGCGGCGCTCAAGCGCTATCGCGACGCGGTGGACGATTTCGATCTGTGCCTGGAACGGCGTCCGGATTTCGAAGACGTATACGTTGAGCGCGCCTTGGCGTATGCCGCTTTGAACGATTATCAGCACTCCAGGCAGGATCTGGATGAAGCCGCGCGCCTGCGGCCCGAAGATGTGCGGGTATACCGGGTGCGCGGCGCGGTTCGCGAGCGAATGCGCGACGACCCCGGGGCGCTGGCGGACTTCGGAGAAGCGATCCGGCTGGACCCGAAGGATGCGCGCCTCTACCTGGCGCGCGGCTCTGTATATGCGCGCATGGGAAAGCTTGCGGAATCGCTGGAGGATCGGGAGAAGGCGGTGCAGTTAGACCCGAAGAGTCCCGAGGCATACGTCGCGCGCGGAAGCTCGTATCACCTGTTAGGCCGTCATGAGGAAGGGTTCAAGGACCGAAGCACGGCGCTGTCGCTCGATCCCAATTACGCGCTGGCGTGGGAGGCGCGCGGCAACGCGTACCTGATGCTGGGGCATTACGATGAGGCGGTTGCGGATCTGGAGCATGCGTTGCGGCTGGAGCCGGGGAATGCCGAGGCTCAGCGGCTGTTGACGCAGGCACAGGCACAAGTTGCGCTAGTGGTGGCGGCAGCGAGGGCGAAGGAAGCGGCGCCGGATACGACGAAGGTTACGCTGCCTGGTTCTCCGGCGGCGCCCGAAGTTCCGCCCGCGGCTGCGGCCCCTGCGGCGGTGCAGCCGAAGCCTGCGGCGGTGCGGGCGGCGCCGAAAGCGGCGGGGTCCGCGGCCGAATTGCATGCCAAGGGACGGCAGTTGTTGCAGCAGGATAAGTTCACTGAGGCTGTTGCGGTTTTATCCGCCGCAATTGCAGCCGACCCGTCGCTGGCGTTGGCATACAATGCGCGCGGGTATGCGCGGTTCCGGTTGAAGCAGTATGCAGACGCGATTGCCGACTTCGACGAGGCCGTCAAGCTGAAGCCGGATTACGCGAACGCGTATAGCAATCGCGCGGCGGCGAAGCGATCGGCAGGGGACAAGGCGGGCGCGGAGGCCGATGCGAAGCGCGCCAAGGAATTTGTGGCGGGTCGATGATGGGTCGGCGGCGGTATTTCGTGAAAACCGAAAGATCTTTCGGTTTCGTTTTCTAAGTCATTTCGTTTGTTTGCGGGGTAGAGGAAAACCGAAAGATGTTTCGGTTTTGCGTTTACTTTGCGCATCGCGGTTCGCGTTTTGATTGTTCTCGTCGTGATTCATTCGCCTTTCGATGCACCTTTTACCGCTTCCTTACGGTCGCGGCTCCGTTAGCGAGCGCGTTTGATTGCGGCGATAAGCAATTTGATGTTTTTTCACAACCCCGTTAGGGAGCGGTAAAAGGTGCCGCGATACGGAAGCAATTCGATGTTTTTTCACAAACCCTCGCGGCCGGGATGCGTTTCCCTGGCTTCATGATGGCACGGGGTTGTGCTCGATTCGGCCTACCGGCTTGTAAGTGATTGGCGGGAAGACGCCAAATTTTTGTGAATGCCTGGCTACGTCTACTTCAGCAGGTTGGAGCTGCGATTCGCGAAGTCCAGGACCCAGTTCGGGAAGATTCCCAGGAACAGCGTGCCTAATGCCGGCAGAATCAGAGCTGCCCGCAGACCGGCGCCCAGGGGCTCGGCGGCATTGGCGGCTTCGCTCGGCTCGCGCATGTACATCATCACCAGAATCCGCAAGTAGTAATAGGCGGCGACGGCGCTATTGAGAAGGCCCAGCACGGTCAGCCAAACCAGGTGCGATTCCAGAGCGGCGCGGAAGATGTAGAACTTTCCGAAGAATCCGCCTGTCAGCGGCACGCCGATCAGCGAGAGCAGGAAAATGGCCAGCATGGCCGCGGTCATGGGCTGCCGCTGGGCAAGACCCGAGAAGTCCTCGATGCTCTGATACTTCTCGCCGCGTCCCGAAAGATGGCTCACCACCGCGAAGGCTCCGATGTTCATAAAGGCGTACGCCGCCAGGTAGAACATGGCAGATGCCACGCCGATTTCGCTGCGCGCCGTAAGCGCCACCAGCACGTAGCCGGCGTGGGCGATAGAGCTGTAAGCCAGCATTCGCTTGATGTTCTGCTGCAACAGGGCGGCGAAGTTGCCGATGGTCATGGAGAGGAGAGCAACGCCCCAGACCAAAGGCTCCCACCCGCTGCCGATCGGCTCGAATGCCGTCATGAAAATGCGCAGGAAAATGGCAAACGCCGCCGCCTTCGGTCCGGCAGAGAGAAAGGCGCTGACCGGAGTGGGCGCGCCCTGGTAAACGTCGGGCGCCCAGACCTGGAACGGGGCCGCGGAAATCTTGAACGCCAGCCCGACGAAGATCAGGGCGGCGGCGACTCCCACAAAGATCGGCGACGGCGCATCCGGACCTGCCTGATTCATGCGAATCACAGCCAGGTTGGTGCTCTGGGTGGCGCCGTAGATCAACGCAACTCCGTACAGGAAGAACCCGGTGGCGAAGGAGCCCAACAGGAAGTACTTCAGCGCCGCTTCGTTGGCGCGTTTGTCATCGCGCAGGTAGCCCGCGAGGATGTAGCTCGCGATGGACGAAATTTCAAGGCCGATGAAGATAATGATCAGATCGTTCGCCGCGGCCATGATGGACTGACCCGCGATGGAGAAGAGCAACAGCGCGTGGAACTCGCTGGTCTCGGCTTCCTGCTTTGCCAGGAAGCGGTAGCTCGGCAGCACGGTCAGAATGCCCACCACCATCACGAGCACACGGAAAAATGTCGCGAAGCCGTCCACCCATAGCATGCCGCCGAAGGCCGGTCCCGCGTGTTGGTAAGCGAAGATGGAGGCGCCGATGCCGCCGATGAGCGCCAGCAGGCTGATATGGCCGAAAGCGTAGCTGCCGCGCTTATTGAGAATCGGATCGAGCACCATCATGAGGGTGGCCATGACCACCAGAATGATCTCCGGCAGGAAGCGGATCGCGTCCGCCGGGTTCATGGTCGGCATGATGCTAGCGCCCATTGGCAACCTCCAGCGAGGCGGGCCGGCGCAACTCCACCCGGAAGGGAACGTTGATCTGTGTCTGCTTGAGCACCTTCGCGGTCACGTTGCTGACCGGCGGCAGGAACGATTGGGAGTAGACGCCCATCCACACCATCATCGCGATGAGCGGGACCATCGCGGCCCATTCGCGCCCTTTCATATCGAAAACGTGCGACCCGACTTCGTGATTCGCCTCGCCGAAGAAGACACGCTGGTAAAGCCAGAGCATATAGCAGGCGGAAAGAATCACGCCGATGGAGGCGAAGATCGCCCATTTGTAATTGGCGAGTGCCGTGCCCTGCAAGACCAGGAATTCGCCGACGAAATTGTTGAGCAGCGGAAGCCCGATACTCGCCAGTGTGGTGATCAGAAAGGCGGTGGAAAGCCACGGCGCCACCGTCGCCACTCCGCCGTAGTCCTTGATCTCCAGCGAGTGACGGCGCTCATACAGCAGGCCGACAACAACGAACAGCGCGCCGGTCGAGATGCCGTGGTTCAGCATCTGGTAAACCGCGCCATCCATGCCCTGCTGCGTGAAGGAAAAGATGCCGAGGACCACAAAGCCCAAGTGGCTGACCGAAGAGTACGCCACCAGCTTCTTCATGTTCGGCTGCACCATCGCAACCAGCGCACCGTAGATGATTCCGATGATCGCCAGCACGGCAATCCACGGTGCGCACTGGCGGGCGGCACTGGGGAACAGCGGCAGGCAGAAGTGAAGTATTCCGTATGTGCCCATCTTCAGCATGACGGCTGCCAGCATGACGGAGCCGGCGGTGGGAGCTTCCACGTGCGCGTCGGGCAGCCAGGTGTGCAGCGGGAACAGCGGCACCTTGATAGCGAACGCGAGGAAGAACGCCAAAAAGAGCAGCAACTGTTCATTGGGCGCGAAGGTGAGGCGACCGGTGGCGAGCTGATCCAGGATGGCCGGATAACTGAAGGTCTGAGCTTTGATGTACAGGTAGATGATGGCCGCCAGCATCAAGACCGAGCCCGCCATCGTATAGAGGAAGAATTTGACCGCGGCGTAGATGCGGCGGTCATGGCCCCAGATGCCGATCAGGAAATACATCGGCACAAGCGAAATCTCCCAGAACACGTAAAACAGGAAGAGGTCCTGCGCCAGGAACACGCCGATGAGGCCGAATTCCAGCAGCAGCAGGAATGCAAAGAATTCTTTGACGCGATGTTGAATGCTCTTCCACGAGATGAGCACGCAGATGGGGGTGAGCAGCGTGGACAGCATCATCAGCCAGAAACTCACGCCGTTGGCGGAGATGGCAAAGTGAATGTCCGGCGAGGAGATCCACGGCACGTCCACCATGAACTGCTCGTGCGCGGTGGCGCGGTCCAACCAGTTCAGCAGTCCGATGGACGCAACGAAGGTAATCAGGGACACCGCGAGCGACCAGATGCGCGATGCCTGCGGATTGTTGCGCGGCAGCAGAGTCGCGACGAGGAAGCCGGCAAGCGGAATAAAGAGGACCGCGGTCAGCAGATTCATCGGAGGCCTCCTGAGAGGCTCATCGCCACGATGAGCAAGACACTGCCGAACAGAACCCACGTCGCGTAGCTGCGAATATTGCCCGATTGCATCTGGCGGAGGACGCCGCCGACGGCGCGGGCCGCGGTACCGATTCCGTTCACAGTGCCATCAATGAGCCCGGCATCGGCGCCGCGCCAAAGCACTACGCGCGAGCCGTTGACTACGGGCTTGACCACCGTCGCGTCATACGCTTCGTCAACAAAGTACTTGTTGAGGACCAGCTTGTATAGACCGCCGAGACTGCCGGCTATGGAATCCGCCGTGCCGGGCTTTACGACGTACATGACATAAGCGATCAGAATGCCCAGAAGACCCGCCGCGCTGGAGATCACCATCAGCATCACATCTTCAGGCGCTTCGAGAGTAGGGAACAGCGAGCCGAGGAACTCGGGGATCTTGAACAGGAAACCGCCGCCGAGCGACAGGATCGCGAGCACGATCAGCGGACCCGTCATAAGAGCGGGAGACTCGTGCGGATGCGCGTTGCCGCGGTACCGGCCGAAGAAGGTCATGAACATCGCGCGAAAAACATAGAACGCGGTGATGCCGGCGGTGAGCGTGCCCACCCAATACATCCAGGGCGCGTGATGATTGGCGGCGAAAAGAATGGCGTCCTTACTGAAGAAGCCGGACGTGAATGGCACTCCGGCAATGGCCACCGCGGCGCACATCATGGTCCAGAAAGTGATCGGAATCTTGGTGCGCAGGCCGCCCATGTTGCGCATATCCTGTTCGCCCGAGAGCGCGTGGATCACACTGCCGGAACCGAGGAACAGCAGCGCTTTGAAGAACGCGTGGGTCATCAGATGATAAACCCCGGCCGAGAACGCTCCGCAGCCGACGCCGACAAACATGTAGCCGAGTTGCGAGACGGTGGAATACGCGAACACCTTCTTAATATCGTTCTGCGCCATGCCAATGGTGGCGGCGAAGAACGCGGTCGCGATACCGATGATGGCAATGGTGTCCATCGCAGCCGGCGCGTGCGTGAAGATCGGGAAGGAGCGGGCGCACATGTAAACGCCGGCCGTCACCATGGTGGCCGCGTGGATCAGGGCGGACACAGGCGTAGGACCGGCCATAGCATCGGGCAGCCAGACGTACAGCGGAATCTGCGCCGATTTTCCGGTCGCGCCGAGCAGCAGCAGCAGCCCGATGGTGGTCAAGACGGCTTCGGAAGCGGCGGGGGCCTGGCGGAACACAGTGCCGAAATCGAGCGAGCCGAAGGTCTTGAAGATCAGGAACATGGCGAGCGAGAAACCGAAGTCGCCGATGCGGTTGACGATGAACGCCTTGTTACCCGCGTCCGTCGCGAATTTCTTATCGAAGTAAAACCCAATGAGCAGATAGCTGCACAGCCCCACCCCTTCCCAGCCAATGAAGAGGATCAGGTAGTTCGCGCCGAGAACCAGTGTCAGCATGAAAAACATGAACAGGTTCAGGTAAGCGAAGAAGCGATAGAAACCGCCGTGATTCGGCCCGTGCTCGTGGGCCATGTAGCCGACGGAGTAGATGTGGATGAGGCTGCCGATGCCGGTGACCACCATCAGCATGACGGCGGTGAGGCGGTCGACGGAGAAATCCCAGTTGACCTGAAAGGCGCCGCTCTGAATCCAGGTAAAGTAATGCTCGCTATAGGCCGTATTGAGCGGCGCGAGCGCGAGCAGCGTCTTGAGCGCCCAGGCGAAGGAGAGCGCCACGCTGCCAATGCCGAACACGCTGACCAGAGCTTTGGAAAAACGGCGTCCAAACAGGCCGTTGATGAGGAAGCCCGCCAGGGGAAAGATTGGTATGAGCCAGAGTTGCATCTAGTTCTTCATCGAATCGATCGCGTCGATATTGAGGGTCGAGCGATTCTTGAACACCGTCAGAATGATTGCGAGTCCCACAGCCGCTTCCGCCGCCGCCACTACCATCACGAAGAACGCGAACAGATGCCCGTCCACGCTCTTGAAATGATAGGAGAAGGTGATAAACGTCAGATTCACGGCGTTGAGCATCAGTTCGATGGACATGAACACAGTGACAATGTTGCGCCGGAAGAGGAAACCCGCGACGCCGAGGGCGAAGAGCACCGCGCTCAGCGTGAGAAACCAGGAAATCGGGATGGCCGCCATTTAATCCATTTCCTTTCGCGCCAGGACGATTGCGCCGACGATGGCGATCAGCACCAGGATGGAAGTGATTTCGAACGGCAGCATGTACGTGGTGAATAGCGCCCGTCCGATGGCTTGCGCGGTTCCGCCGGTGAAGCCGCCGAAGGTGACTTCGACATCGCGCGGGAACAGCCGCTGCACAAAGTACGCTACCAGGCCGAGGAAGGCGATCAGCAGCGGCACACCGAGGAGGTGCACCACTACGCTACGGCCCTGCTTCACTTCCGCGCCGGCGTTCAACAGCATGATGACGAAAATAAACAGCACCATCACCGCGCCGGCGTAGACAATCACCTGCGCGGCGGCGATGAATTCAGCGCCGAGCAGCAGGTAGAGGATTGCGAGCGACCCCATGACTCCGACCAGCGAAATCGCGCTGGAGATCGGATGCGTCTGGACCACCACGTTGATCGCGCATACCACCGCGATGATCGCGAAGATCAGAAAAAGTATGACGTTCATTTCGTGAACCACGCCACCAGAAAGCCGGTGATCAGCAGATTGAGCATAGCCACCGGGAACAGGAACTTCCACGTAAAACCCATCAGTTGGTCGTAACGGAAGCGCGGCAGCGTTCCGCGAATCCACATGAAGGCGAAGAGAATCACGCCGGTTTTGGCGCAGAACCAGAAGAGCGGCAACAGCCATTGCTGCACGATGGGCAGCACGAAGATAGCGGCAATGATCAGAAAAATGACGCCGAAGGCGGGGAAGGTGAGCTTATCGCGTTTGCGCACGGCGTTCACGCCGTGATACAGGGCGATGAGCCCGGCGAGGGCGAAAATAATCACCGGCACGAAGCTGGAGCCGTATGCCGCCGGCCAGGGCGCATCCCAACCGCCGAGGAACAAGAGAGTCGCCATGCAGCTTACGGTGATCATGTTGGCGTATTCCGCCATGAAGAAGCTGGCGAACTTCATGCTGCTGTACTCGGTATGGAAGCCGGCGACCAGCTCGTTTTCGGCTTCGGGAAGATCGAACGGCACGCGATTGGTTTCCGCAAACGCAGCGATCAGGAAGATGATGAAGCTGATGATCTGGGGGAAGGGTCCGCGCAGCAGGTTCCAGTGGAGCATGCCGCCGGCCTGCGTGCCGACCAGTTCACGGAGGCTGAGCGTATTCGACAGCAGCAAGGGCGCGGCGATGGCGATCGACATCGGCAGCTCATAGCTGATCATTTGCGCGGAACTGCGCAGGCCGCCCAGCAGCGCGTACTTGTTGTTCGATGCCCAACCGGCGAGGGCGATGCCGTAGACGCCCATGGAGGACGCCGCCAGAATGAAGACGACGCCGATGTTGAGGTCCGTCAACTGCATCCAGGTGTGATAGCCGGCCACTTCAATGGTCGGGCCAAACGGGATGACACTGATCGAGAGGAGCGCCATGGAAACGGAGATGAACGGCGCCGCAAGATAGAGAGGCTTGTTGACGTAGGAAGGCAGCAAGTCTTCCTTGGTGATGAGCTTGATCACGTCGGCGAGCGGCTGCAAGAGACCGTGCGGGCCGACGCGGTAAGGGCCGGGGCGCACCTGTATGTGGGCGATGACCTTGCGTTCCACCCATTGCAGGTAAGCCAGGGTGGTCATGAGAACACCGAAGACCACCAGGATTTTGATCAGGCTGATGACGATGAACGAATCCATTTAGCTGCCCAAGCGGCTTTCCACAACTGAATGCAAGACTTTAGAATAGCGTCCCAGCGTGCCCGAGGAGAATAGCCCGTTGTGATCGCTGTGCACCAGGTCTGGGCGGCTCTCGACGGGGATACGGCCGTTGACGGGCATGGTCTGAGCGGCTCCGCCGGTGGCGATGACGGCCGACGGAATATTGTAGCCGCGAACGGCTTTGCGAATCTGTTCGAAAACCACTTCCGGCACCCACGGGCCGAGCGTCTGCGCGGCTTGCATTTCGCGCGCGATGAAGCCCATGATTTCGATGTCCGGCTTGGCGCCCATGGTCTGAACGGCCCTTTTCAAGCGCTGCACTTCGCCGGTGGTATTGGTGACGGTCCCGTTCTTTTCGTAGGCGGAGGCGGCGGGCAGGACCACATCCGCCTGCTGCGCGGTCTCGGTGAGAAACATGTCCTGGACCACGAGGAAGGCCGCGTTTTTCCGGGCTCCGCTTTTATACGGGTTCGCGCCGACTACCCAGAGCACATCGAGATTGGCGTTTACCATCTCATCCACGTGCATGCCGGGTTGATTGGTGGGTTCAAAGCCGGGTAGCAGCTCGGGGGCGAGGCCCATGTCGATGGCGCCGCGGGAATTGGAATAATCGACGAGAGCGACGTACTTTACGGGGATGCCGAGCGATTCGCCGAACTCCACCAGGCGCGCGACATCGGCGCCCTTGAAGGAATCGTCGAAGAGAATGACTAGCTCGCCTTCGCCTTTGAGTTTGTCGCGAAGCGATTCGAGCGCGGCGAAATAGTCCGCGGGCCCGGCGATTACGTTGTGCGTGTGCACGGGCCTCGACGGCTCGCCCAGCGCTTTACCGGGACCTTCGACAGGTTCCCAACGCGGACCCGCCGGTCCGGGTGAACCGACATTAGGAGGCGTGGCCACACCACCCACCGGCATGTTGCCGGGACCGGTGCTGGTGGCGCCGGGACCGCCCTGCGGATTCGCACCGAGATCGCCGCCGACCTTCTGCGCGGGACCGCCCACGCGAATGCTCAACACGGAGTACTTGTCCTCGCGCACCGGACCGGGAGTGACGGCGTAGACGTGCGCCTGGTGATGCCGGTAGTTCGCGCGAACCTGATAGGCCAGCAGCGGATGCTCCAGCGAAAGGTCCGAACCAAGCACCAGCACGGCCTTGCGCTCGTACAGGTCGGCGACGGTCGCGAGATGGCCGGTCTTGCCGCTGAGGGCGTCGAGCAGGCTGACGACGTCGCCCGTGCGGTGATGATCGATGTTGTTCGTCTTGAGCACCTCGCGAGCGAAGCGCTGCAGATAGAAATTCTCTTCGTTGCTGGTGTGGTTGGAGCCGATGACGCCGAAGGTTCCGCCTGCGTTTGCCGTCTCCGAGAACTTCTTGCCGACAGCTTCGAGCGCTCTACTCCAGGAGACTTCTTCGAGCTTGCCGTTGATGCGCATCAGGGGGGCTTGCAAGCGGTCGGCGTTGTTGTAGAAGTCGAAGCCGTAGCGGCCCTTCACGCAGAGAAACTCGCCGTTGATGCCGGAGCGATCGCGATTGTTGCCGCGCATGATCTCGTCATTGCGCGTGCCCAGCGTGGTCTTGCAGCCGTCCGCGCAATGCGTGCAGATGGTGCCGACGTGGGTCATTTCCCAGGGACGAGTCTGATAACGGTAGCTGCCGCTGGTGAGCGCGCCGACGGGGCAAATATCGATGCAGGCGCCGCACTCGTCACATTCCAGGTGATCGCCGACGTTGGGAGCAATTTCGGAGACCGCGCCGCGGTTCACGACGCCGAGCGCGCCAACGCCCATGCCTTCGTTACAGATGCGGACGCAGCGGAAGCAAAGAATGCAGCGCGGCGCATCGAAAAACACGACGGGAGAGTATTGTTTTTCGGGAACGTGGAGCTTGGTTTCGCTATAACGGCTTTCGCCCGCGCCATAGCGGAAGGCCATGTCCTGCAGTTCGCACTCGCCGCCTTTGTCGCAGACGGGGCAATCCAGGGGGTGATTGGTGAGCAGGAATTCGAGGGTCGATTTGCGGGCCGCCGCGACTACCGGTGTTTCCGTTTTGACGACCATGCCTTCCGTCACGGGAAGCGTGCAGGCGGCCATCAGCTTAGGCATCTTCTCGACTTCCACCAGGCACATGCGGCAAGCAGCCTGCAGCGAGAGACCTTCGTAATAACAAAACGCCGGGATTTCAATGCCAACGGTCTTCGCGGCATCGATGACGAGCGTATTCGGGGCAGCTTTGACTTCCCGGCCGTCGATTGTGAGTGTTACCAAGTCAGACATTAATACAAACCTTGGGGCAGCGTATTTTTACCACAGAGACACAGAGAAAACCAAGAGAGCACAGAGAAGAGCATTATGTTTTTCTCTGTGTCCTCTGTGATTCTCTGTGCCTCCGTGGTGAAATCACACTCTTCCTATCTTTAAACCGCCACTGCGTGCTTTTCGTACGGGCACGGCTTTCCGTTTAAGTGATCTTCGAACTCGTGCCGGAATTTTTCGACTATTGAGATGGTTGGCATGGCCGCGGCATCTCCTAGGGGGCAGAAGGTACGGCCTAGCATGTTTTTTGCCAGGTCTCCGATCAGATTGATGTCGGACTTCACTCCTCCGCCTTCGTGGAAACGGGTCAGGATCTTGCGCAGCCAGGTTGTGCCTTCGCGGCACGGAATGCACCAGCCGCAACTTTCGTGCGCGTAGAAGCGCATGATTCGCAGCGCGGCTTTCACCATGCAGGTTTCTTCGTCCATGATGATCACTCCACCCGACCCGAGCATCGTTTTGCGCTGCGACATGGAATCGTAGTCCATGGTGGCGCCTTCGAGCTCTTCGGCGGTGAGCACCGGGCAGCTCGACCCGCCGGGGATGAACGCTTTCAGCTTGCGGCCCATGCGCATTCCGCCGCCGACCTCTTCGATCATCTGCTTCACGGGGAAGCCAAGCTTCAGCTCGTAGACACCCGGCTTATTCACGTGACCTGTGAGGCAGGTGAGCTTGGTGCCTCCCGCTTTAGGAACGCCGAGCGCGGCGAACGCCGCACCGCCATCGCGAATGATGGGAGGCACGGCGCAAAAAGTCTCCACATTGTTGAGCACCGTCGGCGATTGGAAAGCGCCCGATACCGCGGGGAAAGGCGGCCGGATGCGCGGGATGCCGCGCTTGCCTTCGAGCGATTCGAGCAGCGCCGATTCTTCTCCGCACTCGTATGCCCCGGCTCCGGTGTGGGCGTAAAGATCGAAATCAAAGCCGGTGCCCTGAATGTTCTTGCCGAGCCACCCCTTGGCGTACGCTTCGGCGATGGCCTTTTCGGTGATGTCGATGAGGTAGCGATACTCGCCGCGAATGTAGATGTAGCCGACGTGCGAATCCACGGCGAGCCCTGCGATGAGCACGCCTTCGATGAGCTGGTGCGGATCGTTTTCGATCAGCACGCGATCCTTGCAGGTGCCGGGTTCGCTCTCGTCGCCGTTGACCACGATGTATTTGGGTTTCGGAGAGGTACGCGGGACAAAGCTCCACTTCATTCCGGTGGGGAAGCCTGCGCCGCCGCGTCCGCGCAGATTGGAGGCCTTCACTTCATCGATGATCTGCTCCGGCGTCATCTTCGATGCTTTGAGGAACGCCTGATAGCCGTCGCTCGCGAGATACGTTTCGATGGAAGCGGAATTGGGGAGGCCGAAGCGGCGCGTGAGCACCCTGGTCTCCAGCGGACTGGGTTCGTTATACAGCATTCGTTATTGCTTCTTCCTCAAGGTGTCCAGAAGCTGATCGAGTTTCTCGGGCGTGACGAAGTGATGAAAATCGTAGTTGACCTGAATGGCGGGCGCCCAGGAGCACGCGCCCATGCACTCCACTTCCTCAAGCGAAATCTGCCCGTCCGCCGTCACTTCCTTGTGCCCGATGCCGAGCTTCTCGCAGGCGTGATCCCACAGCTTATCGCCGTCCATGAGCTGGCAACTGATATTGGTGCAGATCTGGACGTGGTACTTGCCGAGCGGCTTAGAGTGCAACATCGAGTAATACGTCAGCACCTCATTGACTTGCAGAGGCGTGACGCCGACCCGCCTGGCCACTTCATCGATCAATTCGCCGGTGACGCTGCCGATTTCATCCTGCGCGTACAGCAGCATAGGGATCATCGCCGAGCGCTCCCGGCCCGGCGGGTAGCTGTGCAGGAGTCTTTCAAACCTGGCTTCCAGTTCTGGTGAAAATGTCATCGATCCGTATCGCCCAGGACGAAATCCATGCTTCCGATAGAAGCAATGACGTCCGCAATAAGGGTTCCTTCAACTAGTTTAGATGTCGCCTGCAGGTTGCCGAAACTCGGCGTTCGCATGTGCACGCGATAGGGTATTCCGGTGCCGTCGCTGACCACGTAATAGCCGAGCTCGCCGCGCGGCGATTCGATCACCTGATACACCTCGCCGGCGGGGACGCGGAAGCCTTCGGTGACAATCTTGAAGTGGTAGATGAGGGCTTCCATCTGCGTCTTCATCTTTTCGCGGTCGGGCAGGACGACGTGCTGGTCCGCCGCTTTCCAGGGGCCTTCGGGCATGCCGTCCATGGCCTGCCGCACGATCTTAGTGCTCTGCCGCATCTCTTCGATGCGGATCTGGTAACGCGCGAACACGTCGTTCTCCGTGCGGGTCGGGACTTCGAAATCGAATTTTTCGTAGCTGGAGTACGGCGCGTCTTTCCGCGCGTCGATCTTCAATCCCGCGGCTCGCAGCATGGGACCGGTGATGCCGAGGTCCAGCATATCCTCAAGGGTGATGTGTCCCACGCCCCTGGTGCGGCCGATCCAGATGGGGTTGTTGGTCAGCAGGTTCTCGTATTCATCAATGCGGCTGGGGAACGCATCGATAACCTTCTTCACCCGCTGCTGCCAGCCTCGCGGCGGTTCCAGCGCGAGTCCGCCGATGCGGATGTAACTGGTCATCATGCGCTGGCCGCTGAACATCTCAAACAGCTTCAGAATCTCTTCCCGCTCGCGGAAGCAGTAGAGGAAGACGCTCATGGCGCCGATATCGAGCGCATGCGTGCCGAGCCAGACCAAATGGCTGTTCAGCCGGGTGAGCTCCACCAGCATCACACGCATCCACTGGGCCTTCGGCGGAATCTCCAGTTCCAGCAGTTTCTCCACGGCGAGCGCGTAGCCGAAATTGTTGGACATCGGCGCGAGGTAATCGACGCGGTCGGTGAGGGTGACGGCCTGCTGGTACGTCTTGACTTCGAATTCCTTCTCAATTCCGGTGTGGAGATACCCGATTTCCGGAATGCAGCGCACTACGGTTTCGCCATCGAGCTCAATCACCAGGCGCAGCACGCCGTGCGTGGAGGGATGCTGCGGCCCCATGTTGAGGACCATGCGGCGCGGTCCGGGCTGCGGTTGCGCAGCTTCGAGATCCGCATCCACTTCGGGCGGTAAACCTGTTTCCACGTCGCGCGTTTCGTTCATGGCTAAACCCTCGGTCCGGTGACCGGATAATCCTTGCGCAGCGGGTGGCCGGTCCAATCGTCGGGCATCATAATGCGGCGCAGGTCGGGGTGCCCGGTGAACTCGATGCCGAACAGATCGAAGACCTCGCGCTCATACCAGTTGGCTCCGCGCCAGACGCCGGTTACGCTTTCGATGGGAGGCGCATCGGCGGGAAGCTTGCACTTGAGCCGCAGCCGTTCTTTGCGCTCGATGGAATGCAGATGGTAGACGAGTTCAAAGCGCGGCTGCCGGGGATACCAATCCACCGCGGTGACGCTGCTGATGCGAACGTATTGCTGATCGTACTTGAGGAATCCGCAGACGCTGGCGATCTTGGCGGGCGCGATCTCCAGGGTCAGTTCGCCCCGGAAAATGGCTCCCCCCAGGACAGCGTCGCTATCGAACGCCTCCACGGCCGCTGCCGTGCTCCGCTCTCGCAAATTGTCAGGTAACATTTTGGAAATTTGCCGCTGCTACTTCCGGCTGGTCATATCGGCGCCCGACCAATCCAGCGCGCCCTTCTTGTAGATATAGAAAAAACCGGACAAAATCAAAACCACAAAAACCAACATCTCTACGAAGGCGAACATCTTGTACTCGCGATAGACCACAACCCACGGGTAGAGGAAGATGGCTTCGATATCGAACAGGATGAAGAGCATCGCGACCAGGTAGAACTTGACGCTGAACCGGCCGCGGGCATCGCCGGTGGGAACGATGCCGGATTCGTACGGCATGTCTTTTACGCGGTTTTTGACCTTCTTGCCGAGAATGCGCGAGACGGTGATCAGTCCCGCGGCGACAGCCATCGCGATCAGCGCCTGCACCAGGACAGGGAAATACAGTTCCGTGTAGGACTTAGGCATGGGTTTGTGGGGATTTGGGCCTCAAATTTGACTATAATGGTTGCAAATCTAGGGTGTCAACCAAGGATGACCATAGACATAGTCGTAAACGGTGAGGCAAGGTCTGTTCCCACGGGCCAGACGGTGCTTGCGTTGTTGCAAACATTGGAACTGGACCCGGCTCAGGTAGCGGTGGAACTGAATCGCCGAATTGTGAAGCAGCCTTTGTGGGAGCACACGGAAGTGCCGGCGGGGGCGGAGTTGGAGATCGTACAGTTCGTAGGCGGCGGGTAGGTCAGGCAGCCGGATTCATCAGCTTGGCGACGTTCTCTTCGAGTTTGGCTACGCGGGTGGCCAGATCGAAGTTGGCGTCGGTGTGCTGGCTGAGCACGCGGCCAATGTGGGTCATGGAAGCGGCGAATTCTTCGGTTGCCTTGGTGTACGGGCCGATCTTCGCTTCGAGCGCCGATACGTTTCCGGAGACGATATCGATTCTCTTCTCCAGCCACTCGAAGCGTCTCACCGTTTCGGTTCGGAACTCGAGGATGTACTGGGTCAGCCGTTCAAGAGCGGCATCGAGTCTGTCAAATCGCTCGTCGGTCGTCATCAGGCGCTGCCCTTTCAGGGCCCCTCAACCTATTTGACTCTAGTGTATCTAAAGTTGCAAACGTTTTCCTGCAACATTTCCCGGCGGCACTTTCGTATTAGCCTACATGCGACACGCTGTCCGTTCCCTGCTCAAGGATCGTGGCTTCACTCTGACGGTGGTGCTGACGATCGCGATCTGTATTGCCGCGAACACGGCGACGTTCGCTGTCATCAACTCCGTTTTACTTCGTCCTCTGCCCGTTCCGGATTCTCGCGCCATTCTCATCATGGGGAATCGTTATCCGAGAGCAGGCGCGGATTTCGGGTACAACAGCGCCACCGGCGATTACTACGACCGCATGCGCGATGTACACGCTTTTTCCGAGCAGGCGATGTTCCGCACCCGCGGCCTGACCCTGGAGGTCGGGACAACGCCGGAGCGCATCACCGGAATGCTGGTGACGCCGTCTCTATTCCGGCTTCTGCGCGTGCAACCATCGTCCGGACGCGCGTTCACGGATGCCGAAGGCGAGACGGGCAACGAACACAAAGCCATTCTCAGCGATGGCTTGAGCCGCCGCCTGTTCGGCTCGCCGAAGGCTGCGCTCAACCACGACGTTCGGATTTCCGGTGAACCCTACACGGTGGTCGGCGTGATGGCGCCTGGTTTCAACTTCATCAATCCCGAGGTCGCTTTGTGGGCTCCGGCTGCGTTCACCGCGAAGGATCGCGAAACGCGCCACTCCAACAACTGGTACAACATCGGACGATTGCGCCCGGGCGCTACGCTGCAACAGGCACAGGCCCAGGTGGACGCCCTGAATCGCGCCAATCTCGATCGCTTTCCGCAATTCAAGGAACTGCTGATCAATGCGGGCTATCACACCATGGTTGCGCCGCTCGAAGACATGTTGACCAGGGACGTCCGTTCCAGCCTGTACCTGTTGTGGGGCGGGGCGGCATTCGTGCTGTTGATCGGAGTGGTGAATGTCGCGAACCTGGTGCTGGCGCGGTCCAGCCAGCGGCGTAAGGAATTTGCGACGCGGCTGGCGTTGGGCGCCGGTTCTTCGCGGCTGATCCGGCAGTTGATTACCGAAAACGTGATGGTCGCAGTGGCCGGCGGAGCGCTCGGCACGGCTATCGGGGCAGCCGCACTGGCGGCTCTCACACACGCCGGCATGCAGGGCCTGCCGCGCGCCGCCGAGGTTCGCGTGGATGCCGTGGTTGTCGCAATCATGCTGGCGACGGCAGCAATCGCCGGCGTGGCGATCGGTCTTGTGCCGGCGCTGCAGATTCTTCGCGCGCAGGTGAACGATGTTCTGCGCGAGGAAAGCCGTTCCGGCACGGGCGGTAAGCGTGCGCGCCGCGTGCGGCAGGTTTTGGTGGTCGCTCAGGTGGCGCTGGCGTTTGTGCTCATGGCGGGCGCCGGCCTGATGTTCGCCAGTTTTCGGCAGTTGCTGCATGTTGACCCGGGTTTCGATCCGCATGGCGTGATCACGGCAGCCACAAGCATTCCCAACACTCTGTACCCGAAGGATGCGGACGGCGCCGCGCTGGTAGACCGCACTCTGACGTCGCTGCGCCAGATTCCCGGCGTCACCGCTGCCGGCGCGACCGGCACGATCCCGTGGAGCGACGGCCATAACGATAGCGTCATCCTGGCGGAAGGGTACGTGATGAAGCCTGGGGAATCCATTGTTTCTCCCGAAAACACCTCAGTGACACCGGGATATTTCGAAGCGATGCGGATGAGAATGGTCGCGGGCCGGACCTTCGATGCAAGGGACACGAAGACGGCTCCAGGAGCGGTGATCGTGGACGAGACGCTGGCGCGCCACTTCTGGCCGGGTCAGAATCCGGTCGGCCGCAGGATGTATTTCCCGTCGGATGCCAAAGATCTGTTGAAGATCGACGAGCATACGGTCTGGCTGACGGTGGTCGGGGTAGTGCGAAGGGTACACACGGATAATGTGGAAGGCAGTGGCGCTCCCTTCGGCTCCTATTACCTGCCTCTGGCCCAGAACCTGGAGCGCGGCATCACTCTCGCCGTGCGTGCGGCCGGCGCGACGGACCCTATTCTCTCCGCCATTCGGACTCGTTTCGCAGCACTAGCGCCGGACCTGGCACTGTTTGATATCCACACGATGGATGAACGGCAGGACCTGGCGCTCGCCTCCCGCCGTGGCGCACTCACGCTGGCGATGTGTTTCGGCGGGGTGGCGTTGTTCCTTTCGGCAATCGGAATCTATGGCGTGCTGGCGTACCTGGTGACCTTGCGGCAGCGGGAGATCGGGATACGCGCGGCACTTGGCTGCACTCGCGGAGGCGTGATCGCTTTGGTGCTTCGTGAAGCACTTTGGCTGTTGGGCATCGGACTCGGCCTCGGGCTGCTCGGAACCGTTGCGTTGCGAGGGGTGGTGGCTTCCCAGTTGTACGATGTACAGCCGTTCGACCCAACGGTCCTGTCCATCGCGATTGTGATGCTCGCGCTGCTGGGGATCACGGCCGCGGCTATGCCGGCGAGGCGAGCGACACTTGTGGATCCTATGAGTATCCTGAGGGAGCAGTAGGGACGTTACTGAAGCCGGGGCCGCATCTGTTCGTTCGACACTAAGCCATCGAAGATGGCGAGAACCTGCTTGCGGTACGCATACACGCGCTGCAGATTGTCACGGAAACTCGCTTCGAAATCGTGAGCCCTCATCCACTTATCGATCATGGACCGGGGTACGTCGATGTCTTGCCGGAGAGTCTCTATGTCGTGTCCGCGGAGGAACAGACCGTAGAAGAATGCCGCTTCCCGTTGCGGCGCCAAGGGGTCGAAATCATCTCTCGCCGTCATAGCGTCATACCAGCCGCGGTCAGTAAACACCGGCCGAAGCTCAGCGAAAATGCCAGTATACCGACCCGTTGAAGAATCCGGCAAGTCCGAAATTTCGATCCTGCCTTGTTACCATTACCGTTGAGAGGACGCTACGGACGTGCCCATACTGATCGCCGCGCCAACCCGCGTGGAAGCTGCCGGAAATAAACCAAAGTTAATCGACGAATACATCGGACGGGTGAATTCGCGGCACGAAGCCGTGAGCATCGCGCATATGCGCAGCCCTGGTGGATGGCAGGAGCCTGCACAAACGCCGGACTTCGACGAATACACAATTGTGATGCGCGGAACACTGCGCGTGGAGCATTCAGGCGGCAGTCTGGAGGTTCACGCGGGCCAAGCTGTCATCGCGCATGCCGGAGAGTGGATCCGCTACAGTACGCCAGACCCAGACGGGGCGGAGTACATTGCCGTTTGCCTGCCGGCTTTTTCGATGGAAACAGTGCACCGGGCGGAATAAGTTAGACGGCCGTGAGCGTAAGCGCTGTTGCGCGCGTCTTGAATTCGTATTTCTCGATACGAACTGCCGTCTTTCCGCGATCGCTGCGGACCACTTTGCCGGTCGCCACGAACTGGAGGGGGCAAGTGCCATCGAGCCGGGCGGGCCAGTGAACCGACACTTCTACAGTTTTCCCTAACGCGAGTCTTTCGTCCGTGCTGAAAAGAATCCCGCCGCTACCTATGTCGAGTGTCTTTCCGGTTCCGCTCGTGACCAGCGTTTTGGAGTGGCGAACCCGATACTTAACCTCTTGCTGCAACGGGAAACGCGAATTTCTCCGGCGATCCGCAATGCTGCTTGTGAGTTGAGACGTGAGGTCCTGCGTGCCGATGTTCATCCTCTTCAATCATCCCCGAACGTTCTTGTTCCTACAATAGCCCGAAAGCTACAAAGAAGACCATCGAAATCAGTACTTTGGTGCAATATCTTACGATAGCCGCGCACGTGTACAGTTTCTAAACAATGCGCGTTACAAACATTGTAACAATCGAGCCTCTGATATGCTTGCCTCATGGACCGCAATCAGTTGCGCGCCCTCTTTGAGCAGGTGCGGGACGGCGCGGTAGACATTGATGCCGCGTTAACTAAAATGCGGCACATGCCCTTTGAGGACTTAGGTTTCGCGAAGGTGGACCATCATCGCGAACTACGCCATGGGATGCCCGAAGTAATTCTGGCGAAGGGCAAAACGCCGCAGCAGGTCGCCGCCATTGCATCCCACCTTCTCGATAATTCCAACAACGTCCTGATCACGCGTGCTGATGCCGCGTGTGCCGCCGAAGTGGAGCGTACGTGCCCGGGCAGCGAGTACTTCCCGCTCTCCGGCAC
>Ga0134126_10001672_pt1 | contig 28243 bp, 24 predicted proteins | sample KB31752_FD_96881 | JGI IMG/M metagenome (GOLD analysis project Ga0134126, IMG submission 96881) | Terrestrial soil microbial communities with excess Nitrogen fertilizer from Kellogg Biological Station, Michigan, USA - KB3-175-2 | ecosystem: Environmental > Terrestrial > Soil > Unclassified ... | reverse complement strand
CATCGTTGACTAATACCAAGCTCAAACGCTCGGCCCCGACAGTGATCACGTAAGAAAAGAATGGCTCCTCAGGTAGGACTCGAACCTACAACCCTCCGGTTAACAGTTGGTTCCAACAAAACCGATGCGGAATGCTCACGTGTGATATTTCGCGATAAATTGCGGCTCGCGTGGACTGCAGTACAGCTCGTCGAGTACTCCCGAAATATACCGTTTGATACCTCGACTCCCCCCAAATTTCCCCACACGCGACGGCTGATTTCCAGGTGGATTTGAGACCAACCTTCCAGAAACTGCTCCGGATTCCAAGCTGATTTGCGACCTCTTGGACACAAGAGAGGTGCAATGGAGATGTCGCTGTCTTCGACGGCCATCCCAAGCTTCACTCGTCCCGCCATCCCGAAGGAACTGAACCATTTTGCATGGTATGGCGCAGATTGGTTCATCCGGTTCTGCGCAGGCGGCTGTTAATCCAGCTCAAGGGGACCATTCGTCCACAATTTTGCGACTGTTCATGCCCCCTAAGCCGAGGAAATTGGCTCCCAACAACCGAGTCGCAACCCGCTCCTCTTAATACGGAAATCTCAATTAGCAGGCCTCCTGAGGCTCGTATGCTTTTGGGTAATTTCCGTGCCGCCTGCTGGGCTCCGCGCTGACTTGTATCCCTTGATGTGCGCTTTGGGTTACATTTCGAGATGTCACCAATCGGTTACATCGACAATTTGTCTTATCAGTGTACCCGTTCGGTTACATGCTATAATGACACTGATCGGTTACACCCCAATGAGAATAAGAACAGCATCGGAATTAGGCGCACTTATACGTGACCGCCGTTCAAAGATGGGCCTCGATCAAAATTCTCTCGCACAGAAGGCAGGCACCAGCAGAAAGTGGATTGTCGAAATCGAGAAAGGGAAACCGGGAGCCGCCATCGGTCTTGTTCTCCGCACGCTTCAGGCGCTAGCCATCTCGCTCGAAGTAAACGAGACGGTCAAAACATCTGCGTATGATGGAACGATGTTTCCCCCCTCCGTCGACATCAATCGGCATCTTGAGACATTCAAAAATAAACGATGAATGACTACTTGATCGTCTTGGTTGGGGGAGCAGAGATAGGTCGCGTACATCGCTCGCGGTCTGGGCAGCTCTCGTTCAAATACAATGAAGCTTGGCAACGTCATCCAACCGCGTATCCTCTTTCGCTCTCGATGCCCCTTGCTTTAACAGAGCACAGCCACGCCAAGGTTGATGCCTTTCTTTGGGGGTTGTTGCCTGACAATGAGCGAGTAATCGAGCGGTGGTCTCAGCAATACCACGTCTCGCCTAAATACTCTTTCGGATTAATCTCCCATGTAGGTGAAGACGTTGCCGGAGCAGTTCAATTCGTCCGTCCCGAGCGCATGGGAACAATCGCACGCGAGGGACAACAAAACGAGATCAAGTGGCTCAAAGAGCACGACGTTGCTGAGCGACTGCGAGCACTCCGAAACGATCATTCAGCGTGGCGCAATGCAAACGACACTGGCCAGTTCAGTCTTGCCGGAGCCCAGCCGAAGACGGCCTTACTCCTACAAAACGGAGAATGGGGAATACCCTCTGGGCGTACGCCGACGAACCGCATCCTGAAACCGCCGACAGGGGAGTGGGATGGGCATGCAGAAAATGAACACTTTTGCCTTGAGCTTGCACGTGCACTCGGATTCATTGTCCCTCCTTCGAAGGTGATGAGATTCGAGGATGAAATCGCAATTGTGATCGAGCGATATGACCGTACCTATGTTGATGGCAATTTGGTTCGCGTGCACCAAGAGGACATCTGCCAAGCACACGGACTGCCACCGACCAAGAAATACGAGAGTGAAGGTGGTCCGGGCATCCTCAGCATTGTCGATCTTCTAAGAAGCCAATCAACCAGCGCTGCCGATGATATCGACAGATTCATCGATGCCACTGTTTACAACTGGCTCATCGCGGGCACCGATGCACATGCCAAGAACTATTCTGTACTAATTGGTACAAATGCAGTCCGGCTTGCACCTTTTTATGATCTTGCCAGCATCCTGCCATACAAACAATTGAATCTGATGAAAGCCAAAATGGCGATGAGAGTCGGCGGGATGTACCGCATTCGCTACATCGGAGTTCACCAGTGGACCAAAATGGCAGAGGACATTCATGTAGATGGCGACCGCTTAATCCATCGAATTCGGGATCTCACCCAAGCATTGCCAGATCACATTCAGACGGTCAGACAACAGGTCACGGAACAGGGTCTTAATCATCCCCTCGTCACCGTGTTGGCAGATAAGCTCACTGAAAGAGCACTGCATTGTCGAGCACTTTTGGAAGTTGCCGCCGAGAAAGACGTAGAACCAGCTCCAGGAACGATCCAAACTCCTTCGATCCCCTAATCTCGATCAGAGTTTCCGTTGAAATTTGCGGTCGCATGCGATTCCGTGACGTGACGCGTTGGAGCCTCCTCTGCTTTTCCGCGTGCTGCCGATCCGAATCACTGTAATCTGCGACTGACTAATCATGAAGTCTGGAACGGCAATTTCGCCTCGTCCAAATCACCAAGCAACGATGACGTGAAATGGTCATTGCCAATTAAAAAAGCGCTGCAACACGGTTTCAGCCCTTTTTGTGCAAAGGTGCTCGACAACACGTCTTTTTCTGCCTCTAATTCGGCAAACGACAAAAAGCCATTAAGGCCTCGCAAATCGCCCATGGCAGCATCGAGAGAGCATCGATGGAGCGCAATAACTTTCGATGCTTCCTCAGAACAGGCATACAGCTTAGCGCCGGCCTCACGTTCCTGCAGCATTTGCTATGTGGTTCTTTAACCGGATGATGTGGTTCGCCTTTCCCGAACTGCCTCTCCGTTGCCGCGCTCTTTGATGTAGCTGAGCATCTCGCTCTTCGACAGCTCTTGAGAAGAGTTCCCGCTCCGCAAATAGAATTTCTCTTGTAACTGTCCACTTTTATCCGGGAACTTAACGAGGATTGGATCGGCAGATGGAGAGATGTCGATCTGGCAAACATCTTTATCATTGACCGACTGAAACCGGATCTGCAGTTTGTTAGCAACAACGGACACCCCCAAATTTTGGTTCAGCACATTGCGCAAGTGCAATTCGAGCTTGTCTCGGTTGCCGTCCGTCAGCGTTGCATAATCCCGCTCCAACCCAACTACTTCTCCTACATCGTCAACGCCGATCAGCAGTGTGCCTCCTTGACCATTCAGGAACGCCGCCACGGATTTGATAATCACTTCTTCAAGTTTCTTGTTGATCCGTTCCTCTTTAAAATCCCAGCGCAGAGAAGATTTGAATTCCAAGGCGTCACTTTCTCCTTCTGCGATTAAGTCGGCAATGGAGACGGGAGTGGCTGCCTCTTCGGTCTTAGTGATTCCTTCGAGAAAAGCATTTAGCTCCGCCGCCAGAAGCTGTCGACGTGCTTCCAAAAACTTCTCGTAATTTTCCAGCTTCCAGAAATTCCGGTTGAGCGGGATGCATTGCAGCGCCAACGCCTTGGGAAACCGCTCCTGAACCTGTTGCAAATAACCATCGGGATCCGCCGTGGACTTTGTGCGATTTGCGACCTGTGTCAGAATGGCACGATTTGTGAGCTCTTGTGCAAGTGCGTATTTGACACGATTGCCTTTTCCATAACCCCTTTTTTCCAATTTTGAGTATGGAAATATGTGATCGTTTTCAAGCTTATATTTTCGTCCCATCACTTGGCGCAGTTCGAGCCCCGTTGAGAAGCAAACAGCGCCGCGCTTTTTAAAATACCAACGCATAAGTCCAAACAGGGGATGCGATATAGCCCTACCTACGAACTCGTCCGGCAAAATTGTCAGCCGGCGCTCCTCTTCGATCGCTGCAAGTAATTCATCGAATGGGTTCTTGGATTCCAAGATAATACGAAGGTCATGATCGAGCTTTTGAGGAAGCGTGCTGACATATCGCGCTCGGATCTGAGAGTAATAAAACCACTTCACAAGCTTGCGGATTTCCAGATCGCTCAGGTGCGAGCTCTTTTTATCAAAGCAGTACACGATGATGGGGACTAAAGCGTAAATGGAGTTGATTTCCTCAGTATGATCAATATAGGCATTCGAGCGAAGCAGACTTACGACGTAATTGAGGACTTGCTTATCGAGTCGATTCCACGCCTCTCGCAAGGCTTGATCATTTTCCGCCCCATGGAGCTTCCTCATATCGGAGCCCATGTGATACAAGCAGCCCAGCAGCACATAGACAATAAAATCCAACTTGAACACATAACCAACCTCGGCGAGGGCGGCGAGTCTTTTTTTAAAGATGTCTCTGGCTTGCGGCCAATAACCCGAAATCTGTGCCAGTGCCAGCTCAGCGTCGGTGAGTGCGACACCGCTGGCATTCACCTTGTAAAAAATATCAATGGCTTCGCGGATCACCGCCTTTATCGGAATCGTCTGCTCTGGGAAGTCTCGGTCAAGTATGTTCTGGATTTTTTGCACATTATCATCGATTAGATCCTCCCGCGCACGGTCCACTGCTTCGCCGCGTTGCTCCAACTCACGATAAATGTCCTTAGCGCGAACGTTCTTTTGAAACACTTCTGTAATATTCGTCCAGAGCGGGTCGTTTTCCATTTTTCTCTGGGAGTAGTACTCCAGCTCGCAACTTTCAACGTTGACGTACAGTCCACGAGTGTCATTTGCGATTTCAGCATTGGTGTAATACGGTGGAATTCGGCCACGAATCAGCATGTACAGTGTTGTGATTCGCTGTTGCCCATCAAGCAAAATTCTTACCGCGCCCTGCTTTTCATCGTATTTGTGCGGCCCCTTCAATTCGGGCGGGTGATTCGTCTCCCAGGTGAGCATTGTCCCTGTGGGGTACTGCTTGATGAGTGAGTCGAGCAATTGCTTGGCATCTTCCCTCTTCCAGACGTACTCTCGCTGGAATGCGGGAACAAAAAGCTGGTTTTCGTCGATTTTGTCGAGAATCGTAGATATCTTCATTAGAGGGCCGTCTTTATCCATTTATTCTTAAAATTTGCACAAAACTGCACTTGCCATGGACGCGTCGTTCAGGGTGCATCGGCCTGCTTGACACCTGGGCCAAAGACGTCCGCATAGCATGCAGTCTGCTCTTCGAGACCCCGGTCGTACCTAATCTCAACAACCCTGTAGCCAAGGTCACGAAGCCTCGTGCGCTGCTCGTGATCGGCGGCCTTGCGCTCCGGCAGATCATGATCCGGGCCGTCGCAGAAAATGCAGACACCCGGCAAGCCCTTGCGCTCGTAATAGAAATCGGCTTCGGCGTACACGTCCTGAACTGGGCGATGCTGAGCCTTGTCGGGCAGACAGCGCCGCGTTTCATAAAGATGTTTCAGGAAGGCGCCTTCAAGGCTTGAGTTCTGATCGCGCCGCTCTGCCAGCCACGCGTATTGCTCGTCGTAGTTGCGCTCAGCAGTTTTCTTTGCGGTTGAGCTTCTTGAGAGGGCCATCAAATAGTCGCGAATTGCATGCCGGTTGATGACCGCATGCCAGGGTTGGTTGGAGTAGCTGAGCAGGCAGTCATAGCATCCGCGGCTGCATATATCTTTCCAGCCCTCCATCTCCTCACCCGTTGCAGGATCGAAGTGGCAAACCCTGAGGGCCTCTTCCGCTACCCGCGAGAGCGCCTTGGGATCTTCAACGAGCCTCTGCCAAATTCCGTTCCCACCTTCGGCAGCTTCCCAATACAGCAGGCGGCGCTCCTCTCCTTCTCCTATGCTTTCAACGGCAATCTCCTGCTGCTCCACCTGGAACAGCACCTGCATCCCGCGTTGCAGAGCATACCCCAAGCTCACGAAAGACGCGTCGCTCTTTGCCTCTTCGATAAACAGTTGGACCAGGAGAAGGTTGCGCGTGTCGCGCACGAAGGGGCGCACTTGGGTGATGAGTTCCTTTGTCTCAACATCAGGCGCATGATCGTCGTCGCCAGGGCGCCGCGCCCAATATCCGGTTTTTGCATCGAGAGTGAAGCCGAGGTGCTCTGAACGGCGCCACTTCTGGTTGACACGCCATAGGTCAGCCTGCGACGCGGATGTCAGTTTCAGCAATTCATTGCCGCCACCATTTGAGGCAATAGCGGTCTGCTGATTAGGCTTGCCGTCCGGGCCAGGGGCAAAGCGATAGAACGTGTCAATTTCAAAACCTTCGCGGACGCGTTCTTCTTCATCGCAGGTGATCCGCTCAACGCGGTAACCACGAACAGTACTCATCTCGAAAAGCCGTGGCACAAACCGGCTGTTGGTTCCATCCAGTTCGACTCCGCAATGGTCGCACCGGTCCGCCGACGCAAACTCCCGGTCGTGAAAATACCCGCAGGCTAAACAGAACTTCGATTGGACCAGACGTGTCTCTACCCCGCCTGGCGGCAGAATGCAGCGCGCCATCCTGTATTTACGGCCTTCGTGGTAGATGACATTCCGCGGTCCAAACTCACCCAAGCCAAGGAACCGTGGCCGATCAATCAAGTGCAGTCCATCCGACGTAGGAACCAGCGCCCGCAGAGGAAGCCTGGGGAAGTTGTACCCAGGCAAGAACCCCTCGCTTGCGAGGTAACGATAGGGATAAAAATCAGACTCGATCATCTCCTCGCTACGGTTCAACAACAAATCAATTTCTCGCTCGGCTTCCCGGATTCTTGCCTTGGCGGTCTCTCGCTCCTCTTTAGAGGAAGTGGCTTTGTTCGCGCTTCGCTGATTGTCATCGCGCTGCCGAACCGCGGAAGTATAGAGTTCCCGCCAACGATTGAAGGCGTTGGTGAAACCAATCGGGGCTGTCTCAAGCGTCTCCTCGAGCCAGCCTTCTCGATACCAAAGGGCGTTTTTGGCATCATCCCCGCAAGCATCCAGGACCCGCTGTCCTTCAGCCAGAGTTTCTGCAATCTTTGTGGGAGAGAGCACAGTCCTATGCGTGATGTCTGCGTTGAGCGGAAAGCCTTCCGTGTCCAAATCAAGGACCTTGGTCATATCGCGACCTAGGCTCATGCCAGTCGCGGAAAGCCAAAGCGAGTGGAAGTGTGCTCGCAAGAGTTCCTGATTGCCGAGTTCTAGGCGCGCCGGAGCCACGGCTCCGGCCACCATCTGTGCAGGGCGGCGGAAGAAATACTGATCGTGCTGGCTGCCTTCACTGCAAAACGCAACTACGAAAGCCGGTTGGCCGCCGCGTCCTGCGCGACCGCTGCGCTGCGCGTAGTTTGCAGGTGTTGGGGGCACGTTGCGCAGATGAACGACGTTGAGATCACGAATATCTACTCCCAGCTCCATTGTTGGGGAGCAAAACAGGACCGTCAAATCACCAGCAGCGAACCTCGTCTCTCGTTGTTGCCGTAAAGCTCCTGGTATCTGTCCGGTATGGGCGGCACCCTCAACTCCGACGAGTCCTCGCGCTGTCTCGCGGTATAGCTTGGCAAAGAACTGGTTCGCTTCACGCTCAACTTTCTTCAGCCGCTCAGAACGCATCCATTTGGAGCGCACCGGATCGGGTACAGGCGGTGTTCCATCACCCAGTTTCCACTGCAAAGCACCGCTCTGGAGCTGAATGCCCTCAAGTCCCGCTTCTGTTTGAACTACCGTGATGTAGTTCCCACGCAAAATCGTAATCAGCGAGTTAATTAGAACCTCGCCGTCGTGTGCGTTCAGATCCTGCCTTTGCCCCCACAGTTTTCGTGAGCGCAGATACTTGCCAATCTTTGATCTGGTCGGGTCGAGACTACGTTCCTTTCGCGAGTGAGGCTGATCTCCAGGTTTCAGGAAGATTGCGCTTTCCAGCAATTGATCCTGATCGTCAAGTGCCCACGGTTCTCGGAGGTTCGCGCCAACCCGTCGCCGCAGCTCAAACTGCTCCTCACGCTGGAGCACCTTCGCGTCAATTGCCATCTCACGCCGGAGGTGGTCGAGAAAAGCGCGCACCACCTTCTCTCGGAGCTTGGGATCAGACTGCATTAGCACGGGATGGCTCTGCCACGGCTCTTGGGCTTCGCACATTTCACCGAGACTCGGATAGTCAATCACCAATAGACCGCATTGTTCGAGGTTCGGCTGAGCCACACGCCAGCCGCGGCGCAGGTCTTCGTACAGGCGGTATTCCAGCAGCCGCTGGAACGCATCTTCGTTGCGAATCTTTCCTGGCCCCCACGGCGCCGGTTCTTTGGCATAAAGCTTCTGATCGAGCGATACCGCTTTGAATACCGCCTGGGTTACGTTCCCGTGATCGAGCGACGGCTGCTTTTGGAGAGCGGCAAACAAACCGGAGCGCACAAGAGCCACCAAAGTAAAGTCATTGAAGTGTCCAGCCTGCAACGAGGCGTCCTGTCGGTTATCGGTAAAGCTCAGAAGCTTTTGCGCTTCCTTTTGTACGTGCTCATCAGAACGAAGCTGCACGATAGTCGACGTGCTAACCACCGTCGTGGCCGTGCTTCGTCCCGCGTTGCTCAACCGCGAGAGCTTCTTGAAGTCGTTCTTCTCGGTACGATCATAAGCAGCGCCACAGCGCATGCAGAGCAGGAAGGGGGACGGCTCAAACCACACATCTACGCCCGAACCGACCTTCCCATCGTTTGCGACCGCCAGAGCTTGTGGAATGTGTGGGCGGTAGTCACGTTTGATTCTGGATGCGCCATTGCCGCCTTCGTACCAGAAATCGGGCAGGTCTTCTTCGTGCGCCTGGCTCCAGAGTTCCTGCCCTTCGACAGGCACATTGAGCGCCACGTAGCCGGGAATCATGCCTACGCCATCGTCTGTTTCTGAGGTTAAGAAGGGCAGACGCGGGGTGATCTCGCCGTTCTCCCCGCCCCGCCGTGAAACCATGTAGTATTCCTGACCGCACTCTCGGCAGAATACCAGCGGGTATAACAGCCGGTCGCCGTCACTACCGGGCGCGTAGTGCTGACCTTCAAGTGTGAGATAACGCGACTCAGGTTGTTCCAGCGTCGAGTAAACCGTCCCGCCCGCTGCAAGGAACTGGTGCAACCGAAATGCAAAGACCGGCTCACCGGAGTCCAGCCGCAACTTGTTTCCGGTTGCCAAAACCTGGCGCAGCTTGTCCGCACACTGCTCATCAGGAAGACCGCTGGCGACAGCGAGCTTCTTGATCCCTTGCCGGAAAGTGATGGGCTTGCGGCGAATGAGGCGGCCATCCTCATCATCCAAGCCGAAAGTGTTCTCTGCCCACGCCGCGAGTGGAGACTCTGTGAAGCCTTCCGGATCACTGGGTACGTGTGCCTGGGCCGCGGCGCGAATCTCGGCTGCACTCTCCGGTGCCGCACCCTGGATACCACGGCGTAAAGTCTCGTCCACGACGTTCTCGGACCCCACTGGTGTGCCGAACAGTTTGGTCGCAACTTCGGCTGCGGCACGCCGGCGATCATCGCGCTTGCCGCTGCTGGCGACCGTGGCGCTGGTGCCGATATTCAGCAACTTGGGATTCCCGCTTCGCTCCCGCAGGCGGCGCATCAACATGGCCACATCGGCCCCTTGGCGACCGCGGTACGTGTGCATTTCATCGAGCACAAGAAACTGGAGATTGGCTGTGGTCCGGTCGGTAAAGACCCGCTCCGTGGGCCGGATCATCATGTATTCCAGCATCACGTAGTTGGTGAGCAGAATGTGTGGAGGATCGTTCAGAATGCGCGTCCGCGCCTCATCTTTCTCTTGTCCGGTGTATTTGTCGAAACGGATCGGAACATGTGGATTGGCTTTGGCGTATCCGGCCAGCGCGTTCTCCTGGCTGTTGATGAGAGCGTTCATCGGATACACGATGATGGCGCGGACCCGGTGCTTCTCCGGCTGATTGCGAAGGATGTGGTCAACGATAGGAATCAAATAGGTCAGACTCTTGCCCGAGCCGGTTCCTGTCGTAACAACATACGGCTCTAAGCGGCGGGCTATCTCAATCGCTTCCTGCTGGTGCTTGTAAAGGCGCAAGGGTTTGCCATTTGCACTGCGAAAGAAATCAGCCGTGGCCTTCAGAATCGTGCCATTGGCTGCGAGTTCATCCAGCGTCGGTCCTGGCTCGTAGGCAGGATTAAGCTGGAGAATGGCGTCTGGCCACAGTACGCCATCATCGAACTTCTCCCGAACAAAATGTGCGATGCGCTCGTCCTGAATGCGAACAAAGCTCTCAATATAGTCCCGGTAGTCGTTTACGACTTTTTCGCGTAAGGCAAATACATCCATAGCTTGTGGTCTCAGCCTGCAGCGCCGGCGCTCGCAGCCTTATTCCATTCTGTGCCGGTATCTTCCTCGACGTTCGGCAGATCTACTCCCAGCGGCCGACCTTGTGCCCTGACATCCTCCAATCGAATGCGGAGAATGTCGCGCCAGAGTCGTATAGTACCCGCAAGTTTTAGGTACGCCTGTACAGCACCATTGCCAAATTCTTTAATGAGATCGGTACGGCGAGCTTCGAGGCGCTTTGCTGCTTGAGACTTCACCAGTTCGCCTTCAGCATGGTAACCAGCGAAGTCTACGCTCATGCGTTGTAGCCGCGAACTCAGTGATTGCAGCTCGAAAATGTACGCAGAGAGGAACTGGCGAATCTCAGCCACTCTCGCATCCCTATCTTCAATTCCGGAAAGAGAGCGCCGCTGTTGCTTAACCTTATTCCGTGCGGACCTGAACCATTGTCGAATCGCTGACCGATGTTGCATGACTTGGTCGGGAAAAGCAAACCGCCACCACGGGGGTGAGGGCAATGAGTCGAGCACTGCCCGCTCCTCTTTGTGCAATTGGATCAGTAATTGATCGAGGTAACTTGTAAACTGCTCAGAGAATACGTCAACCGTGCGCTTAGCTTTGAGCGTGATCTTCTGGATTTCGGATTTAGCAGAGGCCTCAATTTCGGTCCGCGCTGCCAAATACTTCTGTTCAAGACTCGTCGCGAGGGCAACAATTTCCTCTTGAGAACGCCTGATGCCTAGCTGTATTGAATTTTGTGCTTCTTCGTAGGTCTTACGGTATTGGTCAAATGCTGTATTAAATGCGGAATGCCGAATCGCATGAGCAGCTATTCTTCCTCCAAAGGCTCCAGCAATTGCACCAACCAATCCCATTATTGCAGCTCCAACGGGACCGGCAATAGCTCCCGTAAGAGCGCCGGCCTTGGCTCCAGCCGCCATCCCAATTCCTACTCCTGCGGTATCGATTGCAACTGCCTTAACAGCTTTCAGGATGTCAGTGTGTCCTTTATCGAGAAGCTTCAGTTCCCGCCAGCAGGACACCGCCATCGTTACAACCGGGATTTTCATTCCCGGATGAAACCCGTGCTCCAGGCCTGCCAGACTCTCCTTCGTCGTGGCAACGATGTGATCGTGGTTGAGAGCTGAGACACCGTGAACGAGCGAGTCCTTGCTCTGGGCTGCCAAATCATGACCTGTAATGATCGGAATGTCATGATGGTTCGCAAGCGCTTCATGTATTCCGGCTGCCGACATTCCCTCCTTTACCTGCCACGGATGGCCGTCAACCAGCAAGTCCCATCCGGCCTGATTGGAGGTGTGTGCAAATTGGACGACATGCCCCGCTTTTTCAAGTGCGACTGCCGCCTTTTGTTCCGCTACATATCCTTCAAGACGATGCAGCCACCCCTCAGCACTCCCACTTGATGCAGCAAAAAAGTGATCATGCACATAGGAATCAATCGAAGAGAGACTGTGCAAATGATCCGCGGTCGAGAACTCAATGGCATGGATTACGGCGGGATCAATTTGCAGAAACGAATGCGCTACGGCAAAGCCCTCAATAAGCGCATCAGCTCCGGCACCGACGACGGCCTTTAGCTCGGGCGGTAACTTCCTTCTCTCTTCACCAGGAACATCGATAAAACAGACTGGCAATGCTGCCTCGGCCAGCGCACTGTCGGTTTGTGGCGGAAGCAGCGTCAGAGAAGTTGAGCTGGAAGGCGATCTCCAGGACAACTGATGGCTCGGCGGTAGCTTTGCTGCGTGTTCCTGAAGAGCGCTGCGATAGCGTGACCAACGCCAAATGGCAAACGTCGTGAGAACAGCCAAGGTGACGATTAAGACGAGCATAGAGTCGACCAGTTTTCAGTGCATGCCAAACCAGGGTTATTCCACGCTGTTCCTCGCGCTTAAACATCGAGGACGCCTCCTAGCAGCTCATTTGACTAATTTGCTGTCTGCTTACAGGGACGGGCTAACTTGCTTGGTTTGGCAATGGCAAATCAGAGTAGATACCACAGGAACAGGCCAAATTCCAGCAAAAATCGCGGTCTAATGTCGCATTGCGAATAAAAACGGAACCCCAACATTATCCCCATGCTGCCCGCGCCGCCCGCTGATGGGATTGGCCGGAATCACAAAGGCGTTGCACCATCTTCATGAATTCAGACCGCAGCGCCAGCCCCTCATGGACGCGAATCTCATTTCCCCAGAGCGGCATGAGGCCGAATTTGCAGCGATGCTGACCATCGCGATCTTCTGGTCGCTCGAACATGCAGCGCGCAGTGCGGGTGTGCAGTCCGATACCTGCTTTCAGCAGCTCCCGCTTCAGAACATCCTCGGCTTCCTGGCGATCAATATAGTGGCTAGACTTGCCCTCCGGCTCGGGACTGCTCCCGCGAGAAGAAATGGGCGCGGGTTGCTCAGGTTGGACAACGGAACCAGCAACGGCATTCTCGCTCCAGCAGATTTGGTCTAGCCTACAGGGGGAGTTTATGTCTCCGATTCGCAACAGGTGGCCCTCACCACGGCGCGCCTCCGCGACAATCAAATGTAGTCCCAAAGGCAGAAGAAACCTGGGATCCTCCTGGCTCAGATGAGTCACGGCGTGTTCGATCCCTCGCTGAACAGCGTTGAAGAAGCCTGACTTTGTACCATAAGCAAGATAAACAACCTCTGGGTAAGCAGCTCTGGGATCAGCAAGCTTTATCACGTCGCGGCTGACCTTTACCCAGTCCGCGTAGTTGAAGTTGAGTTCCAGAGCAGTGCCTTTGCCGGTTTCAAGGTCAGACGAGCGATGAGGAAAGAAATAGTCCAGGTTGCCGAGCCTTCCTGTTCCGTAGTCCGCCGGTGCCGGATGCTCGTACTTGACCAGCGCCCTCCGAGTACCAAGTCCGAGAGAGCGGACGGCCTGCAAACACGCCGTCAAATGGTGATGCAGATCGCGCTCACAGCGGTATGAACCATCCGCCTCGCTGAGCAGCCGGTGAATTGCGGGAAGAATAAGCTGCTGGTAGGGAGAACCTCCCTCCGCCACTTTTTCATTTATCTCTACCATTGAGTTGCGCCTCTGCGGGCTGCTGATTTGATGCCGAGACTGTCAGTACCAGCCCTTCGATTCGTCCGACAGCTTGTGCTGAAAGTGGGACTTGACTTTGACGTAGCGCTGCTTCCGCGGCAGAGACTAGAGCTTTCGCACACGGACAGTCGCCGCCAGGCCAGCACATCGATGTTTTGCCAGTTCTCCGACCTTCGTCTTCTCTCCACACAAAGGACATCGCTGCCCAGACGGTTTGCCGCCATCTGCCTGGACGGCTGATATGCCTTGCTTCTTCTTAGGCTTAGCAGGCGGTGCCGGAGCATAGACGATACGTTTGCCATTCGGGGTTAAGTTTTTCGTGCCCTCTGGCGTTTTATGTTTCACTTAGTGTTCCTTCTAGACCGCTGCTGCATCACCACGACCTCGTTGCAGTTGGCGACGCGCATTGCGCAAGTGCACCTCAAAACTGTCTAATGAACTCTGATTTTCAGACCGCCGCGTTGCCAGCATTGCCAGACGAACATGTTCGGGTGTGGATTGTTCCCACCGCTCATGCGTTAAGTATGCGGCGGGTTGATGTGGCAGCAATTCCCAAAACGCACGTAGCGCACCAGTAGAGCTGTCGTCAAAACGCGAGCAAACCAGCAGCGTGTAAAACTGTGCAAGACCTTCCTTCAATTCGTGCGCCGCGTCGAAGAAGTTGCGACTTGCCCACCAGTGGTCGTCAGCGTCTCCTCCGACGTGTGTGTATGCATGGGCAAGTTCATGCGTCAGCACAACGCACGTCAAATCTTCCACAGCAACACCGAGATCACGGGCCACCAATCCGATCACGCCCCAGTACAACTCAATCCGCGGCTCCGGCTCATCGTAAGTCGCGCCCCGGACCTTATATGAATACACCCCAAGAACATCGGTATTTACAGCAAGAATGAATTTGGTTAACTCGAACTCGTTCAGCTTTTGTAACAGGAACTCGGCATACTGCGCGCTTCCACGAATGAACTGTTCCCTTCCATCAAGCAGCTCCCGTGCAAACGAATCTCGTAGCAAGGTTGGCAGAAGCTCCTGAACAATCTTCCTGCCGGAATCTCGCATTGAGGTCAACTCATGCCGGAATGGCGCGAGCAGCAGTGCAACTCGGTGCCTATCATCAATGGACTGTTTATCAGGCGGCTGCAAAGGAACTGGGACACCCGGCACGATTTGGATCGGCACAGCAACATTTGTCTCATCGGCACGATGAAATGACAACCGTGTTTCCCGCCGCAGCGCATCTCGAATCCGGGCGTTGAACCGATCCTTGGCCTTTTTAACCCTATCTTCCGTATCCGAAGGAAGCTGCTCAATGAGTTCTTCGAGTAGTATTGGCATTTGCCTAAGTGGCTGAGGATGCGGCTCGGGCACGCACGGCGTGAATCACGTATTTCGATTTGTCGTTCTTGCAAATCGAACAGGTTCCCCGCTCGCGAACATAGTCCGATGTCAGGCCAAGAGTAGCGGTGATAACCGCCGCCTCCTGCCGTCTGGCGAGCTGAAGTTCCGAAGCGAGACAATCGTCGCAGAAGGTTTTTGCCTTGTTTCTCTGCAAGAAGCCCACGATCTGTTCAGGATTTGTCATAGTTCTCTTTTCTGTGAAAATCGCACTTGTGCCATCGAAGTGTCGCTACTAAGTCTCACAGCCGTTCTCCTTCAACTTCTTCAGCGTGTTTTCAATCGCAGTCTTTATTTTCTGTATCTCCTCTTCGTCCCTTCGCTTCTTAGCTTCCTGCTCTTCCAGGGTTAACCTTTGGCTATGAAGTAAGCCACGCAATTGCGCACATCGGTCCCTACCTGTGACACCCATTCGTTCTCCTCTAAGCCGGGCTATTTTACATCGGTTTGCGAGATTTACAGGTTACGACGGTGTTTCGAGTCACATATAGCAGCTACAGGAAAGCCGCGACGGCTTCGGCTCCCAGTTCCGCAAGACTGTCGCTATCCTCTGCCAATCGTGCTTGTGCTCTGTCAGACGTCGTCGGCTTGTGCCGTAGTGACCGCAATGGTGAACGGGAACAAGTGTGCTGCCATAGCCGATGGTCAGCAAATCAGGAGAAGCAATGGCCTCGGATATCGTGGAGACGGGAAAGTACCCATAGGCGTAGCAAACCGACCTGTATGCCTCATACCCAAGTGTCGCTACCGCCTTTGGCCGGACAAGCTCGATCTGGCGGGCCAGAAAGTGCCGTGAGCAGTTTCCAACAGCTTGGCTTGGAACAGGACCAACCAAACCGCCTCGCTTGCAGCACAGCACCGCATTGGTGAAGAACAAGCCGGTTGTGATTGACTGTGGTTGATTCGGCAATTCAATTGAGAATCCAATGCTCCTCAGGAGTTCGCAAAGGTTCCTGTTAGTCGGGTTGGTGTCCTCCTCGCGCCCTTGGATCTTGATGAAGTACTTCTCACCACCCCAATCCTGGCCGACGATCATTAGACTGGCATCAAGATCACCTTGCCACTGGGTCCAAGGGCCGACTTGGTCGCTGTCGTACGCCTTGTTGATTTCGTCGGGATTGCGCATTTCGACTGTGCTGCACAGTCTGCAGTTTTTTCGGTCGTTTACGAGGGACTGATACAACGGTTGCTTACTGAGAATTTCCATTTTGGGATGTGCTCCGGGAAAGGGTCTTGCGGGAAACGGCGGGTGTGATTGGTGGCTCTTTTCGCTTCTTGCGGACCGGAAGCCGCCGGTCAAGATCAAAGCCATGCGATTGTGCATACTCGCGGAGGTCGTTCACAGCAGCGAGCAGGCATTCGACATGAGGCGTGGCCATGTTCCGAGTGTGGCGATCACGTCCGTGAACGAGCCGGTTGCGCTGCTGGAACGCCTGTGTGACTGCATGCCAGTTTCTGATTACCTCGGTGAGGCGCTGGTGTTCCGATAGGTGCTGCAGCTCACTCCACCAGAAATCTCTATAATGTGCCAAGCCATAGATGTTTTCGAGTGCCTCGCGCAGTTCTCTGTTAGGGCGTTCGCTCAACGCGACCAGCGCACGAGAGAGAGTCCATTCAAAGTAAGCGGCGGCCACCACGAGTGCAATCGAGGGCTGTTTCCGAAGAAGCTCCCGAATAACTAAGGCGCGATATCCGAGCGGATGGGAGACCAGAAACATCTATTGCCCTGCCTTGGCAGGGATGGCGGGCGGTGTAATTGTCGAAACGCGCTTGGGCATCTCGTCGCGAAAACGGGAAGAGTCGGCGAGCTTGTCGAAGGCTTCGAGCACAAGCCGGCCGGTGCGGTATTCCCCGAATTCCTTTTCTTCATGTTCTTTCAGCACGCGGAACGTTTCGCTGGGGAAGTCGGAGCCGAACACGTCTTTGGGATCGAGGATGTAGCGCAACTCATCGCGGGTGAGGCCGTAGAGGTGGGCGTAGTAGGCGTCGAGATCGCCCCTTAATGTCGCACGACGGATTTCATCCCAGACGAACGGCGAACCGTTATAGCCAATATCTGCTGCAAAAGCTTTCAGGTCGGTTGCGGTATACAGGAGTTCCGTTACACGGGGTGCGATGAAACCCACATCCTCGTCGCTGTATGTTTCAGGCGCAATCGCTGGAAGCTGCTTAAGGGCAAAAAAGTTGAAATTGACCCCACCAATCTTCTGCCTCGCCATGTAGTCGAAAACAAGACTATTCAAGTTTGCGAGAAGGCATGCGTGCAATCGCGGATCAGAAGTGGCTTCTGGAAGTATAATCAGTGCGCTATCACCGACTCCGCAGAGCGGCAGAATCGTGAAAATGCCGGTCCTCTCAAGCACCGGTCCCGTGATCTTCCGAAATGCAATCACCCATTCGCGATTCCACGCTCCTACGCGAGCCCTTACGTCCGAGATCGTGACCCAGTACCTCGGACGTACCGATGCTGTTGGAGAGATCTTTGCCGAGACCGGCAATTGCGGCAGAATAGCAGCGTTCAATTGCGCCTGCGTCGCACCTTCGTATGTCGCGTAGCGATGGTCGAATTGCCAGAACAGCTTCGACTCATAAAGGGGTACTAGGTCAGCGTCAGGATCGGCTCGGAATAGATGGCTGTCCGTGTTCATCATGAACATGAGCAGATTCTTTATTCCCCAAGAATTCTTCTCCGTTTGATCGTTCTGCAGAATCGGAACACGGCGGTAAAGTTTTTTAGCGATTTCAGCATCAGCACCAGTCCGAAAGACCGGACAAGTCCCGGTGTTCGGGTTTAAAAGCATGAAATCTTTATTGGAAAGGGAAAAGTATCTTCTCCCATCTCGTAATTGTTCAAAGCTGCGACAGAAGAACACTAACTTAGGTTCACCAACAGGCACAGATTCCCCGCAGATTGTGAGCGCACAAAACTTGAACGCATGGTGGACACCGGGGAAAATAAAGGACTCATTCTCAAATCCGAGCAGCTGAACCAATCGTTGCTTCTGGGCTAACCCAGAAAAGAGATACTGATTGAAGGCGTCCGTAGCGATGCCCGTTGGGAGCACCAGGCCCGCCCTTCCGCTCGCTGTTGAAATAGAGCTGGCAAGCTCGGTGAAAAGAGACATCAAATTGATTCGGCCGTAGCTGCTCAGTGGAAACTTGCCGCCTTCATGAACAAACTTCTGAGTTGCATCGATCAAGTGTTTCTCGCTCTCGTACTCGCAGAGCAGTGAAGGGTTCTGATCTGCAAGCTGCCGAATCAATCGTTCGCGGGAGTTCATGTTCGCGGCCCGCGCTATCTCCGGAGCTCGCGACGCAAAAAAGTCGCGGGGATCGAGCTCTAACATTTTCCACGGAGGATTCCCGAGTACCACGTCGAAGCCGCCTCGCTCAAACACCTCCGGAAATTCGAGCCGCCAGTGGAAGAAGCGCAGTTGCTCCGAGAGAGCGTTTGCGGCGGCTGCCATTTGCGGCTGGCTGTCCTGGCGTTGGATAAAGCGCAGCAAGCGCTCGTGCGTAGGTACCATCGGATCATCGAACTTGGTAAGCGGCATGAAGAACGCCGCGGTCCAGATATTGCAGGCGGTCCAGTCGTGCCACCAGTCTTTGCGTCCTCGCCACTCCTGGTACGCTGTCGCTTTCTCGCGAACTCCCGCCGGCGTTTCTTCCGCAATATCACTCAGCTTCTGGTAGTCTCCGGCGTAGCCGTGGACGTGCTGTGAAACCTCAAACGGTAATGAAGGCTGGCCTTTGCGCTCGTCGCGGTTGCGCTTCTTGAACGCCTTCGCTACCTCCTTGTGATCGCCCGTGACCGGAGTAAACGCCTCATCGGGAATGCCTTCTTCCAGCACCTTGGGGTCGAGCACTCCAACGAGCGAGTTGCCGCATTTAATGCGGTGGTCGAGGAAGCTGAGCGGCTTCCCCGTCCAGTGTCCCTCCAGCCAGAGCGCCAGTTTGCAAAGATCCACGGCCAGCGGGTTCTGTCCACGCCGTAGATGCAGTGAGTGATGACATCACGGACGGCGAGATGAAACTCTTTAGGTGTCGGCTCTTCCTCGCCGGTCCTGACCTTGGCCAGCTCGCGCCCCAGCCGCCGCGCCGCCGCCAGCAGGAAGTGTCCTGAACCGCAGGCTGGATCGCAAACCGCCATACCGAGAATAGCTGATTCCTTCTTCGATTGTTCCTGCGCCGTGTCCTTCTCTTTGACCTGCTTGATCCGGTCTTCCATCACCGGCACCAAAGCGCTCTCGATCAGTTCGCGGACCAGTTCCGGGCGGGTGTAGTAAGAGCCGGTGGATTTGCGGTCGCTGCCTTCCCGAAGATCAAACTTTGCTCCATGCTCGTTTCTATCGAAGACTGGCTGAAAATCGAGGAGGCTCTCGTATACCGAGCCGAGTTCTTCCACGTCGAGATCCCGGTAATTGATGCGCTGGCGCACGCCCTTCTCATCCACGAAAAGAGAGAGCCGCCGCATGGCCCTGAGCAGATCGTCATTGTAAAGGCGCGTATCGTGCAGGTCCTTTATAGCGGTCGAGCTGAAAAGATCGCCGTTAAGCGGCGGCACGCCCAGGGTGTTCTGAGCGCTGGTGTCCTCAAACAAAGTGAAGGTTTGTTGTAGGGCGAGCCAGAGGTCGCCAAACGTGCTCTTTTCGATGGGCCTTTCACACAAGGTACGCAGGCGGGCCACGCTGTAAAAGCGGTCATATAGGCGTTGCCGCTTCTCCGAATCGGGCGCCTCAGGCACGATCATGCGCCGTTCTTCCGCGACCATGAGGAAGAGCAGGCGATAAACGAGACGCAGAAGCTGCCGGTGCAGGCGGTGAGGCGTGAGCCGGTTCGAGCTGATCCTCTCCCGCAGAGCGTTGTTGTCCGGGCGCCGCAGCAGCCCGGTGCCGAGAAGCTTGAGAGCTTCTTCAACTCCTTCGCGCAGCTTTTCACGAACCCGACCACCACGCTCGATAGATTTCTGGAAGTATTTCTCCAGCCAGCATGAGGCGCTGTCTTCCGCGGTCCGCGGCAGCCGCGTGCGATGGCAGAGCCGGTAAAGGAGCGCAAACTCGTTAAAGCGATTACCTTCAAGAATGCCTTCGAGGTCGAACTCAACGTAAGTCGGCTTGGAGGTACGGGAGGTGTCGCGCAATAGCCGCAGCCGCAGGCCATTGGTGACTAGTCCCCAGAGGTGGCCTTCGCTATTGAGATATTCCTGGACCAACGCCTGGGGGCTGAGGCGGCGCGTCTCGGGACGGCGGTCCAGATCAATGTTGCAGCCTTGAATATCAACGGGAGGCGACTCCTCTCCCGTGCCCGCCCGGTGAGAGATGGGATAATTCTTGCCGTTCAATACCACGCCGGAAGGCTGCAGGGTGAGTTCGGTATAGCCAAGAAGATCGCCGAGCAGCGGTCCTGCCCATCGTTCACGGGTGAGGGTAGTGCCAGAATCGTTTTCCGCCAGAGCTGCGCGACGCCGCTGGAAAATATGCCAATAGTCCTGAGCGTCACTCCAGACGCGGGCAATCTCATCGGTTAAGCGCTTGCCTGGAGCCAAACCGAAATCCTTTGCCTGCTGGCCTTCGGCTTTCTCCTGCGCAATCTCTTCCAGAAGGTCCTGCGAGATCAGCGCGCCCTCAGATCGGATACCGACAAAACTCATCGGCCGCCTCCGGGGATGAGGACATAAGCCGCCAGCAAGTCGGGTTCATGCGGGGTGATCTTCATTAACGCGCCGCCGATTTGCTCCCGCAGCCGGGCATGCGCGGCCTCAAGTTCCACGGCGCGGTCCTTTGCGATGCGGTCCAGGTCTGCGTTTGATTCCTGAAGAACACTGAGCGCCCAGGTGACCTGCTCCACTCTTTCCTGCTGACTAATGCTGCCTTTCGGCGAGACTTCTTCGAGCAAAGAAAGTGTTGATTTGTCGTTGACCGGCAGCCACTCCATCTGAGAGCCGCCGCGCCGGAAGGCGATACTCACAACTTCTTCAGCGAACAAATCAGACTTCTGCCGTCGCGTGCTGAGCCGGTAACGAATCCTGAGCAGGGCAATGACGGTACGCGTTTGTACCGAGTCGGTGTAGGCGGCGCCGCACCGGGAAAATCGCTCGGCGTCCCCTTGCAACTGCGGAGTGAATGCCTTGCCGAGAACGCGATCACTGACCGCTTCCGTGAAAGGATGGTGACGGCCTATCACGCTGGCGCCCTGCACCCCCTCAGGCGGAGGGCTGTCAAAGATGATCTTGTGCGGTTTCTTCCAGTTTAGTCGCTCAGCAAGGTCGGGCATGCCACTAAGGTCGGCTACAAAATGGCCGTTGCGCTTCTCGATGGAGAAGCCAAGGCGCGCAGCTGCATTGATCAAAAAGCGACGGACAGCATCGGGATCGCCCAGGACCGTGTCGGTAGCTTCGATTTCGCGTGCGACTTCGACCGGATCAATGGAATAGTGGGCAAAGCGGCTGCGGCTGGCCTTCTCACGCTCACCCTGGACATACCATTCGACGTGCATCTGCTTGACGCTGTGAAACTCGCCGAGGTCGAGCGTCATCTGCTGCGGGTCGCGGTTCTCAAAGACGGCGCGGATGATTGTCTTCATCACACTTTCCGAGTTGACCGGCACGGGAACGCTAACGCCGAGAGCTTTGTAAATTTCCTTGGCTTTGCGCAGCAGGACTTCCAGCACAATGCCGTCGATGTAGTTATCGGGACTGTAGAGCAGAACAGTACGGACTTCCGCTTTCTCCTGGCCAAAGCGGTCCACGCGTCCTTCGCGCTGTTCCAGGCGATTCGGGTTCCAGGGAAGGTCATAGTGAAGCACCGCGTCAAAATCGGACTGCAAGTTGATGCCTTCGCTGAGGCAGTCGGTCGCGACGAGCACGCGTTGGTCGCTCTTCACCAGCTCGGCGATCAGTGCTTTGCGTTCTTCATCGCCTCCGCTCTCGCCAGTGACTGCGATGGCGTGAATGTTGTGAAATTTGCTTTTGAGCCGTCGCTGGAGTTCTTCCGCCACGTACTGCGCCGTGGGAACAAAGCGGCAATAGACAATTGGATGGAAACCCTTCTTGAGCAGATCGCCGATGGCCTGCTCGGCTTTCGCGATCTTGGGATCGTTCTCCGCTTTCAGGGCGTCAGCACGACGAGTGAAGTCCCGCAGGCGTTTGCGGTCGCGTTCCTGAAGATCAGTCGCGGCCAGCTCTACAGTTGATTCCGGCACGGAATCGAAGATTGTCTCAACATCCACGGGGTCGAGCAGCTCGCGGTCGCGAAGATCATCTTGCTGGGATTCTTCTTCGATGCCGGCCAGCTTGGCCTCACGCACCGTAAACGCCTTGGCTGCCGCCGCAGGACTGGACATGAGCGAACGCAGCAAGCTCAGAGCGGCCCAATACCGGACGCGCTGGCGAGGCTGGCTGAGACTGGGGTCTTGGACCATTTCACGGGTGAAGTCCAGCACATCAAGGAATAGCTTGCCGTACTCGCTGGTGAGCGGATAGATCTCTTCTTGCTGGATGCGCTTGGGAAACCGCACCTCAGCTGGCCATGTGCTGACGAGATCGCCGCGGGTCCTCTGCACGAATTGACGGGCCAGAGCTTTACGCTGAGCTTCAGTGAGCTGCTGCATGTCGAGATTGGCAAAATCTTGGTTGAGAAGGCCCAGCAGCGAGCGAAAGCCGGCTTCGATACCGCTGTGCGGAGTCGCCGTTAACAGCATCAGGTGCCGACCTGGGATTGCCGCGATCTGGCGCACCAACTCATGGCGCTGCTGCTGGTCGCGAGACGAAATCCCGCCGGGTTGCGCCGCTGTGTGGGCTTCATCAACGATCACGAGATCAGGGCAGTGGGAGAGGAACGCGCCGCGACGAGAATCCCGCTTCACAAAATCAATGCTGACGATGATGTGTGGATAATGCTCATAAATGCTGAGATCGCGACGCGGCAGATCGCGTTCAAGACGAGCCAGCGTGCTAGTGCGGATCACAACTGCATGAATGTGGAACTTCTCCGCGAGTTCCGCCTGCCACTGGTCACAGAGGTGTGGAGGACAAACGACGCAAAGACGGAGCGCATCGCCGCGGTCCAGCATCTCGCGGGCGATTAGGCCTGCCTCGATGGTCTTGCCAACGCCCACGTCATCCGCAATCAGCATGCGGACGGTATCGAGACGAAGCGCCATGATGAGCGGCACGAACTGATAAGGGCGGGGGCGGACGGACAATCGCCCAACAGATCGGAACGGTCCGGCGCCACTCCGCAAGCTGAGCCTCGCGGCGTTTCGCAGTAAGCGACCGGCGATGAAGTCGCCAGCCTGGGATGGAATAGGAGCTGGGAACTGCGCCGGCCGCACAGTGTGCCCCTCCAATGCCAGATGGATTCCGCAGGTTTCGGCTTCGCTGCCGCTAAGAGGCCGCAGCATCATGACCTCTGGATCCTCAGAAGGCAGCACAACCCAGTCGCGTTCGCGAACACGAACGAGGGAACCTACAGGGGAGAGAGAATGTTGTGCGGAGGTCGCCATTGATTTCGGGGAAAACGCAACTACTTTATCACTGAAGGGAGCAAGCCCGAACAGTGCGGCCAGACCTGATGCGAACCCACAAAAATCGGCACGCTAGGTTGGAATGCGCTCAATTCTATAACGGAGTGCGATGGGTTGCAGTCGGGAGTACACCGTAAATTAAGACCTAGTGTGGCTTCGTAAGACATCCCTGGCGAGCACCAAAGTTGAATTAACGCGGATTCTTATCGGTCGCTGCGATGTGTATGTAAGGGCAAGGTCGAGGTGCTCCGCATCCGGATTAAGGTTTGACGATTACCGCTCTCGATGCATGCGGGACAGATGTCCACAGTCTTGGCTTTTGGATGCGTCGCCCACCACTCCTCTTTAGAAACGGCCGGAGTCTGCGCTGCCCATTCAGGGACAGCAACGCTCCACCCAACATCCGCAGCGTTTCGTCGTACATCCGAACGGTTTCTTTCAGTGCTGTAGAAGCCCTTGCGGCACCGATAGCACTCGATTCGTGGGACAGGAGCTTTGAGATCGCGCCATTGCTCTTGTTTATGTTCATGTGCTGTTCCGGCTCCCCTCTCCAGAATCTCAGCTGCGTTTCGAGCAGCAGCGTTGATCAGCGACAAAGAAAAGTCTCCATTCTTTTGCAGCCCGCGAGCTAGAGGGTCAATCGATATAGGCTTTCTGTCTTTAAGATTTTGGTAACGGGCTCTCTCAGCCGAAACAGCTTTGTTCAGCGCTTCTAAAGGGCATTCATCGTCAAGTGTTGCCCTATGAATCTCGGGATAAGCATCACAGATTGCAGAGAACGTGCTTTCTCCGACAGTATCGAACCGAACTGCATCCATAACGCTCACGTCTCTTATGTTTTGCCCGTCAAGAAAGCCTTTCAGAGTGAAATGAACGGAAAAAGAGGGCAGAGGAATGAGCTTCGCGGCATCGGGATTCCCGACCTCGTCCAGGATGTAATCTACTTCTTGTCGGTCGCGACCTGCGACGATCGAGAGATCGCCGTTTGGCCAACGACACAAATACAACTCCATAAAATATCTCCTGTTCTGCTTGGAATGTTCTCGCCGGTTAGGCAACTGAGCCTAGGATCGCGGACAAATCCGAGATTCCCGCGTTTGAGCAGGCTTGCTGAATCGATGATGAATGGCGAGACAGAGCGATCTCAGCCGCGGCGAGTATCTGGCGTCCTCTTCTAGTAATCTCCGCACCGGTTTTACCCCGGTCGGCGTGTTTCCTGGCGCGGTTGATTAGCCCTTTCGACACCAAATCGTCCAGACCTGTGACGATCCCGTTTGCGTTGAGATCCATGTACTCGGCGAGGTTTTTCTGCGAGATTCCTGGCAATGCCGCAATAAAGCTAAGCATCGCGAAGTTACTGTAAGTCAAATCAAACTTGGATAGAATCTCATCCTGCACTCGCGCCACTCCCTCAACGCGGTTGCTCAAATGCCAGATGAAATGGTCGTTCTGAAGGGTACTTGGAAGCATACTCAGATAATAGCATTCCCTGTATCTTGTTGTAAATACACGGCTTATATGTGACAATACACACACATGCTGTGTGTATTGCGGCGGGATTCGGCCGATGACCCATTTAGCCGATTCAAAGCTGCGGCAAACTAGTGGAGACCGATGGAACCGGACGATGGGCGAAATGCGAGGGTCCGATCACAATTTCTGGTCTTACAAATGCCCCGGAGGAAGCCGGTTTGGAGCCTTCAGACGCGTCGATTGGAAGCCGGACGTGCTTAGGTACCTTCTGCCTTTTTCGACGGGTTTTAAAGGCTCCAAAATCACAGATCTGAGAGAAGACTGCTGCCAGGATAACGTACGCCTGGAGCAGAAAACAGATCGCGCAAGTAGCCATAACTGAATCATCCCGTGTGAGACACACACAATTCCCTCTGAAACGAGAATTGAACCGCAGACTGTGCATCAAGGGGCCTCTCCAGAAGGAACCTACGCGAATGCGAGCTGCCCCGCCGTTGTGACGCTCCCGCTGTGTCCGTGGTTAACTGGCTCCGAAGAAAGGATCGTGTCGCCAATTCCCCTCTCAGCCCAGCCAGGTGGTTCCTCTTGTAAGAGGCCCCAATCAACTTGGTTAATCAGTTCTTGAACAGTATGCCCAGCTTCCAAGAACTCTGTAACATCTTTCGCGCCGACGTCCTCAAAGCTCACAGTTCGATGCTCGATCCCGCGTGCGTCGAGCGATCTACGAATCCTCTCGGCATAACGGCGGCCTGGGTTGTCCGCATCTGGCATTATGACGACTTTCATTGTTTTAAAATGATCGGCCAACGGATCTCGCCAGGAGCTGCTGCTGCCGGAAGTAGTTGGCACAATCAAAGAGCCGTCGCTCGCCCTCAGGTTCAACGCTTCAAGCGTATGAACGTCTTTTTCCCCTTCGACAATGGCGACAATAGAGGTGGTCTGTCTGGGATGACGATAAAGCGCCGCCATCGGCCTATCTCCGTTTGAATATACAAACTTCCCGGTCTTTGTCTTCACGAACAGAGGAAACGTTTTGTTCCATCACTGCTGACCACTCGGAACTTTCGATAAAGGAACTCGCCAGTTGGCGTGAAATACTCGTAATACGTTGCGCCTGCGGCAATCAAACGATTGTGATGGCTATCGGGCTCGAAGTACTTCAACTCCACCCCCGCGGCCTCCGCGAGATGAACTTGAGCTTCCTTTGGCGTGGACAAATTGCGGGTCCATTGGATGAGTTGCCAAAGGTTTCCTTGGTTGCGCTCGTGGCCAGCAAAACACTTCCACAAACCCGTAGTCGCGTTCATACTGGCCGACGAGTGTTCGTCGTCATGCAGAGGACACCGGAAGCGGTATTCGTTTCGCGACCCTGCATGAATGTCCGCTTTGTCGCCGAGAAGCTGGGACAAATACCAGACCGGATCACGTTTCAGAACCTCAATTGGGTCAAAGCGATTGCCGGTGTTCGCATGGCGCCAATTGCGGTGATTTTCAAGAGACGGCACCGCTGATGCATTCAGTTTGGCACCCGTCTCGGGGTCGCAAATCGAAATCATTCTTCCAGCACACTGAATCAGCCCAAATCCGTTCAGTTCTTCAAGCGCTTTGCTGAGCGTTGCAGGAGTCATATTAGCGGTCTTGCACAGTGTCTGAACAGTAAACTCGAACTCGGCACTCCGGTGTTCATTGGCAGTCCACAATAGCGCGTGATAAAGCTTAGTTTCACTCGGCTTCATCAGCGGCAGCAGATGCGTGGCCACGAACGATGGGAATGTAAAGTAGCGTACGTGGTTTGTACCCAGAAGGGTTTTGTCGCGTCCGTATGAACGCTGCCATGTTCCGGCGTGCCAATGGCCGCGCTTGAAGAGGGGCATCCCCAGATGCAGGAGGAGATACCTATTGCTGTGTCGTCCTCTGCCCGAACGGAGAGGGCCGCCGCTGATTCGCTCAATAAAGCCATTTTCCTGCAATTCCTTAACCGCCTTCACTACAGAGCGAGTTGAAAGTCCTGTTCTTTCCGCCAGCCGCTTTTGTTTGATCGATACAGCAACCGGGATCTCCTTCCATCCGAGATACCTGGCGTGTGGCTTCTTATAAAAGCTCTTACCGCCGTGCTGAAAAAGAACATCCAAGACGCTAAGGGCACCGCCCGATACGGAGATTTCACCGGTGGCCTGGGAGATTACATTGCAATCAAGTTGGAAGTAGGGCAGTCCAACCCAACGAACTCCAGTTTTAGTAAGAGGCATAAGAGAGCTCTGCTTTCATTTCAGAGGAAAGCTTCAGAATCAGGACCCGCACTCCCGTACGCATACAAAGGGTGGTGCAGAATAAATAGGGTTTCAGGAAGCCCTTTGTGATCTGGCGGTTCCAGAGGATTTAAATGAATTAATTTCAAAACCTGCCGTAAAGAACTTCACATTGGGGGTCGGTGTGGCAGCTCAGAAAATTGTGAGCAGCCGCAGGGTGTGCAGCCCTTCTAATTGATGGAGAGCCCGTGAGAGGGCTGCCGATTCCACAACATCTTCGTTTTGCGGTGGGACTTGGAAATTAATACCGCGGGATTGTCCTTTTTCGGGATGAATTGAACCAAGCCGTTTACCGCAGCCGCCAGCTCCCGTGCCTTCGCGTGGAGCGGGATGAGCGCGTGATCCTTGACACGCAATCGTCCGTTCATCTGGCCAACGACAAATTCAATGCTGCAATACACGCGAACTTTCGCCGCCAGCAGTTGGGCGCGCCCGAGTACGATAACTAAGGCACGATAGAGCGCTTGATTAGCGGTGAAATCCGCAACTTCGAGAGTCTTTGTCTCCACGGGGTCTCCGGTAGAGGTATGAATCATATAACCGATAGTAGCCGGCCCCGGATTCCCGACCGAGGTGGCGTGGACGTAAGCAATGAGTGCATTTTGAGATTTCATATGTTTTTCCTTTTCGAAAGTTCGCTTGCGTATGACCCAAAGAGCGGCGCAAACACCTCTGCCATCCTCCAATTAGGTTTTCTAGAGCCACGCTCCACGACTTTGTCACGGGGAAGTCGCTCTAAATCAGCGGCTTGGACTGGATCAGGTTTTTGTGATCACGGGTTCTTTCGGAGGGCAAGATTTTCCCCCTCTGTAAGTTGCTCAATCGCAATCGGATTTGCAGATCGATTTTCTTGCTGCGGAAGTACCAGGAAGAAAATCATGTTCCGACGGAAGGAATTTGCGCGCAAAAACGGTCTCGCCCGGAAAGAACCAGGTACGCGGGGAGGACGGTTTCAAGGCGCTCCTCAGCTTGCCGCTGAGCGGCGGAAACAAAGACTGAAGAGCCGCCACTGTAGCGGCTCTTCAGTCAATGGCAACCCGCTATGTCCTTTTCGGTGATGCCCTGGCGCGATTCTGATTTGCCATGTCTCTTTAGCCCTCCGCCCTACTGCCACAGTTCAGTTCGAAAACCACGACGCAAGCCGGCTGGTGGAGGTCTACAGCAGCAAGCAGATGGATGTAAACCAGCAATTTGAAGCGTCTTATCCCGATTACATGGATTGGCGCAAAGAGAACCAGGTATTT